>Ga0080006_1142218_pt1 | contig 14146 bp, 11 predicted proteins | sample RS3BMetagenome_FD_69209 | JGI IMG/M metagenome (GOLD analysis project Ga0080006, IMG submission 69209) | Ferric oxide microbial mat and aquatic microbial communities from Rainbow Spring, Yellowstone National Park, USA - RS3B (SPADES... ...
GATTGGGCTGGGGAGGAGCGCCTTTGACTCCACTGGGAACGCGCTCGAAAAGGGAGTATTTGAGAGGGGTAATCCGTCTCCTTGGCGGAGCTTCCCCTTAGCCCCCATCTCTATAACATTTCTTTCCAACACAATAATTTCATTTTATTGGCCTTCACGATTAAACATGGGAAATTGACCATGGCTACCTACTCACAGTGATCAGTTTAATTCCGAGGCCCAAGGGCGCGGGGCTCACGTCCCGATTCCCGTTCTTTTGGGCAGTGTGACTATCGAGTGGGTAATTCCATATGCATTCATTAATAAACTTAAAAATAAAAATTTTTATACTGATAAAGGCGATTAACTCCTCTAGATCAGGCTGAATCGTCGATCTGTCTACAACTATAGTTTTTTTATTCCACTCCTAACTCCTCCCCCATGGTCGAAGGCATAAGGCCCCTTCACCTACTGATTCTCTGTTTAGGCTTTACCCTATCTTTTTGGGATATATTCAACGTTCCCTACGTTATATCCTACGCGGGCAAATCCTTCGATTTACCCCAAAGCTCACCGGAGGTGAACTTGCCCCTGACCGCAGAGATGATGGGTTATTTCGTAGGGGGAGCGATCAATGGCTTCATAGGGACTAGGATGGGAAGGAAAACGGGTCTCCTGTCCTCAATGATTTTAGTCACGGTGGGTTCGGCATTAGCTTTCTCATCAGCCTCCTTTCTTCAATTGACTCTAGCGGAGTTCGTCATAGGCCTCGGGATAGAGGGGGAGATCGCCCTAGTCCCCACCTACATCTCTGAGACGACAACCCCTGAAAACAGGGGCAAGGCTGTGGGTATAGTGACAGTGGGAGGTTTCGCCGTTAGTATGACAGTGGGCCCGTTCGCTGTACTCTTGGGACAAGGAAACTGGAGGTTACTTTACCTGGCCAGTTTGCTCCTCTCCGCTGTGGCAGTGTTGACTAGACTCAAGCTCCCTGAGTCCAGGCTGTGGAGGCCCATGAGGATCCAAATTCAGTGGAGGAAGACGAAGAGGCTCCTACTCTTGCTTTTAGCATGGAGCCTGAGCTATGCTGCGGGCTATTCTTTCTTCTCCAACCCTCTTTTCCTGCTGCTGGGAGATAAGGGGTTTCAGAATGTACAGTTGGCCTATACGTATATACTGTATGGTGATCCTCTTGGCGTACTCATTGCCACTTTGATCAACGACAAACTAGAGAGAAGGATCTCCTCTTCACTTGTGAACGTGATCTCTGGAATCCTGATGATCTCCATGCCCCTGACTCGAGGAACTTGGACGTTACTCGTGGGTTTCGCTGCCATGCTCACGCAGGGGATGAAGTTCCCACCCATGTATACCTATACAGCGGAGACCTTGAGCGATGATATGAGGGCTGTGGGATCTGGAATAGCAGATGGTCTGGGACACCTGGGAGGAGCTGTGGGTCCGCTAGCCATAAATTGGCTTTACAACCTCTCGCCGTTCCTATCCTTTGGCGTCATGGGTACGATCTCGGCGCTGGGTGGAGCGGCCCTAGCTTTGGGGCCAAACACTAAGAACAGGAAGTTAAGCGAGATCCTGTGAGGATGCGTGGACTTCCCTCCCCACGACTTCTTTAGTCATCCACTGGCGATTCTCTCAAGAACACATAGACCTTTAAGAGAAGGGAGCAGGGCGTAGAGCCTCGCCAAGGGGATGGATAACCCCTGATTCAAACACTCTCTAAATTCATTTTCGTTGCGTTAACGACGCTACTCCATAACTTGATCCAGAGCGAGGGGACTGGGGAGAGGGGTATTAGGCAACAGCATTCCTCCCCCTTTCACACGAAGGAACCCCACCCCCTCTTTCTGACCCTAAGAGGTGGTGGTGGCCCTCTAGGCTACCGCCCCCCAGATGAGTGATGTAACCCCTCACGGTGGGAACCATGAACCACCCTAGAACCCTTCAGGGCGGGGAGGAAGTCAGTGCGAAGGACCTGAAAGTATCTCTTAGATTTGGTCGAAGACCTAGGGGAGATCCCATACTAATTCTTGTTTCCATTATTAAGGTGAGGATTTCCCTAACGCTAGAACTCTGAAACATCGTATACTGTGACCTGCGTTAAACACGACTTTATTATCCAAAAGCTAATTCCCTATTTTATTGTGAAATCCCTCATTGCCTATTAAAAGAAAAGTCTAAAAACGTAAGGGCCTTCCATACTGTTTGACCCCTCTTGTCAAAGGTTATACTCACAGCTGACAGGGGGACTTTCACGGACTATGGAGGAACCGGAGTCTTAGGCTATGTGGCATGCATGCCTTACAGGTTAGTCCCAAGGTTATTCATAGATAAATTCTTCGCTCCACCCATGAGGACGGACAAAAATGGAAGGGCCTTATTGGCCCCTTACCCTGTCAGGAAAGTGGAGGCGACCCTACTTAACGCAGGGATAGACGTAACTGTAACGACTCCCGAGAAGGTGGACAAGGTAGTGCACAGCGATACTAAGGTAGTGGGAGTTACTACTCACGATCCTCTGGGCATAGAGCCTGTGACCTTCAAGCTCACCATGCTCTTCGGAGGAGGCATGAGCTGGACAGCCAAGTTCTTTGAAGAACTGGGAGAGAAACTGGAGAGACTGAAGGCTAAATACGGCTTCAAGGTAATCGTAGGGGGTCCAGGGTCTTGGCAGTTGGAGAAGAATAGGCCTCCGTGGGTGGATGTGGTTTTCGTGGGCCACGCCGAACTAGACCTACCTCCTCTGGTGCGTAAGATAGAGAGAGGTGAGGAAGTCCCCAAGGTGGTTTACGGAAGGAGGCCTAGGAGACCAGAGGAGATACCTCCCATAGTTAACCCCGCCAGATTGGGAGAGGTTCAGGTCACACGTGGATGTCCCAGGGGATGTCATTTCTGCTCCATAACGCCTGATACCTTCATGTCCATCCCCTTAGAGACTATTATAAAGGAAGTCCAAGTGAACGTGAAGGCAGGGGCAAAGAGGGTAGACCTAATAACCGATGACATAATGCTCTATGGCTCACAGAAGCTAAGGGTCAACCACGACGCCATAGTCTCCCTATTCTCTAAGGTAATGGAGTCAGGGGTGGACTCCATGAGTTTCGCCCACATCTCCGCTCCTCCAGTCAAGGAAAGCCCTAGGACGGTGAGAGCGTTAGCTGAGATCGCCAGATACGAAAAGGATCGAGGGAATGCACCTGTGGTTGGACTTGAGACCGGGAGCGAGAGGATATTCGTGAAGTATATGAATGCCAAGTCCTTCCCCTATCGTCCGTCAGAGTGGGGGGACGTAGTGATCGATGCCACAGCCATAATGAACGATAACTTCATCTATCCTTGCTACACCATGACGATAGGCTACGTGGATGAGACAGATGAGGACGTGGAGCAGTCCATAAAGCTCGTGGAGAAGATAACCGATCACGACTTCACCGCCTGGATCTTCCCCTTGCCAGTGATCCCCATGGGGACCAGTAGGATAAGGGAAAATCCTCTTCCAGTCATGGAGAAACTCCCCTCTAGGTATTGGGACTTGCTCTACCTGAGCTGGAAGTATGACCTGAAAGTCACGAGGAAGGTAATGCCTACCCTGACAGGTGGAATAAAGAGCAAGTTAATTAGGAGGATGGTTCAGAGCACTATAGACAAGGTATTCAGTAACATAGAGTGGATCTTCAAGGAGTTGAAGGAGACCAAGGGGATGTCGTCCCTTAGATATAGGGATCTTAACCTTAACACTACGGTGGGAGTTTTACAGAGCATATACTGGCTCTTTAGGGCCTCTGCTAAGCCTTTGTGAGGAGATATGAAGGTCTGTAACATTTCTGCGTCACTCTCGCTTGCTCGATCACTTCTAATCAATAATTGAGTGAACTGTTGCAGAATGTCCGTCCAGTCAACTCTCCATGTAATCCCCTATGTCCGTTGGTCGTGCCCACGGACCAGATCTTCCAGTGAAATTTGACTTGAACCACATATTATTAGCGGAGGAACTTGTGAAATTTTCCCTCAACTAGATCGGAGGGAACCCTGTGGAGCCTAGAGCGGTCGCGGAGTGGAGGAAGGCGCGGAACTCCCACGTCGTGGCTTAGGGTCTGCCCCCAACCCAGGCGTGAGGAGCGAGGAGGGGTCGTGGGGCTGAGCGATCAACAGTTAAAAATAACTGTCAGTTACGATGAAAGCTGAACTCTCGCTGACCTCCTCCCCGCCCTGAAGGGTTCCTCTCAGGGGTTCACCGTTCCCACCGTAGGTCCGATTTCAAGTCCCTCACCTAGTGGAGAGTATGGCAGAGGGCTACATCCGCAGGGTCACATCCACCTGACTCCGATCCGGGAGGGAAAGGAATCCGTCGTTTAGCAAGGGATGGATGCCTGTTGCTCCTCCTAAGTCCCATCGCCCCGGATCTGGCCGGGGAGAACATAGCTAGCATAACTGGGGAAATAGGGTGTGGTAGTTAAACTAGGAAGCTGCCCTTCTCCGCCCGCGGAGCTTTACGCCCGTTAACCCCCTTCTGTAAAGGTAGCTGGAGACAACACTCTTAGTTAGAATTCGCTCCCCATTCTCGAAATGAAACGGGGCCTTTCATGATTCGATTTAACTGAGATAACGTTTAAAACAAACGTGAAGTGGACTGGGATAGGCTCTTGGGGTAAATGTGAAGCGTGTATAGCAGCCTACAGAGCTGGGAGACAGCACCCCAACTCGCTAAACTGCTACAAACTGGGTATTCTCCTTTCTTCCCTTAAGATACCCCTTGAAGACCTCATAGTGTTGATCAGGGAACTGAAGGTTCCTGCCAAATACTCGGTGTTCTCTTTCCCATTAAATATAGCCTCTAAGGGAGTCGTCATATTGTACTTCGAGAGCCTCGAGGACATGCTCAGGGTCACCAAGGAGTTCTCCCAGTTCCTAGCTCCACCAGGAGCGAGGGAAAGACTATTCTTTGATAAGTTAGTCAACGTTGAGTGGATAGGACCTGTAAATTACAGGCGCGGCTGCCCAGAATACGATAGGAAGTTCGGTGATTGGAGGAATTGGTCTAAGGGCGATCCTTCCTCAGTAACTCAGTGAGCTTTGAGGAGATCAGTGAGGACACGTGATCCCTATTGTCCTCGGTGACCGTGAAAATTTCCCCACGGATCATCATGCTCCTGTGGGCCACTAGGAGGCAAGGTCTATCAAGGCTCAAGATCCGGCTAATGAATTCGGCCACCTTGGGTATACGCATCTCCATGGGCCCCACCTCATCCACCGCTATGAGGTCTGAGGAAATAGCCTCCTTAAGGCTCAGTCTCTCTCCTGCCCCTAGGTTCAAACAGTACTTCCCTACTTTCACTCCTTCGCAATCGACCCTCGCCATCCACTCCTCTCCTCCGTCCAAGTAGACTAAGTCGAAGCCTACCCTCTTACCACTAACTCTCACCTCAGGACAGTAGAAGCCGTAAACTTTGAAGCCCTTGAGGGAGTTAAGCACCTTGAGGAACACGGTGGTCTTACCCACTCCGGGCCTCCCAGTTATTACAAGTCTATTCATCTAAGAGACGATCGCCTAAGAGTTCAAAGCTTTAACTCGTGCTGCGTGGGATGCACTTGGCTATATCACAAAAACTCATGAATTAAATGAAAGAAAAAGAAAACTAGCTTTACTATTCATCGTCCGATCCTCCTTAGTTCTTACACCGCAGTTCTTACACCGCTGCTAAGGGCCTCTCCTTGACCTTATTCTCCCTTTTCATAGCCCTCTGCTTCTTGCTCTGTCTCTCCTCTTCATACACTCGCTCTACGTCCCAGCACATTACCCCTTTATCGTCATCAGAGTTAATAAACTCACTTTTAAAACTGGGCTTAGTAAAGTTAGAGTCAAATAATTATTTGCAAAGAGGGAGGTTTAAGGAGGTGGAAAGCCTCTCCTTTTAGGGTGGGGGATCAAAGTAACCTAGTTCGTCTCTCAAGTGAGACTGACCCTAACTATGGGTTAAATAGGGTATTGCTCACCCCTAGGTGAGGGGGAAACGGTTACTACATAGGGAGGTAGTACTTTGAGGAACCGCGCGCCTCTGAATTCCCTTATGACTTCTACGGCATGATATATATCTCTCTCATTCCCCAGTAGACTCGCCAGTGAATCGTCCCCCATATACTTAAGCCACTTGGATATATTACCACGGCTCAATTGTTCCTGTATGCACTCCCCATAGCTGGAGGAGAGTCTACTCATTTCCTCAGCTAACTCTTCAACGCTTCCCGCCTTGCCCACTACGCTACCGTTACACGTGAAGAGAAAGGGTTCCACATTTCAGAGGTGTTGACAATAGTATAAAAACTATATTGCATTAGATATCCTTGTATTGTAGTTTAAACTTTGATCCAATTATTCATACTTTGAACTCGATGTAATGTTCTGATGAAACCTCTTTAAGCAATTCCGCACTTCGGGATTTACCTCCATTATTTCTCCTTAGTTAAATCTTTAATTCGATACAAAGAAGGAGGGTTAAGGGGCGTAGAGCCTCGCCCTTCAGGGCTGGAAGGATAGCCCTCCTCATTTAAATACTTTCAAACTTTCCCCAGTGGTACTAACGCTGCTCCTTCCCGGCTCGATCCAGGGTAATGGGACGTGGAGGGGTGGAGATAAGCAAAAAGGGTGGAGGCTTTTCCGTAGAAGCAATCATGTTTTGCCACGAGGGAAACATTTTAACTGAGCCAGTTCAGTGATCCGCATGGAAGGCAACCCCATTACATTCGACAAGGGTAAATGGATAGTACCCAAGGATCCCATAATTCTATACGTGGAAGGGGATGGAATAGGCCCTGAGATAACTAGGGCGGCTATGAAAGTAGTGGACGCAGCCGTGGAGAGAGCTTACGGTTCGGACAGGAGAATAGTCTGGAGGGAAGTCCTCGCAGGGGACAAGGCAGAGGCCAAGGTAGGGGACAGGTTCCCCCAAAGTACCCAGGAGGAGATCTTAAAATACAGGGTCCTTCTCAAGGGTCCACTTTCCACTCCAATAGGTAAGGGTTGGAAGTCCATAAACGTGAGCATAAGAATGATGCTGGACCTCTACGCTAACATAAGACCAGTGAAGTATATGGAGGGACTGGAAAGTCCCATAAAGTCTCCTGAGAGAGTGGACATAGTGATCTTCAGGGAGAACACGGACGACCTATACAGGGGGATAGAGTGGCCCTATGACAGTCCTGAGGCTAGGAAGGTAAGGGAGTTCCTGGCTAAGGAGTTAGGGGTCAAACTGGAGGAGGATACGGGAATAGGACTGAAGCCCATAAGTAAGTTCAAAACAGCCAGGATAGCCAGAATGGCCCTAAGGTACGCGATCGTCAACAAGAGGAGGAGAGTCACCATTATGCACAAGGGGAACGTGATGAAATACACTGAGGGCGCTTTCATGGAGTGGGCATATGAAGTAGCTAAGACCGAGTTCAGGGACTGGATCGTGACGGAGCAAGAGATCAGTGAGAGGCATGGAGGTAAAGTCCCAGAGGGGAAGATCCTGGTCAACGATAGGATAGCAGACAATATGTTCCAGCAAATAATAACCAGGCCAGAAGAATACGACATCATATTAGCCCCCAACGTTAATGGGGACCTAATATCGGACGCTGCCGGAGCACTAATAGGTAATATAGGTATGCTAGGCGGCGCCAATGTGGGTGACTCAGGTGGGATGTTCGAAGCAATTCACGGCACTGCTCCCAAGTATGCAGGGAAGAATGTGGCTAACCCCACAGGGATAATTAGGGGAGGGGAACTCATGCTTCGCTTTATGGGTTGGAATGAAGCTGCCGAATATATAGACAAGGCAATAAAGGAAGCGGTGAGGAACAAAAAGGTTACCTCGGACTTAGCCAGGTACTTCGGCGTCGAACCCCTGGGGACTGCAGAGTATGCATCACACCTCTCTGAGGTCATGAAGAGTCTTTAGCGTAGATAGCATAAGCAAAAGTGATTTTGAGCCATCTCGAGGACTTTAGTGGCCCAGGTTGATCACTGTGACGTCAGTGTAATTGAGCACGGTGTGACCCTGGACTTCAGCGTAGTAGCCCACTATCTCTATTGGAGGACTCCATGTTAGGTTCAAGGTGGGAGACAAGATTACAGTGATCGTGAAGTTGGGGGGGAAGCTGTCTACCCCTTGGAAGGAGAGGAGAATACCATTGGCATCATAACCTGATCCTATTTGGTTATGGGAAAAAGCCCTGAAGTAAATGGGCGTGGAGTTATAGACCTTAGAGATATAGGTTACGTTGACCTCGATCTCCTTGACTTGTCCTCCCTCTATCTCAACGAACAGGGGAGTAATCTGAAGCGAGCCTTCTTCATTCCCCTGTTGATGTAAGGTCAACCCAGCGAAAGTCGGGACCAGTATGAGGGATATAAGTGCTAGGGCTATGGCTGTTCTCCCGGGGATCTTCAGGGTCTTTGAGGTCTCCATCCTGGAGGCCTGGGACGCTGCGATGGACGAAGGGATCACCCAGTAGAAGAGGTAAGAGAGGAGGACTCTGTAGCCCAACAAAAGGGGGATAGTGGGTAGGGCGAAGATCGCATACTTCAGCCTATCGTAGAACTTAGCGTACATCCACCAAACCGCAGCGAGGTAGAGGAGTTCCATGGACGTAAAGAACTGTGGAGGGAGATAATACAGATCGGTGAAGGAGAGCTGAGATATCCCCATTCCTATGCCAAGGAGGTGGGAGGACATTGGGGTTAGGACGCCATTAACGTAATTCCATGGTGAGAGGATTAAGAAGGGTAGGTTGAACACGGCGAGGCTAGTCAACACTCCCAAGGAGAACCTGATGAGACCTCTCCTACCGTACTCCCTGTAAGCCGAGTAGAGGTAAGGGAAGAGGACGAAAAGTGGGAGCTGTTTCAGCGAGAGTGCTACTCCGTAGAGGATCCCAGCACTCCTCTCTCTCCCCATGAGGAATAGGTAATAGGAGAAGGAGAGTGAGGTGCTCCATAAGAAGTCCAGAGGAGGTGGGGAGCCCAAGTAAACCCAGTCCGCGGAAAGGCAGAGGATTCCAGCTACAGCTCCGGCCTCCCTGCCCCACCTATTGAACACCATGGGTAAGATCGAGAGGGTGGACACGATCACGGGAAGAAAGGTCTGCTTCAGCAAAATTGCAGGGACAAGCACCAGGAAGGAGAGGGGAGGGTAGTTGGGCTGATCCACGAATCCCCCGGTGGTTAAAGGAGTCAGATACTGCTGCGGGACCATGACTATAGCCGTCGATGTGGCTCCAGGGATGTAGGGATCTATGCCCTTAAGTAACCTCTCAGCAGCGACATATAGGATCGCAAACTCATCGGACCACCTCCCTTTCCAGGGCCAGTTAGCTAACACGTTCTCCAGGAGCACTAACTCCCCGGCCATTAGGTAAGGCAGGTTCCTGTTAGATCTATAACCCATGAAGGAGAGGGAAATGGAGCAAAGGCTAGCTACTATGACCCACTGGTCCCTGTAGAATAGCATGGGTATTACAGCTGAGGAGACCATCAAGGCCAAGACCTTGACTTCAGTGTTCCGAGTGTCTACCTTAACCCATTTCCACACGCTGGGCAGAGAAGCGCAACAGAGTGAGATAGCCGAAGCAAGCATTATCGGGAACGTGAGACCGACACTTATTGCAGGCCTCAAGTAGGAGCCTATGTACCAAACGACCTCTGCAACTAAGAGCAGGAGCGGGGAGAGTCCCAGGAGGAAGATCGACTTCTCCCTGTCGCCCTGCATAGGGATCGGAAGGGGGGGAGGAATAAAGCTCTATCTCTTAGATAAGGAATCCCCAGATCTTGGACAAAATTTATTACCAATCAGGAGAAGTGAAACCTTAAAAAGGTGAGACGGTGGATGAAGTTTCCAATAGGGTGTTGGTCGAGTTACTGAAAAACGGGAGGATCTCGAAGAGGAGGATCGCCACTCTAACTGGAGTTTCCCACTCCTTAGTCTCATATAAGATCTCCCAGATGGCTAAGAGGGGGATACTGCAGGGGTTCATGACTTACGTTAGCCCCACCGTTTTCGGCCTCAGGAGGGCCATCGTAATGTTACCAGGGAAAGTGGAGTATGAGTTGAGCTCCCTGCAGATCTGGACAGTTGAAGGGGACACGATCCTGGAAGTTTACGCCAGGGATAGGGAAACCCTCAGGCGAAGACTTGAGGATTTGACTAAGGCCCACGGGAAACCCTCGTTAGTCCTGGAGTTACCCAGGGGAATGGTGAGCCTGACCCCAAGGGACAGAGTGTTAGTGGAGCAGATCGTGGAGAGGCCTAGGATAATGGCCAAGACCATAGCTGAAACCCTCAACCTGACCGTTAGGACTGCGAGCAGGCATGTCCGGTTCTTAGTCAACATGGATCTTATAAAAGTACTGCCCATACTGGATCTCCCGCGGACTGGGTCTTCCATGATCGCAGCCTTCCTTGAGAGGCAGACTGAAGTCGCTCCCAAGAACTTGGTGTGGGAATTCCTTGGGGAGAAGGAGAAACTGAGCCTATATTACGTCTGGGACAAGCAGGATCTGAAGCAAATAATGGAGGGGCTGAGGGGTGGGTTGGTGAGGAATGTCTTCAGCTACAAAGTCGGGCTGCCCAAGGAGGAGCAGGTAGTAAGGCACTCGACTTAGGGGAAAAGACTGTTAACGCTTCTACGTAACTTTCAAATGCTGTCGATTACTTCTGAATATCTCCTATGTTTACATGGTATCACTTCAATTTTCTTTTCACTTTTTTGGCGATCTCCAACTGATGACGGGCCCTGCCCACAGTGATAAAGCGGATGGGAGGGTAGCGCGTTCCCCTCAACTAGCCCCAAGGAGTTGAGGGTGACCCTGTATGAACCCTCAAGAGGGGTGCCCGTGACCATTAGAAGTGATAATATTGAAGAACGGCAAACCTCACCCTTCTCGGTAGACCCAAAATCATATCATGAAAAATAATTCTGACAAGATAATATATTGAATTCATAAGAGATGAAGAAATTTTTAAGAGTATTAAGAATTCAATTGGAGAAAGGTTTAAGGTGAGGGAGATAATGTATTACCGTGTAGGAGACCAAGATGGTAACACCGATTCTCCCTCACCAAAATAACATTCAACAAATACGATATAAATTACTTTCCATGCTAAACTTCAAGGGAAAGAAAGGAGAAGAGGTAGCAAAAACTCTCATCTCAGCGTGTTTGTGGAACGATTCAGTAGAAAACAAGTCAAGAGCGTATGACGTATCCCCACAGACCGTGAGGAATTACGTAGAGAAGCAAGGGATGGAAGTGATTGAAAAGCTATTGGAAAGGGTGAGAAAAATATCCTTAGAAGTACTGAAGGGTGTGAAGGAGGTAGACCTCTCAATAGACTGGACAACAAAGACGTGGTACGGAAGACCAGTGAAAGGACTCGGAAGTTCAGAGAAGGGAAGCTCTTGGAACTACGCAACTGCAACAACAAAGTATAACGGGAAAGTACTTTTACTTGCATTTATTCAACAAGTTAACGGTATGACTAAGGACGAGATAGTGAAGGCTCTTGTCGAGCAAGTTGTTGCAATGGGATTCAAGATAAGGTTAATAACTCTTGACGCTGGTTTCTACACCATTTACGTGCTCAACTTCATTTCACAGTTTAAGTATACAATTGCTGTCCCAGCTGGGGATGTTAAGGTGTATAAGGAGTTTGACGGTGAGTACAAGACTAACAGCAAGAGGCACAAGAAGGACGAGCAGGTTAAGTTCAGACTCCTTGTGTACAGTAAGGAGAAGGTTAGGAGAAAGAGGAGGAGCCTTGTTCACTTCGCTAGAGCTACAAACCTCGAAACACCAAAGAGGGAAGTGTTGGATTTGTACAATAGGGTGAGGGGTCCAATAGAGACCTCCTATAGGAACATTAAGGCTTTTCTCCCATTTACTAGTTTTACTAAGTTCATTTTCCGCACGTTAATCTTCGTACTGGCAATCGTACTCTACTCCTTATACACGATATTCAAGGGGATTGTGGGGAGGGAAGAGTTTAGATTATTATTAATTCTTTTATTTCACTCATTCAATCCAGAGATTTTTACATTTAATCTAGTAGAATCGTTTATTAACACTATTGATTTATTTTCAAGGGGGTGATTTTGGGTCTACCGTTCTAGGGGCGGGGTTTTAAGGTTTAAAGTGAAAAGTCTATTCTCTGTCTAGATGCCTTCCTCAGGTTAACTCCCTGGGGAGCGGGAGCCGATCTCTCCCGCAATGCCTGGGGAGGGCGTCTACGAAGTTAAATACAAGAATAGGAGGACCAACGTCGTATGTCTCCTACCGAACGGTTCTCAAGAAAAGAAGCTCAGGAGGCTCGCCGACCTCTATGCCAAACTGTTCAATGAACTGAACTACGAGAGGAGGCGACAGTTCTTCCGACAGCGTCACATAGACTTCGACGCCACGTGGGACGAGTACTACGAGGAGTACAAGGACAGGCTGGGAGTGAACGCACAGGCCGTGATGCAGAAGAACAACGAGGCCTGGTCTTCCCTCTTCTCCCTACTGAAGTTGAGGAGGGAGACTCCCGACTCACGTGAAGCGCGTGGGCCACCTAGAGAAGGACGGGGAGAGTGGGAGGAAGCTCATACTCTTGGTGAGGCAGGACAGGTACGTTGTAGACGAGCAGGACCACAAGCTGATCCTGAAGGACTTCGGCCTGGAGGTCGCGGGTAGGCACGGAAAACAGGGTAGGCTCGAGGTACACTGCAACGAGGCGAGAGCGCCTGGTACGCCTCTATCCCCGTCGAGGTAGGTGTGGAAACAACGAGGGAGGGTAACAAGTCCAAGTACGTCGTCCAAGGTGAGAGGAAATCCGTACAAGTTAACTCCCCCAGGGGGGACAGGGTGGCGTCTATCGACTTGGGCATAAACGTCCTGGCGAGCGCGGTCTTAAACGACGGCATATGGTTACTCTACAAGGGCGTCAGGACCAAGGAGGACTACCTGGGGAAGAGGGTCTCCGAGGTTCAATCCCTGGCAGACAGGATCAAGGGGGAACACGGAGCTTATGAGGAGTTGTCCAGGGAGAGGAGGATATTATTCAAGAGGTTGACGAGCAGGCTACTACACCTATACAGCAACTTCGCGCCCCACCCGGCCCTCACCGACTCGGCGTCTCCGCGATCTACCTGGGCTACCCGTTCAACTTCGCCCAAGACAAGGGCGACAAGTCCACCGTGAACCTGTGGTCCTACCGCAAGTTGATCGACGTCATCGTGCTGAAGGCACAGGAGTACGGCATCCGCGTGTATGAGGTCGTCGAGTGCAACACCTCCCGCCTCCGCGCCTTCCACGGCGTTGAAGTCGAGAGAGGACCGAGGGGAGTGGTCAGCTGTCCCCTGGGGCATAAACTCCACTCCGACCTGAACGGTGCACTGAACGTACTCAGGAAGGCGATCAACCTGGTGATTTCAATGGCGAGGAAACCACTCTCCTTCCTGGTAGAGCATAATAGAGTAGCGCCCGTAAAGGGGTCTGACTTCCTCCCCGCCCTAAAGGGCGAGGGTTCCCCTCATCGGTTCGCTCTTACATCCCTCATTTGAGGGGCAGACGAGGGGGTCGGAGACCCCCTCCCATTAAGATTCACGATCGCGATAACGTCACGATCGTTTTCATAACCGCATGAACACTTAAACCAACGATGGGAAACCTCAACCATCCTTTTACCACACTTAGGACATGAGACTGAAGAATAACTGGGATTAACGAACTCAATAATCATTCCATGCTTCCTAGCCTGCCTGGAAATCCAATATTGAATCCGACGATACTGCATAAGATACAATTTATCGCGGAACTCTCTTGACAATTTATCAACATTCTTGATGAGGTTCCTTAGGTTCTCCAATTTGATAGCGTTAGCACCCGTAATCCTCGCTACATCAACAACCCACTTACCAACCTTCCTAGCGAAATCCTCTGCAATTCTCTTAGCCTTTAAAAGGAAGGAGTGAATCCTGTGAAGGATCCTCTTATTCCCCCTCCACCTCCTAGGGTACTTCTTTTGTAGGCTTTCAGCTAACGACTTCCAATGCTGAACCTCCCCAAGGCGGGTTGGAATCCTAACGTAGTTCTTATCGTCCTTCCCTACAACAACCTCGCCCATGTTAATATCTA
>Ga0080006_1215032_pt1 | contig 14145 bp, 12 predicted proteins | sample RS3BMetagenome_FD_69209 | JGI IMG/M metagenome (GOLD analysis project Ga0080006, IMG submission 69209) | Ferric oxide microbial mat and aquatic microbial communities from Rainbow Spring, Yellowstone National Park, USA - RS3B (SPADES... ...
CTACAATTTACCTAGATTCGGATAGGCGGAAGTCTCTCGTTGAGCTTATATCACGGTTGAACAGGGCACAAGAGGAACGTCTCACTCCCCTCAACCAGATAATCATAATCACGCATGACGAGGATGTCTTTGAGGGTTCGGAAGTGAATGCTGTCTTCAAATTCGAAGAGACATCGGGGGGAAGCAGAGTCATTTGTTCATGAGCCGCATATACTTTCATTTCATTACTTAGGTTGAACTGTATACCAGTCATCTATTTGAGTAATAACCTCACTTTTACAACCCAACGGTAACTTGTCAATAGGGGTTACAATATCTAACTTGAGGAGGCATTTCGCATCAGACACGACTGTGTTTTGCTCCCCTTGAGTTTAAAAACGCATGTTCTATAACACAGAATATATTAACTTCAGCATCTTTACAGAAGCAGCAACCATCGCTTTGATAATTCATTCTTTCCTTTCTTTGTCGAATCTATTATAGAGCTGGGCTATCCCTTCCCAAAGCTTACTCAGTCCTTATCCATTGAAGAGATAGCAAAAAAATTTCTCGATAAGATAGTTTTCAGAAAGGATAGCAAGGCGTTATAGAGACATAGTTAGGCTTGATGATGGAAGGATGCGGTACATGCTCAAGTCCAGAGAAAATGCAGTTAGTGTCGGTATTTCACAACACTATAGCTTCGTCGACGAAAAACGGTTTATTTGCAGTAAGTTGTAAGAGCATTTAAATATTTCTAAATTGCAATAGTTAATGTGCCACGAATTTCTAGTATAGATGCTGGATCGAAAAAGGAGATCCAGCTTTCTGCAGCAAGCTGGTTCAAACAGTTAACGCCTTTTTTTGAAGGTGGAACATACCTTTTAGCTGGTGACCCAGGGATAGGAAAAACAACCCTCGCTCTCCAGATTGCAACGGACATAGCTTCGTCAGGCAAAAAGGTTCTTTATCTTTCAAGTGAGCAGTCTCCCCAAGATTTAAAATCAACTGTGCTCCGTTTACAACACGGCGAACTTTCTAACGAAATTTCATCCAATTTTATTATTGAAGTACTTGCACATCTGGAAGATTTAGAGTTTTGGCGAAGACATCTATTTGAAGAATCGGATGAGTACTCGAATACTAAGTTCATTGTAATAGATTCTGTTCAAGGGGGTGGTGTTACCCCATCGGCTAGGAAGCCTTACGAGAAACTGACTCAGTTCACGTTGGCTACCAAGAACAAAGGGATCACCACTTTATTGATAGCTCACGTGAATAAGTCAGGGGTTATTGCTGGTCCAAAAGACCTTGAACACCATGTCGATTGTATATTGCAATATAAGAAAGCGTTCAAACTTAGACCTCTTTTTGTTCCGAAAAATAGGTTTGGACCAGCTAGGCTGGACCCGTTTGTTCTCGAGATGTCAGAAGACGGTCTTTCGCCATCCCCCCATTCGGCAGCTAAAGGATCCAGTGTTAAAGGGATCGATTTTGAGTCGCTTGAACATGCTGAGGTCCAAGCGAAGGTTCAGGTGCCTAGATGGGGCGAGCGCCCCGGTTTAACTGCCCCTTACCTTCCCTTCCAGAAGATTAAGGTACTTGTTGATGCCATATCTCAAATTCCTGAAATAGACGCTTCGGACCTGACCTATCAAATAAATTGTTATATTCCGAAGCAATATGTGAGGTACTCGTACGGTTTTGATCTTGCTATCGTAACAGCTATACTTTCCTCCTATCTGCAGTTGCCTGTGGAACCCACGACAGCTTTCTACGGAGAAGTAGATCTAATGGGTGCCATAAGATCCTCCTCTCAGATGAATGAGGCGCAAATAATTTCAGAGGTCTACAATAAAGTTTCTTCCTTCGGTCAAGAGTTAAACGGAAATAGTCCAGAGTCCGAGGATAGTGACGATATAAGATTTGTAAATTCTTTGAAAAAGATAAACACGCTAATTGTTCCTAAAGAAATAGTCGAAGACCTCAGAACAGGATTATTACACTGCGGTCTTAAAATGGAATGCAAAGGAGTGGGTTTTGTAAATGAACTGATTGATCTTTTGTGGCCCCAAATAAATGTCTAGTGGAAAAGGTTTTGATTACAAAAACCTCGCCGCTCGGGTAGCTGATGGAGACACGGTTTGTCCTTATATGTGAAGGCTGATTTCAGATTTACTCTTTGTGTCGCGGGTGATTTTACATTAATAATCTGTTCAAGGGTTTTTACATTTCACTACCCTACTCTGTGCTTGCGTTGATTGAATCCGTGACCAGCATAGTTAAGGCTGGACGTCTCTTCGCCCACTACGCCATCTTTGCTGTGGTTCTTGCTCTTGATCGAGCCATAATGAATGATCTTTTGCATGTCCGCAAATTGCGACTCTTTCGTATCCCTTCTAACAAGTTTCTCGGAACCTTAGAGTCCTGATGCTACACTGTCCTTGCTCAAGTTCTGCCATATACTTGTAGCAATCAAACGAGTGAGATTACCGGATTCTTATACAATACCACAAAAAGCAATATTACATTCCGTTCAGAAACTTATAGCTGGGGCTCGTGGTAGTGAAAAAGAGAACCAAACAAACATCACTTCAAAATAGGTGGGTCGAGGTACTCAAGGAACTAAGGGGGAGGGTGAAAGTTGATGGTCTCATAAATTTGTTCGGGAAGCGAAGGCTAATCTTTGATAAAACGAAGATGTTGAACAGGCTTGTCAGTCTGTCAAGAAAGGAGACACTAATGAGCTATTCGGGCACCCGGGTGCTGATGGGTCGAGATTGACTTCGCGTCATCCAGATTCGAGCAAGCAGGGCTTCTGGAAGAGCCCCCGGCACACCTGTAAAGCGACCGTTCTTCTTGTCGTGATGCTCTTTATCGTGCTCATCCTTGCCATCGTGATACATGAAATTGGACATCTTCTCGCGGCGCTGGCCTTTGGTCAGCAGGTGGCGAGTTTCAACCCGCTGTCGGAGGTGACTCTGGTGAACACTCCGCCCCCCATCGTGGAAACAATCTTCAACTTCTCAGGTGGGCTGTTCTCGGCCCTAGTCTTTTGTATAGCTACAATCGTGCTGTTCAGAAAGCCTCGCGGCCCTTCCTTGTTCTGGCTTGGCGTGCCCTTCCTGTTCGCCACATTCTTCGAGTTGATCAATGGTCTTATTGAGGGGTTCTTCAAACGCGAATACATACTAGCGATCGTCTACTACCCAAGCACATACGGGAGGTTCCTCACGGCGTGGGCTGCGCTGACAAGCCTGCTCTTCGCGTTTATCGGGTACTACGGACTAAGCAGAACGAAGCGACAGCGGGACGCAGCGGATTAGTTTCGACCGCTCCTCCCGTTTGATTGCTGCATTTTAATAAGCAGGCTGATTGTCTGACCAGATGATGAGAAAGTGATAGAGAACATTTCTTGGTCAAACAAGAATATGGACATCGATGATCGCGCAGTCGGATTCACCCTGATGTCCGAGGGCAGACGGGGCCCTCATCTTTGGGAGATAGCAGGCAAGCGGGGAATATCAAAAGGTGACAAGGCGAAACTTGAGGATGCTCTTAAGACGGGTTCAGCAAAGGCTGTTGCAGCTGGAGCGGTTGCAGTTGTTGCAGCAACGAATCCGGTCATTGCCAACCTTTACTTCGCGTATCAGGCGGCGAAGTATGCCTATCCTATAGCAAAAGCCGGAATAGAGGCCAAGGTCGAGAGCGGAGACAACACCAAGGCCCTTGAAGCAATGGAAAAGAAGACAATCGAGCAGACAGGGAAGGTTATTGTTGACACAACAGTCGAAGCAATCTCTGACGCTGCAGTTGATGGGGCATTTCAAGCTACCGGAGTGGCTGTTTCCGCGTCGGTCAAGAAATTCGTCTCCGCAGCAATCTCAGAAGCGATAGAGGAGGTAATTCAATGACAAGCGAAGAGAAATGGGTGCAGAAAGTGCTGAGAAGCATGGTCAAGCACGAAGTCCAGACAGCGTTGATGACCCAGGAATTGTCCCAAAAGTTCCTGATACGTAGTGACACAAAAGCCATCGACCAGGAGATAGAGATTATCACTGACAAAATCACGAAGAGATTCGTTGCCAAACTGAAGGCGAAGGGCTATATTGGGACCGACTCGAACGCCCCTGCGAAGGAGTTCAGAACCATGTTTCTGGAGGCGAAAGATGAATACTTTGCTACGCCTGAGTCCAGTCGGGAGTAGCGGCGGAAAATGGAGAGTAGACTCGGATCCACCCAAGACAGTCGGTGCGTTGACTCGTGCACAGATAGATCTCTGGTCTGTTGCCAACGGGCTGTTTGGATGTGAAACCCTTATCCGCACTAACAAAAAGGTCGAAGGAATTGAAATTCCTCTTTACCAGAAATACGATAGCAGGCTGCAGAGTACGCTTGAAGCGATGCTCCGGTTCATTGTGGAGCAGCCTGTCGAGGTTGCCTTCACACAGAACAGCAAGAGTATACAAAGCACTCTTATTCCAGAAACCGTTGAACCTTTCTCCGAGGGATACGCCTGCCTCTTCTCTACCGGACTTGACAGTTATTCGGTTTTCCTCAATGCCGCAATTGAATTCAAGGATTTAACGGCGTGCTTCGTTGATCACAGCGATTTCCATAAACTGCGTGCGCTTGCGAGAACATTCAGCGAGCATCTCAAAACAAGGACCAGGACTTCCCTTCAAAGAATTCATGCTCCTGACCACGGAAGCTACATGCGCCGTTCAAGGGGAGTGTTCTATGTTATGGCGGGCCTTCTTCTTGGCAAGAAGAACCTCATAGTCGGCGAAACAGGCGTTACGATGTATCAGCCAAAGTTTACTCTCCTCGACCGGATTACCGTCACCACACATCCGAAATTGCTGCAAATGACCGGATTGGTTACGAAGGAAATCCTCGGTGAAAAGCCTAGAATCATAAGGCCTTCAGAAAACATGACCAAGGCGGAAATCGCCGCGTGCTGCCCCGACAAAGAGTCGATCAAATTAACTTTCTCCTGCAGTACCACAAGGTTCGCCACTGAGAAAGACCTAGCAAACTGCGGGACCTGCTTCGCATGCATTGTCAGAAGATTCGCAGTCTTGGTGAGTGGGGTGGAGGACTGCGATTACGCTCACCGGATTGCCAGCATAAGCGCTATTGATAACGCCGTTCAATTGCTCCGATTCTCGATCGACTTCCTTTCCAACAGAGAAGCAATCCCTTGGTATACACGCGAAATAGTGGAATCCTATGAAAAGACTGACCTGTTTGAGCGGTTTGCCCAAGACAACCTTGCTGGACTTATGCTGGAAAGTGAGAGAGGGAGCATAAACCCCGTTCTCACGAAAATTCGCGAAGTGGGCAAGAGGGCCGGAATAAGCGACAATATGTTACGGGAACGGATCAACATTGTCAGAACCGAGAAGACCAAGATGAACTTCTCGAACATACTCTGAACACTGCGGAGGCTCTAAGAGTCCCGCTTATGCATCAAACGTATTTTGGAGAATTCGTATTAGTGAAGTCCGTCAAAATGGTAAAAAGAATTATCATGCAAGCGTATCTCTACAACAGGTTAATCGGGTCTATGGCGTAGAGAATTTGAGGGGGATACGTGGTTAATGCATGGCAATTAACATTAGTGCAACAGATCACTACAATCGTCTGAGTTATACTTTGCAACTTTTATTACAGAGATGACATATCTGGCAGTAAAAACAAAATAAAGTCCGGGGTATCGTTTAATATATAATATCCATGTTATGGTGGATTATTTAAATTTGGCCATGTAATGTGTTTGGGCGGAAGATGTTGGTTGATAAAAATAGTAGAATTTTTATTTTGTAGGGGGGATAATGTTTGAATGAATCGATAGAAGTTACCAAACCGTTAAAGATAGGTTATGAGAGAACCTGCAACTGTCCGTCTAATCATATCAATTGCCTTACTGCGAAGCAATGGATTCAAAGCCAGGTAGCAATATGGGAATTTTTCTATGAAAAAAGGGACATTCGTGATAAGAATATTCACCCAGCTGTGTTTCCAATAGGTCTGCCAAAAAAGACAATAGAATTGTTCACACACCAAGGCGAATTAGTCCTAGATCCTTTTGTGGGCGTAGGAACTACTTTATTAGCAGCTTTGGATTTAAATCGTAATGCAGTAGGATTCGATCTTAAGGAAGAATATGTTAAATTCTCTAATAACAGAGTTGCACAGGCAAAATTGGACACGTGGAGTGAAGGTGATCCGAAGTCAACCTTGCAGATAGCTGTACGCGATGACGCACATAATATACCAGAATATCTTGAACCTGAGACAGTTTCTCTTGCTGTCACTTCTCCGCCATATGCAAATATGCTAAATCGGCCTAGACTTAACAAGAGTATTCGTGGGGACTTGAGGCAAAATAGTCACTACCTGAAGATACAACAGTACTCATCTGATCCTAGGGATCTGGGAACGATGGAGCCAAAGAAATATGCGCAAGTACTAGGCGAAATCTATAGACGGATACTTCCTCTATTAAGACCTAAAGCTCATTCTGTCATCAACGTTACGGACCTATGGTGGCAAGAAGGAAAGTATGGAAAGAGAGTGCCTATCCACGTTTTCGTCATCGACGAAATGGAAAAGGCTGGCTACGAGTTAAGAAATATCATCATTTGGGATAGGAGAAACCTTGTGAATAAAGTTGGTATTTTTGGTTGGCCAAACAACTATATTACGTTGGGGACAACGTTTGAATATATTCTGGACTTCTGGCGTCCACCTTAAGGGAATACCCCATTCTTAGAAAAGTAAGCCATATCTCTCCCAAATTGGGTGTTAGGTCTAAAACGTGAAGTGTTATATTTAATTTGTCTCAGAACATTAGGAGGGATATAGCAATATCCATTCGTCTTGAGACATTGCTTCTCCAGGATTCCGACTGTTTCGTCAGTGAACTCTCTCAATTGATTGAAAAAGCCAAACAAACTATCACCATCGAAGGCTAAACCCCTTACTGCCCGCTCCCTTAGACTTACGTTCTTAACTTCTACTCTATGACGTGCATTTGCTGAAGAGATGTCAGGATAATAAATAATAAAGTCTGTGCGTTCCTTACGTCTGGTGAAATGATAATTTTCTTTGAGGCCTTGACTTTCTAGTTCTCTCTGTGCGCAGAGCTCTGCTAATTGCCCAGACAAAGGTTGAAAAGCTTGACTGATTCGTCGTGAAACTTCCTCTATGAAGTTACTGTACTTTTTACCCTTGGCGTCAACAGGTTCGAGCAGTTTCTTTTTTATTTTTTCACATGTCTCTTTAGGTAGGTCTAGTTGGGCAAGTATCTCGTCTACTCTTCTTTCATAGTATTCTTGTCTTACTTGGACCAGAACGTCGAAGGTCTTCTTGTGTAAGGAGTTTACGTCCACCGAAGGATAGGACTGCAAAGCGCGAAGGTAAATATCTTTGGCTGAAGGTAAATTCAAAGCTTCTGACTCCTTGTGCATATTTGCGCTTTTTATTCCTCAAAGTGGACATAAAAACATTTGTAGACACCTTGAATTCCTTTAGAGCTGTGACTCGGCTGTATCATATTGCACGGTTGTAAGAGGTAAAGGGTTAAGGAAATGGGGAAAACTAGCCACAAGAAGTTGGGCAGTGCTGGAGAGAGGTAGAAGAAAGGCTAAATTCCGAAGAGCGCTTAGAGGATTGCGCAGGGAGTTCGCCGATGGAAAAGTCTTGCCCCCTATGTGGACGTGAAATTGAAGGTTCAGATTCAAATGCATTGATGATTAACTATAACCGTCATAGCGAAATCCATAAGAATAATGCGGCCAGGTTGTCCAAACTGGCAGTAGTGGTTAGGGGCCCCCCGAGTACAGGGAAAACCGCGACGTGCAATAGGCTGGCTTGTTTCGCCTCAAAATTGAACCTAAAATCCAAGCAGATTAACCTTGATTCTTACGATATGGAGGGTTTCATCGATGATAATGTTGAGAGGGCCTACCCTAACCTCGATGGCATTAAGGAAGATTGGGCTTTAATTGAGATAGGATATGGAGGCTATGCAACAAAGAGACCGCAAACTTGGGTTTCAAAACTCAAAGCTCAGGGATTCCGTATATACCTTTTCAAGCTTTGGGCTGATGAAGTCACTATAATTAATCGGTCGAACAAGAGAACAGATGGTATGAATGCAGATGCTGCGATGAAGTTTTGGCAAAGGTACAAGGGAGAATGTGAATTCATAGACTTCCCTGCTAAGGCAGGTTTGCAAGAAAACGAAATAGACACATCCCAAAAGGACCCCCTTGAAGTGGTGCACCTAATTCTAGATAAACTCGGAATTTAAAGTGTAGAATCAAATTGATCTTCAGAGTTCAATTGAAGAGGCGTAATGTTGCGCCTGAAATTTACCTTAGTGACCAATGAAAATTGCTTGAAGACGGTCGAAATAAAGTGCAAGACGGACAACGACAGCAAAAAGTAGATTGAAAGAGCGCTGCAACATCACGTAAAACTGAAGAGTCCAACCTTATTTGCAAGACACTAGCTAAGCGTCTGGAGGATATGTTGAGGAGGCATCGCAGGTTCGCACAGCTTAGAGATATGGCAGAGTTGCCGAAGTACGTCACGGTCTTTCAAAAGCACAAGAAGAGGACAGGTTCGGCGAGAGGGAGTTAGCAGTTACGAATGCGGTAAGAGAGTACAAAGACATAAACTATTGAAAACCTGAAAGCATTTGTTGAGGAGACAATTGAAGTAAAAGAAACACTCTTTCCAACAGAGCAGCGGGAAGCCGAAGCTATAAGCTATTTCGAAAGCTATCCCTCGAGGAGTGCTCTGAGCATTTCTCTTGGCGACAACGTCCAAGAGACACATCCAAGATGAACAGAGAAACCGCAAGGATAGCGGTTGGGTTCAGCAATTAACTGGACAGCTTCAAGAAGCTTGAGAATTTGTAAGACATGCTGGAGGCTTACCGATATTGAACTCTCGCGTTAAGTCACATTTGGGTGCTGCGAGGCCAACTGTTACTTCATCTCCAAGTACCCCTTTTTGATAGAGCAAATGTGCATCTATTGGGCCACTGATGAAGCTAATGTTATCATACCTATTTCCAAACACCACCAATATTGATGACCCTCAGTACTCACGCTTGCCTATCTGCCTGCCCCGAGGGCCTCTATTCTAACACCAAAAATATCTGGCTCCCTGCGGGATCGAGGGACGTAGCTTGCAAATTCCTAATTTTAGCTGACCCACTTTGCACACGCTCTTTCAGGGCTTCAAACGCTCTAGCCTATGGCGGTGTCGGTAAGAATGACTGTTCCAACGAGATTAGAGAAGCAAACCCTGTCGGGCATCGACTTCGACTTGTGCGGTAGTACTTTTCACCAACGACAGCCCTAGCCAGCGAACATTTATGTTATTATATTGTTAGAAAGGCAGATTCTTGAACATTTGAACAAAAAAGTGAGAAATGACGGGTGGCCTGGAATGAGTTGTGAGACATCTCCCTCTAATAATAGAGACAGGTAAAGGATGCAAGAAAAACTAAAAACCTGCGTACGTAGTTGACTACCTATGACAAAGTATGTTGGACTAGTCTCAACCTCATTCTCATAAATATGCTAAGCGGTATATGAATATCCTTGTAGGTTATTGAAAGAAGGTCGCTTGTTTTAATATATTTTCAGGACCATGTTTAGTCTTACCAACAGGCTGGAGATACCAATGATAGTATCTTCTATGATTTCTATGTTCCTTGAACGATGTAGAAATCGCTAAACTATATCTTTTCGGTCAATAACTTAGCATACGCATTCGCTCCCAACATATGCAAATAACCTAATTACTTTCTTTCATAATAGTTGTTTATCCTATTTGTTTTGTTTAGTTTTTGAAATAAAACCGTAAAACTTGCACTGGCTTGTGGTGAGTAATAATTAAATAACGTGCGCGTAATGATGTTGTTGTAATGAATGTGATCGATATTGACCAATTTAAGGCACTTTTCTTAAAAATAAAAGAAAAAGGCTATGTAAAATCGATGAGGAAAGGCTCGACTGGCGTTGGTAAAACGCTAGAGACACTTCTTGGTATTAAAGAAAATAACTTAATTGTCCCTGATCTCGGAGAAATTGAACTCAAAGCCCATAGAGAAGATTCATCTAATCTAATTACATTGTTTACGTTCAATCGGGGGCAATGGGTAATGAACCAACTTGAAGCGGTTAGAAAATATGGTATCAAAGACCAATATGAAAGATTGGGACTATATTTCACCATGTCATTTAGACAGAACAGTGCTGGGTTATTCTTGCATGTGGACGAAGATTATGTTTCAATCAAACATATAGATGGAAGTACTTTGGTAAGATGGAAATTTGTAGACCTTGAAAAGCAGTTTAAGAAGAAAATTCCTGCACTTGTATTGGTCTACGCTAAATCAGAATTTAGAGGTGATGATGAATATTTTTATTTCTACAAGGCAGATTACCTAAGGGAACCAGATCATTCATTAGTTAAGGAGGAGATCAGGAATGAAACTATTTTGATTGATCTTAGGCTCCACGACAAGGGTACCATGGCAAGGAATCACGGCACAGCTTTTCGTATTTATGAAAAAGACCTTCCAAAGATTTTTAAATACAGAAACACTATAACTTAACTAATTATTTATAGATTTGTGCTAGCGATCAATTTCTCTAGGCTCAGTTCATCATTTGTGTTTATTGATTATGCTCTGATCTTATTCATGACCCAAGCCCCTTCTATATAAAGGCCTGGCAAGCGACACATACAGAAAGAAAATGATGGTTCTGCTGGCTGAGGAAAAATAGGAAGAAGGAAGGAGAATGAACTCATTCGTGATCCATGCTAGCTTCGAACTAGCCTAGGGCCTTCGAGTCGCCATGCATAAACGGATTCCCACCTCTTCTGAATATCTTTATGAGTTCGTCTGATATCTGGTCCCAAGATAGGGACCATCCTATATTAGCTCGCGCAGTATTTATACCTCGCCCCTTAGTTTGGAAAAGACTAAGTAGCCTGTGAAGAGTTCCTAAGGTGGTGTACGCATGTCCTCACTGGTTGGGATACGAGAGAAGCTTATATTAGTCAAGATGCTGATAGAAGAAGCAACCTATAACTCCACCATAAACACAACTTTCAACCGCTCATTATCCATCATACAGGCGCATCAAGCAATAGAATGGATCTTCAGACTCATATTGTTAGAAAAAGGTCAGCTAAAATACCAACCCAAAGAACTCGATAAGGTGCTAAACTCACCATTTCCAAAGCTCCTGCCCCTTGTAAAGGGCATATCCTCCCTCGACAGCCCTGAAGGTGGAGCCATCATAGACAAGTATTCCGCATTAATACTGAAGATCAAGGACGCTAGAGACATTATATATCATAGGGCAATAGTCGATGTAGATGCCTCAGAACTGGTCGGCGGAGTTCAACAAATGTTAAGAGAGCTATGCGAAAAAGTTCTAGCAGTAGGATGGGACGAAATTTCTCTTGTAGCTGCTATCAGAAACGAAGAATGGAAAAAGATCGCCGAAGAAGCCGAATTAACATTGAAACGTAACGACTACGAGCATGCTCTGCGAAGATCTTGGGATCTGATCCAGACTGTCCTAGAGGAGTCGGCAGCTGTCGCTGGTCAGATGACTAGAGCTTGGCTATCCCCCGTCTTCCAGCAAGATATCCAAGCGATTATTGATATCCTCGAACCCGACGAATACGCTAGAAGATATTCTATTCCAGAAGTAAAGGCACTAGCCCTGGACATGAGCAAAGCGGTCTATATGATAGGATTCCTGACAACCAACTTGGCATTGCTAAATGAGGAAGAGAGATTGAAATATGTGAAAACGGTGAACGCTGTTACCACCCTACAACCTGAAGCTGAACAAGGGAGCTCACAGCTAGCTCCCACTGCCTTAGAAGCCTTCGATTTCGCCGTCAGAATGACACTCAAGCTAGAGAAACTTCTACGCATCACCAAGGGGCCTTAAGGGGGTCAAAAGAAAGACCATCAACCTTACAGAGGGATAGAACATACGGAATACGCCCGCGCTCCGTCCTCAATGATTCAACTCAACATTTAGCTTTGACTTAACGTCCTGAAACAGCTTTCGAAACCCATATTCTGGTTGAAGTGAGCATATAGTGAATGAATGCTTCTCTTCAAGTAGAATTCCGTCGAACTTCTACGTGACAGAGTTATCAAGATTGTAACAGCTTCTTCAGAAAGCTCTGGATCATCTGTTGGACATCACCGACCTCCTTCGATTGACGGAAGCACACATCTAGGCGTCCCTTTTAACTCAGCATCTTTGAAGTTCTTGAGACAAGTGTTAGAGTTCCTACTAATAAAGAGGGCATGACTTGATCTTCAACACCGGTGTACAATTTCCTTTGTAGTCCATCAACTATGATAGCGTAAATGGCTATGAGTGCCGTCGGAGCAATTATCATCACAATTGATGCCGCCAAGAGAGAATAGGTCAAACCGAAACTATTGAGCTGTAATAGGATAATTGGCCCTGCAATGTACAACTTTAATCATATCTTCCGAGAGAACTCATACTCGGGATTCTCCGCTAGAGGAGCCCCTTCTTGGTTGATAATCCAGGGCCACAAGAAGAGAAGTACCGCAGCGATCGATCCATAACGAGGATCAACACCATACGCCACAGCAATCGAAACAAACACCACTGAAAGCCCCTTGATCAGCTAGCTCAAATGGACTTCTGACCGTTCCAACCTTCTAACAAGAACTTGTGGCCGACTATACGACCCGTCAACTTTAAATCATTTTGAATCAAAGTTAACCATCTATTGTCGCCTTGGACTTTGATTCCCGCAAGGTCAGCGGGAGTTATGCATTCTAAAGCCATGTGTGGCCGTATGTAGTTGTGATAAATTTGAGCTCCTTGGAATATTGGAGAATTGGGCTTTACACCTCTGATCGCTTTCTCTCTATCCCGAAGTTCTGCGTTAAACCTCTCTTGCATGTTGTTGTTGTACTCTCCATCAAAGGTAATATCGCGAATGAGCTTCACCTGCTCATTTCTAGATAGCTTCCAATTCCAAAAGAAATCAGTTATTGCTTCAGCAAAGTTTGGAACTCCACCTGAGATTATCGTCCTTGGATTCTTGCACCTCGATCTGAGAAAGTCGCGGTGTGCTCTCAAGTACCCACTAATCGTCTCCCTTTATTTTCCGTTATAGTACCCGGTGTAGGTATCCCCAACCTTATCATTGCTTCGTACACCTTCGGCAGAGAGTAAGCAAAACCGATGTGGGCACAGTCCTCCTTTTCATCCACATCACAGTGCAGCTTATTGTTAACAATGGTTATTCCAGCTATCCTCTTCGTCCTGTTGTCTTTTATGTAGATAGTGTTACTATCTTCATCATATCCAAACTCCTCCATAAAGGGAGCGTATCTTGCGAATACTCTGTCCTTCATCATAAGCTCTTCCAGCCTGCTGGTTACATAACCCGTAAGGCTGCTTATTCCCTTACTCTCCAGCATCCTCCTGTTCTGCTAAAGCCATTGGCACGGATAGGTACATAATCAATGGGGATCCGCTATCCTTGTAGATTGGTAACTATTTACGCTTCGAACTCGCAAAAACCTTTGCTTTTCTATCGTATCACTCGAAATTGGACAATGATCCATATCACCCGGGTTTTGGACGATACCCTTCTTGCTGAATAATATAGATATATGCAAATATCTTGAGTTGATATCGCGTTCTATTACGTATTAATAACATAGTATAATTTGGTATAACTGACAAGTTAACAGGACAATTAAAAATAAGCGTTTCAAAGGTAATTATTGGGAGTTAGGCTAGAGATTTTGTTGAATTCTCTTTCCACATATTTTGCATTCTAATAGAACTGAAGCAGCGCCTTCGCTGAAGCTGGATTTAAATCCTAGGATTATCGTTAAAGCATGGTCGCACTTTTTTGAAACTGTGAATTCCTTTACCGCCTGCATGACCTTGTCTATTTGTGTATAAGTCAACTCTAAACTACTAGATGGTTTTGTTTTTGGCGATGATTTCTCTATGTTCTGTGACTTGGTTTCATGCATAGGTATACTCGTATTTGGAAATATTATAGTTATCTCATGGTCTAGGAGGAGACTGTCTATCTTTTGCTGAGTGT
>Ga0080006_1140425_pt1 | contig 14139 bp, 12 predicted proteins | sample RS3BMetagenome_FD_69209 | JGI IMG/M metagenome (GOLD analysis project Ga0080006, IMG submission 69209) | Ferric oxide microbial mat and aquatic microbial communities from Rainbow Spring, Yellowstone National Park, USA - RS3B (SPADES... ...
GTTTTTTTTTTTTTCGTGCGGGGGGGGGGGGTACACTTTATCCATGGTCAGGCTCGTTGTGAGCTTGACAGGCCGGAAAGGCCGTGAACGGTTACGATGTATTTCTATGCGGAAGCGACAGGCGGGTTTTGGCACCGCTAAGCCCGATTTGCCGAATCACCCGTGAACTACTATCTGACGCCGCTAGGATGTTGGATTCAGGCGATCCTCTCCTTGGGCTGGATCTATTGCAGCGCGCCGCCCAAATGAAGCAACAAGATAAAAAGGTTTCCTCACTTCTCGCTTCATTCCGTGCGAAGTTGGCCGAATCGCATGTCGCTGTCGCAACGCAGATATATGAAGATGGCAGATGGCTTGAGAGCCTTTACCATTCCGACCGAGCTAACGCCTTGTTTCCCGATGGAAGGCTAGGCGAAGCCCATTGGAGGAGGATTCGCCCGCGAATCCTCCTCCTTTATTTGGGACCCGCGGCCGCCGTCGTGGCAACGGGCTCGCTGGCTGGGCTGGTCACCGGAAAAGCGATGGTTTTCCTAGGCGCATTCTCGGCGGCGGCGTGCGGCGCCGCCTCCCTTCGTGCTGCCGGTGCCAGCCTGCGGAAGAATATGCACGCTGTTCTAGTTTCCGCCGTTACCGCCGCAGCCGCACTCATCATCGTCATAGCCGCGGTACTCACAAGCCATCCCGTACTCGCCGTGCTTGCCAGTGCGGCCGCACCTGTGGTGGTCTGGGCCGCACTAAGGCTAGCCGCCGCGCGGACCGAACAGCCAGCAACCCTGCCAAGCGAGCCAACGGCAGAAGCTGTCGTAAAAATGCTGCAGGAACAACTTGCCGTAGAGTGGCCCCACATTCAGGCGGCGTTCGCGGACCTACCCGTCCTATCCGCGTACTCCGGCCGCTCGCGTGACGCAGCCGAATTAGCCTCCGCACGGCAGGAGCGTCGCGCTGCCGCAGTCGCCGAGGCGGTGCGAACACACACTGAACGGCTAGCCGAATCGGTCAAGGACTCAGCCAAAATATTTGAACAGATCACAACTCTCCTGCACGACTCTGTCATAGCACAGCACCGAGGCGACGCCCGCGGTTTGGCGGCCCTACGCCGTGACGCGCCGCAGCTTGTCCGCGCACTCAATCAGGGTCTCACCCAACTCGAGAGAATCTCGAAGAGGCGACGGATTTGGGTGCACGTTTCGCATTCACAGTCAGATTGTGAACGGGTGTTGGCTGATCCGGGCGATTGCGAGAGCCGAGTAAAGGACGCGGTCCGGCGGATCAGGATCTTTGCCAAGGCAATAGCCGGGATGCACAAGCCTTCAATGGCCACCCCGGCCAAAATCGGCGATCTGCATGCGGAGGCGGCGGCAGCTTTCGAGACGATGCAAAAATCAGCTGCCGGGTCGAGGTAGCCGCCAGCGGACTCATTTCGCGGAAAAAGGCGGTCATTGATGGTGGAGCGCCCCCTCGCGCATCGGATGTCCGAGTCCAATCTTTGGAACTTGGTCAAGGCGGTCCGGGCGGCTGAAAGAGATTATTTTGGCGATTACCCGCGCAACCTGCGGGTAACGGAGCTAAACGCGAAAAAACTCCTCAAACGGAAATGGTTCCGAAGTGCCTGGCGGCAGGTTGACACTGCGCGGAGCGAGTTACCCGAGCTTGCTCATTCCGCCCTGATGAAGGGAATCAGCACGGCCCAGAACGGTGGGGACGCCAGTGCCGTAATCGACCTTGCGGCAATGCGGGCAGAAGTACCCATGGCGGCGATGCTCTACCACATCCACCGGAAGTTCCGGTATTTCCACCTGTTGAAGTTTACGTGATGGCTGCTTCGGCGGTCGCACTCGGCCGCCACAACGCGGTCAGCAATCCACTTGGTAATCCACCGCCCGATTGACCCGGGCCGGGGCGAAGGGCTCGCGTTCATGGCGCGGGTGGCCTTTCCGGCCGCCGATGGACCGCTTTTATCCCGGCGGCAGGGGCGGTGGCGGTGGTTTGACAATATCACTGGAAAGAGGCTTGGAGGAATTCGAGGAGTTTTTGGACAACCGGGCCACTTGGGCCAACAAACCAGCCACTTGCTCAGTCAACGCGGCAATCCTGACAGACATAACGGCCACATGCGCGCGGAGATCGACCATTTGGGCCATTAACCGCAACGGCGGTGGAATTAGATTAGGAGCAAAATTTAAGCCTTTTGTTTGCTTCATAAATTCAGACGCATACACGGGATCATTAGCTAGCTCATCCATAACTTTATAGGGAATTATTTTTGGATTGAATTTATATTGCTTGCAAAAAGCAAATAAACGCCAACGGTCTTTCCAATAACTGTCGTTAGTTATCAGTTCACTTACTTCGGACGGAATTTCATTTATTTGTTTTTGAAACTCCCGATAATTATAAGTTTTCTTTGCCATTTTTTAATCCTTTCAAAACACAACAACAATTCCGATCAAGTAAATCCCCACCACATAGTAAAGCATAGTGGGGAAGATTAACCATTAGGCTACGTACGGTTAGCGTTTTGATTTTTACTTTTATAGCATATCATAAAAGTTTCAATTCACCGCCGCCGTGCGGCAGAAGTTGGTAACTCTGTAATCCGTACCATTATCAGCAAGCCACAGGGTGACAAGCGTTACTGATAAACTCCACAACAATTTGTGGATACACAATACCATTAAGCAATTGCCGTGCCACAATGAAAATAATTTAAATGTGCCACCACCTTTAAATATCGCCATAAGTTTATTTTCTATCTAGAAATAACTTGTGTCACGCCAACATGACAGATGGATATGTCTGCAAAAACTGTTTTGGCAGACGCATCTATTTTTCAGATAGATTTTAATTTTTATTACTCCAAAAAAACAATGAGCAAGAAAAAAACTCCCACCATGCAGTAAAGCATAGTGAGCGTTCCGATACACCAAAGCGTATCATATCCGGCGCACTCCGGGGCGAACCAGCCCGGGCACAGGGAGCCAAGAACCGGCGGCGGACCGGCGCAATTCGAGGGCCTTACGCTTTCCCAGATCAACGAGGCAACGCAGCGGATGGAATGCGCTGAAAGGGTGCTGGCGGAATTGGTTGGGCACCGCCGTTCCTTGAACGAAATGGGGCATTCCGAGGTCAGCACCTTCGCAGATTTGGCCCGCGCCGTTGATGTCCACGAGCTGGTTATGCACCCTGCGCGGATTACGGCATCAGAGCTTGCGGCGGAACATTTTCTCGCGGAGACCGCGGGCTCCTACCTGCGTGCGAAGGGCCGTGCCGAGGAACTCGCAGCGCAGAAAGCCGAACTGGCTAAGGTTTTTGTGTTGGACAAGCCAATCCCTTTTTCCGATATCGCCGCATTGCAACAGGCGATCAAAAAGCACGCTGGTTCACCCTTGAGATTGCTCTACCGGCCCTACCGCGTGGCCCGCAAGCAAGCCAAATTGTTCCTGCGCCCGGGCCTCCGCATCTCCCCGACATCCCTGGCCAGGTCCATGCTCGATCTTAACGAGTGCATGGCAGGCATCAACGCATTTGAATCGGACGAGAAGCTTAAGGCACAACTGGGGACGGCGTTCCGGGGTTTCGAAACGAATTGGAGTCGATTTGAGATGTTGCTGCGCTGGGCAAAAACGGCGCAATCGAAGGGTGTCGGGTACGAGAATGCTCGCATGATGCTTGCACAGAGGGATAGCCAACCATCGCCACCAAGTCCCACCGCCCTCAAAAATCTTATGAAAAATCTTGACGCAGAGATCGGAACTGCGCGTATCCACGAAATTTTGGGAATCACAGCACCTGTTACGTCGAGCCTGACCACGATCCCCGAATTGCAGGCGCGCCTCGCGGCATTGGGCGAGCACCTTCGAGAGGTACAGCACTTGGGCCGAGTGTTCGGATTCACGCAAGAAAAACCTGCACTGGATGTACTCAAAGGCGCGCGGGCAATCGTTGCGGCAGTAGACTTTCGTGATTTGATCCGGGACAACCCAAATTACCGTGAAATTACGCCCGAAGCTCGCTCTTGTCCTGAGATACAGGCCGCCGCGCTTCGGTCGATGCTCAAGTACACGGGTGCACTAGCAAAGCTGGGGCTACCGGATGCAGTTGCACGCTGGTGCTTCCAGTCGGAGGTGGCGGAGCGCCTGAAGAAGCTGCACGAGTTCCTGCACCAGGTAAAATTTGCGATCGGTAGGTGGAAGGATCTACGGCGCAAGGTAGACCGCTTTGGTGCAACCGCACCGAACCTGCTTTCGCTCGGCCGGGATACCGATGACCCGGCCTGCGCCAAGGAAATTGGACGCCTCCGTACGACCCTTGCCGGTCTTCCACAGTTGGTGGCTCTTAACCGCGCGATTTGCGCCGCAGGCGACCTCGGATTGCAGCGCTGGGTTGACGCTGTAATCGCCGGTGATATCCCGGCCGATCAAGCCGCCGCCACGTTTGACCGCACCGTCCACGAGCGGCTGGCGGAAAACTTGATCCGTAAAAATCCTTGCCTGGCGGATTTCAGTCGGCTGGGAATCGAGGATTGCCGTGAACGATTCAGAAAGCTGGACCGTGAGATAATGCAGCAGGCTCCGCTGTGGGCCGCTGCCTCTTGTGCTACGCGTGAGGTGGTCCGGGGCATCTCCACCGGGAGAGTCGCCGAACTGACGGAGATGGGCCTGATCCGCCGCGAAATCCAAAAACAGAAGCGTTTTTGCAGGATACGGGACCTGGTTCGAAGAGCCGGGCTGTCGCTACAAGCGATGAAGCCCTGCTTCATGATGAGCCCGCTGTCCGTGGCGCAGTTCCTGCCCGCGGGCGGTTTCCAGTTTGACCTGGTGATTATGGACGAGGCTTCGCAGGTGAAGCCGGAAGACGCACTGGGAGCGGCGGCCCGTGCGAAGCAGTTGGTCGTCGTTGGGGATCGCAACCAGCTTCCGCCGACAAGCTTTTTTGATCGCCTCGGCGACGATGAAACACCGGAGGAAATTGAAACCTTTCTAGATAATAGCGAATCAATACTTGATGTGGCGGCAAAGTCGTTCCCGTCTAGAAGGCTAAAATGGCACTATCGCAGCCAGCACGAATCGCTTATTACATTCTCGAACGAGCGGTTCTACGACGGAGAGTTGGTCGTTTTCCCATCGCCAACGCGAGATGCCGGAACGCTGGGGGTACATTTCCATTTCGTCGATAGCGGCCGGTTTACTGGGGGTTGCAATCCAGTGGAAGCGGATATTGTCGCAAGGGCGGTTGTGGAGCAAGCAAAATCCGGGACGAACGAATCGGTCGGAGTGGGGACGCTTAACGCCGAGCAGCAGTCCGCAATTGAGGATCGGCTCGACGCGATATGCAGTCAGGATGCTGAAGCGATAGCTGCAATCCAACGGCTGCGCGACCATGCGGATCCATTGTTCGTTAAAAACCTTGAAAATCTTCAGGGTGACGAGCGAGACATTATATTTATTTCCTGTACCTACGGTCCTGACCCGTTGACCGGTAAGGTATTTAATCGATTTGGGCCGATGAACGGTGCCCAAGGCTGGCGGCGGTTGAACGTGCTAATTACGCGGGCAAGGCGGAGAGTTGAAGTGTTTTCCTCGATGCGCCCTGGGGATATCCACGCCAGCCTAGAAAGCGACACCGATTCCGACCGTCGCAGCCTCAGCAGCCTGCGGGGATACTTGGAATTCGCGGAGACGGGGAAAATCCGCGACCCGGGAACCGACACGGGGCGCGGCGCAGATTCTATGTTTGAGATTGCGGTTGCCAGGGTGGTGCGCACCACTGGGCTCGATGTTGTGGCCCAAGTTGGCGTTGCAGGATTTTTTATCGATATGGGTGTGCTGAAACCCGGATCAACTGATGAGTTCCTTTTCGGCATAGAGTGTGACGGTGCGACCTACCACTCCTCAAAATCCGCGCGGGATCGGGACCGGTTGCGCGAGGAGATAATCGTCGCCTGCGGCTGGCGCCTTTACCGTATCTGGTCGACCGATTGGTTCACGAACCAACACGCTGAAGAAGAGAGGCTACGACGTTTCATTAGGACGCTTATATAAGGGAGTACCAGACAGGGTATATAGTTATTTTATGCCCCGACCGCCATGTTTCGCCCGCGGCCAATTTATTCATCTCTATAGCCAATACTTCAGGAATCGCCAAAAGTAGGCCGATGGTGGACTTTGGCCGTTGATCGGGTGGTTTGCGGATTCGGTGTGAGTTGTACGTAGCGGGTTCCACCGGGCCGGAGCATGGCCGGAACTGCACAAATATCTACCATGCGATACGGCAATCCTGCCGGTCAGAATCGATACCCATTCCAGAATCATCCAAGGGACGGCTCCGGCCACAGTCTGCTGGGCGTCATTGCCCGCAGCGGGGATGGTGTAAGTTTCACTTAACTGGTTGCCGTTGAGATCACAAGTGTAGGTTTTGGTTAATACATTGGTGGCAACGCCATTGACAAGCGTATCGGTGGTGACGGGGGTCTGTGACAAATTCTGCTAGGTCGCTGGACGCCAAATCCTTAACTTTTTAGCGCTGTTGCGCATTATCCCTCTCACTGCAACCCTATAGCCTTCCACGGCACCGGAACCACGAATGATTGTTCCAATGCCGCACGGCGCTTGCCCGTCTATTGATCAGTGATCAGTGGTCATCGATCATTGAAGCCGGGAACCGGCGCTGTTTGAAAAGTGAATAATACGCCACCAGTGAGAAACTGGAACATGGATGAAGTTGGAAGATACAAGCCAATGAAGGATACTGTCCTAATTGGAATCGATATCCCCGCACGCATCCATCCATAGCATACGCAGCAACCCTGCGCCTCCGAAAATATTGATCAGTGATCATTGATCAGTGTTTTGTTGAGCGTAGTCCCGATGCGATTTGAAATCGCGTATGGGATTGCTCGTTGTTGGTTAAGCGCATTCCCGATGGCTATCGGGATTATTCGCTGAAGCGCAGCGATTCACGCCTTCTAAGCGGTGCGCAGGCACCGCGTCTCATTAAGGCGCAGCCGCCTCATTAAACCCGTCGCAACGGGTGTCTCATTATTTTATTTATCGCCGCCCGCGCCCACTCCGCGCCCAAAAAGCCTTCTAACTCCTAACTCCTCAATGCTAAATGCTGGCGGCAGCCGCCGCCACCCCCCCCCCTTAAAAACATCTTGGGCATCTTGAGCAACTTGAACCAAACCCGCTAAAATCAACGCTCCCATCAACTTGCGCATCTTGAGCACCTTGCCCCCCTAACTTGAGCATCTTGAGCAAGTTGCACCGGCTGCACACCAAAAATACCTCAAAGGCTGAATACCAAATACCAAATGCCAGTCGCCGCAGCGCTCCAAAACTTTTAAGCGGTGCGCAGGAACCGCGTCTCATTAAGGCCGCCGCAGGTGGCCGGCTCATTACTCATTGTTCATTGAGCGCAGCGCCCCGTTGGTCCCCTTGCCCCGCTGAAAACTGAAAGCCCTCTAAATGCGAAATGCAAAATACGAAATGCCAGCAACCTCGGCCACGCTCCCGGCAACGATTAAACTCGGCTATTAAACGTTAGCTGCCATTGCTTTACGGAACTTGGACCATTGTCCGCGACGCGCATGAGTTTCAACGAGCCGTGCAGAATTTGGCCTTGCAGACGGCAATCAATAAAATTTTCTTCCCCACGAAAAATTTCCACCGTGCCGCCGTCAATATGTGTGACTTCTCCGCGACCGCCGGAAATTTCGCCTTGAAAATCCAGATACATCAACCGGTGATCGGGAAGCTCAAAAGCGGAAATTGGCTGAAATTCGCGTTCCCATTGCCCTGGTTCCAGTCGAATTTGCCAGGTTGCCAGCAGCGGGCGATCCGGCAATTGCAGCAGTAAATCCCAGTGAATATCAGTTTGGCGGACATGCATTAAGACCGCAAATCGGAAAACTTTTTGGTTGAAGTCTTGCCAAACCATGGTTCAATGTTACCATCTTCTATGACAGAATACGGCAGGAGACCTATTTTATGGAAATTAAACGTTCAAAACACTGGTCACGGATGGGCCTGCTTGTGCTTGCCACAAGTGCGATGGTTCTGGCGGGATGTGAAAGTTCCGCCATGAAATTACGTAATCAGGGCTTATCTTTGTATCATCAGGGCGATTACCAATCCGCCCTGACAAAATTCAATGATGCCCTGAAATACAACCCGGCTGATCCCCGCGCCAATTATTATGCCGGCGCATCGGATTACATGCTGGCGCGTTATCAGGAAGCGGCATTCCACTATAAAACCGCCTGGACGGTGGATCCCAATTATGGCCATGTGAAAAGTGCATTGGCCGAAGCGCTGATCCGCGCGGGCCGCCCCAACGAGGCGATGAACTTCCTGGAACGCGATGCGGAGCTTACGGGCCGAGTCACTGGCCGCCTGCGTGTGGCGCGGTTTTACAAGCGCATCGGGGATTTGGATGACGCCCGGGTAAATTTCGCAAAAGCTGCCGCGATGGCACCATCCAATCCGGAAGTGCTTTTTGAGGTTGCGGAATTTTATGACAGTGTGGGCCAAAAGCAGGATGCCCGAGCCTTATACATTCGTATTTATCAGCTCGACCCGGTCATGCCGGGACTTATTGAAAGAATGCAACATGACGGCGTGACGATTTCCGAGGCGCTGGCTGCGCCTCTGCCGGCGACACAACCGGCGAGCCATTAATCAATCAAGGCATGGAACACGCTGATGATTGAATCCGCAAGCCGCAAATTTCTGGAATTGCTTGAAGCGCATCGCAATGCGCTTTACACTTTGGCATGTCAGGGTGGCACAGCAAGTGTCATTGAAACAGCCCTGCAGCGCGGAATCCGCAGTGCGTTTCGCGAATATGTCCGGAATCAGGCACCCCGCGATGGGCAGGTGCAGTGGCTGGCAGAACACATACAGGCGGAACTTGGCGATCAGGTCGGGGTGACAACATCCCCATTAACCGAAGTTGCCATGCCCGCGGACGTTTGGGCGCGCGTGGCGGCCGCCATTCAAATAGAAGCGGCTACGCTCGGCGGAGCCGACGAACAATCCATGCTGGCCTACGATCCGCTGCTGGCTCCGCGGAAAAAAAAAGCCGGTCTGGAAGACAACGTTGAGGGCTTAAATTTATCGCCCTGGACGCGCTTTGTTATTGCCACGGCCATAGTGCTGTTTATTGGCATTGTCGCCACAATCATCCTTACCACCCATCACGCGGCCTCCACCACGCAGGCCGCCAAAGCCAACGCGACCCCTGCGACTTCCCCCGCCACAGCACCAGTAATATCTGGATCGGAAAAGCACCCATGACGCAGCGTCCGCCATTGCAATCCCGTTATCCGATCCGACTTCATGAATTGATGGCTGGTGCGCACCGGCTGGAAATATTCGCCCCCGCTGATCCCGATTCGCTGCTGGATGATCCAACCGTGGAAGCGCGGTATAAAAAAGATAACTATCTGCCTTACTGGCCAGTGATCTGGCCCAGCAGCCTCATGCTGGCGGAACATATTTTAAACGGCCAGGATTCACCGCCAAGCTTGCCGCACCGCCCTGGCACAGAGCCGGGGCGGGCTATTGAACTGGGATGTGGCCTGGGCATTGCCGGTATCGCGGCCACCATGCGTGGCTGGCATGTTACGTTCACCGATTATGATCCCGAGGCGGTCGATTTTGCCGCCTTTAATGCCAATTGCAACAACATTCCCGCCCATCTGGTTCATGCCCGCCACATGGATTGGCGCGAACCAATCAACGAAACATTTGATTGGATTATCGCATCTGATGTACTTTATGAACGGCGACTGCATCCAATTATTCTTGATGCCATTGATCATCTTCTGGCACCGCAGGGGGTGGTATGGATCAGCGATCCGCAGCGAAACAGCGCCGCCGATTTTCCGCCCGTCGCGGTGGAACGCGGTTTTCGGATTACGAATTCCGTGCTTAAATGGACTGGTCCATCGGGCGTCAATTCCGATGCGGATTTACTTATCCTGAACCGAATCAATAAACCCACAACCGTACCCAAAGTGGTTTTTCAATGAGTCACGCTTATGAGCATCCCGCGGTTTTATGTTTCACCCCTGGTCGCTGCGGGCGAACTGCCGGATGATCAAGCGCATCACGCCCGTGATGTGTTACGCCTGGATAATGGCCAAAGCGTAATTATTTTTGACGGTGTCGGCCAATCAGCCCCGGCCCGCATTATCATGGAAAAAAAGCACGCCCATTATGAATTAGCCGGCCCGATTACCGTTGAGCCCGCCCCGCCGTACCGCCTGAACATAGCCACCGCCGTACCTAAAGCGGATCGTTCGCATCAGTTGCTGGAGCAGGTCAGCCAGCTCGGCGCCACCGCCCTGATCTGGCTGGACTGCCGCTACAGCGTGGTACACCCCAGCAGCGAAGCCGGAAAAATGGAGAAGTGGGTGCGTCTGGCCACTGAATCCGCCCGGCAGTGCGGAAGGTCCCGCATACTGGCAATTAAAGAGCCACAAACGCCCCGGCAACTTCTGGCGAACGCGGGCTTGGGCACACTTATATGGACGCATGTTGATGCCACGCAAGATTTGTTTCAACGCCTCACCGAGTGGCAACGGCAAAACGCCGCACAAGCGCCAAGCACGGAATGTTTGGTTATTACAATCATGATTGGGCCGGAGGGTGGATGGAGTCAGCCAGAACAGGAAATGCTGAGGCAGGTAGCCGCCCCCGCGCGCCTGGGGAATAACATCCTGCGCATTGAAACGGCCGCCGCCGCCGCCACGGCAATCGCCCAAGCAGCGTTGCGATTGGCAGCTTTCTCGCCCTTGCAATAATCACTACCCATATTCGCCCAGGGGGATGCCGACATGCGGCACAGCGCAGCAGTCCGCTCGGAGACCCCATCGGGAAATGCACCCATGACGTTCAAAGGGTTATTTTCACAATTGGTCGATTTTTATCGATAATTTCTGTATCTTAGTGCAGACGGCATATGTTGGCGTTGTTCTGGATTTATACTTAATGAAAGGACTGCTTAGATGACAATCATACGTCAGATCACATTCGTGCTCTTGGCGCTGGCCATCATGGCCATGGTCAACCAAGCGGCGTCTGCTCGCGATGCCAATTCGCAACGACGTTCGGCCACTGGTGCGGCGGCGGACAATTCCAGGCCGGTCAAGGTGTTCATCCTGATGGGCCAATCCAACATGCTTGGCTTAGGGCACGTAGGCCCGGTTAAATTCAAAGGATCACTTGATTACGCGGTCCAGAAAGAACATCGCTATCGGTTCCTGGTGAATAAATTGGGCAGGTGGGTCGTCAGCAAAAGCGTTCGCCTGGTATATGTCGTGCCTAGCCGCGCAGAGAATCAAGAGAATCGCGTTACCCTGATGAATAGGCTTGCCCATGGCTTCAACGGCCACGGCATGACAGTCGGGTATAACCAGTGGCTGAGCGTTCAGGGGCACCGCTACATCGGGCCGGAGTTTGGCATTAGCCACGAGCTTAAAAAGCTTATCCACGGCCCCGTATTGCTGCTAAAGAGTTGCAACGGCAACCGCAGCATCGGCTGGGACTTGTTGCCGCCGGGAAGCAAAGGCTACCTATACACCGATAAGCAAGGCCGGACGTGGCAGTATGCCGCGTACGGACAAACGCCCATGAAATGGCTAAAAGGCACGCCGAAAAATAAACGCCAAAGGGTCCATTGGTACGCCGGCAAAGAGTACGATATGGATGTCGCCAACGCCAAGTATGTACTGAAGCATCTGAACACATTTTATCCGGGCGCCAAGAGTTACAAGATTGCAGGCTTCTTCTTCTGGCAAGGTGACAAAGACCGCTACGACGCGGGCCTTGCCAGCCACTATGAAGCGAATCTGACTGATTTTATTCAGCACGTTCGCAAAGATTTCAACGCTCCGAAAGCACCATTCGTTCTGGCTACACTCGGCCAGGATGTGATAGGCATCACCAAAGGCAACGATGGGTTGGTTCTTCATGCCCAACTGGCGGTGGCAAATCCAGTCAGGCACCCACTGTTCAAAGGCAATGTCGCTACCGTATACAGCCATCCGCTTTCCAAGGGTGGAGCGTCAAATAGTCATTACAACGGCAACGCACAAACCTACATGGATGTTGGTCTCGCGATGGGCAAGGCTATGGATAAGCTATTAGCGAAAGACAAAACCGTTGGTACGCTAACCCCAAGAGGTGAAAAGCTCATGATCCAATATACGGCGATACTCCGCAACGTGCGGAGAGAAATATCCGCCGCGTTGCCTTCCATTGACCCGGGCATGAAAAAGCCTTTCATGTCCGCCTTCCGTGCCGAGGCCAGGCAAAAGCCTTACCGCGACAATAACAGGCGCTTTACCGCAGCGATAACTCGGTGCCAGCAACTTGCGGAACCAATACTTGATATGGCCAACGATTTTCTCTCAAGCGATCGATACGACGCGCGGCTCGTCCAGGCTTCCGTAATCGCCGAGGCTACACCAGAAGGTCTCGCTACCTTCGCGCAAAAATCCAGAGCCAATGAAATGTTAATCCGTAAGCTGCTCGAAAGCCCCGCACTGATGCGTCAGATGCAAATGGCCGACGGTGCCCGTCATGGCAATTACGGATTGACTATGCGTATTTATACAGCGATTGAGCATGCGAGCATTTTGGCACACAAGGGCATTCTGCAGCGTTTGGCGCTCGCGACAGCCCTGAGTCAGAAACCGTATCTCACGTTCCACGATGAACCAGCCTATAATCCGCTAAAGCGGTATTTGGACTATCAGCGGGCGTACCTCAAAGGAGAGCTTGATCCAGCTTTCCCCACGTTTACCACATGGGAATGCCGCTTTATCATTGATGAACCGTATGATAACCAGGAAATTGACTGGGTTCGCAAAATGTTGCGGAACTATGAACCCAATATGGTATTAAGCGGCCATTATCTCAATATTGTCCATACTGATGTCGGTTATTGCCATCCTCATCCTGGTCTTGTTCCCGGCAACGTTGTGGCCCAGGAGATTGCCGGCGGCGGTGAATGTGGAATTCGGGCATGGGTTGGGCGTGTTGCTGAGCGGGCTTTTGGAATTCCGGTTTGGGGTGTTCGTCAACGCGGCCACGCCGCCTTAACTCACTGGACCCGGAAAGGCTGGGTTACGCCCCTCGGCGCGGGCTGGAATTGGAACTGGTGGGATCACCGATGTGGTCTTGATTTTTACCTCGAAACGCAGGCTCGCCGTTACGACCACCGATTCATGAAAGTCCTTCGTGCACAATGGATTGGTGCCACGCTGGGTGAAAAGCGGCCTGACGGCGTGGTACCCGGAACAGGTGGGTTCTGGTATGCCGTGGCAAACTGTCAGGAGCGCGAGCTTGTTGCTTCGGGTAAGCCAAGGCGTGCAGCCCTCACCGAGAAACAACTGCTCGCCCGCTATGGCCCCACAGAGGCTCAGAAAATCCAACAGCGGCCAGTACCCCGATCAGCGTCGGAAATTTCCGTTGATAAGCAGGGTGTCATTCATATCCCGGCTGTGGCGTGCAGATGGCCGACAAAGACTCTCCGTGGGGTTCTTTTTACTAAAAGCTTTCTTGGTGGAATGCAATTGCATTACTACAAATTTGTGCACACCTCCCGATTCGGAAAAAATCAGCCGCCGCCACTGAGATATACGTTCAATGTTACCCGAGGCGGCAAGTATGAACTCAACGCCATGGTTGTCACAGTTAAGCCAACCCAGCATCTCGCGGTGTCTGTGAACGATGGGGCGAAATCCACTGACATAACAGTCCCGTGGACGAACGGGCTGTGGCAGAACACCCGACCCGCGACAATCACACTTAAGCGGGGACTGAACGTAATGACCATTTATCCGTCCAACAATTTTTTCGCTGTCTCTATTAAGGAGCTTTCGCTTACACCGACTAAATAGAGCCAGGTATCTCCGCAACGAGCTGACCGGGAAGTGGCCCAATGAAATAAACGCGTGGCTTTTTTTTCTAATCCGGAGTTTAGCCCGCAGAAATGATAAAACCCTTGCAGTACAAGGGTTTGGTTCATTTTGTCACTTCCCGTTACTGGGTACACTCCAGTAACTCAAAGGCCCGCCGTTGCAGGACGGTGGGCATCGCCAGCATCGTGGCCGTGGGGCCTTTATCATCATCG
>Ga0080006_1137970_pt1 | contig 14138 bp, 10 predicted proteins | sample RS3BMetagenome_FD_69209 | JGI IMG/M metagenome (GOLD analysis project Ga0080006, IMG submission 69209) | Ferric oxide microbial mat and aquatic microbial communities from Rainbow Spring, Yellowstone National Park, USA - RS3B (SPADES... ...
GACCGCTACACGAATTTTTACCCGCTCAGCAAGAGGTTTAATGAGATGACTGCGAAATCATTCAAAAGCTACGGGCTGGAGACGATCTCACTGAGATACTTCAACACATACGGTATAGGGGAGAACAGCAAGGGGAGCTACTCGAGCGTGATATGGAAGTTCATTGATGATATAAGGAACGGAAGGAGACCTGTTATATACGGAGACGGTAAGCAGAAAAGGGATTTCATTTACGTCGAAGATACAGCCAGAGCATCGGTAATGGCCATAGAAAATGGGGTGCCAGGGGAGACGTACAACGTCGGGACTGGCGTTTCCACAGAATTCAACGAGATATTCCATATCATAAAAGAAGAGATGAACTATGATGGAAGCCCTGAGTACATCCCAAATCCGCTAAAGAGTTACCAGATGTTCACTCAGGCTGATATGGAGAAGACAAAGAGAGAGCTAAAATTTGAGCCTGCATATGATATAAGAAGTGGAGTGAGGAAAATCCTGAAACAGCTGGAATGATAATACATCCCCCGTTGCAGAAATCATTATTATTGGCACAGTACGATTAAATGTTTCAAACGAGCCTACATCCACCTGAATTTTTTGTAATAGAGTTCCTTTGTCCACTCTGGGACATACTTATAGAATCTTGAATGTCTAGCCCTGAATGCTACCAGTGATACTCCCTCCCCCATTATTAAAGCGACGATATTGAATTTGCTTTCATCATTGTGGTTATAGGCAACTTCCACTTCTCCAATCCTTGCACCGATCCTTTTCAGATAGAACAGGAGAGCGACATCGAAGAACGCATTCGTGATAGAGATTTGACTGAATGCTCTCTTTAGCATTTCAGTTCTTATTATCTTGTATCCGCACTGAGTATCATTTACCCTGATTCCTAACAGTACCCTGACGAGTGCATTGAATCCTCTTGAAGGTATCCTTCTCAATGCAGGGATTTGATTACCCTTTTTTGAATACCTGTCAAAAAGTATTACGTCATAGTTACTGACCAAACGCAGGTTGTCTGCTATTGCCTGAAAGTTAACGCTCCCGTCTGCGTCCATTATAATGGTAAATTCACCTGTTGCTTCTGATAAAACCCTTTTTATTGCACCCCCCTTCCCCGCTCTGTTTCCGTTCTTGTTGTATGATATAAAACTATATTTTTTTGAATAATCTTTCACTATTTCCTCTGTTCCATCATTTCCGTCAATGGAAACAATCACATTCCAGTTTGGATTGTTGATTGTGATGAATTCAGATATTTCCTGAAGTACCCGTCCTATCCTCTTCTCCTCATTGTATGCCGGTATTATGATCGTGACGGAAGGGATATTTGTAACGTCGTATTTTGTCTGGACGGATTGCATTTATTTTGCATAAATATATCCTATTTATTTATTTTCATGAATTTTTTCTAGCAAGGTGATGACGTTGTAGCATTTTAAATTATATTCTTTGTGACAGCATCTATCTGATTTTTCACAGGCGCACTCAGATTCCGTGCAATATTTTACATCACGGTGGAAAATGGGACAAATATCCCCTGTGTGATACACCTGCTTCAAATAATACTGATGAAAAATATTTTTATGAGAATCAGATAATATTCTCTCAACATTTAACTCCAAAAATTTACATATTCACTATAAATGTTAATTTTATTACTGTAAACTACATAACTTGTCATTGAAAGTCTTATGGTTTGCCCACAGGGATATCAAACACCCAAAATCGGGTGGCGCAGAAAGGACAATCTACGAAGTTGGCAGAAGACTGGCTGCAAAAGGTATGGAATTTCATCTTGTCACAGTCAACCCGGGCAATCTTGAGGAATATGAAAATGTTGATGGAATTATCACACACAGGATAAGAGGAAATGTAATGGTGCATCTCGCTGCCCATAGAATGGTACGTTCAATAGATCCAGATATTATAGTGGACGACCTTGGCCATGCGGTTCCATGGTTTTCTCCCTGGTTTTCAAGGAAAAATGTGATAGTATTTTTCCACCACCTTCACGCGAGGTCTCTTCCCGGTCAGGTAAATTTCCTACTAGCCAAATCATTAACCCTTATGGAAAGAGCATATCCCATGATTTACAGGAAAAACACATTCGTAACAGAATCTTCAACCTCCGAGAGTGACTTAATAAACCTTGGCATTCGAAAGGAGAAAATTACGAGGATACCTCCAGGGGTTGATCTTGAATTATTCCATCCGGGAAAGAAAACTGAATTCCCTCAGTTAGTCTACTTTGGCGGTCTAAGGAGGTACAAAAGACCGGAATATTCAGTAAAAGTCTATGAATTACTGAAGGATGAGGTTAAGGATCTGAAAATGGTGATAGTGGGGGATGGGCCTGTGCTGAAAGAAATTATGGATTATGTATATGGGAAAAATTACAACATAGAATTCTTAGGAAGAATAAGCAATGAGGAATTGGCGAGGGTTGTGAGGGAATCATGGGTCAATATACATTTTTCAGTCACGGAGGGATGGGGTTTTTCCATCACTGAATCATCAGCCTCGGGAACGCCGACAGTTGCATTCAAGGTTCCGGGCCTTGTGGATGCAGTTATGGATGGATACAACGGCTTTCTGGTGAACAGAATAGAAGAATTTAAGGATAAAATACTGAATGTAATAAAAAATGAAAATGAATATTCCCTAAATTCAAGGAAGTTTGCAGAAAATTTTAGCTGGGATAAGACTGCAGAATCGTGGCACAGCCTGTTTGAGAGAGCATAATGTTCAGCACTTGTGAGCGTTCGTCTATGAAATTTTGAATTTCAGACGGGAGAAATTTCACACTTAATGTTTTTAGATAAAAATGAACCTGCCCTATCCCAAGTGGCCCTGTGCTCTATTATCCTTATCTCCATTTTTTGTCAGACCATTGTATGCTATAGCTATCCTCTCTAAGTTCCAATCTTCCTGTATCCCAATGTTTACCGTTTCTAAAGATTCCATAAACTTATGCCTAAGTCCTGATGGTATTTTAGGTATTATTTTTTTAAGTTTAGCAAATGTTCTGTCAAACTCCTGATTGTCAATTCTAATATAAGTGTTCAATACTAATGATGAGAAGAGTAATTCGACTATTTTAACCTCATCATCCCCATTGAGTGAGCCTCGGCTTAAGCTTCCTCTGGTATTTTTATGCCTCACATTTATTGACCGGGTTTCGTAAACATTGAACCCACTGTTTACTGCGTGGAATGCCATATACGCTTCATTAATCGTTCCTTTTCTCGAGAACTCCCTCAAAGAAAAGTTCTTCAGGGCATCCTTCCTCCAACCCATATTTACACCTATGGGGCTCCCATTTAACCTTATGTTCCTGAACGGGAGCATTAATCTTCCAATACTCGCTGAAAGAAAGCCGGCCGAATTAAAAAAAATTGCATATTTCTTCAACGGATCTATAATAGGACTTTTATTGGCCCAGTTTTGAATTCCCAAGAAGAATAATGTCCTATTCATATAAGGCCTAAAACCGTTCACTCTGCCAAAAATCATACCAGCCCCCGTATTCTCAAAAGTATCAATATATGACTTCACGTGCGAGGAATTGTAAATTGCGTCATCATCTAAATTCAAATTAATATCGCCTGAAATCTTTATCGCCGTATTCATCGCATTTTCGAATCCTTCCCTATCCTGATGCACAATTTTGAAATCGAGCTCCGTTTCTTCCAAGATAGATAGCAAATTTTCCTCCTGATAGTACCTTGGAACTATGAAGTAGACTTTGGAGTCTGTGAATGACTGGTTACTCAATGATGCCAACATACTTTTAGTAACGGAATCGATCCGCCCAATCGTTGGCACCGTTATTGTGACATTCATCAATGTTCAGCCCTTCCACCTGTTATTGATTTTTTTGATCTCTTTCTGAGAATAAAGCTTACAAGAAAAGGAATCCAGACACCCTGGATCTCAACGTATGGCAAATAACCAGAATAATAGGAGGCTGCGGGTTCATAGAACATAGTCAGTACGGAGTTTCTCGTTATATTGTGTATCATTATTGCGGGAAAACTGGCCCATGAAGGTAGCAAAAATGAGCCAGAGTTCGTTGACTGTTCTAGAAAACCGTAATAGGTCGGATTAGAGTATTCTATAATGATGCTAGCATTTGTGCGATGCCCTAATGCGATATTAGCTGCATATACTACGGGGCTTGTCTTGTAAAGTGTGGAAATTATACTTATTTGAGGGAGGCTCGATAAATGTGAAAATTTATAATTTCGGAGCAAGGAGGAGGATAGACGATAAAAATAGTTATATGTTGAGACGTTCGTGATTACTATCTGATTTATAGACTGGATTCCCGTCACATCTTTTATTTTTAAATTTTCAACATTTCCGGAAACATTAATTCCTACCCATTCATAATAAGAACTGTTGCTTCTTGTATTAATGGAATACTGATTGTTACCAGTATTGATGCTAAGAATCCCGCCTGCAGGTGAAAATAGCATATTCATATCTAAATACTCATTACCGGAATAGTAACCTCCGGTTGGAACCGTAAATGTGGAGTTCTCAACAATGCACTGTGCGAACCCTGTGTACGCATTATAACCGAAAACAGGCGGATCCAGAACAGGTGGAATATATTCCGATGTGAAGCTGCTCTGTGCGGCACCGTCGGTGAAAACCTGATACCATCCGTCCTGTTGCCTCTGAATGGAATAGGCGGACGGATTAATTAAAGTCGAGTTATGTGAGTTAACAAGGAAACTGCCAACAATGTCAGAGAGGGGATAGTTTTCACCTTCCACGATTTGATTGCTGTATTTTATAGAATTGATAAGAACATTATCATTTCCAAACGGTGAATCATAGTAAATGGGGATCAAATTTTCGTAACCTTTATTTCTTGTTAGATTTGAGATTGTGGCATTATAGCTGATACCGGAGGGAGAATCGAGATATGCCTGTGAGTAGAAATATTTTATCTGTGACAGTGGAATACTTGATGAAGATTGATACCATTGCCCGCCATAATCAATAAAACCGTAAATCCCATTTCCACTGGAGTTGTAGAAAATAATTGAAATATTGCCAGTATTATTTCCAAGAAATGGTATGCTGTTTTCAAGAGCGTAACTGAAGGCATTTCCTATGCTTAGATAATCTATGTAATTGAAATCATTGATTATTGGGTTCCCTGAGCCCAGAAGGACAGATGAGGTACTCCTGTTGAAAACGCCAATTCCAACGGATGGCCCATTGTAGCCTTGGGGATAGTAAAGAGACTGGTCTGAAAAACCAAATGTGTAACCGGTGCCATTTTGAATTGGAGATAGGATGTGAATATCAATGTTAATCTCTATCGTTCCTCCTTCGCTTCCTAGAGCTTTGATGTAATATGGAGGAATAGAATAGTAGGAAAACCGTCCGTAGTTTTCCACCAGATTTGTTTTGCTATTCAACAATGTTGTATTTGTTCTATTGTAATAATTATGAAAGACGTACTGGTCAAATGTATATTGCGAACCTATTACAAAAACGGGATAACCTACTGTAGCATTCGCGTTGCTGTTTTCTATCTCATAGTAACCATTTGCCAACGATTTACCATTAAGGAACCCTTCAGTCCCTCTCAAATATACGAATGCTGCCGGAGGCAGTGTATTAAGCATAGGCACTACTATTGGGGATGATTCCATATTAAGAAAATTAAAATACATGGGTTTATCTGGAATATCTGCCTGCATCTCCATATAACTCGGGTAAAAGTTACCGGGGTAGAATTCATTTACGTTTTGATAGAAAAGAATCCTGTTGTATGAGCTATTGTGCTCGATTGCATATGAATACGTGGGAGAGTTTTTCTCCATATCAAGATAGTTGTATGGACCGTTAGATGCGGAGAATGAAGCAAGTAAAAGGATGATAATACAGGCTACGGCGACAATAAACATAAAATCAATCTTATTTCTTTTTATTAACACTGGAGAATGTGAATTTTTGATAGTATCATTCTCTTTTTCAAAAATGAGAAGAAAATACAGAGTGAATGCTAGAGTTGCAGAAATTATAAACCAATAGAGAAAAAGCAAGAATCTATTGACATCAAATAAAGTTAGTATTTCCCCAAAATGATTGTAAGTCACAATATGGTTAGATATGAGATAGAGTGGAAGCATACCGATGATCGGAATATCGCCACTGTACGGTAGACTTAGAATAATAACTATAAATAACACGATCAATAGGTAGGAAATTTTAATCTTAACTCTACGAGGTTCTATCCACAGGTATGCGGAAAATATGATTCCTATTAAAATCATTGTGAGTAGCTCGATCCATTGCAGTGTTCCTTGAGGGAATCCTTCATTAAAAGATAAACCTGAGACCGCCTTGAATAGACCTGTTGTGGAAAGCAGCGCATATTCATGCTCCAAATTTAGGGGTCTGAAATATGGGAACAATCCGCCCAGAGAGGCGGAAATGCTTCCAGTTAAGAATCCTCCTGCACTAGAGAAAACAAAAAAAAGCACCTCTGAAACAAGCAACACGGCAAAGGAACGGACTAATGGTACAACACGGTAGCTCAGTGGTATTATTATAGCCGCAAATAAAATCGCAAAAAAGGCAGGGAGAAGTATGTAACCATAAAATGCAAAAATCAGAAGAAACCCTGTCAAAAATATGAGACTAACCGCTCTCTTATCATTAATTCTGAACTTTATTGCCTCGGATGCAGTAGCCATCGAGAGCATGAGAAAAGGCAAGGCACCAACGCCCAGATCGTAGTTATTAGCAAAGAATGGATTTGTGGATAGCAAAATGGAAGGGAAAAGAATTACAATTGAAAGAACAACAGAGCCCTTCGAATAACTATGAGTGTTCATTCTTCCTTCAATCAAAGCTACTATATTCTTTAAAAAGACATAACTTCCAACCAAGGAGAGGTATAATGACACGATGGCAAAGCTGAGATATGTGTAGTAAAGAGAGATGCCAATATGTGAAAGCATAACCATGTAAAAGCCTTGAAAGGAACCGGGAAAGAAACTGGAGCCGTAAGCTGAATTTACGAATGCATAGGATTGTATAGGGCTTTGTGGAATAAATTTTAATCTATAGTAGAGAATAGGTATGATTATCAGGAGAACATGAATGAGTATTTTATTAAATAAACCTTTTTTGATTCGCAACATCTACCACAACTCCTGAAATATGCTAATATACCTTTCATACACTTTTTCAGTATAGTTGTTGCTGAAATAAAGCAGCGTTCTATTCTTCAATGATGTATATTCATCCTTTGACATATTAAGTACTGAAATTATGGCATCGGACATTTTATCCACCTCACTAACAATTAACGGTGAGTCATTAGGAACCATCTGGGCCATCGTATGAGGCGTAACTATCGCAGGTATCCCAAGGGAAAGCGCGTCCAGGAGCTTTCCCTTAATGCCGGTTGCAGTGTCAATAGGGACAACATACAGCGAAGATAGCGATAGAATATACATCAGTTTTTCCTTCTCTGGGATAAAATCAACAGTTATAACGTTCTTTGGTTTTTTCACATCTTCAAACTTGTTACCAACTATGAGAAATACAACATCTTTGGGCGCAACATCGAATACTTTTGGTGCTATCCTGTTAATTATGTTCATTGCGCCAACAAAATTGTGCTTAAATTCCATATTTCCGTGGTATGACACTATGAATTTACCCTTGAGGGAGTGGAACATACCATCTTCTATCGCCTGGTTCATATTATATTCGTTATTTTTAGAAAAGGGTATGACCTCTATTCTTCCCTGATCGAAACCTTTTTCGACTAGGCCTCTTTTTTCCACACTATTGAATAATACAATCCTGTTTGCCTTACCGGTAAACCACTCCATTGCCCTTAGTATTCTTACCTTGATATTTACAACGCCAAGAGATGCTAGCTCAACGCCGAGGGACGAGTCACCCAAATAACAGATATATGGAAATTTAAAAATTACCCTTATCAACGAACCAGTAAATATTAAGTCTTGTCCGTAAAAGAAAATAATTGGTCTTAAACCCTTACTGTACATATCGTATGAAAATTTGAGGAGTAAGAAATTATAATAAAGGCGCCCAAGTATCTTAGATTCAGCAAAAAGAGACGAATGCTTGGGAATAATGATTCTCTCCCTAAGAAAATCTGGAACATCATTTGGATTCCATATCGGACTGAGAACCAGTATATGTTCTATACCTCTATTTAATAGATATCTAATGCGATCCCTCTCAGCCTCTTGGGTAGTATTTCTCACTGGAAACACTGGCATGTAGCATCCGTAGATTACAATGTGGGGCTTCCCAGAGGTTGACATCTCTACCATCAGAATATCACACTTTAATTATTTCTTTCGGTCAGAAGAAATGGACCTGCAAAAATCAAAAAAAGTTTTAGAAATCGATACAATATCATTCAGTCGGACAGTCAGTCCCCTCGTACTCTTGGCTTTAGACCTGATAATATCAATTTCCTGTGCAAGTTCAATCATTCTCTTCGCATAATCCTCTGGTTCGGAACCAATATATTCAAGGTAGCCAGCCGATTCATACTCGTCAAACAATCCCCTCAATATCTCGCTTGTCAGGACATGCATTCCGCTAGCCAGGGCCTCCAAAATAGTGAAGCCATAATTATCTCCACGGGTGGGGTAAACGAAAATGTCGCAGAGGGAATATATATCTCTCAGTTCTTTGTCGCTCACATATCCGTGAAATATAACTCCCTTTAGGTTCATTGACTTTAGATATTCGCCCAGAGGCCCCCAACCACATATATCAAGGGTTGCGTTTTCGCCTAATCCTGCCATTTTCCATGCTTCTATCAATGTAGTAATCCCTTTGCCCTCCTTTAACTGAGCAGCATAGAGAAATCTTGCTTTTCCTGTCCTGGGACCAATCTTATATGCAGACGTATCTATCCATAATGGCAACACTATTGAATTATTGGGTTTGACTCCCATTAATTCAATCATTCCGGGAAAAAGATGATATCCGTTTATTCTGTGGCTCAGTAAATGTAGAAGGGTAATTTTTCCCGCCAATCTCGTAAGAATTTCACGGATACCCGACCTTGGAATTCTCTCGTAGATGAAACCGTGATTGCTCCCGAGTATAAATGCCCTAGTCCTGGGAATTAGATTTGAAGTAACATTGTCGAATAAGTAAATTATATCTTCGTTTTTCAGGAAATGGAGCCTTTTTCTATACCTGAATCGCATAATTGTGAATAAAAATGGCCTAATAAACCAGAGAAGAAAAGTAGAAAACGGGGGCTTTGCATTGATTGAGAATATCCAGCGATCCATGCTGTTAACTGACACTAGCTCGACGTCCCTCAGTGAGCTGAAAAGATATACGTTGTCTTTTTTTATCTCTGCATCAAATTTTATTTCTAAAATAGTGACCCGAAAATCCTTAGGCTTATGCATAAGGAGTTCAAGAGCCCTTATATTTCCCGAATCCCTTGAGAATAGAGGGTGGGGGAGAACGATCGTCATTTTCAGCATTATGTTCCCTCAAGGCTAGCATAGATAAATCCTGTGATCATTCTCTTGCTGCTTGCGTTTGGATTTATGTGAACGTGCGGCAAAGTATGCTTAACGTTAAAACCGCATTTTTTGAGTTTTGTTTCAAGACTTTCAAACCCATAATGATATTCAATCATTATCCTGCGGAATTTCAAGAGAGTTCCACAATTGGCATTCAATATTGAATCATACTCACATCCTTCACAATCCATTTTTAGACAAACGTTCGACCCACCAGATAGCGCCAGAAGATCGTCCAAATTCACAAGTTCAATTGAAGACCCTTCCTTAGATTCATGCAAATCAAACTCTCCAGCTACAACACTGCTGTCATCTATATTTATAACTTTTCTAGATGAAGAGAGACCCTTGTTAATACAAATTATGGATTCTTCCAAGCCATTATATTTTACATTCTTTATCAGATTAACAAAGTTCTGCGGATAAGGTTCAACCGCGATAACCCTTGAGAAACCGTTTAGTGCCAACCAGATAGACGAATCACCTATGTTTGCGCCTATATCCACGCAGACATCTCCTGCTCCTTTGAGATACAAGTAATCCTCCTCGATAAAGACGTGAATGGGATCTCCGTTCACAAACCGAAGGTTCCTCTTATCATAAAGACCGCTAAGCCTTATTTCTCTGTTTCTGTACGGTAGAATCAAAGTGTCGTCAATGAATGCACAGTTGTAATTCCTTGACAGTGCCTCCCGAATGATCCAAGCCTGAGCTCTATTGTTTAAAGTAATTTTTTGGCCATTTCTAGTTTCAACAGTTACAGGAAACTTTTCCCTAGCGATTGAATAAACCAACCTTGGCCATTTTTTGAACAATTTACGATATTCGTTGGCAGATTTGATGGAGGTAACAATATCCATTATTTAAGGAAATCAGAGGTTCAATTTGAATGTTTCTAAAATTTTCTTTCTCAGGGAATAGTCCATAAGTATAGTAATCCCGGTTAGCAGGAAAGACAGATACGCAATAGCAAATATCTTATAAATTGCGCCGGTCTTTGTGTGAAAGAGAAGCTTAATTCTGATGGGAAAAGAGTTCCACAGTTCCTTGAATAGAAGTCTTTTTCTTCTCCCCAAAGAAGTTGAATTAAAAAATTTTGTAGTAAGAAAATAGGGCACCAAACCAAAATAATAGAATTCAGACATTCTTAACCAGAGTACGTAATCTGAGGGTCGAATGGGAAGAAACCCCCCTATACTTTGCAATTTTTCTCTGTCTACGGTACCGCAGGAATTATGAATGAAATTTCTTATCACAAGCTTCTTTGCGATGTCGTGAGGACTAAAAATACTGAAGGTAGATTTATCTGCTTCCTTGAATGGGATTTCAACCATTTCCCTTTTCATTGTCAGATTGTCAATATTCACTAATTTGTCCCACACAACTCCTATTCTGTTATCATAGCGAAAAAGCTCAACATGCATTCTCAATTTATCCGGTTCCCAGTAATCATCCGAATCCAGAAGTGCCACATACTTGCCGGTAGAGTTCTCAAATCCAATTTTTCTAGCCCAGGCGTCCCCTTTCTGTTCCCCCCGGATGATTTTAATTCTTGAGTCTTTAGAAAGGTGCTCTTTTATTTCCTTGAAGTTTGAATCAGATGAATCATCCACAATAATGATCTCGAAATCTTGGAAGGTCTGTGACAAAACACTATCCACAGCCTTATACAATAAGTCTGTCCTGTCTTTGTTTGGTATCACAACGCTGACTTCTACCAATTGCTATTCACCTTTCCATACCGACTTTAGTATTGTCAGGTAAAACGAGCAAATTTACAGAATTCCTTAGATTAAAGAGTTCAGGAATTCCTATTTGAGTTACACCCTCATTATCATCTATCACGCCGATATAAGAATTTTCAGGTAATTGTTGAATAAGCATCTTCGTGTTATAACCAGGATTAAATTCAATGATCAATGCTGGTCTAACAGATTGGTTCAGAATATTTTTCATACCCTGAAGTGCAAGGGGCTCAGCACCTTCAATATCCATCTTTATTAAAGAAACTGGCGGTCCCAATATATCGTCCAGTCTCCTCATTTCAACTTTTATGGTACCGTCTGCCAAGAGGGATGCATCCTTTTCAGAAACAATAGTGCCATTTGCAAACAGGCCTCCTTTTTCATCCATCGGTGTAACCAAATTGGTATTCCCTGCGGCAACATTGAAAGCAAAAACATTAGTAAAGCCGTTGATCTGAATATTGTTCAAAAGGCGCTGATAAACTTTAGGGTTTGCTTCCACTGAATAGATTTTACCGGATTTAGATAATGATGCCGCCAAAAGGGTGTAATATCCAATGTTAGCACCTACATCTAAAAATATATCACCATCTCTGAAATTGTTTAATATATAATTCGTAACACCCCTCTCATATATCTCTCCTCGGGAAAGCGTATCGAAGAGGACCGCCTCATCTAGAAACCCGAAATCAAATTCAATTGAAAAATTCAACCTAGAGAGTCCAAAGTATTCCTTCAGGTTTACAGTCATTTTCTGACCGTACTTTTTCTTTAGAGAAGAAGATAAATCAAAATATTTTTTCCTTTCATACCTTGAAAATATTGGGTAAGCAAAACTAAAAATGTGACTGAAATTTTGGTGTTTTCCGGCGAAAGCATAAATCCTTCTTACAATCGATAAATTAGTGTCAGCGTAATTCTTTGCAGCCATTGCGTTTATAATCTTCTTGCATATTTAGACTTTATTAAAGTATTTTCATACGATACTGCCCATACTAATGTTCAAATAAAAGACTAGATCTTTTATTTTTGTATGTCACTAATTCTCTCCCCCATTCCATCTGGTAAATCTTGACACTTGAGGATAAAAGGAGGACTTCTCTTGCTCTACTTTTATACAACATATCCAGTAAAGGATTACGAAACTTTTTAGTCTTTGTGATTTCATGGAGGACTTCTAAATAGTAATTCTAAAGACTGTCTCGTACGATGTCGGAATTCTGATGAGCCAGATTTACCAGAAACCCAGGAGGCAGATAATTCATATAGTTTTTCACGAAACATGAAGAATCTGTCTAATGCATGAAAAAAATCGCCAAATCCGTCACTAGTTGGACCAATGCAACATGACCAAGATATTCCACATTTTTGATGTCACCATATAACCTAGCCTTATCTTTAATTCCACGTTTGTTCCTTTCGGGACAGGTATATTCATTAATAAAAGATTTGGGCGCCTCGCAATAAGATATCTTCCTCTTATTTTAATTCAAGAATGCGCTGATGCATAATCTGCAGGCCTTCTGGTAGAGGGCGGGGCTGGAACTTGAGTTCAGTTAGCAGCCTAGATGTATCAGCTCTTGTTTCCTTCACTGTGAGAATGGGAGACGGGACATACTTCTTTCTTATATTTTTTCCAATTAGTTTTTCCAAGAATGAAATCACCTCATTGAAAGAATAGGAGTATCCAGTTCCGGCATTAATTACACCAGACAATCCTGACTCTGCTCCCATTACGGCTATCCGTGCCACGTCTTCTCCGTATATAAAATCTCTTCTCTGTTCTCCATTTCCGTAAATCTCTATCTCTCTGTTTTCTTTCCCGGCCAAATAAGACTTCCAGAGAAAACTTGCTATATCGCCTTTATACCTTTCTCCCTCGCCATAACCAGTGAAGACGCGTAGCCCCAATATCTTTAGTTCTTCCGATGAGTATAAGCCGGCCAGATGCTCCAAGAGGACCTTTGTCGAAGCATATTGGGTGAGTGGCCTGGGACATAGGTTTTCCGCCTGCGGAGGCGCCAAGTCACCGTAAATAGTACCAGATGATGGAAAAACAATCTCGCTAGCGCTTGTCTTTTTTGCCAATTTCACGCAGTTCAACATCCCTTTGACAGTTACTAAAAGGCTGTGACCGTCTAAATTGTAGAGTCGGTCGCTGGAGTCCGACCCGAAGTTAAATATGTAGTCATACTTATTATTTTGGAGCTTACGCACAAACTCCTCCGATTCTACGTCCAAATTGTAAAACATCACATCACAGTCTTTTAAAAGCTCAGGATTTCCACCGGAAAGATTATCGACAACATCAACATCGTATCCCTTTCTTAAGCATTCCTTCACTATTTCCGAGCCGAGGAAGCCCGAGCCACCCGTCACTAAGCACTTACTCATGATTAATATATCGACCCTAATTATTTAAATTCTCTTGGTGTTAATAAAGCCATGTCAATTTAATGGTGCCTTCTCTGAAGCATTGCTAATATTGATTTGCTCCACTAGAATTTAAAATGGTTTTACTCAATTTTCATTTCTCAAGATCTTCCCTCATCTTATCATACTGCTCCTTAGTTATCTCTCCCCTTGCATACCTCTCCCTTAGTATTTCCAGTGCTTCATCATGATCCCACCATGTCCATCTGTTGCGTGAAGAATATCTGTAACTTCTTGACATCCATCCTATGGATCTTGCAAACCACACTATTATCCATATGAATATGAAGAGGAAGAGTAGACCTATCAACGTTCCAATTATTCCCCATGCAATTCCAACCCATCCTCCTGTGTAGTTTATCATATAATGGGGATTCATTATAGC
>Ga0080006_1117890_pt1 | contig 14134 bp, 13 predicted proteins | sample RS3BMetagenome_FD_69209 | JGI IMG/M metagenome (GOLD analysis project Ga0080006, IMG submission 69209) | Ferric oxide microbial mat and aquatic microbial communities from Rainbow Spring, Yellowstone National Park, USA - RS3B (SPADES... ...
CAGTCCCAGTGTGGCTGATCGTCCTCTCAGACCAGCTACCCGTCGAAGCCTTGGTGAGCCGTTACCTCACCAACAAGCTGATAGGCCGCGAGCCCCTCCCGAAGCGGAATCCATTTCCTCACCAAACCATGCGATTCGGTGGGGGCATCCGGTATTAGCACCGGTTTCCCGGTGTTGTCCCGGTCTTCGGGGTAGGTTGCTCACGTGCTACTCACCCGTTCGCCACTAGATCTTCTCCAGTATTGCTACTGAATGAATCTCGTTCGACTTGCATGTGTTAGGCACGCCGCCAGCGTTCGTCCTGAGCCAGGATCAAACTCTCCATTGAGACTTCGTTCCGACCCGAGGGCCGTTACCGAAATCGGAGAGCCGACGTCGAGGACACTGATCCTCTCGGTCGACTGATTACTGGCAAAGAACAGACATTGTCCGTTCAATGCTTTTACTACTTAGTGGTCGCGATTCGAGACGCGACCACCCGCACTGACTTTTGGCTATCACTATTCCGTTTTCAAGGAGCGACCGGGCACACGCCGTAAGGCGTTGGTGCCGGAGTTTCCGCGGGAGCGGGCCGAAGCCCTTTCCCAGATGCCTGGCGACGTACCCTGAGGTCCGTTCGCCGGGACTGATAACTATAACGTGCCTTGAGGACCGTGTCAAAGCGTCCGGTCTCTACCTCGAGACGCAGGGCTCGTTCTCGACCCACCACCGCATCCTTCGCTCGGTGGCCACGGAGATCCCGACCCTCGGCCCGTTGCCGGGCGTCCGGGGCGGCGGCACTCCGTCGTCGAGGAGCATGATAGCCGAGTCGCCGGCGAGCAGGTCCAGGCCGTTGTCGGCGCCGGTGATCCCCAGCGCCTGACAGAGCTTGGCCGGGCCGTTGCAGAGGTCGCGGTCCCGGGTGGCGGCCGGCCGGGCGCCCCGCATCGCCTCGAGGCCGGTCAACGGGACCAGGGCCCGGACCAGCACCGCCCGGGCCTCCCCCCGGGAGCCGCAGACGACGTTGGCACACCAGTGCATGCCGTAGGTGAAGTACACGTAGAGATGGCCCGCCGGACCGAACATGATCCCGTTGCGCGGCGTCCGGCCCCGGAAGGCATGGGAGGCAGGGTCGTCACCCCCTTCGTAGGCCTCGACCTCCACGATCCGCCCGGACCGCTCCCCGGCCACCAGGACCTTGTGGAGGAGGGTGGGCGCCACGTCGGCGGCGGTGCCGGTGAGCTGCCCACGGTGGAGGGGCTCGCCCGCACCGGGCGGTCGGGCGGGCGACGTCATGACCGGACCGATCCGGCGAGGACCGGGGGACCCGGCGTCACCCGAACGTGAAGTCATAGGCCGACACGCCGGGGCTCACCGACAGGGAGAGCAGGGCGCTCTGCGACCGCGGTGTCCCGACCAGCTGGTAGAGCCTCGGCTCCCCGCCGACCACCACCGTCGACGTCGGCATCCCGTCGACCTCGACTCGGACGGTGCCGGTGCCGCCCAGCACCAGGTAGACGTGCTGGGCCTGGTAGCGGAGGTCAAGGGTGGCACCGGTGCCGGCCATCGAGGCCTCGGGGCCGATGCGCCAGTGCCCGCCGTAGGCGTAGGTGTCCTGAGGGACGGTCGCCGGCAGGGCGTAGGGCGCGTCCCGGCCCTCCTGGAGGGTCTGGCTGCCGAGGCCGGTCGGGTGCTGGGCGCCCAGGTACGACTCGGGGGTGACCACCCCGGTCGGGGTCCTGTCCGGCACGTCGCTGGCCGGGGGGAGCTCCACCGCAGGGTCGGCCGCCCGGAGCAGTTGCCGGATGAACCCCTCCGTCTGGCCGTAGGCGCCCTCGCCGAAGTCGACGTGCCGGACCACCCCGGTGGAGTCGACCAGGTACTCCGCCGGCCAGTACTCGTTCTGGTAGGCGTCCCAGGTGCCGTAGTCGTTGTCGATGGCCACGGGGTAGGTCACCCCCAGCTGCCCGGCCGCCGCCTTGACGTTCGACACCACGTGCTCGAAGGCGAACTCGGGGGTGTGCACGCCGATGACGGTCAGGCCGGCGGCGGCGTAGAGCCGGTTCCACGCCTCGAGATGGGGCAGCGTCCGCTGGCAGTTGATGCACGAGTAGGTCCAGAAGTCGACCAACACCACCCTGCCCTTCAAGCCGGCCAGGGTCAGCGGACGGTCACCGGGGGTGTGCAGCCACTGTTGGATTCCGGTGAGGGCGGGGGCCGCACCGCACATGGCCAGGACCGGGGCCGCCGGGACACAGGTAGCCAGGGCGCCCGACGCGCTGTTCCCGGTGACGGCACCGAGGGCCGACCTGGCGGCACTGTTCGATTCGAATCGGCCCTGGAGGGCGTCGGTGTAGCCGGGGAGCGCACGCTGGAGCCCCGAGGTCAGGTTCAGGCCGATCGCCAGCGCCACCAGCAGCAGCACGACGCCCGCCGCCCGGCGGACCACGACCACCCGGGTGCGGACCATCGGCATCCGGCGGCCGAGGCGCCGGCCGAGGACGGCGAACGCCAGGAGGGGCACGGCCACACCGACGGCGAACGACACGGTGAGGACGATGGCCGGCAGGCCGATCCGGTGGTTGGCACCGACCACGGTGATGGCGGTCAGCACCGGACCCGCGCACGGCACGAAGAGGAGACCGAGGCTGCTGCCGAGCACGAAGCCACCTCCCCGGTCGTGCGGACGGCCGGCCACCAGGCGGGCGAACGGGTATTCGAGGAGATCGCCGACGGACGGCACCAGCAGGCCGAGGGCCACCAGGCCGAGGAGGGCCAGACCGGCATCGCGCAGCAGGTCCTGGGGGAGACCGAGCAGGCTGAGCAGGCTGGACCCGGCCAGGGTGAAGAAGCTGAAGCTGACCACCAGGCCCGCGACCACCGCAACGGGACGGCGACCGGTCCAGCGGACCCGGGCGCGCACCGGCACCGGCCCACGATCGACGGGTGCGGACGCCGGAACGGCGGACCCGGCGCCTCCCGGCCGCTCGGGCACCGCCGGTCCCGCGGTACCGGGACCACCGCCCGCCGCCCGTCCACCCTCCTCATCGGTCGTCGCTCCGGGGGCGGCCACACCGACCAGGACGTCGGGTCTGCCGCCGCCGATGGCATCTGGCACGGGCGGGTCGGTGCCGACCGCACCGGGACCGTCCGCCAGGTCACGGGACGCCTCCCCGGACGCCTCCTCGACACCGGAGACGGCGCCGGCCGCGAAGATCACCGGCAGCACCGGCAGGATGCACGGCGAGATCCCCGTGACCAGGCCACCCAGGAACCCGATGAGGACCAGCACCGGCACCGGTGCAGCCTCCCACCGAATGGCCGGTGGCACGCATCGCGGTACTGCTCCCCGGGCCCGGGCCCGGGCCCGCCTAGGCCGGGTCCGGGGCGGAGCGGGCGCGGTCGGCCTGCACCCGCCGGGCGAACCGCTCGATCTGGACCGCCACCGGTCCGGGACCGGCGGCGCCCGGTGTCGTCCGCCGGGTCACCGCCACCCCCGGTTCCAGCAGGGCCACCGCCTCGGTCCCCAGGTCGGGGTGGGCGGCGACCAGCTCGGCCAGGGGTACGTGGCGCGCCAGCGAGTCGCTCACCAGGCCCCCCACCACGCCATGGGCCTGTCGGAACGGCATCCCGTGCTCCACCAGCCATTCAGCGAGGTCGACCGCGGCGGCGGCCGGACCATCCGCCGCCTGCTGCATCCGGTGGGTGTCGAAGGAGACGGTGGCCATCACGCCGGCCAGGGCCACCAGGGCCAGGTGCACCTGATCCAGCGAGTCGAACAGCGGCTCCTTGTCCTCCTGAAGGTCGCGGTTGTAGGCCAGCGGCAGTCCCTTCAGGGTGACCAGGAGGGCGGTCAGGTTCCCGATCAACCGACCGGACTTGCCCCGGGCCAGCTCGGCGACGTCGGGGTTTTTCTTCTGCGGGAGCATCGAGCTTCCGGTGGCGTAGGCGTCGTCGAGGACGGCGAAGCCGAACTCCTCGGTCGACCAGAGGACCAGCTCCTCCCCCATCCTCGACAGGTGGACACCGAGCAGCGCCAGGTCGAAGAGGGCTTCGGCCACGAAGTCGCGGTCGGAGACGGCGTCGAGCGAGTTCTCGAACCGGCCGGCGAAGCCCAGGTCGTCGGCGACCCCGTCGGGGTCGAGCGGCAGTGACGACCCGGCCAGCGCTCCCGCCCCCAGTGGCGAGACGTCCAGGCGGACCACGGTGGCCAGCAGGCGGTCGACGTCGCGGGCCAGGGCCCAGGCGTGGGCCAGCAGGTGGTGCGCCAGCAGCACCGGCTGGGCCCGCTGGAGGTGGGTGTACCCGGGGAGGTAGGTGTCGTCCGCCTCCCGGGCCCGTGCCAGCAGCACCTCCTGCAGATCGACCACGTCGGTGGCGATGTCGCGGAGGGCCCGCTTGGCGAACAGGCGCAGGTCGGTGGCGACCTGGTCGTTGCGGCTCCGGCCGGTGTGGAGCTTGCCCCCGGCGTCGCCGGCGAGCTCGGTGACCCGCCGTTCCACGGCGGTGTGGATGTCCTCGTCACCGGGGGCGAAGGCGAAGGTGCCGTCCGTCAGCTCCCCCTCCACCCGGTCCAGGGCGGCGAGCACCGCCGCGGCCTCCTCCGCCGAGACGATGCCGCCCCGGAGCAGCCCCCGGACGTGGGCCCGGGAGCCCGCCAGATCGTCGACGGCCAGGCGCTGGTCGTAGTGGAGGCTGACCGAGAACGCCATCACCTCCTCGGCGGTGCCCCCGCCGAGCCGGCCGTGCCACAGGGTCATCGGGCCGCGCCCTGGCCCGGGAGGTCACCCCCCGAGCGGTGCTCCTGCTTGGCCGACCAGGTGGCCACGCCGAGACCCCACAGCCGGACGAATCCCTCGGCATCCTGGTGCCGGAAGGTGTCGGCGGCGTCGTAGGTGGCCAGTCCGTAGTCGTAGAGACCCACCGGGCTGCGCCGGCCGACGACGAAGCAGCGCCCGGGCTCGAGCCGGAGCCGGACCTCGCCGGTGACGTGGCGCTGCGATTCGACGAAGAAGGCGTCGAGGGCCTGCTTCAGGGGCGAGAACCACAGCCCGTCGTAGACCAGCTCCGCCCACCGGGGCTCCAGGCGCATCTTCTCGTGCAGGAGGTCGCGCTCGAGGGTGATGTCCTCGAGGTCGGCGTGGGCCAGCAGCAGGGCGAGGGCGCCCGGGCACTCGTAGGTCTCGCGGGCCTTGATCCCCACCCGACGGCTCTCGACCATGTCGATGCGCCCCCAGCCGTAGGCCCCCACCGCCCGGTTGACCTGGGCGATCAGCTCCTCGGGCGCCAGCGTGTTGCCGTCCACCGACACCGGGATACCTGACTCGAACCCGATCACCAGCTCGGTCGGCTCGGTGGCCGTCGGGCGCGTCATGGTGTAGACGTCGTCGGGCGGCTGGCTCCAGGGATCCTCGATGATGCCGCACTCGATGGCGCGGCCCCAGAGGTTCTCGTCGATGGAGTACAGCTTCTCCTTGGTCACCGACAGCGGGATGTCCCACTTGGCGGCGTACTCGATCGACTCCTCGCGGGTGAGTCCCCAGACCCGGGCCGGCGCCAGCACCTCGAGGTCGGGGGCCAGGGCGCGGGTGCCCACCTCGAAGCGCACCTGGTCGTTGCCCTTGCCGGTACAACCGTGGGCCACCGCACCGGCGCCGTGGCGACGGGCCTCGGTCACCAGGTGACGGACGATCACCGGGCGGGACAGCGCCGACACCAGCGGGTACTTCCCCTCGTACTTGCCGTTGGCCAGGAGGGCGGGCATGCAGAAGTCCTGGGCCATCTCCGCCCGGGCGTCGACGACGATGGCCTCCACCGCACCGGCCGCCAGGGCGCGCCGGCGGATGGCGTCCCACTCCTCGTCCTTGGCCTCGGCGGCCTGGCCGACGTCGACGGCCACCGCGATCACCTCGGCGTCGTGGTGCTCCATCAGCCAGCGCACGGCGATGGAGGTGTCGAGCCCGCCGCTGTATGCCAGTACGACCCGTTGTGCCATGCTCATCTCCTCGTCGGTGGGGCGGTCGCCCCGGTCTTCGATCGTCCGGAACGCGACGGCCTCGGCTCCCGTCGGTCGCCGTCCGCCGGGGCCAGCCCGGACAGGGCCCCCAGCTGCTCGGCCAGCCTCGCCCCGCCCACCGACTCCGACGCCACCACCAGGACGGTGTCGTCACCGGCCACGGTGCCGATCATTCCGGCGAAGCCGCTGCGGTCGAGGGCCGAGCCTACGACATGGGCCGAGCCGGGCGGGGTGCGCAGCACGACCAGGTTGGCGGAGTGGTCGGCCTCGACCACCCACTCCCCCAGCACCCGCCGGAGGTGGTCCTCCGGGGCGACCTGCTGGGACGGCAGCTCGGGCAGGGCGTAGGCGGTGTCCCCGCCCGGAAGCCGTACCTTCAACGCCCCCAGCTCCTCGAGATCGCGGGAGACGGTGGCCTGGGTGGCCTCGATGCCGTCCGCCGCCAGCAGCTCGACCAGGTCGAGTTGGCTGCCGACGGCCCTCGACTCGAGGAGCTTGGCGATCCGGTGCTGGCGCTGGTGCTTGGTCATCTTCACCGGCCGGCATCCCCGGCGTCGACACCGCACACCCAGGCCAGCAGCCCCCGCATGGCGTGGAGGCGGTTGGCCGCCTGCGGCCAGACGGCGCTCTGCGGTCCGTCGACCACGTCGGCGCTGATCTCCTCGCCCCGGTGCGCCGGCAGGCAGTGGAGGACCACGGCGTCGGGCGCCGCCACCTCCAGCAGGGTCTCGTCCACCTGGAAGCCGGCGAAGGCGCGCCGACGCTCGGCTGCCTCCTCCTCCTGGCCCATTGAGGTCCACACGTCGGTGTACACGGCGTGGGCGTCGGCCACCGCCCAGCGGGGATCGTCGGTCACCGTCAGGTCGCCGCCGTACGACCGGACCAGGGCCTCGTCCTCCGGGGTCGGTCCGAAGCCGGGCGGGGCGGCGATGCGGGTGGGGATGCCGGCCAGGGAGCAGGCCATCGCCAACGACCGCCAGACGTTGTTGGCATCCCCGACGTAGGCCACCGGGCGCGAGCCGAGCGACGCGGCGCCGAACACCTGCCGCAGGGTCAGCAGGTCGGCCAGTGCCTGGCACGGGTGGGCTCGGTCGGAGAGGAGGTTGACCACCGGGACACCGACGGCGGCGGCGTCCAGCGCGTCGCGCATCCGCTCCAGCGAGCCGTGGTCGACCACGCGGGCGCACAGCACCGAGTGGTAGGAGGCCAGGGTGCGGGCCACGTCGGCAGCCGGCTCCCGCACGTCGATCCCCACCTCGTGGCCCTGGATGTACACCGGGTGGCCGCCGAGCGCCACCGCCGCCATCTCCGAGCTGTTGCGGGTCCGGTTGGACGGCTTCTCGAACACCAGCGCCACCCCGCGCCCCTCCAGCACCCGGGGCAGGGCCGCCGGGTCCGCCTCGGCGAGGGCCAGCACGTCGGCGAGGCCCCCGGGGCCCAGGTCGTCGATGTCCAGCACGTGGCGGGTGGGACGGTCGGTCATGGCGCCTCCCCCGCACCGGAGGCGGCGGCCACCCGACCGGCCAGGACCGGCCCCAGGAGGGCCAGCGCCCGGTCGACCTCGTCGTCGGTCACCAGCAGGGACGGGGCGAACCGCAGCACGTCGGGCCGGGGGGCGTTGATCACCAGGCCGGCGTCGAGCGCCCCGGCCACCACGGCAGGGGCCACCTCGGCGGTCAGCACGGCGCCGAGGAGCAGTCCCTCGCCCCGGACCGACGACACCCCGGGCAGTGCCTCGAGGCCGGCCCGCAGCCGGCGCCCGGCGGACAGCGCCCGCTCGGGGACGCCCTCGGCCTCCATGACCGACAGCGTGGCGCGCACCGCCGACATGGCCAGCGGCTGGCCACCGAAGGTGCTCCCGTGGTCGCCGGGTACGAAGGCGGCCGCCACCTCGGCCCGGGCCCAGCAGGCCCCGACCGGCATGCCGTTGCCGAGGGCCTTGGCCAGGGTCACCACGTCGGGCTCGATCCCGAGGTGCTGGAACCCGAACCAACGGCCGATGCGACCGAGCCCGGTCTGGACCTCGTCGACCATCAGCAGGATGCCCCGGTCGGTGCAGAGTTGGCGCAGGCCGACCAGGTAGTCCGACGACGGGGGCACCACTCCGGCCTCACCCTGGATCGGCTCGACGAGCACGGCGGCCACCCGCTCGGGATCGCAGGCCGCCGCCATCGCCCCGAGGTCGTCGTAGGGCACGTGGTCGAAGCCGTCCGGCAGGGGCCGGAACGGCTCCTGCTTGGCGGGCTGCCCGGTGGCGGTCAGGGTGGCCAGGGTGCGCCCGTGGAAGGCGTCCCAGGTGCTGACCACGCCGAACCGGCCCGGACCGGCCCATCGGCGGGCCAGCTTCAGGGCGCACTCGTTGGCCTCGGCCCCGGAGTTGCCGAAGAAGACCTGGCCACCCGCCCGGTTGCTCCCCCCGCCGATCAGCCGGTCGATGGTGACGGCCACCTCGGGTCCGACGGTGTTGCCGAACAGGTTGGAGACGTGGGAGAGGGTGCGGGCCTGGTCGGCGACGGCCGCCGTCACCACCGGGTGGGCGTGGCCGAGCGAGGTGACCGCCAACCCGGAGAGGAAGTCGAGATACCGCTTCCCGCCGTCGTCCACCAGCCAGCTGCCCTCGCCGCTGACGAAGGTGACCGGCGGCTCGGCGTAGGTGTGCATCAGGGCCGAGCGGTCCACGGGCGTCACCGGGCACCCCCGGGGGTCGGATGCCGCGGGAGGGCACGCCGGTCGGGGACGCCGTCCGGCCGATCGTCGTCGTCGGTGACCATGGTGCCGACCCCCTCGTCGGTGAACAGCTCGAGCAGCAGGGCGTGCGGGGTGCGCCCGTCGAGGATGTGGGCCCGCCGCACCCCGGACCGCACCGCCCGGGTGCAGGCCTCCACCTTGGGGATCATCCCCCCGGTGGCCGCCCCCGAGGTCACCAGGCCGTCGAGCTCGTCGGCGGTGGCCTGGTGGATCAGGGTCGAGGGGTCGTCGGCCACCGCCCGGATCCCCGAGACGTCGGTCAGGAACACCAGCTTCTCCGAACCCAGGGCGGCGGCCAGGGCGCCGGCGGCCACGTCGGCGTTGATGTTGAAGGCCTGGCCGGTGTCGTCGGACCCGATGGTGGCCACCACCGGTATCAGCCCCTGGGCCAGCAGCTGGTGGACGATCACCGGGTCGACCTCCACCACGTCACCCACGTAGCCGAGCGCCTCCGAGCGGGCGGTGGCGGTGATCAGGTTGGCGTCCTCACCCGACAGGCCGACGGCCAGGGCACCGTGGACGTTGATCGCCCCGACGATGTCGCGGTTGACCTTGCCGACCAGCACCATGCGGACCAGGTCGATGGTGTCGGCGTCGGTGACCCGGAAGCCGTCGCGGAACTCGGGGACCTTGCCGACCCGCTCCATCAGGGCGCCGATCTGCGGACCCCCACCGTGGACCACCACCGGCAGCATGCCCACCGAACGCATCAGTACGATGTCCTCGGCGAACGAGGCCAGGGCGTCGGACTCGTCCACGGCCGGATCGCCGACCTTGGACCGGAGCACGTTGCCGCCGTACTTGACCACCACCACCTCGCCCCAGAAGCGCCGGATGTAGGGCAGGGACTCCACCAGCACCGCCGCCTTCTCCCCGGGAGCGAGGTCGGCGTCGGCCGTCCCGCCGGCGGAGGGTGTCACGACGTGGTCCGGTTCTCGTCGATGTAGCCGTAGCCGAGGTCGACCGTCATGGCCACCCCGTCCCCGTCGGCCAGCCCCAGCTCGCAGTGGAGGTCGATCAGCGCGCCGGCCAGGTGGTCGGCGACGGCGGCCTCGTCGTGACCGACACTGACCCCTTCGCGGCAGACCACCACACCCCCGTAGGCGATGGTGAGCCGGTCCATGTCGAAGTCGACCCCGGCGGAGCCCAGCTCGCTGGCCACCCGGCCCCAGTAGGGGTCCGCACCGTTCAGCGAGCACTTCACCAGCAGCGATTCGGCCACCTTCCGGGCCGCCCGGTGCGCGTCCCCGTCGGTACGGGCCCCGGTGACCCGCACGTTGGCCACCTTGGAGGCCCCCTCGGCGTCCCGGGCCATCTGCCCGACCAGGTCGGCGCAGGCCTCGGTGACCGAGTCGACCACCACGTTGGGATCGGCCCGACCGGCGCGACCGGACGCCATGAGGACCACCGTGTCGTTGGTCGAGGTGCAGCCGTCGACGGTCATCGAGTTGAACGAGTCGCGGACGGCGATCCGCAACAGGTCGGCCAGGGTGCCGGGTTCGAGGTCGGCGTCGGTGGTCAGGAAGGCGAGCATGGTGGCCATGTTCGGGGCGAGCATCCCCGCCCCCTTGGCCATCCCGGCGACGGTGTAACCGGACCCGTGGACCAGGACCTCCTTGCGGCCCGAGTCGGTGGTCAGGATGCCGGCGGCGGCATCGGCGGCCGCCTGCTCGGAGCCGGACCGGGCCGCCACCAGCGCCGGGATGCCCGACTCGATGGGGGCCATGGGCAGCGGGTAGCTGATCAGGCCGGTCGAACAGACCAGCACCTGCTCGGCGGGGACGCCGAGCCCCTCGGCGGTCAGCTCGCACATCCGCTCGGCGTTCTCCCGCCCCGGGCGGCCGGTGGCGGCGTTGGCGTTTCCCGAGGAGACCACCACCGCCGCCGACCGGCCGCCGGCCGCCGCCAGGTGTGCCCGGCTGACCTGGACGGGGGCGGCGGCGGCAAGGTTGGTGGTGAAGGTGGCGGCGGTCGGGACGGCCGCGCCGTCGTCTGTGGCCAGGAGGGCGAGGTCGAGGGCGCCCGACGCCTTGATCCCCGCGGCCAGACCGGCGGCCACGAAGCCCTTCGGCGTGGTGATGCTCATGGGTAGACCCCCACCATCGGCAGCCCGGTGGTCTCGGACAGCCCGAGGGCCAGGTTGGCGCACTGGACGGCCTGGCCGGCCGCCCCCTTGACCAGGTTGTCGATGGCGGCGATGGCCATCACCCACCCGGTCCGGGGATCGACCCGGGCCGTCACGTGGGCGCAGTTCGAGCCGGCGGTCGCCTTGGTCGAGGGGGAGCCGTCGGTGACCACCACGAACGGCTCGTCCCGGTAGGCCTCCTCGAGGATGGCGAGGGCGTCCCCGGTGGCGAGGGTCGGGTGGACCCCCCCGCCGGCCGGCCGGGCGTAGCAGGTGGCCAGGATGCCCCGCACCATGGGGGCCAGGTGGGGGGTGAAGAGGACCTGGGCGCCGAGCTCCTGCTCCATCTCGGCGGTGTGCCGGTGGTGGAGCAGCCCGTAGGCGGTGAAGTCCTCGTCGACCGCACCGAAGTGGAGGTTCGGCCGGGGCGCGCGACCGGCCCCCGACACCCCGCTGGCGGCGTCGACGATCACGTCGGTGGTGGTGACGGCCCCGGCCCGCACCAGGGGCGCCAGGGCCAGGATCGCCGCGGTCGGGTAGCACCCGGGGGCGGCGACGGCCCGGGCGCCGACCAGCTCGTCGCGGTGGAGCTCCGGGAGCCCGTAGGTGAACCGGCCGAGCAGTTCGGGGGCCACGTGCTCGTCCCCGTACCAGGTGGGGTAGAGCGAGGCGTCGTGGAGCCGGAAGTCGGCGGCCAGGTCCACCACCACCCCCACCGAGTGGAGGAGCGACGGGACCAGGTGCTGGGACTCCCCGTGGGGCATGGCCAGGAAGACGGCGTCGAGCCCGTCGAGGTCGAGGTCCACGTCCTCGGTGGCGGCGTAGGTCAGGGTCGGGTAGGCCGCCGCCAGGGACGGGGTGTGCTCGGCCACCCGCTCCCCCGCGCTGGCGCCGGCGGTGGCCGACACCACCTCCAGCTCCGGGTGGGCGGCGCAGAGCCGGAGCAGCTCGACCCCGGCATAGCCGGAGGCACCGACCACCCCGACCTTGCGGCTCACGGAAGCTCCCTCATTTCGCAAGTATATGCGAATGGTCGCATCATTATGCAAACCGAGGTTCAGGGCGGCGGCGCGTTCGGCGGCGCCCGCCGGCGCGGATCGGCCGGGGCGGGCGCCTCGTCTCAGTCCCCGGCACCCACCCAGCGCAGCGAGCCGGGCGTGGTGAGCAGCTCACCGGACTCCAGCCAGGTCTTCAGGCCCGACAGGATCATCGGCCACCAGCCGCACAGGTCGGGGTTGGCATCCTCGGGAAGCTTGTCGTGGACGACCGTCAACCGGCAGGAGTCGGCGACCGCCTCGATCTCCCAGGTGAGGCGGGAGGTGCCCTGGGCCTCCACCTCGTCGGACCAGGTGGCGGTGAACGTCTGGACCAGCCGGTTGGGCGGGTCGACCACCAGGTTCTCCCCGTGGCCGAGCGGGCGGTCGGCGCCGGGGGCCGTCATCTCGTAGGTCGATCCCGTCGTCCAGTCGGCGTGCACGCCGGCCCCGAAGTTGTACATCGCCCGTTGCTCGGGGTCGGTGATCGCCTCCCAGAGCCGCTCGGGCGTGGTGCGGATGTAGATCTCGAACACCTTCTCCATGGTCCGCTCCAGCTCCATCTTCAGGCCGATGAGCGCCGTCGCCCACGGCTCGGCATACTTGCTCACCCACCGGTCGTGGACGAGCCGGATCGGGACGGGATTGAGGAAGTGGAGCTTCTGCCGACCGCGCCGCCTGGTCACGACCAGGCCTGCCTCCTCGAGCCCCCGGAGGTGCTTCATGATCCCGAACCGGGTCATCTCGAAGCGCCCCTCGAGCTCGCCCAGGGTCTGGCCGTCCGTCCGGAACAGGTCGTCGAGCAGGTTCCTCCGGGTCGGGTCGGCCAGCGCCCTGAAGACCTCGTCCACCCGGTCTCCATAGGTGACCATTTCGTCACCTGTCTACCCCTTGACCCCCCGGGCCGTCCCTCGGTACCGTCGCCGCATCCGCCCTCGTCGTCGGCGGGGACCCTCCGGGGCCGGCACGACCTCCCCGTCCTCCGATCGAGGAGTCGCCCATGTCCCCCCGACAGCTCCCGTCCCCCGGCGGCGTCGGACCCGTTCCGCCCGGACCTCCCCCCTCGCCTGTCGACCCAGTCGAGCTCGAGCCGCCCGTCCTCGCCGTGCTCGACGCCGTTCCCGAGTTCGGCCCCACCTACCTGGCACTGGTGGCCGAGTTCGACGACGACCCGGGCGCCCCGGTGGTCTTCACCGAGCTGGCCGACTTCGTGGCGGACCGGCTCGACGCCCTGGAGGGCAAGCTCCCGGTGCTGCTCCGGGCGCTCTCGGCGGTCGAGGAGGTCGCCAGCCTCGGTGGGACCGCCGCCGACCTGGTGGCCTACGCCTTCCTCGACAGCCTGTCCCCCGACGAGCGCCGGCGGGTCGGGCCGTGGCTGGGGCGCACCACCCGGGCGCTGTTCGACGGGCTGGAGGCCGGCGGGTAGGGCCGACCGCAGGCTCCGTGTCGGCGGATCGCCGGCTCCGATCGGGCCGTCGGAACGGCGATGGCCACCGGCGGGGCCGTCATCCGGTACCCGCCGATCGAGCCCGACCCCATCGCATCGCACCCCATCGCACCCCATCGCATCGCATCGCATCGCATCGCCGTGGGCGTAGGTGTTCCCCGCCGCTTCCAGTAGCCCGCACCGTCGACGTCGCGGTGATGGCCACCACCGGGGCCTGCAGGGCGGCACCGGCATCCGAGCCGTGGAAGGTGGCGTCCCCGCAAGCGAAGATGCCGCCGTGGCTGGCCACCAGCCAGTAGCCCCGGCCGTCCGGTGTCGAGGCCGTCCCCACGATGGGTTCGTTGAGGTGCGTTCCGCCGGACCCCTCGGACCCCTGGTGATGCTCCCGGGTATGCGGCAATGGTGGCAGTCCGGTCACCGTGGTCGGTGAGGGTCACGCCGGCCGGCAGGACCAGAGCGGTGATCGAGGCCACCAGGTATCCGGCGATGGTGAGGGTGAACGCGCTCTGGGTGCCTACGGGGCCAGCGACCCAAAGACCGTTTCGCGGCAAGCCATGCATGATCGGGTCGGCGCGCACGGCGAGGCCCAGCCGATGCGGCTCCCACGCCCAGCCGATGCGGCTCCCACGCTGCCGGTGGCGAGTCCTCCACCGGTGCCACGGCAGTCAGCTGGTGGCCATCCCCACGATCGGTCTGTTGAGCGACAGGGAGCCGGTGGAGCCAGAGAACGCCGCATCGCCGAAGCTGAAGATGCCGCCGTCACTGGCCACCAGCCAGTAGCCCCG
>Ga0080006_1186867_pt1 | contig 14134 bp, 10 predicted proteins | sample RS3BMetagenome_FD_69209 | JGI IMG/M metagenome (GOLD analysis project Ga0080006, IMG submission 69209) | Ferric oxide microbial mat and aquatic microbial communities from Rainbow Spring, Yellowstone National Park, USA - RS3B (SPADES... ...
CGAGGACGCGGCGGGCCCGGCCGTCGCCGGGGTGCACGAGCTGGAATCCCGGCGGCTGCGGCTGCCGTCGCCCGACTGGCAGGTGCTGCTCGCGGTGCCGGCCGAACTGGCCGGGCTGCGAGCCCGCCACCGCGCCGAATCGCAGCCGGGCCGGCCGCGCGACAGCTACGAGCGCGACGACGAACTGCAGCGGCGCGCCGCTGCGGTGTACGCCGGACTGGCCGCAGCGGGGTGGGGCGGACGGTGGCTGGTCGTCGATGCGGAGGTCGACGCGGGAGCACTGGCGGCGACTCTGAGGGCTCCCGCGGGGCGAATTTGAGCCTATTTTCTCCTGAGAGCTGAGAAACACCCGTGTGGTGCCCGAGTTTTATCCCGATGTGGTGACACCATGGATGCCATGAGGCAAAGGATTCTGGTCGTCGACGACGACGCTTCGCTGGCTGAGATGCTCACCATCGTGCTGCGCGGGGAGGGTTTCGACACCGCGGTCATCGGTGACGGCACCCAGGCCCTGACGGCGGTGCGCGAACTGCGCCCCGACTTGGTACTGCTGGATCTGATGTTGCCCGGCATGAACGGCATCGACGTGTGCCGGGTGTTGCGCGCCGATTCCGGCGTTCCGATCGTCATGCTGACCGCCAAGACCGACACCGTGGACGTGGTACTGGGTCTGGAGTCCGGCGCCGACGACTACATCATGAAGCCGTTCAAGCCCAAGGAGTTGGTGGCCCGGGTCCGGGCGCGGCTTCGGCGCAACGACGACGAGCCCGCCGAGATGCTGTCCATCGCCGACGTCGAGATCGACGTGCCGGCCCACAAGGTCACCCGCAACGGCGAGCAGATCTCCCTGACTCCGCTGGAGTTCGACCTGCTGGTTGCGTTGGCGCGCAAACCGCGGCAGGTGTTTACTCGTGATGTGCTGCTCGAACAGGTGTGGGGATACCGTCATCCTGCGGATACCCGCTTGGTGAACGTGCACGTCCAGCGTCTGCGGGCCAAGGTTGAGAAAGACCCGGAGAACCCGACCGTGGTGTTGACCGTTCGAGGAGTGGGATACAAGGCCGGACCTCCGTGAACCCCGTCGGCGACGCAGGACGTCGCGATGGTGAGGAGTTACGCCGTTGATGTGGTGGGGCTCGCGGCGCCGCACTCGTAGTCGCTGGGGCCGCTCCGGTCCCATGACTCGCGGTATGGGTGCGCTGAGTCGAGTCGTGGGCACCGCTTGGCGCCGATCGCTGCAGCTGCGGGTCGTGGCGCTGACTCTTGGTCTGTCGCTGGCGGTGATCCTGGCGCTCGGCTTCGTGCTGACCAGTCAGCTAACCAACCGCGTGCTCGACGTCAAGGTCAGGGCCGCCATCGAACAGATAGAACGGGCCCGCTCCACCGTCGGCGGCATCGTCAGCGGCGAAGAGACGCGGTCGCTGGACAGCAGTCTGCAGCTGGCCCGCAACACGTTGACCTCGAAAACCGACCCGGCCTCCGGTGCCGGGCTGGCCGGCGCGTTCGACGCGGTGCTGATGGTGCCCGGTGACGGCCCCCGCGCCGCGACCGCCGCCGGGCCCGTCGACCAGGTGCCCAACTCGCTGCGCGGCTTCATCAAGGCCGGGCAGGCGGCCTACCAGTACGCCACCGTGCACACCGACGGCTTCTCCGGCCCGGCGCTGATCGTCGGCACGCCGGCTTCGGCGCAGGTGGCCAACCTGGAGCTGTATTTGATCTTCCCGCTGAAGAACGAGCAGGCCACCATCCAGCTCGTGCGCGGCACGATGATCACCGGGGGCGTCGTGCTGCTGGTGCTGCTGGCCGGGATCGCGCTGCTGGTGTCCCGCCAGGTGGTGGTGCCGGTGCGGTCGGCGTCAAGGATCGCCGAACGGTTCGCCGAGGGGCATTTGTCCGAACGGATGCCGGTGCGCGGCGAAGACGACATGGCCCGGTTGGCGGTGTCGTTCAACGACATGGCCGAGAGCCTGTCCCGCCAGATCACCCAGCTGGAGGAGTTCGGCAACCTGCAGCGCCGGTTCACCTCCGATGTCAGCCACGAGCTCCGCACCCCGCTGACCACCGTCCGGATGGCCGCCGACTTGATCTACGACCACAGCGAAGACCTCGACCCGACTTTGCGCCGGTCCAGCGAGCTGATGGTCAACGAGCTGGACCGCTTCGAGGCTTTGCTCAACGATCTGCTGGAGATCTCCCGGCATGACGCCGGTGTGGCCGAGCTGTCAGTCGAGGCGCTGGACCTGCGCGCGTCCGTGCGCAGCGCGCTGGGCAACGTCGGCCACCTGGCCGAAGAGGCCGGCATCGAGTTGCAGGTCGAGATGCCCGACGAGGAGGTGATCGCCGAGGTCGACGCGCGCCGGGTCGAGCGGATCCTGCGCAACCTGATTGCCAACGCCATCGACCACGCCGAGCACAAGCCGGTGCAGATCCGAATGGGCGCCGACGAAGACACCGTCGCGGTCACCGTGCGCGACTTCGGCGTGGGCCTGCGGCCCGGCGAGGAGAAGCTGGTGTTCAGCCGGTTCTGGCGGTCGGACCCATCGCGGGTGCGGCGCTCCGGCGGCACCGGGCTGGGTCTTGCGATCAGCATCGAGGACGCGCGGCTGCACCAGGGCCGGCTCGAGGCGTGGGGCGAGCCCGGTCAGGGAGCCTGCTTCCGACTGACCCTTCCCCTGGTGCGCGGCCACAAGGTCACCACCAGCCCGCTGCCTCTCAAGCCTGTTCCGCAACCTGTTCCGCAACCGGTTCCGCAGCCCGGCCCGCACCCCGCCGAGACGACTCCGCGCGAACACGCCGAGAGGAGCGGGTAGCGTGCGGCGCCTGGCACTACTGCGGCTGCTGCTGCCGGCGGTCTTGCTCGCCGGCTGCGCGAGCGTACCCAATTCGTCGGCGCCGCAAGCCATCGGCACCGTCGAGCGGCCGGCACCGTCGAATCTGCCCAAGCCGACCCCGGGCATGGATCCCGATGTGCTCCTGCGCGAGTTCCTCAAGGCCACCGCTGATCCGGCGAACCGGCACCTGGCGGCGCGGCAGTTCCTCACGCAGTCGGCATCCAACTCCTGGGACGACGCCGGCAGTGCGCTGCTGATCGACCATGTGGTGTTTGTCGAAACCCGTGCCGCCGAGAGAGTTTCGGCGAACATGCGGGCGGACATCCTGGGCTCGCTGTCCGACGTGGGAGTGTTCGAAACCGCCGAGGGTGTGCTGCCGGACCCGGGTCCGATCGAGCTGGTCAAGACCCCCGGCGGCTGGCGGATCGACCGGCTGCCCAACGGGGTCTTCCTGGACTGGCAGCAGTTCCAGTCGACCTACAAACGCAACACTCTGTACTTCGCCGACCCGACCGGCAAGACGATGGTCCCCGACCCGCGCTATGTCGCGGTGCCCGACCACGATCAGCTGGCCACCGAGCTGATCTCCAAACTGGTGGCCGGGCCGCGGCCCGAGATGGCCCACACCGTGCGCAACCTGCTCGCCCCGCCGCTGCGGCTGCGCGGTCCGGTGACGCGGGCCGACGGCGGCAAGAACGGGATCGGGCTCGGTTACGGCGGCGCGCGCATCGACCTGGAGAAACTGTCCACCACCGATCCGCACAGCAGGCAATTGCTCGCTGCACAGATCATTTGGACGCTGGCGCGGGCTGACATCCGGGGCCCGTATGTGATCAACGCCGACGGCGCGCCGCTCGACGACCGGTTCGCCGAAGGCTGGACCACCTCCGACGTCGCCGCCACCGATCCCGGCGCGGCCGACGGCGCGGGCGCCGGGCTGCACGCCCTGGTGAACGGGGCGCTGGTCTTGCTCGACGGGCAGCACATCACCACGGTGCCGGGCGCCTTCGGGCGCATGCCGGACCAGACCGGCGCCGCGCTGTCCCGCAACGGGCGGCAGGCCGCGTCCGTCGTGACGTTGCACCGCGGCGCACCCGACCAGGCGGCGTCGCTGTGGATCGGTGACCTCGGCGGCGAGGCGGTGCAATCGGCCGACGGACACAGCCTGTCGCGGCCCAGCTGGTCCCTCGACGACGCGGTCTGGGTGGTGGTGGACGGCAACAATGTGCTGCGGGCGATTCAGGAACCGGCGTCGGGACAACCCGCACGGATCCCGGTGGATTCCGTTGCCGTCGCCAATCGTTTCCCGGGTCCCATCACCGACCTGCAGCTGTCCCGGGATTCGACCCGCGCCGCGATGGTGATCGGCGGTCAGGTGATCCTCGCCGGTGTCGAACAGACCCAGGCGGGACAGTATGCCCTCACGTACCCGCGGCGGCTGGGCTTCGGGCTGGGTGCCTCGGTGGTGTCGCTGTCCTGGCGGACCGGCGACGACATCGTGGTGACCCGCACCGACGCGAGCCATCCGGTGTCGTACGTGAACCTCGACGGGGTGAACTCCGACGCGCCGAACCGCGGCGTGCAGCTTCCGGTGTTCACGGTCGCGGCCAACCCGTCGACGGTGTACGTCGAGGCGCCCGAAGGGGTGGTGCAGTATTCGGCGTCCGCAGCCGAGGGGCAGCAGAGCTGGTCGGAGGTCTCCGGGCTGGCGGTCCCCGGAGCGGCGCCGGTACTGCCGGGCTGACTTGCCTCGGTGCAGCCGCCGAAATAAGCACCAGCGTGGCAAAAGTGCCAAAACTGCGCGGAAATCGCGCACTGACGTCGATCTCGGAGGGAGCCGGGGGCCAGGCGGAGGGGAGACAGCGTGTCGGCCCCGTGCGCGATACTTCACCCGTGCTCGATCTCATCCTGCCGCTGGAATGCGGCGGTTGCGGTGCGCCGTCGACCCGCTGGTGCGCCGCCTGCGCCGGGGAGCTCTCGGTGGCCGCCGACCAGCCGCACGTGGTGACCCCACGCATGGACCCGCTGGTGCCGGTGTTCGCACTGGGCCGCTACGCCGGCGCCCGCCGCCGGGCGATCCTCGCGATGAAGGAACATGGCCGCGGCGATCTCGCCGCGCCGCTGGCCCGTGCGCTGGCGGTCGGTGTGCACCGGTTGCTGTGCTGGGGGATGATCGAGCCCCCGTTGACCATCGTGCCCGCGCCGACGCGGCGTTCGGCGGCACGCCGCCGGGGCGGCGACCCCGTGGCACGGCTGGCGCGCGCGGCGGTGGCCGGCCACCCGGACATCACCGTCGTGCAGTCCTTGCGGATGGGGCCGCTGGCCCGCGATTCGGTGGGCCTGGGCACCGCCGCCCGCGAGCGCAACCTCAGCGGCCGGGTGCGGCTGCGCGGCCGGCGTCCGGGCACCGAGGTGTTGGTCGTCGACGACATCGTCACCACCGGGGCGACGGCCCGGGAGTCGGTGCGCGTCTTGCAGGCCGGCGGCGTGCGGGTGGCCGCCGTGTTGGCCATCGCCGCCGCGTGACCCGGGGAGCGCCGGGAACCTATGAGGCCGCCGAGAGGTTGTGAAGAACTCGCAACGGCTCGGCGAAATCGGTGGCATCTCCAGGCGAACAAGGGCTAACGTCGGGGACAACATGCAATGACTCACTGGTCTGCGCTCACGGGTCGCTGTCCCTGTTCGAGGCGTTCCGGGTCGAGACCCCATTGACGGGAAGGAGTGAGTATTCGACACCTCGCACCGGCGGGCAACCTGCGGCGGTCACCGCTGCGAAACCGCCCCCACCCCGTCGGCGCGCTTTCTCCAAACACCCCGGCACGCATGAGGCGTGCGAACATGAAAAGAGAGCGAGTTGTCCCGTATGTCAAGGTCATCCGTGGATTCCGGTCGAATGCTGGACCAACCGCCTGCAGAGACCGACGGGCAGGCCGAACCGACACCCAGCGCCGAAGTCGTGTTCAAAGGCCGCAATGTGGAAATCCCCGATCACTACCGCATCTACGTTTCGCAGAAACTCGCCCGCCTCGAGCGGTTCGATCGCTCCATCCATCTCTTCGACATCGAGCTCAAACACGAGCCCAACCGGCGTCAGCGCAAGTCGTGTCAGCGCGTGGAAATCACCGCGCGGGGCCGCGGGCCGGTGAGCCGGGCGGAGGCCTCCGCCGACAGCTTCTATGCCGCGTTCGAGTCGGCGGTCCACAAGCTGGAGAACCGGTTGCGCCGCGTCAAGGACCGTCGCAAAGTGCACTATGGCGACAAGACCCCGGTCTCGCTGGCCGTCGCCACCGCGGCTGTGCCGCCATCGGAGTCCGAGCCCGCGGTGCCGGAGGAGCGCGACGGCGCCGCGGCCGAGCACGAGCCCGGGCGGATCGTGCGCACCAAGGAGCACCCGGCCACCCCGATGACGGTCGACGACGCGCTTTACGAGATGGAGCTGGTCGGACACGACTTCTTCCTGTTTCACGACAAGCAGACCGAGCGGCCGTCCGTGGTCTACCGGCGCCACGCCTACGACTACGGCTTGATCCGGTTGGCTTGATCAGGTTGGCCTGACCCATCACCCTGCGGCGGCGACCCGCTGCGCCCGGCACGGCCGCGCTTGCGATCTCCCTGCGGCGGCGACCCGCTGCGCCCGGCACGGCCGCGCTTGCGATCGCCCTGCGGCGGCGACCCGCTGCGCCCGGCACGGCCGCGCTTGCGATCGCCGCTGCGGCGGCCGTCATACGGTTGTCACCTACCATGGGAGTCGCCTGATAGAAGACTCCTACCAACAGGGGACATAGCCGTGCTGTCGAAGTTGCTGCGTCTTGGCGAAGGTCGCATGCTCAAACGTCTCAAGCGGGTGGCCGACTACGTCGACACGCTGTCTGACGAGTTCGAGAAGCTGACCGACGCCGAGCTGCGGGCTAAGACCGAGGAGTTCAAGCAGCGGCACGCCGACCCCACAAATCCAGAAAGCCTCGACGACCTGCTGCCCGAAGCGTTCGCCGTGGCGCGGGAAGCGGCCTGGCGGGTGCTCGATCAGCGCCCGTTCCACGTGCAGGTGATGGGCGCCGCCGCGCTGCACTTCGGCAACGTCGCCGAGATGAAGACCGGTGAGGGCAAGACCCTGACCTCAGTGTTGCCGGCCTACCTCAACGGCATCGGCGGCAAGGGCGTGCACGTCGTCACCGTCAACGACTACCTGGCCAAACGCGACAGCGAGTGGATGGGCCGCGTGCACCGCTTCCTCGGGATGGACGTGGGAGTGATCCTCGCGCAGATGACGCCCGACGAGCGCCGCGTGGCCTACAACGCCGACATCACCTACGGCACCAACAATGAGTTCGGCTTCGACTACCTGCGCGACAACATGGCGCATTCGCTCGAGGAACTGGTCCAGCGCGGGCATAACTTCGCGATCATCGACGAGGTCGACTCCATCCTGATCGACGAGGCCCGCACCCCGCTGATCATCTCCGGTCCCGCCGACGGCGCCTCCAACTGGTACCTGGAGTTCGCCCGGTTGGCGCCGCTGATGGAAAAGGACGTCCACTACGAGGTCGACCTACGCAAGCGCACCGTCGGCGTGCACGAGAAGGGCGTGGAGTTCGTCGAAGACCAGCTCGGCATCGACAACCTCTACGAGGCCGCTAACTCGCCGCTGGTCAGCTACCTCAACAACGCGCTGCGGGCCAAGGAGCTGTTCACCCGCGACAAGGACTACATCGTCCGTGACGGCGAGGTGCTCATCGTCGACGAGTTCACCGGCCGCGTGCTCTACGGCCGCCGCTACAACGAGGGCATGCACCAGGCCATCGAGGCCAAGGAGCACGTCGAGATCAAGGCCGAGAACCAGACCCTGGCCACCATCACGCTGCAGAACTACTTCCGGCTCTACGACAAGCTGTCCGGGATGACCGGCACCGCCCAGACCGAGGCGGCCGAGCTGCACGAGATCTACAAGCTCGGCGTGGTCAGCATTCCGACCAACAGGCCGATGATCCGCACCGACCAGTCCGACCTCGTCTACAAGACCGAGGAAGCCAAATACATCGCGGTGGTCGATGACGTCGCCGAGCGCTACGAGAAGGGCCAGCCGGTGCTGATCGGCACCACCAGCGTCGAGCGTTCCGAGTATCTGTCGCGGCAGTTCGTCAAGCGCCGCATCCCGCACAACGTGCTCAATGCCAAGTTTCACGAGCAGGAGGCGGGCATCGTGGCCGTGGCGGGCCGCCGCGGCGGCGTCACCGTGGCCACCAACATGGCCGGCCGCGGCACCGACATCGTGCTGGGCGGCAACGTCGACTTCCTCACCGACCAGCGGCTCCGCGAGCGCGGTCTGGATCCGGTGGAGACGCCCGACGAGTACGAGGCGGCCTGGCACCAGGAGTTGCCGCTCGTCAAGGAGGAGGCCGGCAAGGAGGCCGCCGAGGTGATCGAAGCCGGCGGCCTGTACGTGCTGGGCACCGAGCGGCACGAGTCGCGTCGCATCGACAACCAGCTGCGCGGCCGTTCCGGGCGTCAGGGTGACCCGGGGGAGTCCCGTTTCTACCTGTCGCTGGGCGACGAGCTGATGCGCCGGTTCAACGGCGCCGCGCTGGAAGCGATGCTCAACCGGCTCAACCTGCCCGACGACGTGCCGATCGAGGCCAAGATGGTCACTCGCGCGATCAAGAGCGCCCAGACCCAGGTGGAGCAGCAGAACTTCGAGATCCGCAAGAATGTCCTCAAATACGACGAGGTGATGAACCAGCAGCGCAAGGTGATCTACGCCGAGCGCCGCCGCCTCCTGGAGGGCGAGAACCTCAAAGACCAAGCGCTGGGCATGGTCCGCGACGTGATCACGGCCTATGTCGAGGGCGCGACGGCCGACGGTTATGCCGAGGACTGGGACCTCGAGGCCCTGTGGACGGCGCTCAAGACGCTGTATCCGGTGGGGATCGACCACGAGACGCTGCTGCACTTGGACGGGGATTCCGAGGGCGACCTCACGCGCGAGGAGCTGCTCGATGCGCTACTCAAGGACGCCGAACGTGCTTATTCGGCAAGGGAGGCCGAACTCGAAGAACTCGCGGGCGAGGGGGCGATGCGGCAACTGGAACGCAACGTGCTGCTCAACGTGATCGACCGCAAGTGGCGTGAGCACCTCTACGAGATGGACTACCTCAAGGAGGGCATCGGCCTGCGGGCGATGGCGCAGCGCGACCCGCTGGTCGAGTACCAGCGCGAGGGCTACGACATGTTCACGGCCATGCTCGACGGCCTGAAGGAGGAGTCGGTCGGCTTCCTGTTCAACGTCACCGTCGAGACGGTGCCCGCCCCGCAGGTCGCCCCGGTGGAAGTGCCGGAAGGCCTGGCCGAACTGGGGAATCGGCCGGAGGCCGGCGGAGAGCAGGCCATCTCGGGCGGTGCGCCGGCAGAGACGCGCGAAGAGCCGCGAAACGTTCTGCATGCCAAGGGGATTGATTACCCCGAGAGTGAGTCGCCCGCCCTGATGTATTCCGGCCCGTCAGAGGACGGATCGGCGCAGTTGCAGCGCAACGGCGGCGGCTCCGACGAGGCACGGAAGACCCCGGCCGGAGTGCCCGCCGGCGCCAGCCGTCGCGAGCGGCGCGAGGCCGCGCGCCGCCAGGGCCGCGGTGCCAAGCCGCCGAAATCGGTGAAGAAACGCTAACCCGGTTTGGACATCGAACGCCGGTGGCGCGGCGTCACCCGATGTGCAGGGCCACCACCTGCCACCGGGTGGTACCGCTGGCCGGACCCCGTTCCACGCGGCAGGCGATGGCGTGGATCCGGTCCCCGCGGCTGTAGCAGCCGAAAACTTCCGCCGCGGCGTCCGGGTCGCGGTGGCCGGCCGGCTGCAGCCGCATCCTGCGCACCACCGCGGCACCCTGTCGGCCCTGATGTGCGGATGCGGTGTGGCCCAGCGCCACCACGGAATCCACCAGGGTCGGTGCGAGCATCGGCCGCAGCTGGGCGGCGGGCCGGCGGCGGTCGATCACCTCCAGCACCCGGCGCAGCGCGGCGTCGGCGAAGATCGCGGCCTGGCGCATCGATGCGGACATGACGTTGCCGGCGTCGACCGGTGGCGCCGCCGGCGCGGGATCGGGCTGACGCAGGTGGGGCCGGGGAGGCGCGTGCGGGCCGCGGCGCCGTGCCGGCGCGTGGGACGACGGCCGGCACGGGGGAACGGCGCGCTTTGGCGGCACGGCCTGCGGCAGGGGTTCGTAGTCGCCGACGGGGGTAACCGCGAAGGCGTTGCGGCTGGCTGGGCTCACGATCGGGTCGGTTGTCAACGCACACTCTCCAACTCATGGATCCAACGGGAAGCCTGCTGGAGAGGGGCAGACGGTCGGTCAGGGTCATCATGGCACAACTCGTGCGCACGCGTACCCGCGCCGAGCCGCGGGCCGGCCGGACGATTAGCGTGGGCGGCACCATGGGTAGACGTGACGAAACGAGCAGGAGGACAGCGCCGTAATGGTGACCCGGTTGTCCCCCTCGGACGCGTCTTTTTACCGGTTGGAGAACACGGCCACCCCGATGTACGTCGGGTCGCTGTTCATCCTGCAGCGTCCGCGCGCCGGCTTGAGCTACGAGACGCTGCTGGCCACCATCGAACAGCGGCTGGCTCAGGTACCGCATTACCGCCAGAGGGTCCGCGAGGTGCGCATGGGCCCGGCCCGGCCGGTGTGGATCGACGACGGCGACTTCGACATCACCTATCACGTTCGGCGCTCGGCCCTGCCCTCGCCGGGCAGCGACGGGCAGCTGCACGAACTCATCGCCCGGCTGGCCGCGCGGCCGTTGGACAAGTCGCGTCCGCTGTGGGAGATGTACCTGGTGGAGGGGCTGGAAAAGAACCGCGTCGCCCTGTACACCAAGTCCCATCAGGCGCTGGTCAACGGCATGGGCGCGCTGGAGATCAACCACGTCATCGCCGACCGCACGAAGCGGCCGCCGGCGTTCCCCGAAGATATCTGGGTACCCGAACGCGACCCCGGCAACGCGCGCTTGGTGTTTGGGGCCATCGGCGACTGGCTGGCGGCGCCGGGCGCGCTGTGGCAGGAGGGCGGGTCTGCGGTCCCGGGGCTGGCCCCCAACTACGGCGAGCTCGTCGACGCCGGTCGCCGGATCCTCGGTTACGCGCGCAACCTGGCGCGGGGCACCGCGCCGAGCAGCCCGCTCAACGCACCGGTGTCGCGTCATCGCCGGTTCACGGTCGCTCGCGGCAACCTGGCGGACTACCGCACCGTGCGGGCGCGCTACGACTGCGACGTCAACGACGTGGTGCTCGCGGTGATTGCCGGTGCGCTGGGCAACTGGCTGATGTCACGCGGGGTGGCGGTGTCGCCGACCGCGACGGTGCGGGCGATGGTGCCGCTGTCGGTCTACGCCGACGATCAACTGGATGCGACCGGTCCGGGTCAGACGATCAGTCAGGTGGTGCCGTTCCTGGTCGACCTGCCGGTGGGGGAGGCCAACGCCGTGGTGCGGCTGTCGCAGATCGCCCACGCCATGGAATCCAACCCCACGGCCGCCAGCCTGGTCGACGCCCGGACCATCGTCACCCTGTCGGGTTTCGCGCCGCCCACCTTGCACGCCATGGGCATTCGGGTCGCCGCCAGCTCCCCGGGTTTTTCCAGCCGGACGTTCAACCTGTTGATCACGAACGCGCCCGGGGCTCAGTCCCAGATGTACGTCGCGGGCACCAAGGTGCTGGAGACCTACGCGGTGCCGCCGCTGCTGCCTCATCAGGCCCTGGCCATCAGTGTCACGTCGTACAAGGGCACGCTGTATTTCGGGATCAACGCCGACCGTGAGGCGATGAGCGACGTCGACCTGCTGCCGGGCCTGTTGAGCCAGTCGCTCGAGGAGCTCCTGGAGGCATCCCGCTCGTAGTCGGGTTGGGAGCCGCTGCCTGGATCTATCATTCGGTGGTGAGCATCGGGACGAATGACGGCGCGCCGGCACGGGCGAAGAAGAAGAAACCGGCCGCGGCGCGCGTCCGCAAGATTTCCGACGCTGTCTACCAATCCGAATTGTTCAGGCTGCAAACGGAATTCGTCAAACTGCAGGAGTGGGTGCGACATTCCGGGGCGCGCGTCGTGGTCATCTTCGAAGGCCGTGACGGCGCGGGCAAGGGCGGCGCGATCAAGCGGATCGCGGAGTACCTGAGCCCACGGATCGTCCAGGTGGCCGCGCTGCCGGTGCCGACCGAACGGGAACGCGGGCAGTGGTACTACCAGCGCTACATCGCTCACTTACCCGCCAAGGGCGAGATCGTGCTCTTCGACCGGTCGTGGTACAACCGCGCCGGTATCGAGAAGGTCATGGGATTCTGCACGGCGCAGGAGTATGTGCTGTTTTTGCGCCAGACCCCGATCTTCGAGCAGATGCTGATCGACGACGGGATCCTGTTGCGCAAGTACTGGTTTTCGGTGTCCGAGGACGAACAGCTGCGCCGGTTCAGGGCGCGGCTCAACGACCCTGTGCGGCAATGGAAACTCAGTCCGATGGACCTGGAATCGGTGTACCGCTGGGAAGACTATTTGCGCGCCAAGGACGAGATGATGGTGCACACCGACACGCCGGTGAGCCCCTGGTACGTCGTGGAATCCAATGTGAAGAAACACGCGCGGCTGAACATGATGGCGCACCTGCTGTCCACGATCGAGTACCACGAAGTCGAGCCGCCCAAGGTCAAACTGCCCCGGCATCCGGTCGCCAGCGACAATTACGTCCGCCCGCCGCGTGAGCTGTCGACGTACGTCGACGATTACGTGGCCACCCTGGTCGGGAAATAGGCTCTGGTGATGCGGCTTTGATGCGCGTCTACATCCCCGCCACCGTGGCGATGTTGCAGCAACTCGTCGCCGACGGCTCGCTGTGGCCGGTCAACGGCACCGCGTTCGCGGTGACGCCGACGTTGCGCGAGGCCTACACCGGGGGCGACGACGACGAGCTCGCCGAGGTGGCACTGCGTGAGGCGGCGCTGGCGTCGCTGCGCTTGCTGGCGGCCGCCGAAAACCCGCCGCCGCGGCGGGCCGTGCTCGCCGCGGAGGTCGAGCAGGTCAGGTACCGGCCCGATCTCGACGACGCCGTCGTGCGGGTCGGCGCCCCCGTCGGGATCGAGCAGGTGATCGCGGCGTACGTCGACAACGCCGCTGCCGAGCCGGCCGTCACGAGGGCGATCGAGGTCATCGACGCCGCCGATCTGGGCGACGAGGACGCCGAGCTGGTGGTCGGTGACGCGTTGGACCACGACCTGGCCTGGTATGCCAACCAGGAGCTGCCGTTCCTGCTGGAACTGCTGTAGCGAGGCGGTGTGACGCATCCTACAGTCCTGGATACGATGCCGTAGGTTACGGTACCGTAGCTTGGCGAGGGGCGGGACCGCCCGTTTTGGCAGCGGAAGCTGGTCGCCGCGTGTGAGCAGGAGCTTCCTATGAGCAAAAAATCCATAGCGCTGGACGCGATCGTCGTCGCCACCAGGCGCCCCGTGGTCGCGGGAGCAGACAGGCATCCCCGTTTGCACGCGCTGCGCAAGATCGCCGCGCGCCTCACGACGCCGCTGCTGCCCGACGACTACCTGCATTTGGCCAACCCGCTGTGGTCCGCGCGGGAATTGCGCGGCCGCATCCTGTCGGTTCGCCGGGAGACGGAGGACTCCGCGACCCTGGTGATCAAGCCGGGCTGGGGATTCAATTTCAACTACCAACCGGGCCAGTACATCGGGATCGGGCTGCTGATCGACGGCCGGTGGCGCTGGCGCTCGTACTCGCTGACGTCGGCCCCGATCGCGGGAGGGGCCCGGTCCGGGTCGCACCGCACCGTGACCATCACGGTGAAGGCGATGCCCGAGGGCTTCTTGTCCACGCACCTGGTGGGCGGGGTCGAACCGGGGACCATCGTGCGGCTGGCCGCGCCGCAGGGCAACTTCGTCCTGCCGGACCCGGCGCCGCCGTCGATCCTGTTCCTCACCGCCGGCTCGGGGATCACGCCGGTGATGTCGATGCTGCGGACCTTGGTGCGCCGCAACCAGATCGGCGACATCGTGCACGTCCATTCGGCACCCAGGGAGGCCGACGTCATTTTTCGTGCCGAGCTGGCCGCGCTGGCAGCCGGGCAGCCGGGCTATCGATTGCTGCTCCGGGAGACCCAAACCGAGGGCCGGCTCGACCTCCTGTCGCTGGACCGCGAGGTGCCGGACTGGCGCGAACGTCAGACCTGGGCCTGCGGGCCCGAGGGCATGCTTTCCCGGGCCGAGCAGGTGTGGTCGTCGGCGGGGGTCGGTGAGCGGTTGCACCTGGGACGGG
>Ga0080006_1148876_pt1 | contig 14126 bp, 13 predicted proteins | sample RS3BMetagenome_FD_69209 | JGI IMG/M metagenome (GOLD analysis project Ga0080006, IMG submission 69209) | Ferric oxide microbial mat and aquatic microbial communities from Rainbow Spring, Yellowstone National Park, USA - RS3B (SPADES... ...
GGCTGGTCCATTTGGCCTGAAGACCTGGCATGCGCCAGGCGGCGCCTTCGGCGCGAAGTTGTTTGCGTTGAAAACCCCTAATTGGAAGAGAGCTCCCAGGACAACGGCTATTATCAGTATCGCCCATCCGTAGGTCATCAGGTACTCCATCGCGGACTGGAGCTTCATCGCCGCTACCCCTCTTCCAGCCGGCGCTGCCCGCGACTCGTTGTGTGTGTGTGTTACCTTTCCGCTCCCTGCCCAGTGCTGCATGCAATCGGATTTGCATCGCAGAGAAGCAATTTATTCCTTTCCGTGCTTGGGCTTCAGATATACACGCAGCCGAGGTGTCTGCGTCGCAGGCCAACCCAGGTTAACGCTGCAGTCGCAGGCTGCTTTTGCAAGCACTTTGTACTCGTTTCTCGCACTGATGTTGGAATGAAGCTTCAATTATTGATGAAACTGCTAGGTAAGGAATGAGCGCAGCAGCGCCATTCCCTGCGCGATGCTTGCCTTCGAACTCCCGAACTCCCTTATATTGAACACGAAAGGCACATTGGCAATCTTGAGCGTGCCCCTGTCAACGCACTTGAGGAAGTCGAAGAGCACCTTGTAGCCCTCGCCCACGAACCTCTTCCTGTTCCTCCTGTAGACTGATAGGAAGACAGCTCTCCTTATACCGAAAAATCCAGAGAAGATGTCGACGCATGTCTCCCTGGCTTCCACGAACAGCAAGATCTTGCCCGCATACATGAACGCCCTTGAGATTATCTTGCGGTATGCAGCCCAGTTTGGGACCTTTGCCCTGTTGGCCACGACCAAATCGTATCCTGACCCGAGCTTCTGCGCAACATCCCGTATCTTCTCCGGCGGGTGCTGAAGGTCCGCGTCTATCACTATGACGTATTTTGTGCCGGCCTTGAGTATGCCGTAGATTACGCTGGCCGTCAGTCCCCTCTCCAGCCCCATCCGCGACCTGTTCAGCAGCCTTACTCTGTGGTTCTGCTTCGCAAACCCCTTCACTATCTCTCTTGTCAGGTCCTCTGAGCCGTCGTCGACAACGATCACGCTGCACCCCCGATAGCTTCTCAGTATGCGCCGGAGCATCTCACCTATCGTCTTCTCCTCGTTAAGAGTCGGCAGTATTATGGTAAATTCAGAGTAGTCTTTGATCAATTAGCATCACCCCGAGAAGAAAGAAACATAGGAGCCGAATAAATCGAGTATCTTCCCTAGCAGAGGCACTCCCTTTCCTATCGCCCTCACTATTCGTATCTCTCTCGCCCCCATTGATCCAGTAACTCCAAGCAGAATAGGGTAGAGCACCACAACCACCGCAAGTGCCGCGATGAGCTGCAGCGTTTCGCTGATTGCTAGCAGTGTTATCGGGGCGAGGGCCAATGCAAGAATAAGGCTTGCGAGCACTGCCCTCAGGGCTCCGCCCCATTTTGTCCTGACGTGGAGGTTGTTGCTCACGTATCTCAAGAACAGGTAGTCGCTGACAAGGCTTCCGGCGAGGTATACTGATGCAATCACTCCATAGGCGCTGAGGAGCGGCACCAAGGGCACAAGAAGCGCAAACTGCACCACGCCGCCTATCAGTGCATACCTGAGCACGCGCTTCACCTCGCCTAGGCTTATGAGCAGGGAGGTCGCATACGAGCCGACAATTCCGATGAGCAGGCTTATCGAAAGCGCCGGAGTGTATAAAAGGGAGCTCTTGTACTCCGGGAAGAGCGAAGTTACAAACGGATGCGCCATCACTATCAGATAAACTGCTATTGGGGAGACAATCACAGCCGCGAAGTAGATTGAATAGTTCCAGAGCTTGCCTATCTTCTCATCCGGCTTCCTGCCCTCCAGCGCGCTTGAAAACATCTGGATCAGCACAGATGAGATGAATCCGGCTGCGGCAACAACCAGTGTTCCTATCCTGTACGCGACTCCAAACGAGCCTATCAGGGCCGCTGAGGAGAAAACACCCAGGTATAAAATGGAAAAGTTGTTCATGAAGGTGCCCACTATTCCGGCGCCCGCAACAGGCAGCGAGAAGCCAAGTATCCTCCTGGCCCTCGCCCAGAAATCATTAGTGAACAAAGCCATTCCGCTGTGCTTGAGTATGAAGAATAGCCCTGTGATCAAGCCTATTATGCTTCCAGCTATGCTGCCCCCTATTGCCCCATATACTCCGTAGCCCATCACGACCAGCCCTATGCTTCCGGCAGCTATTGCAAGAGTTCCCAAGGAGTAGGTAACAGCAGAACCGGTGCCGTCCCTGAAGCCTATCAGCGTGTTGTATGAGAGAAACATCAGCTGCGTGGATATGATGCTCGCCAATGCCAGGTCTATCAGCAGCACGTATGCAGTGCTGTGGAAGACGTACTCAGATATCGTGCCGCTGAACGCGATGCCCACGAGTATCGCTGCGATGCATATGCAGGCGAGGGTCAGGAAGCTTGTTCCAAGATCCTTCTTCAGTTCATCCTTCTTCCTTCTGGCAGTCCAGACAGGAATGTACTTGTTTAGGTAGTGCCCTATGCCTGAGGTTCCCAGCACTGAGAAGATCAGAGAGGTGCTGAACGCCAGCGTGTATATTCCGTACTGCTCCGGCTGCAGCAGCCTGGCCAGCACTATGAGCGCTATGCCACCTATGACTGTAGAGACCACCTGCGTGAGCGCAACCAGCGAGGCTACCTTCGCGCTTTTCACACCAAGCTCAAGCGTCTCAATGTCTGTTTCTTTGCTCATTCCTGCACCTATGCATTATTGCAGATGGTAAACCAGAAATCTCAGATAAGAAAGCACCGGGCCTAGCAGTGATCTCAGCGCCGGAAGCTTTTCAGTGGCATCTTCAAGTATCGCCATGTCCTCCCTGTCAACCGAGCCGAAGAGGACCATGAAGAAAGGATACGCTGCAAGCAGTGCCACAGCTCCGTAAACAAGCTGGAGTGCGTAGCCTGGGAGGTAGAGGCCCAGGGCGAAGACTGCTGCGAGCGCAAGGTTGCTCAGGAAGGCGCGTGCCAGCCTCTTGTAGTCTGTCCTGAGGCCAAGCACTGTCCTCGCACCGTGCAGGTAGAGGTAATCGCAGGTTATCGTCTCCACGAAGAACAGCGAGATTATGGCGCCGAGCACGCCCCACGCGGGCAAAAGCACAGCCAGAGCGACAAGCTGCAACAGTGTGCATATCGCCGTGTATTTGATGAGCTTGGATGTCCTGCCCTTCGCTATGAACATGCTTGTCGCATACACGCCCGCAACCCCGATAATCGTGCCCAGGGCTATGAGGCTCAGGTAGAGGGGCGCTATCCCGAAGTTCTGCGAGATGAGCAGATATATGAGAGGCGTGGAGTAGACCCCAAGATAGGCTATCAGCGGCACGCTGGCAAGCACAGAATACTCCATTGACTTGTTGTACACCACCTCCAGCCTGCCCGCCCTCTTCTTGCTCTCTCTCGAGACCGCTATGGAAAGCGTCGGCACGAGCGTGACAGCTGCTGTTATGTAGAAAGCGGAGAGTATCGTCCTCGCCCTCATCGCAACTCCGAAGTTGCCGAGCTCGTATGCGGACACGAAGAAACCGAGCAACAGAGTGGCGAAGCTCGGCATGCTGTTGTTCAGGAAGTTGTTTCCAGCTATTGGGAGCGAGAACCTGAAAGCAGAGCGCATCTCGCTGAGTGTAGGCAGAGTGAGCCGCACGCGCATGCTCCTGCGCGCAAACCTGAAGATGAGATACGTGCCTATCGCGCCTGCCGCCATGTAGCTTATTAGTATTCCGGCTATTGCTCCGCCCGCTCCGTATCCCATCAGGATCAGGGCCACTCCTGCCACGAGCAGCACAACATTCTCGAATATCTCAAGCAAAACTGCGACCATATTCTTTCCTGCGCCTATGAGCGCGTAGTCTGTGCTGCCGTACATCATCGCGAAGAACACTATCGATGCAGCGATGACAAGGATAGTTGGGGTCACTCCCTGGGCGTGCAGCAGCGAGGCCACAGGCCAGCTTATCGCTATGCCAAGCAGAGTAAGCAGGAGCCCGATTGCCACAACTCCAGTCAAACCGGCCGAGAGTGCCCTCGCAAACGCCCTGCCGTCCCGCCTGTCCTCAGATTCCGAGATGTGCTTTATCAGGTACTGCCCGAAGCCGAAGTTGCTAGCCGCGCTGACCAGCGAAAAGAACGCAAACGCTATCGTGAACACTCCGTAGCCGTCTGGGCCGAGCAGCCTCGCAATTACTATTACGCTGAATATGCCTATCAGGAGGCTGACCGTCCTTCCTAAAGTAAGGACAGAGAAGGTCCTGGCGCTCCTCCTCCCTATAGACTCCTTTCTGGCTGCCATCTTTCCCTCCAACGAATTGTTAATGTGGAAAGCTTATTAACTATATTTTGCAATCTATCCGTGCTTTCAATGCTCAGCATAAATGTGGACTGGAAAGAGCTTCAGCAATATGCAATCCTGACGCTTGCCTACCTTGCCATTGCACTCATCTTCTTCTGGCCGATTGCCGCAAACATAACTTCGGCTGTGCCGGGGACCGGTGGCGACATCTTCCAGAGCATGTGGGAGCTCTGGTGGGTCCCGTTCTCCATCTTCACCCTGCACACTAGTCCCTACTTCTCAAACTACATATTCTATCCGGTAGGCGCGAACCTGGCCGCTCAGACGCTTACTCCAATAGCCGGGCTGATCGGCATGCTCTTCCAGCCAGCGGGACTCGCCTTCGAGTATAATGCAATCTTCCTGCTCGGATTCGCGCTCGCCGGCCTATTCACTTATATGCTTGCGTTCCGCATGACAAGACACAAGGCCGCGTCATTCATAGCTGGTTTCATCTACTCTTTCAGCCCGATACACACCATACAGGCCTTCGGCCACCTGCAGTTAACAAACATAGAGTTCATACCGCTTTTCCTGCTCTTCCTGCTGAAGCTGATGGATGAAGGGAAGCACAGGTATGCGTTCGGCGCCGGCATTTCGCTGGTGCTGCTAACTTTCATGGGCGACATAGAGCAGGGACTCATGGCAGTGATGATTGCCTTCTTCGTGCTCGCGTCTATTGCCGCAAGCAGGAGCCACAGGCGCAAGCTGATAAACAGGAGGTCGATGCTTCTGCTGGCTGAAACAGCAGCCATAGCTTTCCTGCTCGGCTCGCCTTTCATAATAGGCGTGCTGTCCCACCTCAACTCCAGCGTGCTTGCGTCTGTCAACTCGCAGTCCACAGAATTGTACAATGAGTTCTACAGCCCAGACCTACTCTCCTACTTCGTCCCAAGCCAGTTCAACGGCCTGCTGAGCTTCGCCAGCAACGGCTTCGCGAATATCTTTTCTCCTGCGTCCGCGGAGCGCACCACATACGTTGGGTACAGCGTCATGCTGCTGGCCCTTGTTGGAATCGCCTACGAGTTCAAGTCAAGGTTCGCCAATACCAGCATCTATCTCGTGCCCCTAGTGCTCTTCGGGCTTCTCTCCATAGGCCCCTATCTGCAGATAAACGGCCACGTCACCACTGTGCCAGGCCTCTACCTGCTCTACCATCAGATTCCACTCTTCAACGCTCTCCGCGAGCCGGGGAGGTTCGACATACCCGTTGAGCTCTTCCTCTCGCTCTTCGCCGCAATAGGCCTAGTCGAGCTGGAGAAAAGGTACTCGGCTTCCGGAATCGGGAGATACGTGCCTGTAATATTCTTCGCGCTCCTTGTAGTGGAGTACAATTCCTGGCCGATAAACGGCCACATGCTGACCAGCATGTACACGCTCAACACAACCATACCCAAGGCGTACTACGAGCTGGGCATGCTCAGCGCCAACTTTTCCGTCATGATTCTTCCGGCGCTCCCAAACTTCACGAACCCTCAGCCAGAGCTCTACCCTGGGATTGCTCTCTACTACCAGACAGCGTTCAAGAAGCCTCTTGTCGGAGGCTACGCCACGAGGAGCAACATAACGCAGGCGTTCACACTCGTGAACGTGCCGCTCGCAGTCTCTGCATACTACCTCCAGACTGGCCGGGGGCTTGTCTACGGCTCGCCGCTTCAGGAGAACTATACCAACGTCACCTCCTTCTTCATGGGAGCATACAACGTTGGCTTTATCTCAATAGTCAGGCAGGCGTACAACAGCACAGAGCTGGAGCAGCTCGCATCATATCTCGCCAGCTACCTCGGCTATCCCGTATACCAGAGCAACAGCACGCTTGTGTTCTCAACCGACAAGATCACAAGCACAGCCGGCACAACCATGGTGGAGTACACGCCAGTGATCTTCAGCAACCCCGAAAGCGTGTGGCAGCCAGGCTGGGTCCTCTGCGGAAACTCTCCTCTCTGCAACACCACCCTCATTAACACGTGGTTCGGCTCCAATCCCACCTACATAAACATCTACTCGCCCAACTACAGCAAGATAAACCTCAGCATGCGTGCGCTCTCTCCTGTTGGCGTCAAGACAGAATATATCTACTTGGACAATCAGCTAATTGACGAGCTGAATCTAACCCCGGCCCCGCAGAACTTCTCAGCAAAGCTCGGGCTCAATCCAGGTGTCAACTACCTTGTTTTCTACTCGCCGGGCGGCAACCAGAGCACATACTCGAATATCGGAATCGAGAACATAACTTTTAAAAAATAGCCCTGGAGTAAGTCGCCTGCCTTAGTATCGCATTTTCCAAGAAACAGCACACAACGCTTAAATAGTTTCTCCGGCACTTGCTAGCTTGGTACCAGTTTCAGGAAAAGGTAGGAGTGGGTATTGGTTGATGCTAGGTGAAAACATGGTGGGAGAGTTGCAAGCAGGCGAGACGTATAATGTGGACATAAAGGGAAAGAGCCCGCGCGGAGAGGGAATAGGCAGCGTGAATGGAGTCGTTGTCTTCGTGAAGAATGCAAAGACTAGGATAGGGAAAGCGTACAAGGTAAAGGTAACCGACGTTCACAGGACCTTCGCATACGCCGAGATTGTAGACGAAAATAGTAAGTATTTTATAGGTAATGGTAGTCTAATAATACATTAAGGGCGTCTGCTTTTAGCATTCTTACTTCGCTTTTAGTCATACTTCTTGGTGAATCAATGGATTTAAAGCAGGTTTCAGAATCTGTCAAAAAAGGGACAACTATAGTTGGAATAGTGTGCAGCGACGGCGTAGTGCTCGGCGCAGACAGCAGGGCAACCGCCGGGGATTTCATCGCATCTGACGTGAGCGTCAAGCTGCACAAGATAAACGAAACCACAGGCATGCTCTTCGCCGGGGTCATGGGCTACGCGCAATATGTGTTAAAGATTCTCAAGGTGCAGAGCGAGCTCTACAGCATGACGGAGGGCAAGCCAATGTCGCCATCAGCGGCAGCGTCGCTTCTCGGATTCATACTAAGGGAGAGCGTATCTGAAATGGGCTACGCGGGCCTGATCGTGGGCGGGCTCAGCAGCAAAGGTGTGCCTGAGCTTTTCGACCTAGATCCGATTGGCGGAACAGAGAAAGAGGACAAGTACACATCCATAGGAGTCGGCATGGCATCAGCTCTAGGCTATCTCGATGGTGTTTACAGCGCGGGCATAAGCGCGCAGGAAGGCATCAAGCATACGGCAAAGGCGTTGCAGCTTGCGATGAAGAGGAGTGCTGGCACAGGAGGAAACATGAAAATTGCCACGATAACCAAGAAGGGCTTCAGGGAGTACAGCAAGGAGGAGCTTGACAAGCTGCTCAAGGCATAGTCACTTTTGCAGTTTGCTTTTTGCTGATTAAGGCGCGAACCAGTACGGATTTTAAGTTGATGAATTGGCCGAAGAAGATAAGCAGGAGACAAAGGGCATAATAGAAACGGTGAAGGAGCTCATACCCAAGGAAGCAGGCCTCACCAAGGCCGAGTTCGAGGGACCTGACGTAGTAATCTACGTGAAGAACGTCTCTGCCATCTACGGCAACGAGAACGTTATAAGGAATGTATCGACCACGATCAAGAAGAAGCTGATAGTAAGAAGCGACTCCAGCAGCCTCATGGAGCCTGAGAAGGCAACGAAGAAGATACTCGAGATAGTGCTGCCGGATGCCGGAGTGAAGGAGGAGGGGATAAGATACGTGCCCGAGTTCAACGAGGTGCAGATAGAGGCGATGAAGCCAGGGCTTGTGATAGGCAAGGGCGGGTCCACTCTGATAAAGATAGTTACGGAGACCGGATGGGTGCCAAAGGTGCTGCGCATACCTACCATGAACAGCGACGTGATCAAGGGAGTGCGCCAGATGATGATCAAGGAAGCAGACTTCAGGAAGAAGTTCCTCACCACCATAGGCAAGAAGATCAGCCAGCCCATAGTGAAGAACGAATGGATCAAGGCGACGGCTCTAGGCGGATTCAGGGAGGTGGGCAGAAGCAGCCTCCTCCTCGAGACCAACCACTCCAAGCTGATAATAGACTGCGGCGTGAGCCCAGAGCCGGCGGTTAAGGGTCTGGACGCGATTGTAGGTGACGAGAACAAGGCGTTTCCCTATCTTGACAGCGCCAACATAACCATAAATGACCTCGACGCAGTAATACTCACTCACGGGCACATGGACCACATCGGCTTCGTGCCCTACCTGTTCAAGTTCGGATATGAAGGCCCTGTCTACTGCACTCCCCCAACCAGGGATCTGGCCGCGCTGCTGCTCTACGACTACACAAAGCTGGTCCAGAGGAGCGGGGGCGCTCCTCTCTACGAAGAAAAGGACATCAGGAAGATGCTGTCCCACATGATAACCAGGGACTACGGCGAGGTCACAAACGTGACCGATGAGATAAAGCTCACCTATCACAACGCCGGGCACATACTCGGCAGCTCGCTCGTGCACCTGCACATAGGGGAGGGGCTGTACAACGTGGTCCACAGCGGCGACATGAAGTTCGGCTTCACGAGGCTGCTCGACCAGGCTGACACAAGATACCCTAGGATAGACTCACTCTTCTTGGAGAGCACCTACGGCGGCCCGCGCGACGTCACACCCAACAGACAGGAGCAGGAGATACAGTTCATGGAGCTTATAAAACATGTCATACAGAACAAGGGCAAGGTGCTGCTGCCTGTGCTGGCGATAGGGAGGGCCCAGGAGATAATGCTCGTGCTCGAGTCGTACATGACGAACAACCCCAACTACAAGCTCGAGGTGCCGGTATACCTTGACGGCATGATACTCGAGTCTACTGCGATACACACTGCATATCCAGAATACCTTAAGGCGGGGGTGCAGCACCGCATACTGAGCAACAACTCGCCTTTCGAGAGCGAGATATTCGAGGTTGCGAAGGGCGAGCGCAGCGACATAGTGGACAAGGGCCCAGCGATAATACTCGCAAGCGGCGGCATGCTCAACGGAGGTACAGCACTGGAGTACTTCAAGATGCTCGCAGAGGACGAGCGCAACGCAATGATATTTACCTCATACACAAGCGTGAACTCGCTCGGCAGGAAGGTGCTCAACGGTTTCAATGAGGTGCCTCTGCCCGGGGAGGACGGCAAGCTCGTTCCGGTCCACATAAAGCTGCAGGTCAGCAGGAGCGAGGGCTTCTCCGGCCATAGCGACCGCAGGCAGCTTATCAACTTCGTGCAGAGCCTAAGGCAGGGGCAGCTGAAGAAGGTGCTCACGATGCACGGAGAGGAGGCAAAGTGCGAGGACCTTGCTAAAACGCTTGCGATGAGGTTCCATCTTGAAGGCAGGGCCCCGATGAATCTCGACTCGATAAGATTCAAATAGGAGCTAGGGTCTGGATGACCAGGTACGCCGTTATTTTTGGCTTCGGTCTCTTTGATGAGACAAATCTAAAATACAAAGCATACCTCGACAGATTTGCAAAACTTGTTGCGAAAAAGAAGATTGATGCCGTAGTTCTTTGCGGCGGGCACACAAATGTCGAGTTCCCGGAAAAATCAGAAGCCGGAACGATGGCCGCATACCTTGCGCCCATACTTCCAGACAGCGTAAAAATTTATACCGAAGACAGATCGCTGACAACGGAGCAGAACGTGAAGTTTGCCAAGGAGCTCCTAGACCTTAGCCCCGAAAACAAAATCTTCCTTGTAGCCGACAGCGTAAGATTTTTCAAAGACTTCTGGTTTGTGCTTCACCATTGGTATGGTCTAACAAAGGAGGAGATAATCACCCAACTACTCAGCATTATGCTAACAGAAATATCTGAAAACCCAAAGAGGACGATAGAATTAAAGGAAATCAAAAAGAAGCTCAAATATAAAAATACCGAGATAGTCATCGATGCTCTTCACAAGGACTATCTCAACGCGATGCATACAATAATCACTGAGCTATTTGAGATCGAGGCCCTGTACGACCCCAAGGTCTACGACAAGTACATGGAGATGACAAGGGCAAAGTTCAGGATGAAATAGGGCATTCAGAAAGTTTCTATCCTTGGCCAGTTTATTTCCTGCGGTGTCTGAACCACCTCTTGCTCCTGCTCCACCTCCACCACAGCGCTCATCCTCGCGTACGCCAGTGTAGCCGTGCTGACGAAGGTAAGCACGGAGATCAGCAGCAGGTACACCGCATTGCTGTTCAGGTATTCGAAGCTGGCCGAGAGCATGATTATCGATCCAGTAGCACCGCTCACCAGGTGGCTCAGCTTCGCGTGCGCAATCAGCGATACACCGCTTATTACGAGCAGCAGCGAAAATATTATGTTGACGAACGCTATGCCATACTCGTAGCCCGATCTGAGCGCTAGCGCGCCGAGCCCGTTCTGTGCAATATAGTTAAGCACGAATGTAGATTGCGGAGCCACGAAGTATCCCAAGACGATTGCGTCAGCCATGAACATCAAGCCAGCAATTATGGAAAAGACGTTCTTCACTTCCTTTTCCCGCATCCCTACTCTTGCCTCTCTCTCCTCCGCCTCGAGGCCTTCTGGAGGCGCCTCATACAGCGCCGCCATCTGCTCTAGGTTCTCAAGCTCCCGCAGCCGCGCCTGCTCCTCCTCGCTATATTCGGGCTGCTGCGGCTTCTCTTCCGCAGCCTCGGGCTGCCGCATCTGTTGTTCAGCCTTAGCCTTAGCCTTAGCCGGTTGAGGCTTTGGCTTGAAGGAAAAAAGAGGTTTCCTTTCCTTTGCAGCAGTGGGCTCTTTCTGCACCACCCTCTCCTCAGCTTCTTGTACAGGCAGCGCCCCTGCCTCTTCCGGAGCTGTTGGCGCAGGTTTGTGCTCGGGCTTGGGAGCGAAAAATGGCCTCCGCTCCCGCTTCATCTCTTGCGGCTTAGCGGCAACAGCCTGCGCGGCTGCAGCCTGAGGCCGGGCAGCAATCTCGGCCTTCTTTTCCTCTTTCTTCTGCGCTGTCTTCATTCCGCGCATTTTGAAGATCAGTATCTCATCAGGGTTGACTGTCAAGTAAACACGCTCAGAAGCGCCTCCCCCTCTCCGCAAGCTCCTTCTTCTTCTCGAATATGCCCCTGTGCTTCGCGCAGCTTATGCAGTAGTAGACCTTCCTTCTCTCGAAGAAGCGCACGTCGTTGGCGTTGTGCATGTCGGTGTTGAAGCTGATGGCCTTATCGAAGGCTACCGCCTTGTTCCTGGGCACCTTTCTGCCGCATGAGTCGCAGCTTACAGCGGTCTCTTTTCCTCGCAACGAAACACCATCGCCAGTAAATCTAGGCACAAGCACAATATTAATACTTTGGCTGCGTATCAAGATGCGGGGAAACTATGAAAATCCTAGTGCTCAGCAACGTCTTGGGCAGCGTGGACAAGATAATAGACGTGTTGGGCGAGCGCCACAATGTAGTCGCAAAGGAGGCAAACATGGCGGAGAGCACTATGGCCAGCACAGCGGCAGAGCAGCTGAGGGCAAAGGCGTACGACGCTGTAATAGTCATAGCGCGGGACCCCATACAGGCAGGCATGCTGCTCAACAAGAAGGACGGCGTCGATGCTGCTGTGTGCGGCTCTGTGGATGACGTCAATCTAGCAAAGTCCAACGGCGCCAACGCGATAGTGATAAGGGACATACATTCTGATTCCGCAGCAGAGATCGTGGCGCAGGCAGCTGGCATGTCACTCCGAGGGCTGAAGATTCCGCGTATGCGTGCGCCGCAGCAGGCAGAGGAGGTGGCTGAGCAGAGAGAGCCGCTTTTCAAGCTGCCGTCGTTCAGAATGCCCAGCCTGTTGCCGAAACGGCAGGATTCGAGGCGAACGGCTCCGGGCCAGAAGAGGGAAGCGCAGCCAGCGCCAGAAGCTGCGGCGCAGCCGCGTGCGGCTAGATCAGGCTCGATAAAGGACAAGATAAAAGATTATCTGGGCATAATGTAAATGGCGCTTTAACCGGGATGCCAATGATTGACAAGCCAGAGTGCAAGAGCATAGTCAAGCTGGTCCTGCCAGCCGTCAGAGCATCCGTCGCTTCGGTCATGCACGAAAGGTACGGCTACAGCCAGGAGAGGATAGCCGAAAGCCTCGGAGTGGTGCAGGTGGCTGTCAGCAAGTACCTCCGCAACATGCATTCGAAGGACATAGCCAGCCTGAAGGACTACATAATGAAGCACAGGCTCAGCGAACCAATAGTGCAGAGGATAGTGGAAGGTGAGAGCAGGCGGCAGATAGACAGCGCAATAGACGAGCTCTGCGACAGGCTTGTCGCTTCAAACGCTGTTTGATTTTTAGGTAATTGAATGCAAGAAGAACTTGATCCCTTCAAGATTGCGCAGAAACAGCTCGATATGGCCGCCGAGGTGATGAAGCTTGACCCGCAGGCGCATTCCATACTCAGGGAGCCGATGCAGACAGTAATAGTGAACATACCGGTAAGGATGCGGGGAGGAGTCACAAAGACGTTCACAGGCTTCAGGGTGCTCTATAACAATGCCAGGGGGCCGGGGAAGGGTGGCATAAGGTTCCACCCTCAGGAGAACCTTGAAACCGTAAAGGCGCTAGCAGCGTGGATGACCTGGAAATGCTCTCTTGCCAACATACCCTACGGCGGCGCGAAGGGCGGCGTGATCTGCGACCCAAAGTCTATGAACCCGCAGGAGCTCGAGGCGCTGTCAAGGGGATACATTCGCGCAGTGAGCGAGTTCATAGGCCCTGACAAGGACGTGCCCGCGCCAGACGTCTACACCACGCCTCAGATAATGGCGTGGATGATGGACGAGTACTCAAAGATGAAAGGCCAGAACGAGTTCGGGGTGATAACCGGAAAGCCGCTTGAGGTATGGGGCTCGGAGGGCAGGTTCGACTCTACAGCGATGGGGGGCATGTACGTGCTCAGGGAGGCCGCAAAGCTGATCAAGCTCAACATAAAGAAGTCAAAGATAGCAATCCAGGGATTCGGGAACGCAGGCGCATTCGCGTTTGAGCTAGCGACGAAGCTCGGGGCCAAGGTTGTGGCGGTAAGCGACTCGCACGGCGGCGTATACTCGAGCAAGGGCCTCGATTTCGCGAAGCTGAAGGAGACAAAGGAGAAAACCGGGAGCGTGGTGACCTACAAGGGCGGCGAGAAGATAACCAACGAGGAACTGCTCGAGCTTGACGACATAGATGTGCTGATACCCGCGGCGCTTGAGAACCAGATAACCGCGGCGAACGCAGACAAGATAAACGCGAAGCTGGTGCTCGAGCTTGCCAACGGGCCAGTGACCCCCGAGGCAGATAAGATACTCCTCGAGAGGAAGATACTCGACATGCCCGACTTCCTTGTGAACTCGGGAGGTGTTATAGTCTCGTACTTCGAGTGGGCGCAGAACCGCCAGGGCTACTACTGGCCCCTGGACGAAGTGTACAAGAGGCTGGATGAAATAATCACGAAGTCGTTCGCAGACACAATCGAGACGCAGAGGAAGTATGCGCAGGCCGGCAGGAAGATAAGCCCCAGAACAGCCGCGTATGTCATAGCGGTCAGCAGAGTAGCGAGCGCAATGAAGGCGAGGGGCTGGTACTAGGGCGGTGTGTAGCCAGAGGTCCACGAGCTTGTGTAGCTAATGCCATTCGGCACGCCGTTGTTGTCGTTGCCGCTGTAGTCGTTTGCATTGCCGTTGAGCGGCCACCAGGCAGCAAGGTTCTGCAGGTCAATGGTCGCACCGCCTATGCCCTCTTGGTAAAGAGCTTGAATGTCATTTGCTGAAAGCGAGGTATTGTAGATTTGGACATTTGCTATCTGTCCATAAAAATTATCGTCTTCTATAG
>Ga0080006_1165758_pt1 | contig 14123 bp, 13 predicted proteins | sample RS3BMetagenome_FD_69209 | JGI IMG/M metagenome (GOLD analysis project Ga0080006, IMG submission 69209) | Ferric oxide microbial mat and aquatic microbial communities from Rainbow Spring, Yellowstone National Park, USA - RS3B (SPADES... ...
TTTTGACCTCTGGCCGCGTTGCCCGCTCGTTACGTATCCATGCGGATATGCTCCTCGCGGGCGTCTTGCCAGACGCCAAAATCCCGGCGTCATATTTGTAAACGTTATTTCTTGGCGGCCCCTTATGCGTGCACTGCCCAGTTCAGTGCCAGATAAAAGGCCACATCCAACTCCAACGAAGGCACTTCCAGCGGATAATCGAACAGAGCATGGATAAAGACCCCCAGCAAGGCAATCCGTGCGCACCAGATCAATATATGATCGGTGGTGAAAGGAAATTGTCCCGTATCGGCCCGAGGATGCAATCGCCCCATTGACCGCAGCGATCCCAGCACCAGTACCGCCCAGACCACAAAACCCGCCACGCCCCACTGCACCAGGGTTTGCAAATAATCATTGGTGGCATAACTCCAGCGGCTGATGCGGTGTCCCGGAATGTAAAACAGTACAATCCAATGGCTGTATAAGGCCGGGATCATGTGGTGCGAGAGCGGAAGACGTATCTTGAAACTGCCCGGTCCGGAGCCAAACAATGGATGCACCATTGCCATTGCCCAGCCCACACGCCACTCCAACAGCCGGCCATTTCCATGCAGCGCAAAATCGCCGTGAAACTTCTCCCAACGCGGCAAATTATGCCAAACTGCAATCCCGATCCCCAGAAACACCACACACGCGGAGGCTAAGAGAATCCATTTCCAGCGCGATAAAGCCGCCTGAAATCGCACATCATGGCGATATATCCAGATTACAAGAACCGCCAGCAGGGCCAGTTCGCCGCCGCAAATCATGGCGGCTCCGCGGGAGATGTTTACCATCACAGCGATAATTGTGATTATCGCCATTACCGCCCAAGCCAGTCCCCTGGCTTTGCGTTCGCGTTGGCCCAGGTAAATGATGGCCAATCCGATCTGCGCTGGAATCGCCAAATTCAAATATGCCCCGGCAACGCCGTGATAAACAAACGATCCAAAAACCGATGCCTCATCTCCGGGCACGTTGAACATTGGGGAAAATATTCCCACCTTGGCCAGCAGGCCATAAATCGATATCGACGCACCTGTCACCGCCAAGGCCTTCCACAAGCCCAAGCGCCATTGCGGAGATCGCGCAAAATCACAGATCATCAGCAATGCCAGCAGAATTGCCGTGACATGCGCCATGGCTCCGGCTGCCATGGTCCGGTCAGCGGCACCGGGCAACCAGGGGATCAGCGGGTGGGCAGGTGTGAATTGATGCTTAACGGCGTTGTACGCCTGGTGCGCGTTGATAGCCATCCACCAGCCTTGCAGCAACAGCAGTGCGACACACAGGACCAACAGTCGCGGCAATTTCGGGCGAAATGCCGGCGCAAGCATGGCCAGCAACCAGCAGATGCTCGCCAGAGCAAGAATAATTTCCAGAGCCATTAATCCAACGGGCTTAACGGTTCCCCACGCCCAGGGCGCAAAAACCAAAGCGAAAGCCAGGAGCCAGCCTGCCATCTGCCGGAAAAAAAACATGGTTGCCTTCACGTTAAACCACTCCGTTATTTCACCGGCAGGATACCACGGAAACACCCCAAGCCAAGAGAAGTGAATTATGATACTATCCGATAAAAGCAAGCGCCTTGGATATTTGGGCGGACATGATGTGACGCATACGGCTGAAAATAATGCACAATCCACCGCTCCCGGCAGCGCATCGCAACTGACGCGGCGGAGCCTTACCGGCGTGGCATGGATGGTGTTTCAAACGCTGGCGTCCAAAAGCTTTGGATTGATCGGGCAGATTATTCTGGCGCGTTTGCTGACGCCGCATGATTTCGGCCTTGTTGGCTTGGCCTACGCGGCCGGGGCCATACCCAATATTCTGCGGCAATCGGGCGTGCCACAAATACTGGTCCAAAAGAGGCGAAGTTTTGCCCGCTGGGCCGCGGCGGCCTTCTGGATGGAAATTGCTTTGGGCATTGCCGCGGGAATGCTGATGCTTCTGGCGGCACCTTATGCGGCGATGGCGTTTCATGCGCCGCAGTTAATTCCTATCATGGAAATCATTGCTCCGGGCGTGGCCATCACCGCGTTGTTTGCGGTGCCCACCGCCCGGCTGATGCAAGATATGCGATTTCGAGAATTGGCCATGATTGGCTTGGGTTATAACATGATCGCGATGGTACTAAGCATTGTTCTGGCGGCGTTGGGGTGGGGCGTATACAGTTTTGTCATTCCGCTGCCGGTGGTTGGCGCGTTACGGGCCATCGCATTGTGGATTGCCGCGCCGACGCGCATTGGCTTTAACCCCAGATTTGGCCGCTGGCCGCAACTGGTTGAAAAATCCAGCTTGTTGATGGGCGCGGTGGTATTTCAGACGATCAGTCGAATTGCTGAAATGTCGTGCTTGCGGGCTTTTGCGTCAGTTACGGTTGTCGGCGATTATTTTTTCGCATCAAATTTATCCACCCAAATCAGCCAAGTCTTTTCCACCAATGTCGCCAGCGTGTTGTACCCGGCGCTGAATTCCATTGAAAGTCAGACCGACCGTCAGACCAATGCGTTTATACGGGCCGCCAATCTCGTGGCAATGGTGGGAATGCCTCTGTGTGTCTGGGAATCGCTTCTGGCCAAGCCGCTGCTTATGCTGGTGTATGGCACCAAATGGCAATTGGCCATTGTGCCACTGGAATTACTGTCTTTGGGCGCTGCGTTTATGCTGCTTATGGAGCCATCGTTGAATTTTCTCCTGGCACAGGGGCGATTGAGATTTCAACTCACCTGGGCGTCGGGCAGCGCGCTGGTGTATATTCCGCTGGCATTTTTTGCCGCTTGGACGGGCGGCGCGGTGATGCTGGCCGCGGCGATCAGCATTTATTGGTCTCTTGCCGCCCCGCTGCTGGTGCGTTTGGCGATTGGGAACGGCGGGGGAACGTGGCGTGATGTGGCGGCAATATTTCTCCGCCCGGCCGGCATGGCGGCAGCCGCGGCGGCACCGTGGATTGCCGCGCGATGGCTGGCCACGGGGGTAGCGCTTCCAATCTGGGAAAACATATTATGCGGCAGCTTTTCGTTTTTATTGATATATGCCGCGTTATGCGTGTGGTTCCGCGGGGCCGAGTTAGCCGCCCTCTGGCATTCTATACGGCAGCGCCCGCTTTAACACTGTTTGACCCATAGCGGGCATATCGGATAAAGTAACGGACTTGCCGCTCGCTGAAACAGCCATAGCCGCTTGGCCAGTGGCTCAGCGCAGGTGTTCAGGTGTACCCGGCAAAGCCCTTTTGGGGGATGGTGTAACGGTAGCACAGCAGATTTTGGTTCTGCTTGTTCTGGTTCGAATCCAGATCCCCCAGTTTTGGCCGGAGGCCAAAACTGAGCAGGAGAGCACATACTGCTGGGACGAAAGAGTGGCTGCCGCCGGGACGTAAAAGTTCCTCCTGCGGTCTACTGCTCTACTCTCTAATGCTCAGGGCGCTTTGGCCGGAGGCCAAAATAGAGCAGGTGAGTCCCGATTGGTCGGCTCGTGCCGTATCGGGATATCGGCGTCCTGCCTCAACAGGTAACAAAAAGGGCTGGGATGAAAAAGTGGCTGTCGCCGGAGTGTGAAAGTTGCTCCTGCGGTCTACTGCTCTATAAATTACATATCCTGCGGTCTTTTGTTGACGTGCTGAAAATGGCACACCGAAAAAAAAACATGTTTCCGGAATCTGAAAGGATATATACTTAATGCCTGTTGCCGCCATTATCCTTGCTGCGGGTAAATCCACGCGGATGAAAAGTCAGCGTGTAAAAGTGCTGCATGAAATATGTGGTCGTCCGATGCTGGCGTATGTACTGGATGCCGCGCGTCAAGCCGGTGCTCAACGCATTATCGTGGTGGTAGGACATGATCGGGAGTCGGTCATGCGGGAATTTTCGGATCAATCTGATATTGTGTGGGTACATCAGCAGGAACAAAAAGGCACCGGCCATGCGGTGCAGGTGTGCCGGGAGGCGTTAAAAGATTTCACCGGCGACGTATTTATACTGGCTGGTGATGGTCCGCTAATCCGCGCGGAAACCCTGTCACGAATCGTGGAAGAACATCGCCGCAAGCAGGCCGCGATGACTTTGGCCACGAGTGTTATTGATAACCCGGCAGGTTATGGGCGTATTGTACGTGATGCCGCCGGTGAAATATTGGCCATAGTGGAAGAAAAAGATGCCTCAAGCGATCAACGGGCCATTCACGAAGTAAATCCATCGTATTATTTGTTTGAGGCAACGGCTCTTTTCGGAGCTTTGGAGAAAATTAAGCCAAATAATCAGAAAGGCGAATATTATTTAACCGATACGCTGGCCATTTTGCGCGGTGAAGGCCGTGCGGTTACAGCGCTGGCAGCCGTGCCCGCGGAGGACATTTTAAGCATCAATTCGCGCCCGGAATTAGCGGTGGTAAGCCGGGTCATGCAACGTCGAATTCAGGCCGCGGTGATGGATTCCGGGGTAACAATTGTCAGCCCGGAAAACACTTGGATTGAATTTGGGGCGAAAATCGGTCAAGATACTGTGCTCGAAGCGTTCGCATGGATTGGCGCGGGGGCGGTAATTGCACCAGCGAGCCATGTGCCGGCCTCCGAAGTCATTGGCCGGGGCGGGAAATATCCCGCATAGTAACGGGCGGATTTGAGCGCGTAAGGTCGCGAAGGATTTTCAAAAATCTGCCGGTCAGATTTTTGTTTCATGGATGAAAAACTCGGCATGGTGCGGCGACGCGCCACCGGGGAAGTTTTGTTTTGAGAATGGCGAAAAATAAATCGCCGGGTGTTTGGCAATGAGTGATCTGCAACATGCACTGAAGATTTTCGCGGGCCGGTCCAATCCAGGTCTTACGAAAAGCATTTGCGATCACATCGGCATTCCGTTGGGTAAAGCCCGGACGGAGAGCTTCCCGGATGGTGAGTTGATCGTCAAGCTCGATGAAGATGTGCGCGGCAGAGACTGCTTTATTGTTCAGCCCACCTGCCAACCGGTCAATGATACGCTTATTGAATTGCTGATCTGGGTGGATTGCCTGATGAGAGCATCGGCGATGCGGATCACGGCGGTGGTGCCTTATTTTGGATATGCCCGACAGGATCGCAAAAGCGAGGGGCGAACCCCGATTACCGCAAAGATGGTGGCTAATATCATCACTGCGGCGGGCGTAGATCGGGTGATTGCCATGGATCTGCACGCCGCACAGGTACAGGGATTTTTTGATTTGCCGGTGGATCATCTCCTGGCGTCGCCGGTATTTGTGGCCTGGTATAAAAAGCAGTTGCCGGAACTTGGCCGCATCGCGATTGTGTCGCCTGATCCGGGAAATCTCAAAGCCGCAAGTTATTATGCGGAAGTGCTCGGCGGTGATCTGGCGTTTATTGATAAGCGCCGGCAATCCAGCACCAAAGTTACCATGTCCGCGATCGTCGGTGATGTCAAAGATAAAACCGTGCTGATGTTTGATGACATGATTACCACAGGCGGCACGGTCTCGGAAGCCAGCAGAATTCTCATGGATCATGGAGCCAAGGCGGTGCATATTGCGGCGACGCACGGCATATTTGCCGGTAACGCAGTTGAACGCATGGCCAAAAGTCCCATTGAAAAAATTGTCATCACGGATACGGTTCCGCTGGATTCCCGGCTGGATCCGATTCGGGAGCGACTGGTGGTTTTGTCGGTGGCGGATTTACTTGGTGAAGCCATTAAGCGCATTCACCTGAATCAGTCGGTATCAATTCTTTTTGATAACGGCGGAAACGGCGGGAAACGGTAAGAAAACTCAAACAAATGTAATGGATATTTTTTTCAACAAACACTCATTAAGAGGAGAATCAGCCATGGTGGCAGCAACTGAACACAAACGTCATACACTGGAAGTCAACGTTCGCAGCGCTCCGGGGCGCAAAGGCGCCGTGCACCTGCGGGAAAACGGAAAAATCCCCGGCGTGGTATATGGACTGGCCAAAGAGAACCTGCCCATTGAACTTGGTGCCAAGGAAGCGGAACGCGCTATTCACTCCGGCGCGCATCTTGTGGACATCACGCTCAATGGCGCAGTGGAGCACGTTCTGATTCAGAATGTGCAGTACGATCATCTGCAAATGGCCATTGAACATGTTGATTTCATGCGCATTGACCCCACGCACAAAGTGCGGGTCAAAGTGCCGGTGGAATTCCGCGGCACGCCCAAGGGTGCCAAAGAAGGTGGAATTCTCGAAGTGCAGATTTCCGAACTGGAAGTGGAAGTTCTGCCACTGGAAATTCCTGATAAGATTCGCTTTGATGTGGAACATCTGGAAATTCATGGCATGGTTCATGCAAAGGAAATTCCTTTGCCGGCCGGTGCCCGGATGTTAAATGCGCCAGAACAGATTCTCTGCCAGGTGCGCACGGTCAAGGAAGCAACCCCGGAAGTGGCTGTGGCAGCAGGCCCGGCGGAACCGGAAGTCATTGGCAAGAAACCAGCGGAAGAAGGCGAAGGCGCTGCGGCAGCCGGTGGCAAGGCCGCGCCAGTGGCCAAAAAGGAAGCTCCCGCGAAGAAATAATCGCGGGCATATACGCTCCTTGCGGTGTTATCTTTTTCGGCTGGGCCGCATGATTTCACAATGCCTGGTGAGTGTTGTGCGTAAAGGAATGTCCCGGTGCGCCGGGACGGGCAGGACGGCATGAAACTTGTTGCCGGTTTAGGAAATCCAGGTGCCGAATATGCCCGCACCCGGCATAACGCCGGTTTTATGGTGCTGGATATTCTGGCCCAGCAATCCGGGGAACGCTGGAAATCCGGATATGACGGATTATGCTGTCAGATGGTTTGCGGCGCGGAGAAAATTCTGCTGCTCAAGCCTGCGACGTTTATGAATCGCAGCGGGCAATCCGTGGCGGCAGCCATGCGATTTCATGGCTTGGGCATTGCCGATTTGCTGGTGGTGGTGGATGATATACATCTACCATGCGGCGCTATTCGCCTGCGTGCCGGCGGTTCCAGCGGCGGGCATAACGGCTTGTCTGATGTGCAGCGGCACATGGGGCGGTTTGTTGACGGCTCGGCCCAAGCGGCGATGCAATATGCCCGCCTGCGGATCGGTGTAGATGAGCCGGGGCGTGTGCCGCTGGAAGCGTATGTGCTGTCCGCCTTTTCGCCCGGACAATGGGCGGCGGTGCAGATGGCTTTGAACCAGGCGGCAGACGCGGTACAATACTGGGCTTTGCATGGCGTAGAGAAAGCGATGAATCGCTTTAACGTCGGCAACGAGGGTTCGGAGAAGTGATAGTTTTTTGTGCCCGGCGGTGAAACCCATGGTGGCGCGTGTTGCGCTGCTCGCCGTCTGGAGCGAATTGGAGCGTTTATGGCTACCCATATCCGACAGTACGAGGCAATGTTTCTTCTCAACGCGGGCTACGCCAGCGGCAATTGGGATGCGGCGAAGGCGGAGGTGGAACATATTCTTCACCGTGCCAACGCCGAAATTCTTCATCTTAGAAAATGGGATGAACGTCGCCTTGCTTTCCCCGTCAAAGGCAACAAACGTGGCGTATATGTTCTGGTGTTCTTCAAGGCTGAAGGGCCGAAGATTGCCGGCATAGAGCGTGATGCCCAGCTATCGGAGAATATTCTCCGCGTACTGGTCATCAAGGCCGAGCACCTGGCATTGAAGGATGTTGAGGCCATGCTGCCGCAGCAGCCCATTGTTGAGGACCACTTTGGCCGCCATACATCTCCGCGGCGGCCCGATCGGGATCGTGCACCAAATGCGGATGCGGCTGAACCAGTCGTGGATGCGATTGAAGACACGGTCGTTGATATTGCCGATGGGAAGTAAGAGTATTTACCGCGCTGCGGTATAGAAGCGATTCGTTGTCACCGGCGTTGACGCTGGTGCGGAATCAGGAGCGGTCATGGCCAATCTTAACAAAGTGTTTCTGATGGGTAATCTTACGCGCGATCCGCAGTTAAGTTATCTACCCAGTCAGACGCCGGTTTGTGAAATGGGCCTGGCTGTTAATCGTCGTTGGAATGGTCAGGATGGCCAGCCACGCGAAGAAGTCACCTTTGTGGATTGTGTTTCCTACGGTCGGCAGGCCGAAACGCTTTCTAAATACCTGCGTAAAGGTAAACCGGTATTTATTGAGGGGCGACTGAAGCTCGACCAGTGGGAAGCCCAGGATGGCACGAAACGCAGCCGCATGCGGGTGATTGTCGAAGGATTCCAATTTATCGACAGCCGCCCGGCCGGAGGTGGTGATTCGGCCGCCCCTGAAGATGATTCCGGCGCGCCTGCGGCAAGACCGGCGTATCGTCCCGCCGCCCGCACGGTACCGGCCCGGCCCGCACCGAACGAAGCGCCGCCACCAGAAATGGACGCACCGTCGATCCGGGATGATGACATCCCGTTTTGACCGCGGCGATAATTTTGGATTTTAAGTAAGTTTGAGACATTTTAAAACACCGAGGAATACCATGAAAGTACTATTAACTGACACCATTAACAATATTGGAACCGTTGGCGAAGTCGTGGATGTCCGCGATGGTTTTGCCCGCAACTATCTGTTGCCCCATAACCTTGCCGTGGCTCCGACCGATGGCAATATCAAACGTTATGAAGCCGCCCGTAAAGAATATGAAGCCAAGCTCAAACTTTTGCGCGAGCAAAAGGAAAAACTGGTATTGGCGATGGAAGGGCTGGAAATTACGATTGCCCGCGCTTCCAACGAAGAAGGGCATCTCTTTGGCTCGGTTTCCCGGCGCGATATTGCCGAAGAACTCCAGAAACTTGGACATGCCGTCCAGGCTGATGACGTGCGGCTTGATGAGCCGTTACGCCGCATCGACACCTTCCAGGTTCCAGTTCAGTTGGCGGGCGACTTGAAGTGCCAGATTAAGGTATGGGTTGTTCGCGAAAAATCCGCGGAAGGCCAGCCCGCTGTGGCCACGGATGCCTCGGAAGCCGTCGCGGCGGCCCCATCCGGTGATGGTGGCGAACCGGCCTGATAAAGCCACTTGTCAGCATATAAGCATTCTGATCGCGCTCGTATTAGCGGCAATTTTAAATCATGCGCGGTATGTATCAATGGGCGGCATTTGGCACTGAGAATCGGGAATATATGTTCACCGATCAGAGCTGAATGATTGCGGATAATTTCTATTCGCGGAGCATTGCGCGTCGAGCCAATGCGCCGTCGAGCATAGGGTACATATAGATACATTTCAATCTTGGCTGTTACTCGGACAAGCTCCCATCCGATGGCCTATAATCGCAGGCACTGTTGCGGTTTTGACGTTGATGGAGTGCTTTTGCGTGGGATCCGTTTTACATTGGTTCAGACGGGATTTTCGGGCGCGGGATAACACAGCGCTGGCGGCAGCATGCCGCATGGGTGATTCCGTCATTGGGGTATTTTGTATTGATACGCGCTGGTTTTCTGCGTCAGCGGAAAAGACCGGGGCATTCCAGGCGACGTTTTGGCTTGAATCGATCAAAGAGCTTTCCGCGACGCTTGCCACGCTCAATATCCCGTTGAAAATTATCACCACGGATGATCCCGTATCGGCCATACTGACCTTGGCAAAAACATTGAATGCTCAGGCTATAACGCTTAATAAGGAATATGAACCCGGGCAAATTGCGCAGGATCAACGGCTATTGCGCCAAGCCGCCAAATGTGGGATACAAATCAAGAGTTTCAAAGATGCTGTGATTTTCGAAGAATTTGAAGTGCTTACCGGCACCGAGAATCCGTACACCATTTTTTCGCCGTACAAACGCGCGTGGCTGGGCAAACTGGCGCAATTGCCGCCACAAAAAAGCGGGCTGCCCAATAAATTCTCCACGATGCCATTGGCCAGCGATCTTGTTCCAGAGGCCGCATCGCTGGGATATGCCGCCGTCACGTTGCCGATCGCACCGGGTGAAAGCGGTGCGGCAAAAATGTTGGAGACGTTTAGCTGGGGTAAAATCGGGTTTTATCGCAAGGATCGGGATATTCCCGCGATAAATGGCGTATCGCAGCTTTCCGCGCATCTGGCCGCCGGCACAATATCCATACGCCCATGCGTTGTCACCGCAGTGGATCAAGGCGCAACATCCGGTTGCGGCGGCGCGGAAACATGGCTTTCCGAGCTGATCTGGCGGGAGTTTTATCGAATGATTCTTTTTCATTTTCCGCATACCGCGCACAGTGCTTTTCAAAACAAATATGAATCGCTGACATGGGAAAGCAATCCGGAATATATTGCAGCGTGGAGCACCGCACGCACCGGATACCCCATTGTGGATGCCGCTATTGAGCAAATTAGCCGCACGGGCTGGATGCACAACCGCCTGCGGATGATCACCGCCATGTTTCTCACCAAAGATTTGGACACCCATTGGCGCATTGGTGAAAGGATGTTTATGCGTTGGCTGATGGATTATGATCAGGCCAGCAATGTCGGTGGATGGCAATGGAGTGCGGGCACCGGGACCGATGCCGCACCGTATTTTCGCGTGATGAATCCGACTCTTCAGGCTCAGAGATTTGATCCGGATGGCATATTTGTGAAGCGATTCATTCCCGCGTTAGCCAATGTGCCGAAAGAATTTGTGCACACGCCATGGGAAATGCCGCCGCTGTTGCAAAGCCAGGTCGGTTGCATCATCGGGCGGGATTATCCCAATCGCGTGGTAGATCATGCGGCGGCCCGCATCCGGGCGATTGCGAAGTTTCAGAAATAGTACACACTGATCTCTGTTTGGGTGCCCCGAATGTTAACGCCGCATCAGCGATGGGTGAGCGGCGCTTTGCGCGGGCAATGACATTGTGGCTTCCGAGCACTGGATAATAATCTCCCGGCGCGCCGGGATTGATCTTATGCCGCCAACCAACCACCGGGTTATTCCCGGCGCGCCGGGACTCTATGCTGCCGTAATCCGTTTTGCAGAGGTCGCGTTCAATTTCGAATGATGGGCCATTCTCTGCGGAATCCCTCACGCACCCCAGACCGACGGTTCGTGCCGATAAACCAGAAACGTATTGCAGCATAATACACTACGCTTGCATCTCATAGTATTACCTTGTATAACCTTTTCCAATGGGTACGGTGCATGCGGCATCCGGTCTTGGTTGGTGAGAAGAAACCGGATTAAAAACACACTACAATGCCCGTGGTAGGTTAGCGGATTCGCCAGGAGAATAAGACCATGTGTCAGGTTCCACGATTGCTGCCTAGCGCCCAACGCGCGCAACTGCAACGCTCCATTAAAGCTATGGTGGTGCTGGCAGCCTTTGCTACCTTGGGCGCTTTCGGCATTGCCGAAGCACAAACTGCCTCCATACCCTTAAGGCCAGCGGGAGCTCCCGCGACCAGGCCCGCAGCAACTACAACAACGCAGTCTGCCGCAATAGTGCTGCTGTCGGCGGGTAGCGCGCATGCGCCCGCACCGGCGGCCAATCCAACGACCGCAGCTCCGGCAAAGCGATCCGTTCCCGATTCCTTCGCTGACTTTGCCCATAATCTGTTGTCCCGCGATACGCTCACGGGTAACTGGTGGGGCCTGCGCGGCAATTTGGATTCCCACGGCATCACGCCCAGTGTTACGCTGCTGCAAGCGGCGAGTGAAAATTTTTCCGGAGGGATTCGCACCAACAGTATCGACTGGCGCTATCGCCTTGATGTCTCCCTGACGCTGGACACGCAAAGACTTTTCGGTTGGAAGGGTGGCACCGCGTTTGCCGATTTCATGGCCCATGGCGGCCAGAATCCGGCTAATGATCTGGTGGGTGCGATTCAGGCGATTAGCGCAATTGATCAGAATCCAGCCACGCGGTTGGATCAGATCTGGTATCGCCAGAATTTATTGAATGGGAACCTTTGGTTTAAGTTGGGTCGGATTGATACAACTTACGACTTTGACAACATCCGCGACGCGCAGGCCTTTCTCAATGGTTCATTTGGTTTTGCGCCGTCTATATTTGTATTTCCCAGTTATCCCTTTTCCGCATGGGGTGGAGAATTGTCTTGGCGGCCTGTGTCGGCAGTGACCCTGCACGGTGGGATCTTTGACGGCAATACTGAAAATACGGTGCCGGATGTAGCTTCCACAAATCCCAACGTTGTTGAAAATCCTTATGGTATCCTGGCACTGGCTGAAGAGAGTTTGAATTGGCGGGTCAGTCCGCGTCACCTCAGCGGAACTTTTACCTTGGGCGAGTGGTATCACACCGGTACTTTTCAACGCTATTCCGGATTAAGTATGCAGGATGCCGAGGGCTTTTACGCGTATCTGGATCAGACGCTCTGGACATTTGCCCATACTAAGGGACAGACAGCATCACGCATCGGATCATTTGTGCAATACGCCTGGGCCAATGACCAGCTTACAGAAATTGATCAGAATATCAGCGGTGGCCTGCGCTGGCGTGGACCGATTCGCGGTCGTACTGATGACAATAGCGGCATCGCGGCCACGTGGGCACATCTAAGCCCCTACGCCCAGACTCCATACAATTATGAATTGGCAATTGAAGGATTTTATACTGCTCAAGTCACGCCCTGGCTAAGCATCCAACCGGATTTGCAGTACATCATTCACCCCGGCGGTATTTATCAAAATGCACTGGTGGCAACCGTGCAGGTGGCCATACAGTTTTAATTCGCCATCGGTGGCAATGTCAATGCGCTGGCGGCGACGATACGGAGAGTAATTCTGCTTAGAATCATGACACACTCGGAATATAATGATTCATCATGGGAGGATGGCTTATGACAACTAAACATTTATCACGTCATCGTAAGGTACGTCCAGATCTTTACATGGAACTTGCGCTGGCGTTTCCCTTGCGGCCAATCCGGTCTGAATCTGACCACCGCGCGGCCCTTGAAGCAGCGCGAGGGATCATGCTGCGCGACGAGCGGAACCTCTCCGCCGATGAAGCCGATTATCTGGACGTGCTGTCTGATCTGATCCGGCAGTATGAAGAAGCTCACTACCTGATGCCAAAGAATTCCGGCACGGAACGGGATCGCCTTGTCGCCCTTATGGACGATAGTGGCATGACAGCGTCAGGCCTCGGCCGACTGCTGGGCACGCGATCATTAGGGTCGATGCTGCTGACGGGGCGGCGCGGGCTGTCCAAGAGCCATATCCGGATACTGGCAAATCATTTCAATATCGGTCCAGGCTATTTCTTGTCCTGATCGCATAATGGTATTGCAAAATGGTTAATACCATTTTATAATACCATTATGAATACGCGAATCACAATTGATAAAGCTGGCCGAATGATCTTGCCTAAACCCGTGCGCGATGCACTTTGCCTTGAGGCCGGTGATACATTGGAATTAAGTTTCCATGGTGAAAATATTTCACTGCATCCGGTGCGTAATACCTCTCCGCTTCAGCGGGAAAAGGGCGTCTGGGTTTATCGCACCGGTCGGCCCTTGAGCGCCGCCGCCATACGGGCGGTGCAGGACTCCGTTCGCCAAGATCGCGAAGAGCAAGTCTTGAGGCCCAAAAAGTGAAAGTATTTTTTGATTCGTCCGTCTTGATAGCAGCCTTCCTCGCGGATCATGAGCATCACGAGGCGAGTCTGGCCGCGTTTGTCGAAGCGCCGTCCAAAGACAGCTTCTGTGCGGCACATTCTCTGGCCGAGGTCTACTCAATACTCACGCGCCTTCCCGGCCAGCATCGAGTCACCCCGGAGCATGCATTGTTCTTTGTTAATGACCTCTGTGATCGCTTAACCCTCGTAACCCTCACCGCCTCGCAGTATCAGACTGTGGTTACTGCCTCCGCGCGAGACCGCATTACAGGCGGAGCCATTTACGATGCCCTAATTCTGCAATGCGCAGTGAAAGCTCGTGCGGAAAGCATTCTCACTTGGAATCTCCGCGACTTCCGGCGGATTTGCCCGGAGCTTGCGCCCATCATCCGCACACCCGGATAACGCTACGCCACGATGACAATAACTGCAGATGGCAATATCTCAGATACACGAATGATCATAATTAGGGGCCGCCAAGAAATAACGTTTACAAATATGACGCCGGGATTTTGGCGTCTGGCAAGACGCCCGCGAGGAGCATATCCGCATGGATACGTAACGAGCGGGCAACGCGGCCAGAGGTCAAAAGACCAAGTCAGATTGGAA
>Ga0080006_1136589_pt1 | contig 14120 bp, 24 predicted proteins | sample RS3BMetagenome_FD_69209 | JGI IMG/M metagenome (GOLD analysis project Ga0080006, IMG submission 69209) | Ferric oxide microbial mat and aquatic microbial communities from Rainbow Spring, Yellowstone National Park, USA - RS3B (SPADES... ...
CAGGTTTGTTCTTTTATTTTCCTTATAGAACAATGAATGAAAAAGAGATGAAAGAAAATTTTGAATTGCAATGGAAAGTAAGCATAATCAATGCTAGGATTAAGCAATGGTTAAGGGAAGAAGAGGAACTCAACAAGAAATAATTGACCTAATTCCTTGCAGGTACAATATTATTTCCTAACACGAAATACAGTGCATCGGGATGTATATATGATGCCCCTTCAACCCCTTTGAACCTTGTATCCGAGAACCCCATTAAAGAATCTTTTGTTTTGTAAACTACCATGGCATCATTATTCGTGTAAAGGTATATTCCCTTGAGTGTGAGTATAATAGTTGTTATCTTACCCTCGACCCCCCATTTCTCAAGGACATCAATGAATTTACCCTTATAGAATAGCCATGTTGCAAGAAGGATTTCTGAATCGGTCTGCGAAGTGAATATGAACCCTTTCTGTATCAGGTGAGATTTCAATGATTCATAATTGTAAAGTGTTCCGTTGTGGGCCAGTGCCACTTCATCCCGCACGAACGGATGTGAATTGGAGTTAGAAATGGAACCGACGGAAGCTCTCCTGTCGTGGAACAGTGATAGATTCGATATTATCCGAGTCTGGGGGTTCCTTGCCCAGAACTGATTTGCGCTTTCTTTTGTCTTACTGTAGTATATAATCCTGTTGTGATAAACGTATGCAAAGCCGAACCCGTCGGGATTTTCGTCACTGTAGAACCTAGAAGCATCCCTTATCATCTTTTTGTGATCAACAACCGCTGTTGTTGATACAAATCCCATTCGGCACATTGAATTTAAAAACCTTATGTAATATTTAAAGTTTTATTGTGTTTTCTTTATATTTTCCTTGTCTTCGTTGAAAAACTTGATGACTTCATTCAGTGCATAATCTATCTTTTTATTGCTCAAACCCTTAGAGGCTTTCTTGCGGGCTGAGGAACGAGATTTTTTCTTGTTGCGCTTTAGCTTTAGAGGTTTCGATTTGATGAGTCCCTTTTTCTTAGCCATAATTAAATGAATAGAATCAGATATTAATGCTTTTATGGAGTTTTGTTTTCAGATAGTGATTTACTGAGAACGCTATAAGCCTGTCAACATACTTTGAGCCTAACCCTTTTATGTCCTGTACAGGATAGAAAAATGAGTCATCATCCTCATAGATGATTGTCCTAGTATTTTCTTTCTTGTAGTAGGGTGTTGTGGTTTGAAGAAGGTAAGCAATTGAATCCACAACTAGTTTTTCCCTCTGTTCTTTTGTATCGAATCCCTTAAATAAATACGGTGGTATAGAAAATACTTCTACGGTTCTGTGAGTATCTGGTGGCAATTGATTATCCTTAGGAGTCCCTAGACGGAGTTCAATAATCATTGATAACCATACATCGAAAGAGTGTTGCCCCCATCCTTTATTTGCATAAATAAGGTCTAGATAATCGCTTTTGACAGCAATTAATTCGTTCTTGATACTTATAACCCTATAGACCTCATAATCTTCTATGAAATCCCGCACAATGTTATGGATCAAGTCGCTCCGTGCTTTCTGGGTCGTTGAGTGCTGCCCATCTTTTTTTTCCTTAAACTTCTCATTTCCATCTAAAAGTGACAAAATTGAAAGAGGGAGTCTCACCTTGTGCTTCACGAATATTATAATATTTTCGTATATTTAAGGGTTTATTTTTCCAGTTAGTATTTATTTCAGCTTTATTGTTATACAAAAATTTTGTTTGGTTCACTGCTAAATTTTACACTTGATACCTCAGCCATAGCAACCCATTGTTTGGAGCCTTTGTTAACTACTCCCCTAATTAAGTAAGCAACCGCATTATTTGCATCCTTACCTTTTAGAATGAAATAACCCCTGAACCCATCCCCATGATTCATGAATGTTGGCTCATCCATATAGTTTCCGTTTTTATCCAAAAACTTTGTGGGATCTCTATGTCCACGCTGATCGCTCCTGAAGTAAATTTCATTCATAATTTTTTCAAAGGCATTCTGAGCGCTATGACTAAATGCTGTGTAATTACCAATTATTCGTCTGTTTTTTCTTTTTTTTATGTTTTTTTCATTCCCATTATTTGTTTTATTCATCTTATCCCCACCTCCATCCTTCAATACCTTTTAGAGACCTGCCTTTGGCCGTGCAAGTCTTGGTGAGGAATTCTGTATCTCTCATATTCACGAAGCTTTTGTTTGAAGTATAGTATGAGCTTCCAAATCTCTGCCCTTTCTTCATTTGAGTGTACCTCCCATAAGCCTTCTTTAAGTCCTTGAATCCTTGTGTTCAGGTAATCAATTGACCATTGCCGATATTCTTCTTGTTTTTTCGGGTCATCTGACCAACGTTTTATAGAATATGGAACTGGCAGAAGCCTATATTCTTCTGGTATCTCAGACTCTTTTATTTTCTTTGTTATTGCTTGTTTCTTTCTATTTTTTACTTTGCTAATATTTCTTGTGTTTTTGATATTGTAAGCTCTTTTCTTGGTCATAATTATACCCCCACTCTATCAAGCAGTAAAGACTTGCCACTCAAAACATTAGCTTTCGCAACCCATCGTTTTCCTTTTTCAGTGACGGTTCCTTTGATTACGTAGGTCTTAGGGCTTCCATCAATGTAGAAAGTTACGTCGAAACTGCCGCCATACTTGTTGAAAAACTGTTTACTCACATCATTTCCGTATTCGCCTTTAAACTCTTCGTCCGAGATGTAACCCCGACGACCACTCTTCATATAAATTTTCTCCCGAACGTTGTGATAAGCTTCTCCAGGTATAGCACCGTAGGCCATATAATTTCCTTCTATGTCATAGTTCGAGTTCTTTTTAATTATTTGTTTCTTTTCTTTTTTTATTTTACTCATTTTATATCACCTGTCAATATTCACTACTCAACATCAGTACATTATCCATATAGAAAAGAGTCAAATTTCTCTTAGCATCGGTCCATTTATATTTTTGGCGATAAAATACATGGTCGTTTCCATCCGTTATTTCCATCATCGCTTGATCATTTTTGACGGTTAGCTTTATTGATAAGAAATCTTCTCCCTTAAGTTTGACCCTTATCACAGCGATCACATCCGTAACAAACCAAGAATATCCGTTCTCCATTATGTATTTGACACCATCCGTTACATAAACACCCATTACATTATAATATTTCTCCGTGCCAATGTAATTGTCCAAGTCTCTCAGATATAAATCTTCATCTTCTTTGTTTCTAACTGATTTTCTAACCATATTCTTACCCCTCGAATTGATTATGTTCAACTTCTGCTTCTGCTTTCCATTTCCCCCCAGATTTATATACCGCACCTGCTACTTCATATTCATCGGTAAAACGATTAAGGCGCCGATACTGTGTTTTGTCCTGGTAATGATTATCGAAATAAGCTACCTTTTTCCTAAATCTTACTACAAAGAAGCCACCTCTCTTAAAAAACGTGGCAAGTTTCATTTTCTTCCCATTTTTATTACGGGCTTCGAGGGTTGCGAAGTCGATGAACCATCCATTAGAATCAGATAAATGATTATCTCTCTGTACCTTTCGCAGTAACGAATCCAAGGCATCTGGGGGATCGGAACCTGTTATATCGGAATAATATTTCTTCATGCTAATACACTCTTAATTGAATTATGAATTTCAACTATAAAAAGATTTTAAAGATTTTTTAGTGTTTTGTGAGAAGCGGTAATTGCGCTACCCGATCCTTGCCTTCGTAAATTTATCCCTGTGTTGTTATTTGTTGCCCTTGAGAATTCTTTCGATTTCGGATCTGGGATATCGTATGTCTCCATTCGGAAATACGATATATTTAATTATTCCATTCTTTCTCCAATTATAGAGTGTTCGTCTGTGCACTCCAAGTATTTCCATAACCTCTCCCGTTCTTAAAAGTAACTTTTCCTTTTTCATTGTATCTTCCCTACCTATTATTTATTTCCTATATTTATGTATTATTGAGTATTATAGTGTTGTATTGGGTATTATTATGAAAAAAGATGTACCTCAACAATCAGTCATTCTTGTACGTCTTCTGTTGAACGTTTGTTAATCTTGACAAAATACCTTTGTTTCTGATTAGTTTTACCGATGCCTTCTTCAGCGTTCTGTTCTTGTTGCTCTTTCCCTTGTTTGTTCTCCTTCTGTTTTTGTTCTTCTCTCCATTTCGAAAATTCATCTAGTGTTTTCCTTTCCACCCTCTTGCCTGTCTCATCGTAGAACTTTCTGTGGACTAGAATTTCATCCCTCAGGAGTTCATAATGGCTCTTTTCATTGGTTGTTTCACCCATTATTCTGGCCAGAAACTGATAAATCTGTGTGATTGAAATGTCCATTATGAAAGGAGCGGGGTCATCCGTCTTGTACCTCAGCGTTGTATTCGGGATTCCGTCAATATCAAACTGCTGTTCTATGTTTCCATCTTTTAAAATCTTGAATGTCGCTTTACGTCGCATTGGAGCCTGATTCTCCTCTGTCCCTCCGTAGCACTGTATCATCATCTTTGTACTGCCTACCACGGCTGCAGATATCTTCCTTTCTTCGTGCCATATCCTGACTTCCGAGAGTTTGAGTTTTCGTGTGAGCCTGATGATTGCATCGTCCTCCTGGTTATCGACCGTGGTAGTATGAGTTTTATCAAAACCACCGAGTTGCTGTTCGTCCTTGATTGCAATGGAAGGGAGACCTTTCATGGCATTGCTTATCGCTGCAAGGAGGATGTCGCTTTCCCTTGTCGCATACGTATATCCCTCCAGGTCATCTTCTATCTGGATGTTTCCAATGACTTTAATTCCCTCGGATATCGCACCCTCGACAAAAAATCTCAATGCTTTGGAAGTCTTCCCTGAACCCTGCGTACCGTATATAATGCAAACGTTCCCTCCGTAGTCTATAGGTTGCTTTCTGTAATTTCCCGTCCATTTCAGAAAGAAATGAGGATGGTAATCATCATAGTCAAACGTCAGAATACTGTGGGTGCGAAGGAGGGAAGCGCCTATTGGGCCATAATCTTTTGCCTTACCCTCCCGTATAAACTGTGCAATTCGGTCAAGCCATTCATTTACCATAGGATCCAGCAATGGATCACTTAACCTCTGCCCCTGTTTGTATTCCATCCAAGCATCGTGCCACCCTATCAACATTTTACGAGCTGGATAAAGAATGGGTCTTCCATCTTTCCCTCTCGCAAGAGGAATCTCAGGCGGTGCAACACCCATCAGCCATTTCAGGTCTTTGATTGAGTGAATATCCTTACGCACAAAATTTTCGAACTCGTAGCCTAGTAATCTTACCTCGTTGTATATGTTATCGTACTCAGGATGGTCAGATTCAGATCTGGCGCCTCTGTTTTGAAAAGACATTTTCATTCTCACCTCCTTGTTTTCACTGTCAAAGAAAGGATAAGATCAATCCTCCCTTATTATCGTAAAGGTGGTCTCGTTGTGCCTTTGCATGAATTGAATCACAGCGTCTGCAATGGTTTCTGCAAGCTCGTCCTGCATTTCCTTCGGGAAATCATGGGGTACGAATTCAAAGTAGTATCTCCCATGGTACATAATCATTAATTTGTTCTCCATCTCTTTGCCGATTATTGGGAATAGGATTTTATTTAGATTAATCTTCTCCTTGTCAATTCTTTGAAACAGGAATCTCTTGGGCTTAATCTCTGGTGAAGGCTTGATATCGATAACATCATTGTTCAAGGCATCTCTATCCGTATGTTTATCGTTCACAATACTTGTATTGCTTGTTTGATTATTTTCTGTGGCTTTTATATTCACGGGTTCGTTGTTTTTCGCAGTTTCTTTTTTTGTAGATTTGTCTGTGTTCTTCCTTTCTTTGTGGATAGCCTTATCTATAGATGAGTTCTTTATCTCTGCATAGGTTTTGAATGATATATGGTATTTCTTAGCGATATCTCTTGTTGAAATGTGCCTGTTTATATCTTCCTTTATTGCCTCGATTTCCTCGTCCGTAAGGTTTCTATTCATATTTTCCTCCCAGTCTCGGAATTCTGCTTGACAGTCAGATCCCCCTGTACCGTTGTTATTGCGTGCTTCATAATTATAAGATCCTGTCCTGTCCTTGTGTCTGTGACAATTACGTCAAATTGTCCATATCCCTTGAGTTTCCCAGTTACCGTCCTATTGTTCATAAGCTCGAAGGTCAATAGTTTTCCGATAAGTTGTGTTCCAAAGTTATCCAGTACTCCATAGCCATAGGGCGTATTATACCTGGCTGGCATTTTGTCCTGTTTCTGTTTGTCTTCCTTTGGTATGTTTTCCACGTTTTCCATCATCTATTTTTATTCACCTGGCCTTTCGGGCCGATATTCTTGCGAATATTTCGCTCGGATTTCACGAGCTCGTCAGGGCCCTTTATCTCGTAGTGGAAAGTAAAGTCTGAATCTGGGGATCCGCAGGAATTCAATGGGGTACATTCACATTGCCTCCCTTGTTCGTTACAGGATAATTGGGATTCGTGGAGTATGAGACAATCGCTCCTTTGTCGAATTTGAAATCACGTATAGTCCCCTTGTAAATGCTTGTTCTAAATCCCTTGACAATTCCTTTCTGAAAGAACGTAACGTCGTTTGGTATGATGACAACGAAGTTGTTGTTGATCTCACCAATGAAAAACCCATAGACTGTTTTTCCTGACGTGAGATTGATTCTTATACGGGAGTATTGCGGAACTGTGATCGTGCCGTATTGATAAGAAACAGTTACGAATTTTCTCATGGTCTTAACCCTCCGAATTCCTTGTCTCTAGAACTGTTACTTCCGGATAGAATGAAAAGGCTATAAGATGCCTCTTGTAGATTGATTCCTCTTTCCCTTCAACGATCCCCTTATCGAACCGGTTCGGATAATAGGGAACAATAAGGTAGAGTTTTTCGTTATCCGAGCCGATTAAATATCCGTTGATGACCCCTGTGAACTTGTGGTATATCTTGATCCTTGAAAATTTGGGAACCATTACTGTCCCGTTCTTGTCAGGGATTGATATTAGTTCATTCATTTCTTCAACCTCCCTATTCTTTCAATAAAGGGGGCTATGGCCTTACTGAAATCTTCATAGCCAATCAGGAAACTAATTACAAAGACTATTGAGATTGCCAATGCAAGAATAATGACTCTCATTGAAGAATACCTCCTTTTTGACAGTGTTCCTGAGAGAGACGGGGGTCAAAACGTGTAATTACTCGTCCTAATCCTGATATCTCTAATAACGCCCACCAAAGAGACATTTTTTGTTCAGAAAATGAGTGTTTCGTCTTAACCTGAGACCGTCCTCTCATGGAACGGAACATTTGTTCACCGTTGAAGGGTAAGATAACCATGCGAAGGTTTATATTCCACATCAAGAAATCGCCTCCTCTGAACAATGCTTCTGGGAGAGAAGGTACCCGAAAAGTGTTATGGACTCGTCTTAACCTCAATGTTTCTGAAAAGTGAATGCCAGAGCATACTTTATTTTCAAATTTAGGCATTGATATCATTTTCTGACCCTCCTTTCTCTGAGAGCCCTCATTCTCTCCCTTTGTTTTTCAATAGCTTCCTTGGTCGGTCTCTTTCTTTCTGGATGTTTCTTTATCCACTGCTCCTCCTTGCCATCAGAGAAGTCCGGAGGGATCCCCCGAATTCCTGGTCTCACTATTATGTCTCTATCTAGCATAGCATACGTGAAAAACTCAGCTTCGAGACCTTTTTTCTTTCTCTTGGCCTTTCTGATTTTCCTTTGCGTTTTTATGAATTGAAGATTTTCAAATTCCGGATTCCTGCAAATTTCGTCAAAGTCGCTTTCATCTGAATACCAGCCCAGAGTTTTCACCGTCGGATCCAGAGGACATAGGTTTGCCGAACAGCCCGGATAGTTGTTAAAAAATTTGCAGTCCTCTGGTTTCTTTGGTGTAAATTTTTCAGGACCGGAGCCATGCGGATCTACATATCCCTTACTTATATCTTTGGTTATTTCCATTTCAATTTCCTCCTTTGAGCTTCAAAATAATCGAATTGGCAAGGTCTGGGCTAAGCTTTCTGTCCCTGACCTCTTCGTTTATAATTTCAATAAGTTTTGGCAATCCAGGGATCCTCTTACTTTTATCTGCCTTGTATATTTCTTTCACGGTGTATAACCTGGAAGATAGCTCCTCGTCTCCCTTAGCCAATTCTCTGACAGCATGGTTAGCTTTGTCGAATTGGACTTGATGCCTTTTGAAGTGCCCACACAGAGATGACACTATCCGGTGTCTATATCCTCTGATATATGCAGGCCTCAGGATATCGATGAAACTCTCTGGATTTTCAATGGGCTTACCTGGACCGTAAATTATGGGTTCTGTGGATTTCTTGAAATGCACCTGTAGAAACGCATTAAGTTCGTCTTTCATGAATGACATGTCCCATAATTTAGGGGGTAATTTGTCAGGTATCACAACAGGATAGTTTTCAGGCTTGTTCTCAGGTATGGACTCAATATAAGTGCAGTATTTCCCCGATTTTTCGTTAATGGAGCCTTCTAAACGGATGAGATGCTTACTTGCCAGATTCATATCTATTTTCGTGTCTGTGGCAAGGGCTATCTGACGCATGATATACTCTTTAATGCCTTTTCTGACTTCGTCTCTCTCCACAGTTTCCAATATTTTTATGGTTTCGTCTTCGAGAGTAACCGTTGATATATCGACAAATACATGAATATGAATACTGTGATTTCCTGAATAGGCAAGGTAGTAACAATCCCTGGCTCCCCATTTCTCTATAAGACTTTTAATTCTTAACGTGCCGTCTCTAACTGTGGACCAGTTGTCGTCGTCTATCTCAAACACGAGTTCATTTTTAAGGATGGATCGTGCAGAGATAGGAGCATTTGGAGGATTCTCAATTACATTAAACAAGGGGATCCATTTAGACTTCCCTGTCGAGGAGACCTCAAGCTCGCTGTCAAGACGGCTTAGGAGCCTGAGAAAGTATATTTGATCCTGGATTTTTGTTTCATTGCTCATTGTTAATACCTCCTATATCAGGGATACATTCACGACTGTTAGGATCATAATGTCCGTTTGGGCATGCTTTTTCTACGTATGCCCTATGGAGAATTGCATTTTTGTTCGTGAGTTTTCGAATTTCGCCTTCTTTGCAGTTCACTTTTACGGTTTTGCCATTTGTTTCAAATTCATATTGAAAAGGTATCAAAATTTTGTAATAATCAGTTCCATAATTAACACCTTCTTCTTCGGAGAAATTATTTTTTTCGTTTTCCTTAGACGTAGGTGGTATGTCATTTGTGTCACTTATGTCACGGGATTCGGATTTTTCAGGTTCCTGAGAAGTGACATTACCACTGACGTCATTATTTCTTATGTCACCTTTTTCCTGGGTACCTTCTTGCCTTTCATTAGAAGTTAAGTCATTTATTTTACTGTCGGTGACGTTTCCGTTATTTGTGTCACCGGTAATGTCACCTGTTGAGAGCTTGGATTTTTCATGTTCTGTGACATTAGTGACATTAATGACGTCGTTTCTATTCTGGAAGGAATCGAGATTTTCCCCCTTTTCACCTTTTTGATTCTCATCTCCTTTATTCTCCGTATTTGGGTTCTCTTTTTGTTCCGGCTTTTCGTGAGGTTCTATTTTCTTTATTATTTTTGTGCGTTCCTTGCCGTTGCGATTCTCTTTTATTTCGATCCCCAAGTTTAATAAAGTGGGGAGAAATGTTGTTAGACGACGCCCTAATTCTCTATAATTTCGTGGAAGTTGTTTATATACTGAGTCATGTTCATCAATCCCCATCTCTGCCATGATACCTTTCAGTTCATCATATAGGACCTTTGTAGTGCCCTTCCATTCGTTCTTGCGCTCTAACAGTTTTTCAATTCCCATGATCAATATATTCTCACTGGCAGAAGCCTCGGTCTCACTTAGTTGAACCTCGCTGAAAGCTTTATAAAATTTATTCGGTTCATAACCCAGGGACCTGGTTATACTCTCTCCCCAGATAATAATGTCTGCCATTCTTAGCAATTTCCCCTTGTACTCTTGCTCAACTTGCGGGTAAATTGCAATCGCTTTGCTAAGTGTATTGAGGTAAAGTCCACGGATCTTTGGTGCATAATTTGCAATTAATGCTTGTATTTCATTATCCGTTTTACGTTCGGATTCAAGGATAAGATTAAGTCGAAACACCAAAGCTCGGTCAAGAAAATCCGGAGCGTATCCTGGCTCATTTATGGCGTTAATTACTATGGGGCGACGATATTGGAGAATAAGATCATCCTGGTCTGTATACAGTTTTCTCTTCTTGAATCCCTGGCCTGTCGATATTCTGCAGAGAAGATCGGAGATATAATCCGGTATTACACTATTTACATTGTCAAAATTAAGCACGCCTTCATGCAAGGAGGAAATAGCAATTTCTCGCTCATCAAACTTAAGGGAGTTGCGTGTGACAACATTTGGATCCGGAATAGTTTTAAGTGCGTCACACAGAGAGGACTTTCCGGCTCCGTGTGGACCTGTTATAATATTGATAGTATGCGGAATGTCGGCAACAAAGTTCGTTCCCATTATGCCTGATATCAGAACTTCCTGATCTTCATCCAGATTCCACGATTTTAAAAAAGTCTTCAGATCTGCAGGTTCACCGTCTTGGATTTCGGCCTTGAGCATGCCATTATAGCGTACAGTGTAAGGTTGTTTAGGAATCACTTTAGCAATCCCATCTTTGCTTATCACAAAGACACTCCCGTCTTCGTTAATTGGATCATATATGAGCTCATTTCCAAGTTTATGAACTCTTACTCCGACATTCAAATTATTTTGACTTGCTTTAGCACGACACATTTTTTGAACTAAATTAATGGAATCCGTAGATGGGACGATCCCCTTAACATTGTAAAAAAGGTATGTTAAGTAATCCTGAAATCCAACACTTTCCACAGACATGGGTATATTATCTCTAACAATATATGAAAATCCCATTTGATCCTGGAAAAAGTTTGAATTTTCGATTAATTCCCAGAGTACCGTTGCTTGGTTCTTTCCATCCTCAGCTTTTTTCTTTCCACTCAATGCATTTAAAATTTCACGCCTAATTGTCTTTAGTGAGATTCCCTCTATATATGGTGAGTTCTTTACCCCCGAAGGAAAGTTTCCAGATTTAATCGCTTCTGCATCTTCTTCTTGTATTATTAGAATTCCTTTAGTCGTCGAAATTTTGATTTCATCATTCTGTTTTGTGATGCTAATAAGCTCGTTCGAACTGCGCATAAAAAACGCCCCCCATAAGACTTAAATTCACTGATGTGTTACGTATTTGTAAGGTGCTGGGATTTTGTTGTGATCCCATCATTTTTTCATCTCCTTTTTTTCGTTGTTCTCAGTAATTTTTGTATTTGTAATGATTTCCCACAATTCAATGAGTTTCAAAACAGGAGGTTTATTTTCCATTCTCTAATTCACCCTTGTTCTGATTGATATACTCCCTGAGTGCCATCCGAATCAGAGACGTTCTGGATAGTTCCTTTAACTGTGCAATTTTATCAATTTCCGTTAGGGTTTCTTCTTTTATTCTTAATAGGACTAATTTTGACCCGTCACTGCTATTCATAATGCTATATAACACTGTTATATATAAATTTTATCAACGTAATTATTTATTAAACTTAACTTCTCTGTTATATATCTATTTATACCTGTAATTTATATAACTGTATATGGCCGTAAAAGAAAAGAAAGTATCGCAAATTGGTTTTAAATTGTCTGAGATAGCTTATAAAAATACTAAAAAAATGTACTATTTTACAATGTTTTTCTTACCTGGTATTGAAAATTTGACACTCAATGATTTTATACTCTTGATCACTATTATTTATATTAGTCTTGAAGGCCTAGAGAAATTTGCTGTATTGAAATACCCTTATTCCAGAAATGTATTCACTGCTGTTAGGGTTCCAAAAGAGATAAAGACACAAATTGAAAATTTACGAAAAGGAGAAAATGAGAATAAAAATGACAATAAGAAGATAAATTTGTCAGAAATAATACCATCCGTCCTTGAACGACTAAGTGATGAGAATACATGGGTATCTTTGTTCGCAATTCTATACTTAATCTCTTTTATTAATGATACATTTGGGGAATTTATAAGCAAGGAAGAAAAAGAAAATTTCACGAAGAGATTAATACTGCCAGATTTTATAAAGAAAAACGTCGATACCATTTTTGAATTTTTTAGTGAAGATTTCTATGAATATTATTATAAAGGTAATTCTGATGAAAAACAAGACTCCTATAAGCAATTTAAACAAGCGACTGAGAAAATTGTAGAGGCATGTAATACCTCATACAAGGAAGTGTATGGTGATTCTCTCAAAGAATATCACTCTGAAAATATGCGGTCTAAATTTGAAGAAATATGGTCAGATGTTACGGCCATTTATATAATAATTAAAGAAATTACTCCTACTCATAATGTTTCTGAAATAAACCCTAGAATACTTGCTTCTTATTTGAACTATATTGAAGATATGCTTTATCATATTTCGTTTTCGTCGGATCCAGAGAAAGAAATCGAAATTTCACTACCAAAAGGAGTCAAAGATGAATTTAGATATCATTTATTTGAGGCTCCGAAACTATTTGCACGTACATGGACATATTTTTACGTGTTTCCTCTTAAATTTTTAATTCAGTTCTAAATTTTCTTAATAATTCTGGATTTTTCATTATATTCTCAAGAATTGTATTTAAAAGTTGAATTTTCGCAGTTTCAGGTGCCTTATCTATCAGTTCCTTTACCATTGAATCTATAGCGCTTGACTCCTTTATTTTCCTTTCGATTTCTCTCTCTTTTTCCTCTATTTCTATTGCCGTCTTTATGTCAAAGGGCATCCAGCAATTTCTACAGTACTGGGCATCGCTCGGATTTAGGGTATGGCATCTCAAGCATTCCTTGGGCTTATCTTCCTGGATAGTTTCGTTTTCGGGAACTTTTATTCCATAGGCCTTAAGAATTGCGTTATCCTGGTCTCTCAGTGAGAGATGTACATATGTCCTTGTCTGCCTTGAACCATGGACCCAGCCCATCTGTGCTTCAAGAGGGGCCTCAGTTACTTTGGAAGCAAGGATAGTTGCCCTTGTATGCCTGAATAGGTGTGGATGTATTCGCTTCTTGATTCCGGCCCTTTTTGCTGTATGTCTTATTATTGAATAGACGTCAGCATATGTCAGGGACCTTCCGAGTATGTTTTCTGATAAATTGCAAAACAGGAAAGCATTAACGTCATTTCTCAACGGATGATTATCAAGCCATGCCCTCAGATAAGCGATACTGTTTCCGACTATCCGCACTTGTCTGAACCCCGTCTTTCCCGTCACTCTCAGTAAGGCTCCGAACTCATCAAAACTGAGATCCTTAATTCTCATATTGATTATTTCCCCTATTCTACAACCTGAATCATAGAGAACTGAGAACAAGGCCCTATCTCTGGCATTCTTTGAATTTTCAATTAATGCTGTTACGTCCTGATAAGTTAACAGATCGTCTGGTGCCTTTCCATTACCTTTTACTTTAGTCTTCATGTTTTGAATATAATCGGGCAGTTTTCCCAGGTGCCATCGATAGAACTTCTTGACCATTGTTATATATGTAGTCCTGGTCCAGTCACTATATTCCGAATCAAACAATTTTTCCATAACTGTGTCTATATCTTTTGTCTTTGGCCTTAGAAACCCATCCGGTATCCACTCAGCAACCTTTCTTAGCCTCTGTACATAGTTGATCCTTCTTATTTCAGATATATTCTCCTTAATTTTCAGGTCATTAACAAATTTCTTAATTGTGTCCTTAATTTCTTTGTTAAATTGCTCATTTTCGAGCCTTCTGAGCTCATCTCCTAGTGTGTCCTTATATGGAGTTACCATGAATGTTATAATCCCTTCTCGCTCTTAAATGTTATGGAGTGGAACAATTATTATAACGCCAGGGGGGAGATTTGAACTCCCGAGCTCTTGCGAGCAATAGATCTCGAATCTATCGCCTTGGCCGGACTAGGCTACCCTGGCAACTATCTTCGTAAAACAGTTGCTCAATATAATAA
>Ga0080006_1087931_pt1 | contig 14115 bp, 13 predicted proteins | sample RS3BMetagenome_FD_69209 | JGI IMG/M metagenome (GOLD analysis project Ga0080006, IMG submission 69209) | Ferric oxide microbial mat and aquatic microbial communities from Rainbow Spring, Yellowstone National Park, USA - RS3B (SPADES... ...
GATCGTGGTCGGCGGCCCATACGCGGCAGGCACGTCGCGCCAGCGGCAACCGGTCTTCAGCACGTGCAGGATGCCGCTGATGACACGCCGGTCATCGACGCGCGGCTTGCCGGGCCGCCCATGCGGCAGGTGCGCGTCAATGGCAGCCCAGGCCGCGTCCGATAGCCAAAACAGATGCCGCGTCATTCGCTTCTCGCTCCGAACCCACTCGGAACAAGGAAACGCAAACGGACGCAATAGGTTGTTTGGGTTCTCTTCCTAGCTGCGGTAGCTGGCGTTGATGTCGATGTAGCCGTGCGTGAGGTCGCAGGTCCAGACCTCGGCCCGGCCGCGCCCCATGCCGAGATCGACGGCGATCTCGATCTCCGAGCCTTTGACGTGCGCCACCACCGGGGCTTCGTCGTAGCCAGGCACCACCGCGCCGGCGCGCGCCATCCAGGTGCCGCCGATCGACACCGACAGCAGGTCGCGGTCGGCGGGCTCGCCGGCCTTGCCGACCGCCATGACGATTCGTCCCCAGTTGGCGTCCTCGCCGGCGATCGCCGTCTTGACCAGCGGCGAGTTGGCGATCGACAGCCCCACCCGGCGGGCCGAGATGTCGGACACCGCGCCGGCGACGCTGACATGGATCAGCTTGCTCGCCCCTTCGCCGTCACGCACCACCAGCAGGGCGAGGTCGAGCAGCAGGCCGTGCAGCGCCTCGGCGAAATTGGCGAGTTCGGGCTGCGAGGCGTCGTGCATCGCGCCGTTGCCGGCGGCGCCGGTGGCGAACAGCAGCACCGTGTCCGAGGTGGAGGTGTCGGAATCCACCGTCGTGCAGTTGAAGCTGCGCGCCACGGCCCGGTCGAGCAGCGCCTGCAGCACGCGCGGCGGCAAGGCCGCGTCGGTCGCCACGAAGCACAGCATGGTCGCGAGATCCGGGGCGATCATGCCGCTGCCCTTGGCGATGCCCTGGAGCCGCACGGTCACCTCGCCGATCCGCGCGGTGCGCGCCGCCCCCTTGGGAAAGGTGTCGGTGGTCATGATGCCGCGCGCCGCCTGCTCCCAGCCATCGGCGGCCAGGCGCGCATGCAGGCCGGGGAGCGAGCCGGTGATCCTGTCGTGCGCCAGCACCTCGCCGATCACCCCGGTGGAGGCGAGGAACACCTCGTCCGGGCGGCAGTCGAGCAGGGCTGCTGCCGCCTCGGCGCTGGCGGTCGTGGTCTCGCGCCCGGCCGCACCGGTGAAGACGTTGGCGTTGCCGGCATTGACCACCAGCCCGCGCGCGTGCCCGCCGGTGAGTGCCGCCCGGCACCAGTCGACCGGCGCTCCGGGGCAGAGGTTGCGGGTGAACACCCCGGCCACGGTGGTGCGCGGCGCGAATTCGAACAGCACGAGGTCGGTGCGACCCTGGTAGCGGATGCCCGCCTCGCCGGCGGCGATCCTGACCCCGGCCAGGGGGGCCAGCGCCGGGAACGGGCGGGCCAGCGGCGAGGCGCGCGTCGGCCGGGAGGTCACGAGGCTCAGTCCGCCTTCGGTTCGCTGCCCGGGGTCGCCGGACCGCTCTGGTTGGGCACCGGCGGGGCGCCGGTGGCCGGTGCCATGCTCTTGTCGCTGTCGGTGACCGGCGTGCCGTCCGGCTTGTAGCGCACCACTGTGACCCCCCCGAGCGCCTTCTGGACCACCTGGCGGACGTCCTGCTGGATCAGCTTCTGGCGGATCTGGTCCTTGACGGAATCGAAGCCCGGCGGCGGGGCGATGCGGGTGTCGAGCACCTGGATGACGTGCCAGCCATACTGGGTGTGGACCGGCGTCTGCGAGATCTGGCCTTTCTTCATGGCGAAGGCGGCGGACGAGAAGGCGGGCAGCATGTCGCCCTGCTTGAACCAGCCGAGATCGCCGCCGTTCTGCGCCGCGGACGCCTTGTCGGTGGAGAGCTTGGCGGCCAGCTTGGCGAAGTCCGCGCCGTGGTCGAGCTGGCGGATGATGCTCTTGGCCTGCGCCTCGGTCGCCACCAGGATGTGGCGGGCGTGGACTTCCTTCTCGCCCTGCTTGCTGCCGATCGTCTTGTCGTAGGCGTCGCGGACCGCCTGTTCGGTGACCAGCGGCGAGATCTCGCGGGTGAGATAGACGTTCTGCAGCGCGGTGTTGGCCGCGTCCTGCATGATCTTCTCCACGCGCGGGTTCCTGGGCAGGTCGGTCTTCTCGGCCGCGATCAGCAGTGCCTTCTGGTCGATCACCTGGTTGACCACCATCGGGAACAGCATGGAGGGCGGCATGTTGCGTGCGTCCTCCGGCAGGCTCTGGGCGGCGGCGCGGACGTCGTCGAGCGTGATCGGCTGGCCGTTGACCGAGGCGATCACCGGGTTCGGGTTGGCAGGTGCTGCCGGCTTGGCGGCGCCCGCCGGGCCGGAGGCCGGCGGGGTTGCGGCGGGCTGGTGGCTGGCATCGGCGCCGGCCGGCTGGCCGGCGGACCGGCTGGTCTGCGCCTCGGCGGCCACGCCGAGGCCGGGCAGGAGACCAGAGGAAGGTGCGAGAAGAGCGGCGGCCGCGAAAGCGACGGCCGGGCGGGTAAGCCGCATGAACCAGGAACCTTGGAAATGAGCGTGGGCGCGGATCATGGACGAACCCACATGGCCCCACAAGGCGACGGGCCGTGACAAGTCGGCCACGCGTGGCGGCCGGTATGGCGGCTCCGGACGGCGGGCGGACGGCCTGTCGCGAGGTGCGGCCGGCGCAGTTTCATTGACCGTGGCGGGGCTGGGGCTTATCTCAAGCCCGATTATCCAGCCATGGCCGCCGGGCCGGTGGCCTGCGGTCCCGGGGGAGGCTCGATCCGGCCCCTCCCGGGCGTCAGGAGCGCCGGCGAGTGATCCATGACGCCGCCGGAAGCCCTCGATGTTCGCAAGTCTCGCCCGCGCCGTATTCGGCTCCGCCAATGACCGCTCGCTGCGCGCCCACCAGCGGCGCGTGCCGCAGGTGGGTGCGTTCGAGCCGGCCATCGCGGCGCTCGACGACGCAGCCCTCGCCGCCAAGACGGTCGAGTTCCGCGAACGGCTGGCCCAGGGGGCGACGCTCGACGACCTGCTTCCCGAGGCGTTCGCCGTGGTGCGCGAGGCCAGCCGCCGCGTGCTCGGCATGCGCCATTTCGACGTGCAGCTGGTGGGCGGCATGGTGCTGCATTCGGGCCGCATCGCCGAGATGCGCACCGGCGAGGGCAAGACCCTGGTCGCCACCCTGCCGGTCTATCTCAATGCGCTGGGCGGCCGCGGCGTGCACGTGGTCACCGTCAACGACTATCTCGCCCGCCGCGACGCCGAAGAGATGGGCCAGCTCTACAGCTTCCTCGGCCTGTCCACCGGGGTGATCGTGCCCAACCTGTCCGATGACGAGCGCCGCGCGGCTTACGGGAGCGACGTCACCTACGGCACCAACAACGAATTCGGCTTCGACTACCTGCGCGACAACATGAAGTACCGGCTCGAGGACATGGTCCAGCGGCCGTTCAACTATGCCATCGTCGACGAGGTGGATTCCATTCTGATCGACGAGGCGCGCACGCCGCTGATCATCTCCGGCCCGGCCGAGGACAGTTCGGACCTGTACCGGCGCGTCGACACGGTGGTCAAGGAACTGGTGACCGACCCCGCCACCTTCGACAAGGACGAGAAGTTCCGCTCGGTGACGCTCACCGAGGCCGGCTCGGAGACGGTCGAGGCGATGCTGGTCGAGGCCGGCATCGTCACCGAGGGCGCGCTCTATGACGTGCACAACATCGCGGTCGTGCACCACGTCCAGCAATCCCTGCGTGCCCACACGCTGTTCTCGCGCGACGTCGACTACATCGTGCGCAAGGGCAAGGTGATCATCATCGACGAGTTCACCGGCCGCATGATGGAAGGCCGGCGCTACTCCGACGGGCTGCACCAGGCGCTGGAAGCCAAGGAGCATGTGGAGATCCAGCAGGAGAACCAGACGCTCGCCTCCATCACCTTCCAGAACTATTTCCGCCTCTACCCCAAGCTGTCGGGCATGACCGGCACGGCGATGACCGAGGCCGACGAGTTCGCCGAGATCTACAAGCTCGACGTGGTCGAGATCCCGACCAACCTGCCGGTGGCGCGCCTCGACAGCGACGACGAGGTCTATCTCAACACGACCGAGAAATATAAGGCGGTCACCGAGCTGATCGTCGAGGCCAGCAAGACCGGCCAGCCGATGCTGGTCGGCACGACCAGCATCGAGAAGAGCGAGATGCTGTCCGAGCTGCTCAAGCAGCGCGGCGTCAAGCACAACGTGCTGAATGCACGCTTCCACGAGATGGAGGCGGTGATCATCGCCCAGGCCGGTGCGCCGGGGGCGATCACGATCGCCACCAACATGGCCGGGCGGGGAACCGACATCAAGCTGGGCGGCAATGCCGAGATGCGCATCCGCCAGGAACTGTCCGACATCGCCGACCCCGCCGAGCGCGAGCGTCGCGAGACCGAGCTTCGCGCCCAGGTCGCCGAGTGGCACGAGGAGGTCAAGCAGGTCGGCGGGCTGTTCGTGATCGGCACCGAGCGGCACGAAAGCCGGCGCATCGACAACCAGCTGCGCGGCCGCTCCGGCCGCCAGGGCGACCCGGGCGCATCGCGCTTCTTCCTGTCGCTCGAGGACGACCTGATGCGCATCTTCGGCTCCGACCGGATGAGCGGCATGCTGCAGCGGCTGGGGCTGAAGGAGGGCGAGGCGATCGTCCACCCCTGGATCAACCGCGCGCTGGAAAAGGCGCAGAAGAAGGTCGAGGCGCGCAACTTCGACACGCGCAAGAACCTGCTGAAATACGACGACGTGATGAACGACCAGCGCAAGGAGGTCTACGCCCAGCGCCGGGAGTTCATGGCGGCCGAGCATGTCTCGGACATCGTGGCCGAGATGCGCCGCGAGCTGATCGACCAGCTCGTCGCCGCCCGCATCCCGGAGAAATCCTTCGCCGAGCAGTGGCAGTCGGCGGAGCTCGCCGAGGATGTCCGCCGGCTGCTGGCGCTCGACCTGCCGATCGCCGACTGGGCGGCCGAGGACGGGATGGACGGCGAGCAGGTCGCCGAGCGGATCGAGCGGGCAGCGTCGGCGATGATCACCGCCAAGACCGACGCGTTCGGCCCGGAGGTGATGCGCTTCATCGAGAAGCAGCTCCTGCTGACCACGCTGGATGCGGTGTGGAAGGAGCATCTGCTGATGCTCGACCAGCTCCGCCAGGGGATCGGGCTCCGGGCATACGCGCAGAAGGACCCGCTCAACGAGTACAAGCGCGAGGCCTTCACCCTGTTCCACGGCATGCTCGACCAGATGCGCGAGCGGGTCACCGCGATGCTGGCCCGCGTCGAGGTGGGGCCGGCGCCGGAGCCCGGGCCGGAGACGCTCGACCTGTCCTCGCTGTCGGCCGAGCAGTTGAACGAGTTGGCCGCCGCCGGCCTGCTCACCGCGCCGCCCGGCGGTCCGTCGGGCTTGATAGGCCCGGCACCGATCGCCGGCGCCGCACCGATGGCGCTGGCCACCCACGGTGCCGGCAGCGCCAGCCTCGGCGAGGTGGCGGTTCCGGGCCACACCCATCTCGGCCCGGCCGAGACGGCACCGGCCGGTGCCGGCGGCCCCGCCGCCTGGGCCGACACGCCGCGCAACGCCGCCTGCCCGTGCGGCTCGGGGCGCAAATACAAGCATTGCCACGGCCGCGCCGCCTGAGCGGGCAGGCCTGACGATCAGGGCGGAGCCATGGCGGGACATTCCCAGTTCAAGAACATCATGCACCGCAAGGGCGCGCAGGATGCGCGCCGGGCGCGGCAGTTTGCCAAGGTGATCCGCGAGATCACGGTGGCGGCCCGCTCCGGCCTGCCCGATCCCGGCTCCAATCCGCGCCTGCGCGCGGCGATCTCGGCGGCGCGCGAGGTCAACATGCCGAAAGACACGGTGGAGCGCGCGATCCGCAAGGCGACCGGTGCGGGGGGCAGCGACGACTATGTCGAGGTGCGCTACGAGGGCTACGGCCCGGCCGGGGTGGCGGTGATCGTCGAAGCCCTGACCGACAACCGCAACCGCACCGCGTCCGACGTACGCGCCGCCTTCTCCAAGCATGGCGGCTCGCTCGGCGAGACCAACTCGGTCTCGTTCCTGTTCCACCGACTCGGCGCGGTGGCCTATCCGGCCAGCGTGGCGGGCGAGGACGAGATGCTGGAGGCGGCGATCGAGGCCGGGGCCGACAGTGCGGAAAGCTCCGGGGCCGGCCACGAGGTCACCTGCGCGGTCGAATCCTTCTTCGCCGTGCGCGACGCGCTGGAGTCCCGTTTCGGGCCGCCCGAGCGGGCGGCGATCGAGTGGCGGGCGCAGACCTCCGTCAGCCTCGACGAGGAGAAGGGTGCGTCGATGCTGAAGATGATCGACGCGCTCGAGGACAATGACGACGTGCAGGCGGTCTATGCCAATTACGACCTGCCGGACGACGTCGCCCAGAAGCTGTCGGCCTGAAGCACCTCACGGAAAGAGCCTGGCCTGACCCGCATCCTCGGCATCGATCCCGGCCTGCGCTTCACCGGCTGGGGCTTGCTGGAGGCGAGCGGCAACCGGCTGCGCCACCTGGCCGACGGGGTGATCGCCACCGACGGCGCGCAGGACGTGCCGCTGCGCCTGCGCGCGCTGCACGACGCGCTGTCGGCGCTCATCGCCCGCGAGGCGCCCGACGAGGCGGCGGTCGAGGAGACCTATGTCAACCGCAACGGCACCGCGACGCTCAAGCTCGGCTATGCGCGCGGCGTGGCCCTGCTGGTGCCGGCGCTGGCCGGCTTGCCGGTCGCCGAATATGGCGCGCGCTCGGTCAAGCTGTCGGTGGTGGGCACCGGGGCGGCCAGCAAGGAGCAGGTGTCGATGATGGTCGGCCGCCTGCTGCCCGGGGCGGCGCTGCGCCGCTCGGACGCCGCCGACGCGCTGGCCATCGCCATCTGCCATGCCCACCACCGCGCGAGCCACCTGGCGGTGGCCGGCGGCCGGCGGATGGCCTGAGCGGCGTGGTCGGCCGGCCGGCATGATCGCCCAACTCACCGGGCTCGTCGCCCATCTGGAGGCGGATCGCTGCGTGGTCGACGTGCATGGCGTGGGCTACCTGGTGCAGGCCAGCACCCGCACGCTGGCCGCCCTGCCGCACGCGCCGGAGCCGGCCCGGCTGCTGGTCGAGACGGTGGTGCGCGAGGATGCGATCCTGCTCTACGGCTTCGCCGACGCGGCCGAGCGCGACTGGTTCAGGCTGCTCACCACCGTGCAGGGGGTGGGCGCCAAGCTGGCGCTCGCCGTGCTTTCGGCGCTGTCGCCTGCCGACCTGGTGCGGGTGATGGCGGGCGGCGAGCGGGTGGCGCTGACCCGGGTGAGCGGTGTCGGCGCGCGGCTGGCCGAGCGGCTGCTGAGCGAGCTGCGCGGCAAGGCGCAGGCGATCGTGCTGCCGACGGGAGCCGGGCTGCCGCCCGGTGCCACGCTGCCCGAGCCGGAGGGCGGGCTCGAGGCCGACGCGCTCGCGGCCCTCGCCGGGCTGGGCTTCCGACGCGCCGAGGCGGCACCCGTGCTGGCCCGCATTCTCGGCCGGGCGCCGGACGGCGCGCCGCCGCTGCTCGACCGGGTGATCCGCGATTGCCTCAAGGAGCTGGCCCGATGAGCGGATCCGCGGGCGATGCGGGGCGCGAGACGCTCGATCCGCGCCGGCAGGACGAGGACGCGCCGGAGGCGAGCCTCAGGCCGCAACATCTCGGCGAGTTCATCGGCCAGAAAGCCAGCCGCGAGAACCTGTCTGTCTTCATAAAGGCGGCGCGCGGACGCGGGGAGGCGCTTGACCATGTTCTGCTGCACGGCCCGCCGGGTCTGGGCAAGACCACGCTGGCGCAGATCGTCGCGCGCGAACTCGGCGTGGGCTTCCGCGCCACCTCGGGGCCGGTGATCCAGCGCTCGGGCGATCTCGCCGCCCTGCTGACCAACCTGCAGCCGCGCGACGTGCTGTTCATCGACGAGATCCACCGCCTGCAGCCGGCGATCGAGGAGGTGCTCTACCCGGCGATGGAGGATTTCCAGCTCGACCTGATGATCGGCGAGGGCCCGGCGGCGCGCTCCGTGCGCATCGATCTGTCGCCCTTCACCCTGGTCGCGGCCACCACGCGGGCTGGGCTGCTGGCCACACCGCTGCGCGACCGGTTCGGCATCCCGCTGCGCCTGGTGTTCTACACGCCCGAGGAGCTGCGGCTGATCGTGGCGCGTGGCGCCGAGCTGCTGCGCTTCGAGCTGACCGGCGACGGGGCCGAGGAGATTGCCCGGCGCTCGCGCGGCACGCCGCGCATTGCCGGCCGCCTGCTGCGCCGGGTGCGCGACTTCGCCACCGTGGCGCGCAGCGGCAGCGGCGCGGTGGATCGCACGCTGGTCGATGCCGCACTCACCCGCCTCGAGGTGGACGCGCTGGGGCTCGACGCCATGGACCGGCGCTACCTGCGGCGCATCGCCGAGCACCATAACGGCGGCCCGGTCGGGGTGGAGACGCTGGCCGCCGCACTGGCCGAGGCGCGCGACACGCTCGAGGACGTGGTGGAGCCGTTCCTGATCCAGGAGGGTCTGGTGCTGCGCACCAGTCGCGGGCGGGTGCTGGGCGAGCGCGGCTGGCGGCATCTCGGCCTCCCGCCGCCGCCGTCGGCCCCGGGGCAGTTCGACCTGCTCGACGAGGGCTGAGCCCGGTGACCCGGCATGTCCTGACCGCGCGCGTCTATTACGAGGATACCGACGCAGGCGGCGTGATGTATCACGCGCAGTATCTCGCCTTCGCCGAGCGCGGCCGGACGGAGGCGCTGCGCGCGCTCGGCGTTCCGGCGCGCGCGCTGCTCGACGGGCACGGGCTGGCCTTCGTGGTGGCCGGGCTGTCGGTCACCTACCGCAGGCCGCTGCGGCTCGATGACGAGGCGGTGGTCGCGACCTGGCTCGAACAGCGCGGCCATGCCCGGCTGCGGCTCGGCCAGTCCCTGTCGCGCGCCGGGGCGGACGGGGTGGCCGCATCGCTGTCGGTGACGCTGGCCTGCGTGCGGGCAGGCGACTTCCGTCCGGCCCGGATCCCGCCGCCCTGGGCTGCTGCGATCAGCACCCTTGTCGAGACGGACTCGGAACATTTCGTTGCATGACGCAAGGCACGCGTGCTTCTGCTTTGCGCCCGGAGGCGATAAGCAGGCCGCGTTGTGGCGCCCGGCCAGGGGATTCCGGCCGGGCCGGCTGAGGAGGGGAGGCGCTTTTGGATCGCGCGGTTGATGCTGTTAACCTCGGGGCGGCGGCCACGGGCGACCTGTCGCTGTGGGGGCTGTTCATCCAGGCCTCGATCGTCGTCAAGCTGGTGATGATCGGCCTGGTGGTGGCCAGCGTCTGGGTCTGGGCGATCATCTTCGAGAAGACGGTGGCGGTGCGTCGCGCGAACCGCCAGGCCAACGGCTTCGAGGACCGCTTCTGGTCCGGCGGCAGCCTCGACGACCTCTACGAGACGGAGGGTGCCAAGCCGGCCCATCCGGTCGCCGCGGTGTTCGGTGCGGCGATGGGCGAATGGCGCCGCTCGGCGCGGGTGCGGGGGGCCGATCTCAGCCGCGGCAGCGTCCAGGAGCGGGTCGACCGCGCCATGGCGATCACGGTGACGCGCGAGATGGAGCGTCTCGAGCGGTGGATGATCTTTCTCGCCTCCGTGGGCTCGGTCGCCCCGTTCGTCGGCCTGTTCGGCACCGTCTGGGGCATCATGCACTCCTTTTCCGCCATCGCCGCCATGCACAACACCAATCTTTCGGTGGTGGCACCCGGCATTGCCGAGGCGCTGTTCGCCACCGCCATCGGCCTGGTCGCCGCCATCCCGGCGGTGCTCGCCTACAACAAGATCAGCAGCGACCTGGCGCGCTTCGCGGCAAGGCTGGAGGCGTTCGGCACCGAGTTCGGCGCCATCCTGTCGCGCCAGGCCGAGGAGCGGGGCTAGCGCATGGCGGTTTCCCTCGGGCCCGGCGGCCGCGGTCGCGGCCGCGGTCGCGGTCGCTACCGGCCGATGGCCGAGATCAACGTCACCCCGCTGGTCGACGTCATGCTGGTGCTGCTGATCATCTTCATGGTCACCGCGCCGCTGATGACCAGCGGTGTGAATGTCGACCTGCCGAAGACCAGCGCCCAGCCGGTGAACAACGACACCAAGCCGCTCACCGTCAGCATCAAGGCGGACGGCTCGCTCTATCTGGGCGACGAGGCGGTCAGCACCGACCAGCTGGTGGCGCGGCTGCAGGCGGACTCGAAGAACGACCCGACTCGGCGGATCTTCGTGCGCGGCGACCAGCACATCGACTATGGCCGGGTGATGGATGTCATGGGCCGGATCACCTCGGGCGGCTTCAGCCATGTCGCCCTCCTTGCCGAACAGCCGGCCGGCGGCGCTTCGTCTTCCGCCGCCGCTGCTCCGGCCGCTGCCCCGGCTGCTGCCCCGGGCGCTGCTCCGGCTCCCGCCGCGGGCCGATGATCCCATCTGGCGATGCCCGCACGTCCTCGCTACCAGGACCCGTCCTCCACCACCCTGCGCCGCGCCCTGCTGGCGTCGGGCGGGCTGCATCTGCTGGTGCTGGCGGCCCTGCTGGTGAGCGTGCCGGCCAAGCCGCCGGAGCCGCCTGAGCCGCCGGCGATCGAGATGGAGTTCGAGGGGCCGCCGGCCGCCTCGCAGAAATCCGACCAGCAGACGCCCCCCAAGCCGCCGGCGCCCACGCCGCTCGACGCGCAGCCGAACCCGACGCCGCCGCTCAATGTGCCGGTCGAGGAGGCACCGCCGCCACCGCCGCCGCCACCCCCGCCGCCACCGCCGCCCGAGGCGGTGCCGACGCCGGTCGAGCCCGCGCCGCTGCCGCCCAAGCTGCAGGCGCCGAGCCCCGAGCCGGCCCCGGCGCCGCCGCCGCCGCCGGCCCCGCCCGCGCCGCCGCGCCCGCTGGCGCCGCCCGCGCCCGTCGTGCCGCCGGCCCTGCCGCAGATCAGCCTGCCCTCGCACCTGTCGCAGCCGAACCCGACCAGGAACGCGACCCCCGACACCCATTCGCTGCTGGCCACGCTGGAGAAGTTCCGCGCCGACCAGAAGCAGACCCATCCGCCGCGGGCGCGGGCCAACCCCGCACAGGGCGGCGCGCCCAGCCTGGGGCGCGACATCACCCGCTCGCTGACCTCGGGCGAGCAGCATGCGATCGGCGCAGAGGTGCGCCGCTGCTATGCCGAGGACACGGAGGCGCGCAACTATGCCTCCTTCCAGGCGCACCTGACGGTGACGATCGACGCGAGCGGGGTTGCGCGCCTGGTGCAGTTCTCGCCCGCCGACGCGGCGCGCATGCAGGCCGATCCCGGCTATCGCGCGCTGGCCGACCGGGCGCGCGCGGCGGTGCTCGATCCCGCCTGCGCCAGGCTGCCGCTGCCGGCCGCCAAGCTGGGCAGCGTGCAGGAACTCAAATTCGTCTTCCGACCCTGAGCACGACGATCGGGGCGCGGAAGTGGCACTAGGCTGGAGATGCCGACGATGAACGACCAACCTCGCACCCCGTTCGGCCCCGTCGAACGTCGGCGGCTGATCCTGGGGGCGGCTCTCGCGGCCCTGCCCGGCCGGGCGCTGGCGCAGCCTGCGCCAGGGCCCGTCGCGCGTCCGGACGCGCCGGGGGCAGGGGAGATCACCGTCGATCAGGCGCACACCGCGCCGATCCCGATCGCCATCCCCTCCTTCGGCCCCGGCCTGGGCGAGCAGATCGCGGGCGTGATCACCGACGACCTGGCCGGCAGCGGGCTGTTCCGTCCGATCACCAGCGCGCCGCCGGGCGCGGGCGGAGTGCCCGATTTCGCCGCCTACCGGGCGCTCGGCGCGCAGGCGGCGGCCCTTGGCACGGCGAGCGGCAGCGGCACGATCCGCGTCGAGTTCCGCCTGTGGGATGTCCGCGCCGGCCAGCAGCTGCAGGGCACCGCCTATTCCACCAGCGAGGGCAACTGGCGGCGGATCGCGCACAAGATCGCCGACGTGATCTACCAGCGCATGCTGGGCGAGCCGGGCTATTTCGACACGCGCATCTGCTACGTGGCGCGCACCGGGCCGCGTGGCCGGCAGACCACCCGGCTTGCCATCATGGACCAGGACGGCGCCAACACGCGCTATCTGACCAGCGGCCGCTGGCTGGTGCTGACCCCGCGCTTCCACCCGACGCGCGACCAGATCGCCTTCATGAGCTACGCCAACGACCGGCCCCGGGTCTACCTGTTCGACCTCTCCTCGGGCGAGGAGCAGGTGCTGGGCGAGTTCCAGGGGATCAGCTTCGCGCCGCGCTTCTCGCCCGACGGCCGCTCGGTGGTGTTGTCGGCGACGCGCGGCGGCGGGTCGGACATCTATGTCATCGATCTCGCCACACGCGCCTCGCGCCGGCTCACCGCCTCGGGCTCGATCGACACCAGCCCGTGCTACAGCCCGGACGGCTCGCAGATCGTGTTCAACTCCGACCGCGGCGGCAGCCCGCAGCTCTACATCATGAGTGCCTCGGGCGGCGACGCGCGGCGCATCAGCTACGGCAACGGCCAGTACGGCTCGCCGGTCTGGAGCCCGCGCGGCGACCTGATCGCCTTCACCCGGATCGGCGGCGGCGGCTTCTCGATCGGCGTGATGGGCCCGGACGGCAGCGGCGAGCGGATCCTGACCCAGGGCTTCACCGTGGAAAGCCCGAGCTTCTGCCCCAACGGCCGCGTGCTGACCTATTGCCGGCAGAGTGCCGCCGGCGCGGGCGGTGCCGGGTTCAGCAGCTCGCTTGCCACCATCGACATCGCCGGCTTCAACGACCACCCGCTGCGCACCGCCACCGGGGCCTCGGATCCGGCCTGGTCGCCGCTCGGCCGCTGAACCGCTGGCAGGCGGGGCGTGAGGTGCCGCTACAAGCGGGCAGGCAGCCGGGCGGAAAAGCAACGCGTTGGAAGAAAACGCATCTTGGCCGTTCGGGGGTACGAATGGACTTGACCGGAAGCGAAACGAGAACGTAATCGGCCAGTGTCTACCAGCGGCTCGGGCACGCGGTCCGGTCATCGAGGCCCCGACCGGGTCCGTCGTTCGAGCATAACCTCCCGCAGGAAACCGACCATGAAGATGAAGCTCATCGGCGCGCTCAGCCTCGTCGCGCTGCTTTCCGCGTGCGCTGGCAACGAGAACAACGGCGCCGCCAACGGCACGGGTGCGAGCGCCAACCAGGCCGGTGCCGCGGCGCCGGGCAGCGAGGCCGACCTGGTCGCCAACGTGGGCGACCGCGTCTATTTCGACACCGCCGCGAGCGAGCTTTCCAGCGACGCCAAGGCCACCCTGGACCGCCAGGCCGCCTGGCTGCAGCGCTACCCGCAGGCGACCGTGCAGATCGCGGGCAATTGCGACGATCGCGGCACGGAGGAATACAACATCGCCCTCGGCCAGCGCCGCGCCAATGCGGCGCGCGACTACCTGGTGGCACGCGGCGTGTCGCCGGCGCGGATCAGCACCATCTCCTACGGCAAGGATCGCCCGACCGCGCTCGGCGACAACGAGCAGGCCTGGCAGCAGAACCGCAACGCCATCACCATCGTGAAGTAGGCGGGCGACGAAGCAGGGGCCGCGTCGCAGGGGGGCCAAGTCACAAGCCGGTCCCCGCGTCCGCCGCTTCCGAGGCTGGCCGCAGCGCGGACGGGAGGGGCGTTCAGCGCGAACGCCCTTGACCGTCCGCCCGGCAACGAGGATCAAGGCCGGACGTCCGGCGCGGCCCGCCGGCTTCGTGTTCGACGGCCCAGCCGACCAACAGCTTCCGTGACCAACAGCGTTCGTGACCAACAGCGTTCGTGACCAACAGCCTTGGGGACTTCTGCCTATGCGGCCTGCGACCCTCGGCCTGCTTGGTGCCCTGGTCCCCGTCGCACTCCTGTCCGCCCCGGCCGCCCGCGGCCAGGACGAGAGTCGCGAGGCGATCATGCAGCGCGACCAGATGCTCTACCAGCAGCATGAACAGCAGCTGCAAAGCCAGGCGGGCGGCGGCTCGCTGATCGCAGCCCCGCCCCCGCCGGGCCCCGCGCAGGGCAGCCCGCCGCCGGGGGCCCCGCCGG
>Ga0080006_1085648_pt1 | contig 14112 bp, 18 predicted proteins | sample RS3BMetagenome_FD_69209 | JGI IMG/M metagenome (GOLD analysis project Ga0080006, IMG submission 69209) | Ferric oxide microbial mat and aquatic microbial communities from Rainbow Spring, Yellowstone National Park, USA - RS3B (SPADES... ...
GGAGGCCATCTCCCGCTCCTGGATCCAGGTCGCGAGGCAGACCTGCCTGGTCCACCTCAAACGAAGCAGGAGGGTGAGGGACGCACTTGACTCCTCTCCCTCGCCGTCCCCACCCGGGGCTCTCCTACCTCCTTGCCCCCAGGGAGGCCCCCTCCTCAGGTCCAACAACCTGGCCGAGTCCTTCAACTCCATCCTGGAGAGTTCTGCAAGTGCCACTCCCCCTGGAGGACCGGATCGCCCGGGCCATAGCCCTCAACTACAACCTCTCGACCTGTTATCTCGTTCTTGTAATAATATTATAAGAACCCTTATTTCTTCGTAAATTGATCAAATATATTCAGTAATTCCTCAATTGAGTAAGTTCAAATCAACAGAGATATTACAATTCGCAAAGGAGTCCTGAATCGCCTACGACACTAGCGGTACACGATTTTCCAAATACTGCATGCAAAGAACGATATCACTCTTTAAGGTCTACCGGGGCGGGAGTGTGTAAATCAATTATCAACTCAATAAAAACTTATATAAAGGGATGAGTTTTATCTTTCTTCCCTCCCTTTCTTCCTCACCCTCTATATCATAAGTGACGACGACCAACTCTCTAGCCCTCAACATCTCTTCAGCCTTTAAGAGAGCCTTAAACTCCCTCTCCTCCACCTTATCCGAAGAGTATGTCACTTGCAGTAATCGTGAATTTACCTCATCGTAAAAGTCGACCTCAAAGTCCTTACCTTTGACGTAATGCAGACCCTTTAACTGGTTGTCTCTGAGTAGCTTTAAGGCGACTAGGTTCTCCATCACCCTCCCCTTGTCCTTAGCCCTCAGAGCTACTCTCGAAATGACGCCTGGGTCTACTACGTACACCTTTTTATTGTATGTCAACCTCTCCCTGGGTTTTTCGCCGTATCTTGGTAGGAAATAAACTAGGTAAGCGTTTTCTACGCCAAAAGACCATAAGTCTACAGTCTTCTTATCAACTCCGATAACCTTTGCTAGTTTGGAGAGGGATACCTCGGATGAGTAGTAGGAGATCAAACTCTTAGAGAAGTCCTTAAACTTCTCCAACTCCCTGACTTTATACCTGAAGGCTACGTCTTTAAAGAGTATGTCGTTATATATCACGTCAATTTGATCCCTACCTATCATCAACGCTTCCGGGAAACCCCCGACTTCCATATACCTCTCCAACTCTACATTCACCTCGGCAATCCTCCTCGTAGATATAGGGGTCTCCTCACTAACCCTCTTAAACCTTAAGTACTCCCTGAAGGAGAAGGGGAAGAGTATAAAATCGGAATGCCTACCCGTAAGCGAGGTCGCTAGCTCTCCCGATAACATTTTCGAGTTACTTCCCGTTATTATCACCCTTTTGGTCTCCCTCAGCCTGGAGATGAAGAGTTCCCAGCCCTTGACGTTATGCACTTCGTCAAAGATGAGGTAACCTACGTCGCTACTATAGACCTCATATATAGCTTGTTCTACTAACTTTAAGTCTTTGGCTATTAACCCGTAAAGGTTCTCGTCGTCGAAGTTCAAATAAGCGAACTTGACGTTTAATTCCTTAACTAACATTAATGATAACGTGGATTTTCCAGACCTCCTGACTCCTAATATAGCCAGGACGTTTGGTACAGTTAGAAATCTCGAAATATCCCCCGTGTCCCTCTTAATGTAATTAGATGCCAATTTTTCCTCAACCAACTCCTTCTGGTCGGCGACTATCCTTTTAGCCTCTTCCGCATTCATATATGAGTTTATTCCACCAACTTATTTTAAACTTAGTGGAGTTTATTCCACCAACTTATTCAATGTCAGGATAGAGCAAGAACGTCTTATGTTGTCACCGGGGTTAGCTCTATGTTTTCATTAATGTTACAGCAATTATTAGATTTTGCCTTGACTTCAAGGCCAAACCTAACGAGAAATCCCATAACTGCTGAATGTTAAAAGGTGATGAGTGATTTGTCCCCTTTAAAACACCTCGCTCAGTGGGTGTTTTATCTCTGTCTAGTGAAAAATAAACGGAAATGATTCTCTGAGGAGAACATGAATCTCTGCTTGGTCGTATTAAAGCTGTAGCAATTATAGTACTTGGTATGCCTTAATGCTACGCAAATAGTTTCACCTAGCTCTCTGTATTCCAACTCATAGGAATTACGATTAATATAGTATCACTAACAAATGATAAATGTATGCTATCACTTGAAAAGTTTAAAGTCTCTTCAATGATAAAGTGCTTCATAGAGAAGGGTTACGACACTGTTACGGCTCATTCGGCCGCTTTTCTTATATTGCTTGCTAGGGGGATAAGGACTTCTCGGATTTCAGACCGGTAGATGAAGGTGTGATGTATACTAGTTACGTTGAGTCCTCATGTAACGGTATAACGCCTGAGCTAAACGCAAATGATGAAGTGATCAGGGGCTTAGCGTTAAAATTGTGGAAAAAGATCGTTAAGGATAACGTCGATTTTGATGAAGAGGAGTTAAGGCTTATGAAAGAATTGGGTATTAACATATGAAAAGGATAAGAGATCCGATTTACGGTTATGTAACGCTCGGAGATGATGAATTAAAGATAGTTGATAACCCCTATTTCCAGAAGGTTAAGATATATTAGACAGAACGGCTTGGCTTATTTAGTTTTCCCTTCGGCTACCCATTCGAGGTTCGAACACAGCCTAGGCACTTTTCATGTAGCTTCCTTGATGGTAGAGAAAGTAAAGGCGTCGATAGATAAATCTTTGGTCAAAAAAGTGGCGTTAGTTCATGACATAGGTCATATGCCTTTCTCTCATACGTTTGAAGACGCAGTCAAAATCCTTGATGTAATGGAAAAAGGGAAGAATAGCCTAGGAAAAGAAACGTCTAGGAAAGATCAAATAGAAGGAGAGCATGCTGATTTTAAGACAGCTAAATTCCACGAGTACATGGGCATTCACATTTTGAAGGACTGTATGTGATTTGATGAGCTAGCTAAGGTAAAGGAAGAAATATATGTTAAGAAATCCTCAAAGGTGGAGTCGAGTATAGTCTCATCGACATTAGATGCGGATAGGCTGGACTACCTACAGAGGGATTCTTATTATTTTGTGTGAAATACGGATTTATACCGTTAGATAGGTTGCTGGAGGTGATGGAAATAAATAGTGACGGGAAGTATATCTTTGATAGCAAAGGAAGGGACGACCTAGAACACTTCCTAATTGCGAGGTACCATATGTACAGCGCTGTATATAACCATCCCGTTATAGGCATTATGAACGGAATAATGGCGTATACGATTGCCAAGATGATAGATGATAATATTATAACTAGAGAGGAAATAGAGGACTGCGAAAAGCTCGTTAATTTTACGGATGACGCCGTGCTATTTAAACTGAAGAATGTGTCCTCTCGTGCTGAGTATAAACACTTATATGAAGCCTTGTACTTGAGAAAGAAATATAAGAAAATTATCCTAGAAAGGCAACGAGTTAGCCTCCGTGGGTCCTAATCGTTAAGGTTCTATGGTTTTGGTTGGTAAGGAATCAACCAAGCCCCTCAAAGACCCTTCACGATCTGTTTCACTGGAACCACGTCTGCCAGGTACGCATAGCTGAGATACTTCAGTCCTAACAAGTGCTGCGCGTCAGTGAAGCTATTGACTGTGTCAAAAGGAATTATCAATTCATACCCTCTGAAGAACGCGTCTGCTGCAGTGTGCCTTACACATATGTCAGTATGAAGTCCGGAGAGAATGAGTGTGTTAGCTCCTTCTCCATCGTAGAGGGATCTCAAGACCGAATCGAGATCCGTATTGAAGAACCCTGAGTAACTCGTCTTAGGAACCACGAAGTCCTTAGGCTTAGGTTTGAGTTCCTCGACGACCTCCGCTCCCCAAGTACCCCTTATGGCGTGTTCCCCCCACCTGTTCACCTCGAAGTCCGTAGGTCTGTGGGAGTCGTTGGAGTATATGACGGGAACCGAGTGTTCCGAGGCCCAATCCAATAATTCTCTTATGCTGGGCACAATGGACTTGAACCTCTCATTTCCCAGTCTTCCCAAAACGAAATCGTTGAGCATGTCTATGATGACCACAGCGTACCTCCTCCTCTTGTCGTAAACGAATGGCCTCTTACTGTCCTTATATATGTCGCTCAAGTTGACGCTGACTCCCTCGAAGAGGTGTTTCAGCTCGTCTCCGTGATGGAGACCCATGGATGAGACCCAGGGAATATCTTCTCGTCCAAGCACTAAAAATGCTCTATATTTGAGCAAATTCTTCATGTAAGTAGTGGCAGTGGCGGCAAGGCTTACCGATACAGCAGTTATTAGACTTCGCCTTGACTGCGAGGCCACAGTTGACGTAAAGTTCCATAACTACTGTCGATAATTGAGGGATCCCCGTAGACCCTGAAGAGACAATGGTGTTACCGCACCTCACATGAGAGACGTTAAGTTCACGTCCCTGGGATCATCATTATCCTCTTCACTGCCTCCATTGTTTTCCTTATCATTTCCTCCAAGACCTTCCTCCCCCTCTCCTGATCTGCGTAAATCCTTCCCTCGGCCACAACCCCGTCCTGCCCGCCTTCATCCGCGGTTATGGTCTCGAAGACTCCTTCCTTGAACTTCATCTCACCCTTGGGTATAAGGTTGTCCTTAACGAGGTCTGGATATACACTCTTGACCAGAGATGTCTCGACGGATCCAGCGTGGAGGTCCTTCCCTGGAAACAGGTGGGACCCTATTCCCTGGAGGTTAACCACTAAGACCTTGAATTTCCCCCCGAAGTTCACTTTCCTACTCGCCACTTCCAAGACGGCCTCGTTACCACCGTGCCCGTTCACTATGACCAGCCCGAGGAGTCCCAATCTGCGCGAGCTCTCAGCAATGTCCGTCAACACCTTGAGGAGGGTCTCATAGCTTACCCCCACGTAAGGCAACGCACCGTGTTCCGTGGAACATCCGTAGTATAGGGTTGGGAAGAGGAGGACCTTTTCCTCCAGTTCCTCCACTTTCCTGGCTACCGTCTCAGCAATTAAGGAGTCAGTCCCTAAGGGAAGATGTGGACCGTGTTGTTCGACACTCCCCACGGGGAGTAAGCCCACCATCCCTGAGGTCAGTTCACCCTTAATCGCTTCCAGGAGCTTCATGTATCCCCATTGAAATGGGGGATGAACCTTTTATCTTAATGTGGGTTTTCGGGAGAGGGGTAGTCTATGAGCGATCTTGAAAGACCTCAAGCCCTCTTAAAGGATTTAGGACTACAGGACCATACTCTAGACTATAACTCTTTTACGTAACCACTCGTTATTTTCAATTTTATAAATATCGTTTTGACGTCGGTTATGTTCATGTAATATTACCCAGAAATCTCTCGAGATGATCTCCCAACCGATGACTGGCACCGCTCACGAGGACGAGAGAAGTTGGATGGGTATTGAAGTTTCCCTTGACTAGCCCGACGACCTGAGGGTGACCGTTACGATCCCTAGGAGCGGTGCACGTGGCGGAACTAGAAGTGGTTAAAGGAGGTAAGTTGCGCCACGGGTAAACACTCGTGGCAAGTCATGTCCTTTAGGATCCCCTTTTAGGTAATGAGATGTACACCCTTGACCTCGGATCCCTTATGTTAACGGCCCTCTCCACAAGTCCCTTCTCCGCCAGTATGGAGAGAGCGTACCTGACTGTCCTCTCTGAAAGTCCGGTCAGCCTGGCCAACTCCTTAGTTGACGCCTCTCCCTGCATCTCTAGCACCTTATACACGAACTTGGCACTGGGTGGCATCTCGGCCAATTCCATGGTTATTTTGGCCTTCCTCTCTATGGAGTCAGTCAACCTCCTCCCCAACCTTATGAACGTTACTCCCCTCTCAGCTTTGGTCATGGTGACCTCACTCTTCACCCTGTGTCTCACCACGCCGTCCACCACTATCTCGCAGCCCACCTTACTGGCCACCTCTCTTATCTCAATTACGCTATCGTCAGGTAAGACCAGGGTTTTCCTCAGGGGGTTAACGCTGTTCACGGGCACTATTTCCAGAACCCTGGAGTTCCTCATGATCATGGGTCCCCCTGCAGAGAGGGCGTAGGCAGTGGAACCAGTGGGGGTCGCCACTATGACACCGTCGCTCACGTCCCTCCATACACTCTCCCCATTTATCACCAGCAGGTAGTCCAAGAGGACAGCACTCTTTGAGGAGAAGAGGCCCACCTCGTTCAGCGAGAAGAACGTCGAGTCCTCATCCACAACCACCTTAAGTCTCATAACCTCCTCCAGCTCGTAGTTACCCTTCACCACAGTGCCTAGTCCTTCGTTCAGTTTCTCCCACTCTAGGGAAGAAAAGAATGTCGTGTAACCTGGTGGGCTCACGTGAAGCAACGGTAGTGGTCTGTCCCCCATGGTCTGTAAAGTCTCGAGGAGATCCCTATCTGACCCTAACACCAGGACGGCCTGGGCACTCTCGGGGTCAGTGACCTGCTCTACACCGTACCAGTGGAGCCTCTCCCTGACGAGGCTATCCAGTTTTGTCCCACCCTTGAAGGAACGTAGGAGGACTTTCCTTATGGGTTCCGGCATTCTTTGCATTCACTCCCCTTACTTATCTGTGGAAATTGTCCAAATAGATCACTTTTTAGTTATTTAAGTATTATAACCTCTCGCCATGAGCGCGCCCTTCCTCAGACGGTCTTCAGGTCTTGTGAAACAGGCAACACTCAAGGATCTGGTAATGCTCAACGTGGCCAACATGGGGGCAGGGTTGGCGGTCTTCCAGGGAATATCCCCCTACATAATCCCAGGGGCTGTGTTGTGGCTCTCCTCCCTACTCACCTTCCTCATATCTCTGCCCTTGGTCCTGCTCTACACCATGCTCCTCATGAGGATGCCTAGGACCGGTGGAGACTACGTTTGGTTGTCCAGGAAGCTCAACGGACCCCTAGGGAGCGTCATGGGGATAGCCCTAGCGTTCAACATGCCCCCCTTCTTCGCTCTCTCAGCGTTCTTCTCCGTGAGTGCCATAAACGCGGTACTCTACGAAATAGGGAAACTCAACGGGATCCAATCCCTAGTCTACCTAGCCAACGACGTCTTCGTGAACCCCTACGGTACCCTGAGCCTGGACCAGGAGTTACTGATATACGCCTTAGCAGCAGTAGCCTTCTCCGTCATAGTGGCGGTCAACGTGATGAGGCCCAGGTGGGGATTCTCCCTGACAACGTGGTTGGGCGTCTTCTCCTCCGTGACCTTATTAATCGCCCTCTTGGCCATAGCGGTGAACGCAGGAGAGTTTCACTCTGCGGTGCTCAGGTTCGTCAAGGATGAAGGCCTCAGTTACACTCCATATGAGGGCCCCAACTTCAGCTTGTACTCGACGATATATATGATCCCCTACTTTGCCTCCTTCGCGTACATCTGGCTTTACGCTGGGCCTGCTGTGTCCGCAGAGGCGAAGGAAGGTTCACTAAAGTGGAACTTGATACTGAGTAGCATCATGACCGCCCTCATGATAACTCTACCGTTCCTTGTCATGGACCTGGTGGGAGGGTATTCCTTCAACTCCTCCCTCTATCCAACATTCTCCTACAATTTCTGGACTGCCTCCATAGCGGTGTCGCCACTCCCCCTACAGTGGTTGATAGGGCTTGGCCTTATAGCCTGGAACTTCTTCGTCATGGCCTTCGGAGTCGTGGTCTTCGCGAGGTACATCTTTGCCTTCTCATTCGACAGGGTCTTCCCCTCCGTATTCGCCAAGCTGAACAAGGCATCCTCCCCTTACGTTGCTCACCTCCTTGACCTAGTGATTACCCTGGCCTTCCTGACCGTGCCCCTCATCTCTGTCAACGGAGCCCAGTCCCTCTATGCCTACACACCTTTGGCTGCTGTCTACCTCTTCCTGGTGGGCTTGACCGGAGTGAAGGTCGGATTAAGGGAGGGTAACAGGATCTTGACAGCCCTCGGGGTCTTATCGATGGCCTTTATGGGTTTCCTGGCGTACGAGTCCTTCATAAACCCCTACTTCGGGGTAGTGTCCAGTCAAGGGGTAAACTGGATAGGGACGGGTTACCTGCTCACGTTAGTGGGAAGTGGGGCGGTGATATACTGGATAGCCAGGACGGTTAGGAGGAGGGAGGGAATTAAGCTAGAAACGGTGTTTAGCGAGATCCCGCCGGAGTGATGTCCCTAGCCGTTTCGTGTAGCACTTAATAGAAATGGGGGTTCAAGTGAGTCGTAAAGCCCCGATAGTCCCCTTCATTCTGATCATGAATAAGATAGCCTCCTACCTGAACTTTCGGGGAAGGCGGGGAAGGTGACTGAGGTCGAGGTCGTGGCTAAAGGGATGCTAAGGAAGGTGGGGGAGTCGAGCATGAGACTGCGGAGAGTTGAGGGGTCGGAGTCCGACTGGACGGGGGTGAAGTTCTGTGTAACTACGTGGAGGGCCTCGTGAGCGAAAAGTATGACTCCTCCACGCCCTGAACTGTAGACCCAAAATCACCTCCACGAAAATAAGTCAGAATCAAGTCGAAATAATTTTAACTTTCTGGGGGTTAAGGGGGCGGAAGTCCCCCTCCGTGAGGTGGGGGATGGGTAGCCCCCTTACAGAAACCCTTTATAGTTATTAAAAAAGGATGTAACTATGCGGTACAGATTGGAAAGAGGATCGCATTCAGTTTACGCTCTTTATTACCACTATGTCCAGGTGGTGAAGTACCGCAGGAAGGTGTTCGATAATGAAGAGATTATAAACTTCCTAAAGGAACAAATTCAAGAAATAAGCGAAACGTTCGAGGTTGAGGTCATAGACATAGGGGTGGATAAAGATCACTTCCACATGTTATTCAGGGCGAAACCGACCTTGAATATACCCAGATACATAAACGCGATCAAGACGATCACGTCTAGGGAAATACAGAGAAGGTTCCCACAAGTAAAGGAAAAACTGTGGAAAGGACACTTCTGGTCACCTTCCTACTTCCTAGCAACAAGTGGACAGGTAACACTGGAGGTACTGAAAAAATATGTGGAGAGCCAGGGGAAAGAGTAACAAGATCCAACTCTCGTTCAAGTACAGGATTTACCCAACTAGGGAGGAAAAACTCCTCAAGGTGATGCAGGTTGAGGCTAAAGTGTACAATGCCCTGTTGGACGCAGTGAATAACGCGAGGAAAGAAGGGAAAAAGATAACACCTAAGGACACCCAAGGTATGTTGAAAGACTTGAAAATAGAAGGGAAGGAACTAGTTTACTCCAAGGCCCTCCAAATGGTGAACAACCAATTGTGGAAGAATCAAGCGAGGCCGTCGACCTTCCCTTCCTAGTCAGGCTCATTTAATCTCGTCCGGCCACCTCGGTTTTCCGCTCGTACCGTGGGACACGTATACGAACTGCGGATTGAGTGAGGCTATTCGCCTCACGCTCTCCAGTAATTGATCCTTATCCTCATATATTACAGGTAGCCTCAGCCCAGAGCCGGTACCCTGAAGGGTGTCCCCCACTATCACTACGTTCTCGTGGGGTAGGTGGAGGGTGACCGAGTCCGACGTGTGTCCAGGTGTATAAATTACGTTCACTCCCTCAATGATTTCTCCCTCCTTCAGCTTTTCAACACTCTGCAGAGGTCTGCCATGATCCTTCATGAAAAGGGAGAGTAGAGAGAACCCAACACGATACAACCTCGAGTGGATTACAGGTTTCCTCCACCTTCCTTCCCTCAGGAACTTCTCTCCATCCTCGTGGATGAGCAGAGGTACCTTGAGTCCCAACTCTGGAGCTCCTCCTATGTGGTCGCCGTGGGAGTGGGTGAAGACTACTGCCCTCAGTCTGTTCAAAACTCCCCTCTGTTCTAGGACTTCCCTCAACTTTTTACCACTCCCTGGGGTCCCTGCGTCCACCAATATAGTCTCGCCCTTATTGTTCTCCACGATGAAGGCCTTCACGAACCTCAACTTAATTTCCGTGACCGGCATGGTACATCCCTACAACTTCTTGACGAACTCGTAATGTATCTCCCTAAATCCCCTCTTCTTATAAAAGGATACTGCGATGACGTTCTTGGCGGGAAATCTGGCGGTAACTGAGTCGACCCCGAGTCCCTTGAGCTCCGACGTCAGGTAGTCCAGTATGGCCTCTCCTACTCCGCTCCTCCTGTAAGCTGGCATCACGTAGATCTCCTCTATTACAGCAACTCTGTTGGGGACGTAGAACTCCCTCTCCAGTATCTTAACCCTAGCAGCCCCTACCAACTTGTCTCCATCCTCAGCTACCACCAGTAGCTCCTTTCCTCCCTTGAGCCCCTCCCTGATAGACTTCTCCACCCTGTCCTCCAGATCCCCTGGGACTTGTAGGAGAGGATCAAACTCAGAGTTCAGGGAATACATCCTTGAGAATGCCTCTACGATAAAGGGAACGTCTTCGTCCTTAGCTCTCCTAACCCTCACGGGCTAACACCTCCACCGACCTCCTCGCCTCCTCTATCCTCTTCCTGGCTACGGTTCTGAACTCTTCCCTCTTCATCTTCACTCTGGCGTATCCCAACTCCACCGCCTTCTCAGCCACCGCCGAGGCGACCTCGTAATAGAAGTCCCATTCGTCCATCCTGGGCACGATGTGATCCCTCCTCAACCCCGACCTCCTGGCGTATTCCGCCAGGGTCTCAGAGGCAGTTATGACCATCCTGTCGTCTATCCTTGAGGCCCTGCTGTCCAACACTCCCCTGAAAACTCCTGGGAACACCAGGGAGTTGTTCACCTGGTTGGGGTAATCGCTCCTGCCAGTGGCTACGACCTGGGCACCAGCGTCCACAGCTTCCTCGGGGTCGATCTCGGGGACGGGATTGGCCAGTGCGAACACTATGGGCCTCCTCATGAGGGAGACCCATTCTTTCCTCACCACTCCGGGTCCAGGAGAGGACGCAGCTATGAGCACGTCCGCACCTCTGAACGCCTCCTCTACAGTCCTCGCATTCTCTCCGTTGGTCCTTATGGCCACCTCGTACTTCCATCTGTGGTTGAACATCATCCAGTCCAAATCTCTCCTCTCCGCGTGTAGTACCCCCTCCCTGTCTATAACTACCATGTTCCTGGGATCGAAGCCGTAGGAACTCAGGAGTCTTACAGTGGCGATGTTGGCTGCCCCTGCGCCAAAGATAACTATCTTGACGTCGAGGCCCCTCCCCGTGAGGAGGAGGGAGTTTATCAACCCAGCGAGGACGGCTCCGGCAGTGCCCTGCTGGTCGTCGTGCCACACTGGGATGGAGAGGGACTCCTGAAGTTTCTCAAGGACGTAAAAGCACTTGGGGCTCTCTATGTCCTCCAGGTTAACCCCGCCTAGGGACGGTTCCAGGGCCTTCACCACCTTCACTATCTCGTCCTGGTTCCTTGCAGATATGGGCAAGGGTATCGCGTCCACTCCGCCCAGATACTTGAATAGTAGGGCCTTCCCCTCCATTACGGGCATAGCGGCTTCGGGTCCTACGTCTCCCAGTCCCAGTACCCTTGAGCCGTCTGTGACTATACCGACCATGTTCCACCTGCTTGTCAAGAGGAAGCTCTTATCCCTGTCCTTTGAGATCTCCTTGACCACCTCCGCCACACCGGGAGTGTAAATGGTGGAGAAGTCGTCGTAACTCCTTATGGGTACCTTGGGCACTACCTGTATCTTCCCCTGGTACTTAAGGGACAGTTCCACAGATTTCATAATGATAGATGTTAGGAGAGGGTATAAAGAGTTTGACTAAAAAGCAGCAGTTATTAGATTTTGCCTTGATTACAGGGCGATATTTAAGGGAAAGTCTCATAACTGCTGCTTCCTAATTTAGTTGGACAGTTTTTCACATGGTATCACTTCCGGTACTAACGTGTTGGTAAAATAATATAACCAGCGATAGGTGTTAGTTATGATATCCCTATTTCTCTCGATAGATTCCTTGACCTTGTCAACGTCATTAGGGTTAACCACAAATACAGTTACGTATCTCACATTATTAGCACTTAAATACAAAGACCTCCTCACTAGAGTGTTTATAAATGCTATGCAAAAATTCATCTTGTTTAGTAACGTGTGAAGATCCCTGCCCTGCATTGCTGTTAGTTCAATGATTTTAATTATAAGTTCGCCTTTTGCATCTCTCACTATTTCGAGAGCATCGCAGTGCTCACGTGAATTAATGCCAATCTCCTCTAAGTTACCAGTGTAAAATTTTCTTAAATCCTCATCTTCTACTTTATTTAGTCCCCTAAAAACCTCTTCCATGTCTATAAAAAGTAACACATTATCGTCTTTTATGAAAAAGTTACAGCAATTTTCCTCAAGTACTCCCTTCTCGACCAGTAAACTTACCATAATCTCTCACCTTTGTTCGAATGCCTCTAATAGGATTTCTTAACTCAAGTAAACTACGTCACTTTTGCCCGAACAGTCTCTCCGAATGAAGTGATGAAAACCACCTAAACTCCTTTTCCAATACGTCCTTAGTACCAGGCAAACCCCTCACGACATAGTCGATACTCACATCCTTAACCTCTCCCTCGGTAAAGTGATATACTTTAACCTTAACTTTTTCATTAGCCTTTTCTACAGCTTCTGCTAACGCCTCGTAACCCTTCACTTTCAAGTCCTCAAACAAGTCCTTTAACTCCTCCTTAGTGGGCTTTAACATACTCAGGTGGGCGATAGTGGAAACTATAGTCTGGCTGTGAGTAGAAATCACGATACGGTTAATTGAGGATAAAGCGTAAAGAACCATACCCATTAGTAGTTGTAATTCCTCGTGTAGTTGTGTTTCAGGTTCTTCAAACAATATCAGACTGCCCACCTTTACCGAGAGCAAGAAACTTACGATCTCTAGTATTGAAGCTGAAACGTACTCCCACGGTATTATCTTATTTTCCTCAGTGTAAACTAAGTTCTCGCCAACATTTGCTATCTGTCCTTTCAATAGCGGTTTTATTAAGTTGAATATTTTTTCGTTATATGTGCTTAAGCCTTTGTAGTATTCCGTCAAATAATTAGGTCTTTTAATTATAAATGGAAGATTTAATTCCAATAATGAAAACACATCAGAGTCCAGAATTTCTTGCATTATGAACTTCTGAAGCATGAGGAAAAATCTACCGTAAGGAATGTAAACAACGCCGTTGATTCCTCTTTTTCTTAGACACTCGTTGAACCCTATGCAATACTGAGAGCTTACTCGCTCTTGTGCAATCTCCATGAAAGCTCTAGAAAGAGATGAAAGAGTTCCGTCATCCTTCAAGCAAGTTTGTTTCACATCAGATATGTCTACCTCGACCTTGACTTCTCCTTCATCACCGTTCACACTGATTTCGTAAATTGTATTACTAAGGGAAGACCTTAAACGTTTTATATCCTTATTATTACATATTTTCGGAAAATACATTGGAGGTGAAGAAATAGGTCTGTACTTCTCTTTATAACTCAGTTTTTGAGTAAGTATGAAATCCAAAACGTTTATAGGTTCTAGTTCAAACTCCCCTTCTGGTAATGAATCACTCATGAAACTCTTGTAGTTTTCCTTCGTTCTCTCTCTGTCGATAGTGAAGCGTAGGAGAAACAAATTATCCTTTACCTCAAAGCTGTCCTGGTTTAGCTTAATGAGATTACCTGGACAGTAAAGGGAATAAAATAACGCTTTCATAGCAGTGCTTTTGCCGGTGTTAGGCTTTCCAACGAAAAGCGTGATGTCACCTAACTCGATTTCACCGTGCTTTACGGGACCTAGATTAGATAAATGTAACTTCACAATAATACAAGCTCCGTGAAGGATTATAAACCTGGCTATTACTGACTCATAAATTTTTGTCAATGTAGCCGTGATGGGGCATTAAGGAGATAACTAGTGTCAAAAATTGAAGGTTTCACGTGTAAGCCGACTATCGGGACTACCACGGGAGCCACGGGTGGGGACGGCGAGGGAGAGGAGGAGGTCCAGCAAGACCCTCATCCTCCTGCTTCGTTTGAGGTGGACCGGGCAGGTCTGCCTCGCGACCTTGATCCCGGAGCGGGAGATTGCCGTGTCTAGGGCCTTCACCCCGTCGGCTACGACCAGGGTGAGGTTGTACCTCCTCCGCAGCCTCACCGGGAGGTCCCAGTAGCTCACGACGTCCTCTTC
>Ga0080006_1136022_pt1 | contig 14099 bp, 14 predicted proteins | sample RS3BMetagenome_FD_69209 | JGI IMG/M metagenome (GOLD analysis project Ga0080006, IMG submission 69209) | Ferric oxide microbial mat and aquatic microbial communities from Rainbow Spring, Yellowstone National Park, USA - RS3B (SPADES... ...
CCGCCCGCCCGACGGCCGGCGCCCCCGAGGCCCTGCCCGCCCCCCCCCCCCCCGGCTTCCGGCCGCTGTACGCCACCAACAACGCCGGCCCGACGGTGGACGAGCTGCTCGCCCGGCTTCGACGGGCCGGCGTCGACGCCGGCCCCGACGACCTCGTCACCTCGGCCCAGGCAGCGGCCGGCATGCTCGAACCCGGCAGCCGCGTCCTGACGGTCGCCGGTCCCGGCGTCGCCGAGGCGCTGGCCGGGCGCGGCGTGCAGGTGGTGGACGACGGTCGGGTCGACGCCGTCGTCGTCGGCTGGACCGACCGCTTCGACTTCGAGCGACTGGCCAAGGCGGCCACGGCAGTGCGGCGGGGGGCACGGCTCGTCGGCACCAACGAGGACGCCACCCTGCCGACGCCCGAGGGCCTCCTGCCCGGCGCCGGTGCCCTCCTGGCGGCGGTGGCCACCGCCAGCGGTACGAGGCCCGACGTCGCCGGGAAGCCCCATCGCCCGCTGGCCGACCTGATCGCCGCCCGGCGGAGCGACATCCGGGTGGTGGTCGGCGACCGCCCGTCGACCGACGGTCGGTTGGCCGAGCGGCTCGAAGTGCCCTTCGCCCTCGTCCTCTCCGGCGTGACGGCGCCGGGGGACCCCGTCGGCCAGCCGGCGCCGGCGGTCACCGCCCCCGACCTCGGCTGCCTCGTTGCCGGGCGGTGAGCAGCTCGGGGAATCTCACCGCCTGTCCACACCCCCGACGGCACCCCGATTGCACCCGGTCTCCGCCCCGTACCGGATCGAAAAGAACTGCTTGCAATAGCTAGCACCGCAGCGTAAAGTAGCCGTATGGCGAAAAGTGACGGATTCAAGCGGTACGTCGAGGCTGGCGCGTTGCTCGGGCAGGTCACCCGGGCTCGGGCCGAGGAGATCGTCCGCGACCTGGTGAACGCCGGGGACGTCCAGCGGGAGCAGGCCCAGCGCTGGGTCGACGACCTGGTGGAGCGAAGCCGGCGAGCCAGCGAGGACCTCGTGGGCCTGATCCGGACGGAGGTCTCGGCCCAGCTGACCGCCCTCGGCCTCGATCCGGACGACCTGGCGGCGCAGGCGGCCGAGCTCCTGCGGTACTCGGCAGACGTCGGTCGGGCGGCCACCGTCTCGGCCGCCGAGCGGCTGACCGGACGGGGCGGTGGCGGAGGCACCCGGAAGGCGGAGGGCCGGAAAGCGGCCCACACCCGCAAGGTCAATGCCAACAAGGCGGCCCGCACCCGGAAGGCGGCGGCCACCCGCACGGCCCGTGCCTCCGGCGCCGGCACGACCGCCAAGCGTCCGGCGGCGGGCGCCACGAAGGCCTCGGCCGCCGCGCCGGCCAAGAAGGCGGCCAAGAAGAGCACGAAGAAGACGGCCCGGACGTCGACGGTGGCCAAGAGGTCGGCCGCGTCGAAGAAGGCGACCGGCGCCGCCAAGGCCTCGGGGGCCCGCAAGGCGGCGCCGCGAAAGGCAGCGGCGCGCCAGGCGACCTCGGGCACGGGCGGCGGCGCCGGCACGTCGAGCTCGGGCAGCTGAGCGGGACGGCCCGGCGCCGGCTCGACCACGAGCTGGTCCGGCGAGGCCTGTCGCCGACCCGCCGCCAGGCACAGGAGGCGATCGCCGCCGGCCGGGTCCTGGTGGCCGGGTCGGTGGCCGAGAAGCCGTCTCGCCTCGTCGCGGCCGGCGAAGCCGTGCGGGTCAGCGGCCCGGCGGCTGCCTTCGTCAGTCGTGGCGGGGAGAAGCTGGCCGCCGCGCTGGCCCACTTCGACGTGGAGGTCGCCGGGCGTCGCGCCCTCGACGCCGGCGCCTCCACCGGGGGGTTCACCGACTGCCTCCTCCAGCACGGCGCCGCAATGGTCACGGCGGTCGACGTCGGCCACGGACAGCTCGACCGGCGGCTCCGGGAGGACCCGAGAGTGCAGGTGGTCGAGCGGACGAACGTCCGGCACCTCACCCCGGAGGCGCTCGGGGTGGCGCCGGGCACCTACGACGTCGTGACCGCCGACCTCTCGTTCATCTCGCTGGGGCAGGTCGCAGCGGTGCTGCTCGGCCCGTTGCTCGGGGACGGAGGTGACATCCTTGTCCTCGTGAAGCCACAGTTCGAGGCGGGCCGGGCGGAGGTGTCGAGGGGGCGAGGGGTGGTCCGCGATCCCGCCGTCCACCTCCGGGCGCTGTCCGGCGTCACCTCGTCGCTCGTCCAGCACGGAGCCGCCATCATGGGGGCGATGCCCTCTCCGGTCACCGGCCCCTCGGGCAACGTCGAGTTCCTGGTCCATGCCCGCAAGAGCGCGGGGTCACCGGAGGCGCTCGACGGCGCCGCCCTCGAGGCGGCACTGGCGGCGGCGGTCGAGGTGGCCCACGCCGGCGATCGCGGCTGACGGTCGATGTCGCGCGTCGCCATCCTCCTCCACCCCTCCCGGCCGGAGGCCGGAGCGCTGGCCGACCAGACGGTGCGGTGGCTCGAGGCCAAGGGCCACTCGGCGCGCCTCCTGCGCCTCTCCGAGGCCGATGACGTGTCCGAGGACGGCCGTCGCGGCCCTTTGTCCGGCCTGCGGCTCGACGGCACCGACGTGGCCGTCAGCCTGGGCGGTGACGGGACCTTCCTCCGGCTCGTGCCGTTCGCCCACGCGGCCGGGGTGCCGGTCCTCGGGGTCAACCTCGGACGCCTCGGCTACCTGCTCGAGGTCGAGCCGGAGACCTTCCTCGACGCGCTCGAGCGGACGCTGGCCGGCGCGACGACGATCGAGGACCGATGCGCCGTCGAGGTGTCGGCCCCCGGCGGGTTCGAACCGTCACCGGGAGAGCCGACCGAGGCCGGCTGTTTCGTCGCCCTCAACGAGATCGTGATCGAGAAGACCGTTCCGGGCCACATGGTCCACCTGTCCACCGCCATCGACGGCGAGCCGGCCTTCACCTACAAGGCCGACGGCGTCCTCGTGGCCACGCCGACCGGTTCGACGGCCTACAACCTCTCAGCCGGCGGCCCGGTGGTCGCGCCGGAGCTGCGGGCGATCATCCTCACGCCGGTGGCGCCGCACCTTTCGATGGACCGCAGCATCGTCTTGCACCCCGACCACTCGCTCACCGTCACCGTGCTCGGCGAGCGGCCGGCCGGGATGGTGCTCGACGGTCGCCAGGTCGGGCGGCTCCTGCCGGGCACGGAGGTCACCTGCCGAGTGGCGGCGACCCCGGTGCGGGTGATCTCCCTCGGCGAGCGCGGGTTCGCCCGCCGGCTCCGCACCACGCTCTCGCCAGCCCGGAACTCCTGACGGAGATCGGGTGCTGACCGACCTCCGGGTGCGTGACCTGGGTGTCATCGAGGACCTGACGCTCCGGCTCGGCCCGGGGATGACGGCTCTGACCGGAGAGACCGGAGCCGGCAAGACACTGCTCGTCGAAGCCCTCTCACTCGTGCTCGGCGGGCGGGCGACCCCCGAGCTGGTCCGCGCCGGCGCCGCCGAGGCACTGGTCGAGGCGCGCTTCGAGCTCCCCGGCGAGGACGACCGGGAGCTGCTGCTCGCCCGCTCGGTGCCGGCCGACGGGCGGTCCCGGGCCTGGGTCGACGGTCGGATGGCACCGCTGGCGGCGCTGGCCGAGTCCGCCGGTGCACTGGTCGACCTGCACGGCCAGCACGAGCACCAGTCGCTGCTGTCGGCGTCCGCCCAGCGCCGGGCTCTCGACACCTTCGCCGGCGCCGACACCGCACCGCTCGACGAGGCCCGGCGTCGTCAACGCGAGCTCGAGGCGGCGCTGGCCGGGCTCGGCGGCGACCCCTCGGAGCGGGCCCGGCAGATGGACGTCCTGCGCCACCAAGCCGACGAGATCGATGCCGCCGCCATCGGCGACCTCGACGAGGACGAGCGGCTGGCCGCCGAGGAGGAGCGGCTGGCCGACATGACGGCGCTCCGCCAGGCTGCCTCGACCGCCCTGGCCGCGGTCGAGGGGTCCGAGGTCGCACCCGACGGCACGGCGCTCGGGGCGCTCGGGGTGGCGATGACGGCGCTCGCCGGCCGGCCACCGCTCGCCGCCTGGGAGGGCCGGCTGCGGGCCGCCGTGGCGGACCTCGACGACGTCGCCAGCGATCTCCGCCGGGTGGTCGAGACCTGGGAGGACGACCCCGGGCGGCTGGCCGAGGTCCAGGCCCGCCGCCGGCAGCTGGCCGACCTGCGGCGCAAGTACGGCCCGACCCTGGCCGACGTCGCCCGCTTCGGTGCCGACGCCCGCCGGCAGCTCGAGACGCTCGAACAGGCCGAGAGCAGGGCGGCCGAGCTCGGGAGGGCCCTCGAGGAGGCACGAGCGGCGGTCGCCCGGGCGGCGTCGGCGCTGAGAGAGGTGCGCCGGCACGCCGCCCCGCTGCTGGCCGCCGAGGCCGGCGCCCGGCTACGCGATCTCGCCATGCCCGGGGCCCGGTTCGCGGTCGAGGTGGAGGACGAAGGGGCCGGCGACGGGGTCCGGTTCCTGCTCGGGGCGAACGTCGGCGAACCGGTGCAGCCGCTCGCCCGGGTGGCCTCGGGTGGGGAGCTGGCCCGGGCGATGCTGGCCTTGCGGCTGGTGACGAGCGGCGGCCCGGGGACGCTCGTCTTCGACGAGGTCGACGCCGGGGTCGGCGGCGAGGCAGCGTTGGCCCTCGGCCGGGCGCTCCACGAGGTGGCGACGACCCGGCAGGTGCTGGTGGTCACCCACCTGGCGCAGGTGGCGGCGTCCGCCGACCACCAGGTGGCGGTCGGCAAGCGGACGCGACGTGGCCGGACGGTGACCGAAGTGACGGCGCTGTCGGGCGAGGGCCGGGTGGTCGAGCTGTCCCGGATGCTCTCGGGGCACCCGAACAGCCCGACGGCACGGGCCCACGCCGAGGAGCTCCTCGTGGCAGCCGCCCGCAGCCAGCGGTCCGCCACCGCCGGGGGCCGCGTCGATTAGCGTGGCGGGGTGCAACCGGTGACCACCACGGTGCGAGGCACGCCGGCGCAGTGAGCAAGTTCGTCTTCGTGACCGGCGGGGTCTCGAGCTCGCTCGGCAAGGGTCTCACCGCCTCCTCCCTCGGCCGCCTCCTCAAGTGCCGCGGGCTGCGGGTCACGATGTGCAAGCTCGACCCGTACATCAACGTCGACCCCGGGACGATGAACCCAGGCGAGCACGGCGAGGTGTTCGTCACCGAGGACGGCGGCGAGACCGACCTCGACCTCGGCCACTACGAGCGGTTCATCGACGAGCAGCTCAACCGCAACTCGAACACGACCACCGGGTCGATCTACTCGTCGGTGATCGCCAAGGAGCGGCGCGGCGACTACCTCGGCAAGACCGTGCAGGTCATCCCACACGTCACCGACGAGATCAAGGAGCGGGTGCGCCGGCTGGCCAGCGACGAGGTGGACGTCGTGATCGTCGAGATCGGCGGCACCGTCGGCGACATCGAGATCGTGCCGTTCATCGAGGCGATCCGCCAGTTCCGCCGTGACGTCGGCCGCGACAACGTCTGCTACGTGCACCTCACGCTGGTGCCGTACCTGGTCCCGTCGGGAGAGCAGAAGACGAAGCCGACCCAGCACTCGGTGACCGAGCTGCGGAGCCGAGGTATCCAGCCCGACGTCATCGTCTGCCGCAGCGACCAGCCGATCTCCGACGGCCTCAAGCGGAAGGTCTCGCTGCTGTGCGACGTGCCGATCGAGGCGGTGATCTCGGCGGTCGACGCCAGCAGCATCTACGAGATCCCGCTCGTGCTCCACGAGCAGCGTCTCGACGACTTCGTCTGCCGCACCCTCGGGATCGACGAGGCCGGCCACCCGATCGACCTCGGCGGCTGGGTCGACCTGATGAACCGGATCGAGTCCCCCGAGCGGTCGGTCCGGATCGGGGTCGTCGGCAAGTACGTGAACCTCCCCGACGCCTACCTGTCGGTGGTCGAGGCGCTGCGTCACGCCGGGTTCCACCACCGGGCCGAGATCGAGCTCGACTGGATCGACGCCGAGACCGTTCCGGGGCTGCTGGCCAGCGACCGGCTGCGGGAGCTCGACGGGATCGTCATCCCCGGGGGTTTCGGCGAGCGCGGCATCGAGGGGATGGTGGCGGCCGCCGGCTACGCCCGCCAGCACGGCATCCCGCTCCTCGGTCTTTGCCTCGGGCTCCAGGTGATGGTGATCGACGTGGCCCGCCACCTCGCCGGGCTCGCCGGCGCCAACTCGCGCGAGTTCGACTCGCTGACCCCCTACCCGGTGATCGACCTGATGCCGGACCAGGTGAACGTCACCGAGAAGGGCGGCACGATGCGGCTCGGGTCCTACGTGGCCACGTTGACCCCGGGGACCCGGGTGGCCAAGGCCTACGGCACCGAGTCGGTGACCGAGCGCCACCGCCACCGCTTCGAGTTCAACAGTCGCTTCAAGCGCCCGCTCGAGGAGGCCGACCTGGTCTGCTCGGGGACCTCGCCCGACGGGCGGTTGGTCGAGTTCGTCGAGCTGTCCGATCACCCGTTCTGGGTGGGGACGCAGGCCCACCCGGAGTTCAAGAGCCGGCCCGACCGACCCCACCCCCTCTTCCGGGAGTTGGTGGCGGCCGCCATCGACCGAGCCGAGGGCCGGGAGCCGCGCCTGATCGGGCTCGAGGACCTCGACCAGGTCCGCTGATCGACCTGGCGTGGCACCCGACGAGGGGCACCACCCCGGCGACGCACCGCCGGCCGGCTTCGAGCGACTCGGCGAGAAGGTGGGGCACGCCGGCCACGTCGTCCGCCTGGTCCACGGCCGCTACCGGGCCCCCGACGGCCAGACGTTCGAGCGCGACCTGGTTCGGCACCCGGGGGCGGTGAACGTCGTCCCGGTGCACGACGACGGCACGGTGACGCTCATCCGCCAGCTGCGGCCGGCGGTCTGGGAGGCGGTGCTCGAGGCGCCGGCCGGCACCTGTGACGTCGAGGGTGAGCCGCCCGAGGAGACCGCCCGCCGCGAGCTGGCCGAGGAGGCCGGGTTGACGGCACGCCGTCTCCGGCAGCTGGCCGTCGTCTACAACTCACCAGGCATCACCGACCAGCGGACGATCCTCTACCTCGCCACCGGGCTGTCGCCCTGCGACACCGGACGCTCGGGGGTCGAGGAGCAGTGGATGCAGACCGAGACCGTGCGCCTCGCCGACGTCGACCGCCTCGTCGCCGAGGGCCGCTTGCGCGACGCCACCACCATCCTCGGCCTGCTGCTCTCCCGGGACGTCCTCGGCGGGGGCGGCTGAAGCCCGGCGGCCGAGGCTCCGCCGACGTGCCGGCCGCACCGCTGTCGCCCGGTGGCGAGGAGTACCTGTCGTGGCTGGCGGTCGAGCGCGGACGCGCCGCCAACACCCTGGCGGCCTACCGCCAGGACCTGGCGGCCTACGAGGCCGACCTCGCCGAGCGCGGGCGGAGCACCCTCGATGCCGGACCGCAGGACGTCGAGGCCTTCCTCGCCCGGCGCCGCCGAGAAGGGCAGCGCCCGGCGTCGGTCGCCAGAGCGGCGTCGGTGCTGCGCGGCCTCCACCGGTTCCTGCTCGACGAGGGCCTGGCGGCCGGCGATCCGACCGGCGACCTCGACGGCATCCGCGCCGTCCGTCGTCTCCCCAAGGCGATCGGCGAGGACGAGGTCGCCCGGCTCCTCGACTCGGTGGTCGGCCACACCCCGCTGGCCCGGCGAGACCGTGCGCTCCTCGAGCTGCTCTACGCCACCGGCGCCCGGGTCTCCGAGGCGGTCGGGCTCGACCTGGCCGACCTGGCCGACCTGGTGGCTCCCCGTGACGGGGTCGGTCTGGTCCGCCTCTACGGGAAGGGCTCCAAGGAGCGGCTGGTCCCGCTCGGCCGAGCCGCCGCCGCCGCCCTGGCCGAGTGGCTCGGTGCCGGTGGTCGCCCCGAGCTGGTGCCGGAGCGGTGGCGCCGCCGCGGCGACGCCGAGGCGGTCTTCCTCAACTCCCGGGGCGGGCGGCTCACCCGGCAGGGCGCCTTCGAGGTGCTCCGCCGACACGCCGTCGGGCTCGGCCTGGCCGAGAGGGTGAGCCCCCACGTGCTGCGGCACTCGTGCGCCACCCACATGCTGGCCCATGGCGCCGACATCCGGGTCGTCCAGGAGCTGTTGGGCCACGTCTCGATCGCCACCACCCAGCTCTACACGAAGGTGTCGGCCGACCACCTCCGGAGCGCCTACGAGGCGGCCCACCCTCGTGCGGGGACGGAGCGCAGCGCAGCTGTCTGACCCGGTGGCCCCCATTGAAGACCCCGATGACAGCCGAAACCTCTAGGCTGGTCGCCATGGCGAACGACGCCCCTACGGCCGGCCCGGCGGCGGTCGACTACGCCCAGCTCTTGGCCGAGGAACAGGCCTCGCTCCGCCATCAGCTGGCCGAGCTCGGCTTCGGGGAGTCCGGCGGGCTGAAGTACGACCCGAACTTCGCCGACTCGAGCCAGGTGACGGCCGAGCGTGGGGAGGCCGAGGCCCTCGCCGGCGAGCTGAACGACGCGCTCGCCGAGGTCGAAGCGGCGTTGCGGCGGCTGGCCGACGGGACCTATGGGCTCTGCGAGCGCTGCGGTCAGGCGATCTCCCCGGCGCGGCTCGAGGCGATGCCGGCCGCCCGGCTCTGCATCAGCTGCGCCGCCGCCCGCTAGGAGCCGGGTGAGCGATCCCGGCCAGGACTGGCCGCCACCCCCTTCCGGACCACCGCCGTCGGGGCCCTGGGGCCCCCAGAGACCCCCGCCGGGCCAGCAGTGGCCACCGCCCTACGGCGCGCCGAGCGGTCCGGGCAATGCCAGCGGTGGGTGGGGCACGGCCAATGGCAACGGCGGCGGCCGTTTTGGGGGGCCACCGCCGGCGCCGCCTCGGCGGCCCGTCGGCGGCAGTCGTTCGGCCATCTGGGCGATCGTCATCGTGGCGGTGGTCCTCATCCTGGCCCGCACCCACCGGATCTCGGGGCAGGAGATCGTCCTTTTCTGCGTGATCGTGCCGTCGATCATCCTCCACGAGGTGAGCCACGGCTGGGTGGCGCTGCTCTTCGGCGACGACACCGCCAAGCGGGCCGGGCGCCTCAGCCTCAACCCGCTGGTCCACGTGGACCCGATCGGCACGATCATCGTGCCGGCGCTGATGGCACTCAGCGGCTACGGCTTCTTCGGCTGGGCCAAGCCGGTCCCGGTCAACGTCTCGAAGCTCCGCCACCCGCGCAACGAGGGGGTCCTCGTCTCGCTGGCCGGCCCGCTGACCAACGTGGTGCTGGCGGTGGTGGCCGGCGTGCTGTTCCGGGCGGTCGGGGGTCTGCAGTCAGTCGACGCGGCCGGCAACTTCATTTCCCTCGGCCCGGAGATCCTCTTCTTCCTCGGGCTGGCCAACGTCGTGCTGGCCGCCTTCAACATGATCCCGATCCCGCCGCTCGACGGGTCGGTGCTGCTCGAGCGACTGCTGCCGAAGGCCTGGTGGCCGGGCTACCTGCGGATCCGCCAGTACACGATGCCGCTGGTGCTGCTGATCGTGATCGTCAACTTCTACCTCAACCCCGGTCCGATCACCTGGTTGTTCCAGCAGATCGAGACGTGGTGGCTCCACGTGCTCGGGTTCCACCTCGTCGGCTGACAGTGAGGTCGGCGACGGGCTCGGCCGACCGGCGCCGCGCCCGCCGGGCTCACTCCGGGGCCAGCAGCCCCACGGCGTCGGCCGCCCGCTCATAGGTGTACGCCGCCAGCCCATGCGCCCGCTCGGCCCCGCGGGCGAGCACCGCCCGGACCTCGCCGGGGTCGGCGGCGATCTCGCGGTGGCGCTCGCGCACCGGCCGGAGCATCTCCACCAGCGCCTCTGCCACGTCGCGCTTGAGGTCGCCGTAGCGCTGGTAGCCCTTCGCCACCTCCTCGGCGGTGCGGTCGGTGGCCGCCGCCGCCAGGTCGAGGAGGTTGGCGAGCCCCGGCTTGGCCACTGGGTCGTAGCGCATCTCGCCGTCGGTGTCGGTGACCGCCTTGCGCACCTTGCGCTCGATCTCGCTCGGCTCGTCGAGCACCCCGACGGTGCCGAGCGGCGACTCGACCGACTTGGACATCTTGCGCTCGGGGTGCTGGAGGTCCATGACCCGCGCCCCGTGCACCGGCACCTCGGCCTCCGGCACGGTGAACAACGGGCCGTAGCGGTTGTTGAACCGGACCGCCAGCTCCCGGGCGAGCTCGAGGTGCTGTCGCTGGTCGTCGCCCACCGGCACGCGGTCGGCCTGGTAGAGGAGGATATCGGCCGCCATCAGCACCGGGTAGGTGAACAGGCCGACCCGGACCGACTCCTGGCCCAGCCCCTTGTCCTTGAACTGGGTCATCCGCCGCAGCTCACCCATCGACGCGGTGCACTCGAGGAGCCAGGTGAGCCGGGTGTGCTCGGGCACGTGGCTCTGGACGAACAGCGTGCAGGTGTCGGGGTGGAGCCCGGTCGCCAAGAGGTTCACTGCGGCGTCGAGGGTCCGGGTCCGGAGCGCCTCGGGGTCGATGTCGAGGGTCAGGGCGTGGAGGTCGACGACGCAGTAGAGAGCGTCGTGGTCGTGCTGGAGGGCGACCCAGTTGCGGAAGGCGCCCAGGTAGTTGCCGACGTGGAACTCGCCCGAGGGCTGGACGCCGGAGAGCACTCTGGCCATGGCGGCCCATGGTAGGCGGGCACCGACGAGCCCCCGGGATGGCGGTGGGGGGGATGCGCCAAGCCCGCCACGCCGGCCGGTATGGTCGGGCCGTGGGCTTCGTCGTCACCACCCCGGTCTTCGAGGGACCCGTCGACCTGCTGCTGCACCTGGTCACCTCCCACGAGGTGGACGTCCTCGAGGTGCCGCTCGCCCCGGTGATCGATGCCTTCGTGCATGAGCTGGCCGAGCACCGCGAGGCGATGCCGCTCGACACGTTGTCCGAATTCCTCCTGGTGGCGGCCATCCTCGTCGAGCTCAAGTCGCAGCGGCTCCTGCCCGGGCACGAGCAGCTCGAGGAGGACGAGGAGCTGGTCGGCTGGGAGGAGCGGGACCTGCTCCTCGGGCGGCTGCTCGAATGTCGTGCCTACGCGGCGGCGGCGGACGCCTTCGTGGCCCTCTCGGAGCGGGCGGCCCGCTCTGTACCCCGCGAGGTCGGCCTCGACGACGGGTTCGTCGTCCATGCCCCCGATCTCCTGTCGGGGGTGAGCCCGGAGATGCTCGCCCAGGCCTACCTGCGGGCATCGGCCGAGCGCCCCGAGCCGTCGGTCGACCTGGCGCACGTCACCGTCGACACCGTCACCGTCTCGGAGACCCTGGTCGAGCTGGTCGAAAGGCTGCCGCGCTGGGGCCGTGCCACCTTCGGCGACCTGACCGCCCACCTGGCCACCCGGATGGAGGTGATCGTCCACTTCCTGGCGGTCCTCGAGCTGTGCAAGCTCGGGAAGGTCACGATCGGCCAGGGCGAGACCTTCGGCGACCTGCGGATCGAGTGGATCGAGGAGGAGCGTCCGCTGGCGGGCGTCGGCATCGGGCTGGTCTCCGAGTACGAGGGGTGAGGCGGACGAGACGATGAACGACGAGGAGCTCTCTCGGGCGCTCGAGGCCGTCCTCCTGGTGGCCGCCGAGCCGGTGCCGCCGGGCCTGCTGGCCGAGTTGCTGGAGGAGCCGGTCGAGCGGGTCGACGCCGCCTGCCAGCGCCTGGCCGAGACCTACCTTGCCTCCGGCCACGGGTTCGTGCTGGCCAGGGTGGCCGGCGGCTACCGCTACCAGACGCACCCCGACCTGGCGCCGTACGTCGAGCGGTTCGCCAACCGGGACGTCTCGCACCGGCTCTCGACCGCCGCCCTCGAGACGTTGGCCATCGTCGCCTACCGCCAGCCGGTGTCGCGGGCACAGATCTCGAACCTCCGCGGGGTGAACGTCGACGGGGTCGTCCGGCTGCTCGAGCAGCGCGGGTACATCGCGGCGGTCGGTCGGGCGGAGGGCCCGGGACAGCCGGTCCTCTACGGCACCACCGATCTCTTCCTCGAGCGGCTCGGCCTCGACCGGGTCGAGCAGCTGCCGGCGGTGGAGGACTTCCTGCCCGGCGCCGAGGTGGCCGCCGAGCTCGAGGACGGCCTGCGCCCGTCGGCCAACGGGGTGGGCGACGGCGGCTGAGGGCGATGGCGAGCGCCTCCAGAAGGTGCTGGCCAAGGCCGGGCTGGGGAGCCGGCGGACCTGCGAGGAGCTGATCGAGCAGGGCCGGGTCACCGTCGACGGCCACCCCGCCAGCCTCGGTCGCCGGGTCGACCCGTCGAGCGCGCTGGTGGCGGTCGACGGGGTGCCGGTGCCGGTGGCCCCCGACCTGGTGCACTACCTGCTCAACAAGCCGGCGGGGGTGGTCACGACGGCCGCCGACACCCATGGCCGGCCGACGGTGGTGTCGCTCGTGCCGGCGTCTCCCCGGGTGTTCCCGGTCGGCCGCCTCGACCTCGACACCGAGGGCCTGCTGGTGCTGACCAACGACGGGCCGCTGGCCCAGCTGCTCACCCACCCGTCCCACGGCGTCGCCAAGGAGTACCTGGCCGAGGTCGACGGGGTGCCGTCGGCCGGGGCGCTCCGGCGGCTGCGCCAGGGGGTCGACCTCGACGACGGGACGACGGCGCCGGCCACCGTCGGGGTGGTGGCCCCGGGGGTGATCCGGCTGGTGATCGGCGAGGGACGGAACCGGCAGGTCCGGCGGATGTGCGAGGCCGTCGGGCACCCGGTCCGGCGCCTCGTGCGCACCCGCATCGGTCCGATCAGCGACCCCGGGCTCCGACCCGGTGCCTGGCGGCTGCTTGGTCCCACCGAGGTGCGACGGTTGGCCGAGGCGGCGGTACCGGACCCTCCCCGTACCGGTGAAGGCGACCGGTAGCATGCACGCCCGATGTCGGAGGCAACCACCGTCCGAGCCCTGCGCGGGGCGACCACGGTCGACGAGGACACCGTCGAACAGGTCACCGAGCGCGTGCAGGAGCTGCTGCGCGACTTGATGTCGCGCAACGGCCTGGTCGAGGACGACCTGATCAGCGCCATCTTCACCGCCACCGGCGACGTCGTCTCGATGTTCCCGGCCACCGCCGCCCGAGGCATCGGGTTCGGTGCGGTGCCGCTGCTCTGCGCCGCCGAGATCCCTGTCGCCGGGTCCAAGCCGCGGTGCATCCGGGTGCTGCTCCACGTGGCCACCAGCCGTGCCCGCGACGAGCTCCACCATGTGTACCTGCACGGTGCTCAGGGGCTCCGAGATGACCTCCCCGCCTGAGGGTCGGCCGCCGGCGAGCACCGGGACGGCGACCGGCGACGCGATCCCCGACCACCCGCGCCGGGCCCAGGTGGTCGGCACCGGCCTGATCGGCGGCTCGATCGGGCTGGCCTTGCGTGCCAGAGGCTGGCACGTCACCGGCGACGACCTCGACCCCGCGGCGGCGGCCGACGCGTTGGCGATGGGAGCGCTCGACCGCGTCGGGACCGACCCGCAGGCCGACGTCGCCTTCGTGGCCACCCCGCTCGGTGCGGCGGTGTCGGTCGTCCGGCGGCTGTTGGACGACGGCGAGCGCCCCGACCTGGTGGTCACCGACGTCTGCGGCGTGAAGGCACCGGTGGTCGCCGGGGCCGACCACCCTCGCTTCGTCGGCGGCCACCCGATGGCCGGCTCCGAGCAAGCCGGGCTGGCCGGCGCCGACCCGGCGTTGTTCGACGGGGCCACGTGGGTGCTGACCCCGACCGGCGACACCGACCTCCGGGCGTTCTCCCGCCTCCGCGAGGTGGTCGCCTCGCTCGGTGCCGACGTGATGACGTTGTCACCGACCGACCACGACCGACTGGTGGCGATGGTCTCCCACGTCCCGCACCTGGTGGCGGCCACTCTGATGAACGCGGCAGCCCGCGGCGCCAAGGAGGACGCCGCCCTGTTGCGGCTGGCGGCCGGGGGGTTCCGGGACATGACCCGGGTGGCCGCCGGCCAGCCCGGGATCTGGCCCGACATCTGCGCCGACAACGCCGGGGCGATCACCGCCGCGCTCGACGTGTTGCTGGCCGACCTCGCAGAGATGCGCCGACGGGTGGCGTCGAGCGACCGGCGGTCGCTCCTGGCGGTGCTCGAGGAGGCCAGTGCCGCCCGCCGGGCCCTGCCGGCCCGCGCCA
>Ga0080006_1155616_pt2 | contig 14091 bp, 9 predicted proteins | sample RS3BMetagenome_FD_69209 | JGI IMG/M metagenome (GOLD analysis project Ga0080006, IMG submission 69209) | Ferric oxide microbial mat and aquatic microbial communities from Rainbow Spring, Yellowstone National Park, USA - RS3B (SPADES... ...
TATATGAATAAACTATTTTTTAAAATGCTGTGTTGAATAAATCCGCTAACGTCCTATTTTCGTCATATGTTTTTTATACTTCTTATTATTTTCATTCTTTATGAACAGTTCAAATAATAAAAGATGGGGTAAGCACCATAAAGATCATCGTGATTGGTCTAAATACAACAATGAACTTGTAGTTAGAGGTGAGTATTATTTAGATCTTGGATTTTCAGAACACTGGTATGAAGAGCTTGAAGAAATGAACAAAGGTAAAAGAGGAGCTCCCTATAAATTTCCAAATCAATTTGTCAATTTAATGGCATCATGGCACCAGTTGGTAGATTATCGTGGATTAGAGGGCATTGCAAGAAAGCTTGCAGAATACAAGTTAATTCCATATTCTAGTGATTATACGACACTTTGGAACCGAATACATAAAATAAAACCAAAGATCATAATGCCTGATTATAAAGATCTTGAACTATCATCAGATGGCACAGGCTTAAAAACCTCCAATGCTGGTGAATACAGGTTATTCAAATATGGGGATTTGGAGAGAAATAGAAAGAAGTATTTAGTAGTTGTAATAACAGCGGATGTAAGGAAGAAAAAGCTCCTTAAAGTGGAGGTACATATACAGGGAGAAGGGCCATCAGAATCAGAGGTAGCACAGAAACATATCAAAGAAGCATATAAAGAGGGCTATAAAATAGGAAAGTTTTATGGGGATTCAGCATACGATACAAACAGAATGTTTGAAACACTTCACGGAGTAGGTTCCGAGGCAGTAATAAAGATAAGGAAGAATGCAGCGCCAGAGAACATGAGGGGATCAAAGTACAGAAGGAAAGAGGCGAGAGAATATAAAAAGCAAGGCTATAGAGTATGGGCAGATAATAAGGGCTATGGAAAGAGGTGGGTAGGAACGGAGGGAATATTTTCAGCGGTGAAAAGGAAGTTTGGAGAGAACACAGTGTCACGATCAAAGGAAGGGTTGATAGCAGAAGGATATCAACGATTTTGGTTATATGACACAATAAAATGTTATGGAGAATCAAGAATAGGGGGTACAATTTAAATGATGATTGCAAAAAATTAAGAAAAAATAAAAAATTTAATGAGAATTAGAATAAAAAATCTCATAAATTGAATTATTCAACAAAGCATAATGCAATGAAAAGTTAATATATTAAAAATTAATATAACACCATTAATTAATATTGCTCGTTTTTTAAGGGGTTGATAAATAAGTATGATTAGGTTTGGAATTACAGGAATTCCATTATCATGTAAAGGGAGAACGCTGTTAGATGCTGTTGTTGATATACATTCTATGGGGTTGTCTGCGTTGGAAGTCCAATTTTTAAGATTAAAAACAGATGAAAGGCTTATTGATATGCATGAAGTTGGAAAATCTCCAAAAGATCTAAAAAATGAAATTGTATTGGAAGTACTTAAAAACGGTGATCCCGACAATATCTCTTATGATATCAACAAGCCATTAGAAAAAGATGATATTATAAAATTTTTGGCACCCTCTACAACGGTATCAATAGCAAGCGATTATGAAGAAATAGAGCATATATCAAAAATATCCAAAGATGTAGATGTTACCTTGCACATGCATTCACCGTATTATATATCATTCACAGAAAGCAAAGAATTGTATAATAGAAGTATTCAGGTAATTAAATGGTCATTAATTTTAGCAAATGCATTAAAAGCTGAAGACCTCATCATTGAATTGGGTATGCTTTCTCCAACAGAAGGAAAAAAACCCATCCTAAAGGCTTTAGAGGAGCTTAAAAAATGGATGAAAAAAATGTCTATAAATATTAAAATAGGAGTTACTACAACTCCCAAAAATGAGTTGTTTGGAAGCATTGATGAAATTTTTGAGTTATGTGAATCTGATAGCATATTTTTTCCTGTTTTGAATTTTTCTTATATATATGCAAGAGATCCTGAATTGTTTAAAAGCACAGAAAAAATTCAAGATATAATTTCCAAGGCTTATGAATTATCTATGCAGAAATTATACATACAATATTCTGGTGTAGAAATGAAAAATAATGAATTGAGGTTAACTCCTTTAAAAAGAAGTGTATTAAAGTTTGATATGATTGCTGATATACTGGCAAAAAACAATTATGAAGCAACTGTTATTTCAACGTCTCCCCTGCTTGAGCACGACGCTATTTACATGAAGCAAATATATGAAAAAATAATTGCAAAAAATATTGAAAAAAAGAAAGCTATAAATGAACATATTGCCAATAAACCCTCTGTTAATAAAAAAAATAAATCTACAACAAAAAGCAAAAACAAATCAAATATATCCAAAAATGAAAACCTCAAAAATGCCAAACAAGAAAAAAAAGTGAATATTCCCAAAAAAAAAGAAGTAAAAGAAACAAAAAATATAAAAAACAATAACAAAGTAAATGACTCAATTAAGGCAAAAAGCAAGGAAGCAGAAAAAAATAAAAAAGAAATAAAAAAAGAAAATGTACATAATAAAAGCAAAAAAAATGATAAATCTAAAAGCAAAGAAAAAAAATCACATAAAAAATCTAATGAAAAAAAGAGATAAAAACCTCTGAAAAGTGATCAAATGAATTTTTCTGAAATATTCCCCAAAATGATTGAAAATATAAAAGAAACATTGCTTAAAGTAGATGATAAAACAATTGATTTATCTGCAGATATATTGAAAGATTCACAAACAATATTTGTTTACGGTGCAGGAAGGTCTGGGATTGTAGCAAGATCATTTGCTATGAGGCTTGTGCAACTAGGCTTAAAGACTTATATCATCGGAGAGTCAGTTACTCCTATAGTAAAGGAAAAAGATGTTGTTGTTATTGTGTCAAACAAAGGTGAATCTTTTTCATCTGTCCAAGTAGGAAACATTGTAAGAAGGGTAGGGGCTAAGCTTATAGTTTTTACTTCTAATCCCAACTCAAAATTAGCACATATATCCTCTGTAAAGGTAACTGTTCCAGCTGTTTACGAGGATAAAAACATGCCATTAGGGACTTTATTCGAAGCATCTTGCTATATATTGTTTGATGCCATGATATCAATATTGATGAATAAACTCAACGAAAGTGAGGAAAGCATGAGGGCAAGGCATGCAATAATGGTGTAAAGAAAATGAAAGGAACAACTTATGCACAAGCTGGTGTGGATATAGAGAGCAAAAACAATGCCGTAAGCAAATTGATTAAACAGCTTACCTATAAGAGAAGTACAAATCCTTCATTAAACTTGAAAGGGCATTATGCAGGCCTGTTTGACCTAGGTGGATTTTACGGCGCACTAACGACTGATGGTGTAGGCACAAAACTTATTATAGCACAAGAGCTAAACAAATGGGATACTGTTGGAATTGATTGCATAGCTATGAATGTTAATGACTTAATTGTACTTGGCATGGAACCTATTTCTATGGTAGATTACATCGCAGCTGATAAAATCAATGAATCGATACTTGAAGACATAGGAAAAGGCCTTAATGAAGGTTCAAAAATCGCCAACATAGAAATAGTAGGTGGTGAAACTGCATTGATGCCCGACATGGTTAAAGGAATAGATTTATCTGGAACAGCCTTTGGAATATCAAAAGGAAAACGCATTATAGATGGAAGTGAAATATCTGAAGGCGATTTAATTATAGGGCTATCCTCCTCAGGTGTGCACTCTAACGGTTATTCCCTTATAAGAAAAATAATTAAAGACAACAACATAAGCTTAAATGAAAAGATTGATGGAAAAACATTAGGTGACTTGCTAATAACACCCACTAAAATATACGTAAGGGATATTCTTCCACTCCTTGATATGGTTAATGGTATGGCACATATTACTGGTGGAAGCTTTAGGAATTTTGTTAGGTTAACAAACAAGCATTCTTTTGTGATAAACGACCTTATAACCCCACAAAAAATATTTGAATATATAAAAAAAGAAGGCAACGTAGAAGATACTGAAATGTACCAAACCTTTAATATGGGCATGGGATTCGCAATTATTGCCAATGAAAAATACGAAAAAGAAATATTAAAAGCCACTCATAACCATAACCCAAAAGTGGTTGGATACATAGAAAAAGGTAAAGGGGTTTATATAAAAGAATACAATATTAAATATGAAAAATACTAATTATATTCATCAGTATCGTCTATATTTTCATTGTTTTTAGGGCTTTGGGCAAGCCCCATTTCTTTTAAGGCGTTGTTAATATTTTTTTCAAGAGTTTCAAAACGTTCTTTTAGAGCATTCTCCTGTTTTTCAATTGACTTTAATCTTAATGATTGAGTTTCTTTTAAGTCTATAAGATCCTTTTCTACACTTTCCTTGTTCAATCCTTTTACCATAACAGTTCCTACAGCTTTATATATAACAGCATCTGCAGGTTGGTCATGCAATAAATTAATGGCATTTTCAGCTTCATTTATTTTTGCTTGCAATTGATATTTTTGCTGTACAATATACTGCAATTCTGCTTCTATTTTTTGGTATTCTAAAATATCCTTCTGTACTTTTTGTGGTATCATTTTCAAAGCCTCAGGTGATATTAAACATAAAGGCTTAATTAATTTTTCTATTAACATAGGGTTTAAGCTAAGATTTCTGTTAAGCATGCCAAGCTATACTTTTCAATGTTATCATCCCAATAAACTCTTGAACGCTTATTCTGGTACAACCAAACACCTCTATCCAATCTGCAAACGTTTTATGGGAGGCTTTTTTTTATAATGTGCATTGCACTGAGCCTAGCCTATTATGCCAATTATGTTATGAATATGCCCCTTTTGATCATCTAGATGAAAGAAAAAAATAATATCCATATTGGAATATTTAGAAATTTCAGATAAGGAAGTTGTAAAGAAAGAGGTTTAACAAGGAATCTCCACACATATAGATAGAGTTATAACCAGCAACAATCTCAAAATCTTTAGCTAGGAGTAGCTAACTTGAGTACATATTGGTTATTTACATTTAGTAAATTTTTTATAGATATATGACCATATATTTAACATGGATGTAAGTTACGAAGATCCTATATCTCATTATTTCAATAAAAAAAGGACTGCTGACAAGGTATGGATTGAGCCGTATTTTAGGGCATACATCATAAAGAAGGCAATCGAAAAAGCAGGAAGCCTAAATGAAGTAGGAAGAGTCATGGGTTATAGATCAAGAATACATCCTGGATGGAGCGTAAGGCAAATCCTCATGGGCATAAGGCCCGTAGCAAAAGAACGGCTAAATAGGCTATTATCTTATATAAACATCCCATATGAAGAAGTTGAGAAACACATTGTAACAAACAACAGGTATACCACAAGTGAAACTTATTTGGCATTAAAGCAATACGGTTTCCTTTATTACCTATCTAAATAAAGCGCTAAGTTTTTCAAATTAGAAACATACACTAAAATTTTAGTTGCTTTCCTACAATTTCATTTGCTTTAGACATAAATTCTTCTATTGATGAACCATCAATGTTTGCCCCGGAAGCTATTGTATGGCCCCCACCATGCCCATTTACAGATTTAGCTGCAACACTACATACTTCTGTTAGATTGAGGTTATGTGAAACCATATACCATGTTCCTCTAGATGAAATCTTAGCCTTCCCTTGATCATCTATGGCATAACCAAATACTGGTTTTTTAGGTGGGGTAAAATATGAAACTGCAATACCTGCTTGAGCACCTGCAATAGATGGATAATGGCTTTTAAAATAAATAATAGAACTCAACTCAGTATATTCTTTTTTTTCAAGGGCAATTAAACCCTCCAATACCTTTGCATTGTATCTCTTTTGCATTTCTACAATCTCGTTCAATACCTCTATTTTTCCAAGTGAATATTGTACGCCCAATGATTCTTTGCCTTCCCTCCCACATGCATTCATAAATGAAGACAAAAGTGCAGTGTTTTTTATTTGAAAATCCTTATCGGTTGAAATATATCTAGGCGCTATAGAATCGCTTGCAATATCTGGTATTGTTCCTTGCTTAAGCAAATGGTACATTATATAAGAATTTAGCCTTTTGGTTTCTTCCTCATCTAGTTCCAACAATTTTTTATTAGGGTCAATGTTCAGGTTTTTTAAAAGTGCTAGTACTTTATCCTTCCTTCCTGTTATTCCTACTAAATAGGGGTCAAGTTGGTTAGTCAGTTCTTCTCCTAATCCCTTTTCTAAATAAGGCAAAGAAATAACTTTTTCAACATATTTTTTATCTAAGGCTTCTGTAACAATAGTGCTATTGATCCCACTATACCCACCGACATGCTGCCTATCTGCAATAGTGCCAGCAAAAAAATAGGGAATATACTTGAAATGGGTGTTATCATAAAATATAGAAAATAAGAAGGATATTGTCGTCCCACATGCTTCCCTTGTCCCATCATATCCATATTTAAGAGGGTCTAAATTAATAATGCCCTCCTCTTTTCCTACAAGTGGATGATGGTCTAGCAATACAACATTCTCATATTTGCTAAGGACGTCTAGGGCAGAACTCCCTATATCTATCATTAATATAGGTGTTCCATCATTAGGCAACATATTAGCCAAATCTTCAGTTATACCTTTAATAAAGGATAAATGAAATTTTTTGTTGTGTTTTTTAAGCAATGGTATTACAATAGAAGCCCCTGAAACACCGTCCCCATCGTAATGGGCTATAACCCTCACTTTATCGTGCTTTTTTACAAGCTCAACAGCATTAGAAAATGTTTCAAGGTATTTTTCATCTAGGGCATCAAGCAACAAATCACTCACGGGCATTATTATCAAATAATCAATGGCAAAATGTTTTATAAAGGTTACTGCACGATAGGTGGGGTATAAGACCACTTTTCGTTCAATACCCCTCTCCTTTTGTAATATTTTACTAACCTTTTTATTTTGGAATGGATCAAATCGTAACCTCTTCTGTTAGAAAGGTCATACCTGTTTTTTCTTAAATGTTCAGCAACATTTTTATGGTTGTTTATCAAAGAAGCCAAATCCTCTGGTATGGAAATATCCACTTTCCTCTTTTTTAGTATGCTGTATAACTTCATGCCAGTAGCCAACTTTATACTAGGCACTCCATACTGGTCACGCAAAATTGCACCTATTTGGGAAGGTGGCGTACCTTTCCTGAACTCAGTAACAATAAACTCCTCTATCTCATCACTCTTCATTTTTACCCAAGATGGATTAGTTTTGTAAAGGGACTTTTTAGATCCAGCCTTTCCTTTTTTGCTTGAATGCATTCTCGACAATTCAAATCTCCTCCACTGAGATAATCCATATATTATTTATAAACTTTTTTGTTTATAATGAAATAATAAAGGAGAATGGAGTAAAGCCAAAAACATGATAATACATAAACCTTTTTACAACGAAAAAGTTTTACACATAAATATAAAATAGATACATTATCATTTGTATAATGAGGATTGATTTGTATGATATGTGAAATATGTGGTAAAGAAACCAATGATATTAGAAAAGTTAACATTGAAGGCACAATTTTATCTGTTTGCCCAACATGCGCACGTTTTGGTACTACAGTTATAGAACCTAAAAAGGATCCAGGGAAAGGCCTACAAAAAAGCAAAGCTAAAAAAAGTGATGAAGACATCCTAGAAAAGGCAAGTAAAACAAAACTTGTAGATGAATATGGCGAACTAGTAAGAAAAGCAAGAGAAAAAATGAATATGACACAAGAGCAATTAGGTCAGAAAATAAATGAAAAAAAATCTGTTATTGCCAATATCGAATCCAAATCATTGCAGCCAGATCTAAAACTTATAAAAAAACTTGAACTGATATTAAGCATTAAACTATTAGAAGAAGAAACAAATGAAACCAAAACGTTAAATTAAACCCCTTTCTTGCTTCTTTCTTTTGATTTCATTCTCAGCCCAGTATATCCACACTTCCTACATTTAGTGGCATATATTGAATTCCTTGTATAGCAATTCATACATATTTTTTTGTTTAACAATCGGTTAATAGCTTCTGCAAATGGCATGATCTTACCCTTTCTAGCTCATACGTTTTCTAAATTTATACCTTTCTATAAAATATAGTCACATGCCTGTCTAAAATAACTTTTGCAAATTTAATGACTTTAGGGATAGTTTGAAAAAGAATCTTAATCCCTTATTTAATCACTTATCAAATAATGCCAAAATACACTGTAATTTTGAGTACTTCATTTTTACCACAACAATACAAGCGCACTCATGTGATGTAGTTTCATTCAGTGTTAGACCAGTGGCAATCCTAGATAATATATCTTATAGGTATCTAACTGTGAAGGATATACATATATAGAGTGTAATTAACTAAACATGAAAAATATGAAAATAAAATTTATGCCATATCTGGCACCTTTAACTTTAATAAAGCTAGGACCACAATTAACAACAATGCGATTAATCATTGAGCCAATTTACAATTATAATTTTTATATTTATAATACATAAAAAAAATATAAATATGTATCATGAATATGTAAGTAAAGAATATAATTCTCGTAAGGGGGTTAAGAGATGAAAAACATCAAAATACAAAGAAATCGCATTGATCTTATTGCCGTCTTAGTGGCATTGTTTCTAATGGTATCTCCTTTTTTATTACAGAATAATGCTAGTATCAATACAACCAAGAATATATCTCCTTTAGTAGTAAAGAATCCCTATCCACAAAATAGCAACTGGATGCAATGGATGTATAACTCTACACATAACGATTCTGGATTAGGAGCTGCACCGATGGTTCCTTACCTAAAGTGGTCAGTAACTTTGAACAACAGTTCAAGCAACGTTAATTATTTTCCTCACAATCCTTCGCCGATTGTTTACAACAACACCGTTTACATGGAAAGTCCTGGGTTGCACTATTTGTATGCTTTTAACCTTTCAAGCGGCGCATTGGAATGGAGAAAAAATAGTACAGCACCTGGTATAGCACTCAGTAACAGTTATTATTTCAATATTACACCTGGCATAGGGCACAACACAATAATAGTGCCAGCATCTAATTATTCATACCCATCATCATACCAAGGCTATGTATACTTTTTCAACGCTACGAATGGCAATCTTGTTGATATTAGCCAATCATCTACACCTTTCCAAAGTAGTAGTGGAAGCAATAGCAGGTATTATGTAAATTATACATATTCTAATAATCAAGCATATATATCTTCCCCTCCATTAATACTTAATGCCACTGTAGGAACATACGCAATTACTACTCAAATGACAAAAGGATATTTTGATAGCTCAAATCCATCAATTGTAATTACAGACCTTTCCAATACTTCTAAGGGTTACTCAGAACAGAATGGCAGCAGTTCTAGCTTTGATTTAGTTGGACCAAATCTAGGTGGATTGCTAGCGGTACCATCTGGAGGTGGATATCTTATATATGGTTTTTTCAATGGGAATGATACAAACAAAGCAGGGAATAAGCCATATCGTAACCAGATCGAAGTGCTTTACTTTAACCCATCCCCATCCGTGTCGCGACTAAGTACCGTTCAAGGGTACCAGCTTGGCTATTCACAAACTAGTAGTGGATTATTAACTACAAAAACATTAACGCCTTATTTTTATAGTTACACAAGCCCCTTAGCCTATGGGAACGGAAATATTCTGTTATTTTATACAGAAAACATAACAAGTGTTACTACTAGCATTTCAGGAACATCTACATCAACAAAAACATTTACCAACGTTAGTGTAATGCACATTAAAGGAATTGGTTTAAATGCCTACATCCAAGGTTTTACCAATACTACATTAAGTAGTGCCTATTCTATAAATTCAACACCTGTAATTTACAACGGGTACGTTTACGTACCAATTGCAAACCACATTTACAAAATACCATACAATAAATTAAATTCCTCCGCTGGAAATATCACAGAAGGTACATTCAATTCTACAGGAAATATAACCTCTGCCCTTATCATTGCAAATGGAATATTATACTTTACTACAGATAGAGGAATCATATATGCCCTAAATACAACATATCTTAGCAATACATCTAAACAATCCCCTGTTTTATGGTCATATAAGACAAGCGGTCCAATATACAGCACACCTGCAATATCGAATGGAAACCTAATTGTATTTTCTAACAATATACTCTATTGTTTTTCTATTCCACAGATAGAAGGCAGTGTCTCCCCTAATTCTTTGGCCTCTAAATATATAGCTCATGCTGGAGTAGCCGTTCTTTTAAATGTTAATGTTTGGTGGAATAATGCAAGTTATAACAACCAAAAGGAACCAATCGGAGATGCGATGATAAATGCAACATCTCTGTCAGGTGGATATTTCATTACTACATCTGGAAATAGACCGTATAGTATTAACTACACCTCTAACTTTACCTACAATTTAGGTAGTGCTATGGTATCCTGGGTTCCTCCAGTATCAAGAATTTGGATAAATGCCACTTTAAAATTTTCTTTATCAAGTGGGAAAAACCAATCCTATTTCAAACCAAATACAGTTTATACTGTTATAACCGTTGCACCAGCTTCAAATATATCCTTTAAAGCAACTATATCACAAAAAGTAATTTATTTAGGAAATTCAAATGAATCAAAAATATCCATGCAAGTTATTAACCAATCATCTGGAAAAACTATCTCTATTTTTAATGGAACTTGGACTGTAAATGGAAACGGAATTGTCCTTAACCAGACAACAGGAGCAAACATAACAAATAAAACTTATCTATACACCAATGGATATTCCAATATTACATTCAAATTTAAAGGTACAATAAGCAATCAAACTGATGTTTACTTAGTATTCAATGCCTCCTCCCCATTATACATACAGAATTCAACATTAATATCAATCCTAATAGTGCCAGGAAATTCATCAATGATAATTGTAGACAATCCTACATTGAATTTAAACAAGGGCACAAACACAGACATAATCTATGTAACAGCATATAATTCTAGTAATAAACCAATATCAGGTGCATCCATTTCAGCCAAACTGTCTAACCCAACAATTGGGAATTTAAATAAATATACATCTCAAACTAATTCCAATGGTGTTGCCACTTTTACTTTTTATAGTAAATGGTTGAATACAATCTCTAATGAAACAATCACCTTTACGTTGAGTGCAAGCAATTATACAACTACGCAAAATAACACCAATATACTTATTCTCCCTACAAATTTAAATGCTACCGCTGTATTGAACACTACCTGGGTTTACCCTGGTGAAAGTGCAAATGGAAAAGTATACATCTACAACACATCCGTTAACCAACTTTACAACAGCAATGTATCCGTTACTTTTTCCACAAACACACCATATGCAAGTATTTCTAGCAAGGGATACACAAGCAATGGCACACTTCAATTTAAAATAACTACCTCAAACAGTGTTACCAATGCATTAGAAGTAAATATTACATTTACAATATTAAACAACAGCGTAATAAAAACTATAAATGTAACCCATCTGTATATAATACCAACTAATCTAATGGGCAAATATGGATTTTTCAATTACTCTGTAAATATATCTCCCAATCCCATTTATTATTCCCAAACAACTTTTGCCAATATAACAGTTAAAGCAATAGATGGAATCAATTCAACGGTTGTTAAAGGTGCAACGGTATATGTATCCTTGGCAAATAACACTATTGCCGAAATATACAACCCCTCCACAAATAAAGGGACAAACAGCATAGTGCTAACCACAAATAATTCTGGAGAAGCAACCTTCACTATAAAAGGAAACTACACTTTCTACAATTCTATAATTGAATGGGCATTTATCAATATAAGCAAAAGTAATTTTGCTAATGTTTCATTCTATAGCGGAATTAAGCTTGTAGGTCATCCATTAAGTATGAAAGTTATCAATACTACAGTATATGCAAGCCAAGGGGCTGCATATATAAATGGAACAATATCAAACAACAATGGCAAGAAAATACAGGTAACAGCACAACAAATAGGTTTAGTAGGTAGCCTTAACACTACCTCTGAAAATACAAGCAATGCCTATTCTTTCAAATTAAGTTTGCCACACTTAATATACAGCAATACACTAGACGAAATTAAGATAATAGCTAAGGGATATGGATTTAATACTACAACAACTATTGGATATGTAAACATACTAGTATCAGGATTGTCAATCAATGCAAGTGGCTTGCCTGGTATTATATATCTTAACAAAACAAACAAGTTATCTTTTACTGTCAATGTTTATACCTCTTCCAATACCAAAACCAATGCAAGTTTGTATATACAACTTACTAACGGAACATATGGAAAGCTAACTACTAATTCCCCTAATAATTATACCTTTACCGCAAATACCGCAAATGCAACAAATGAACCCTTAGTTGAAGGGGTAATAATAACTGCAAGTGAAAACGGATACGGAAATAGCACTATTTTTGAAACCATAACAATAATGCCTTCAAACACAACTGTTTATCCTATGAGCATGTCTATAATACCTAAAACTCAAGTGGAATCCATATCAAGCCTTTCCCCCATTACTATAACCATTAATGTTTATAACCAAAGTAGCAATGCACCTATTAACGGTGCACTAATAAGTCTCTACTTATCAAATCCATCCATTGCTAACCTATCTTCAACAACTGGAATCTCCATCAATGGCATTTATACTGACAATTTAACCTTTAATAAAAATGCTAGCCCTAATCAAGTAGAAACAATATTTGCAACAGCAACCTATACAGGCTTCATGCCTTCCTATAATAGCACATCCATTTATATACAATTCGCACAACTAAAACTATTCAACTTATCAATAAGTGCCACTACAGGCATGCATTCTAACAGCAAAGAAAATATATATATCAATGCAACATACAACAGTACCTTTTTAACAAATGCCTCTTTATCCTTAACACTATCTAATAAAACCATTGGATACTTAAGTGCAACTTATATTTATCCCTACAACGGAACAGCCAAAGTTACCTTTGTGTCAAACTATTCCTCACAGATGGTAGTTGAATTAATAACAATAAAAGTTTCAAAAGCAGGATTCTATACAACCAATAAAGTATTGCCAATATACATATACAATACTTCTACCTCATCTTTGCCCAAAAACATAGGCATATCATTAACATGGGGAAGTGGCATTATTTACTCTCTGTCAACTTCCCAATTGGTGTTATATATTTATAATACATTAACCAATACACCTATATCCAATGCTACTGTTAGGATTCAATATACACCAACAAATATTATATCCTCACCCACTGATAATTTTACAGTAAGCACCAACCAGTATGGATATGCCAATATTTCTTTCCAATTTGCAAAGGTTATAAATCCCTCTACAGTTTCCATAAATATATATGTATCCAAAAATGGCTATAATTCTACAATGGTTACCAATAAGGTAATAATTTATCCACAATCTGCATCAAGTTCATTAACAAACACTGGTACAAATACCTCTATTTATACTATACCTATTCTATTAATAATAATATTAGTTATACTCATTGCACTTATAAGTGGGTTGTATTATAAACAAAAAACCAAAAAAAGTAAAGAAGAAATTGATGAAAATGCAAATAAGGATAAAGGCCAACAAATCCAAACTGAAAAAGACAATACGCGTTTACATGTTAAACCGCAAATAATAAGAGAAGAAACACCTTCGACACCCACTACTAATGTTGCATCAAGTGTGCAAACATCTAGTGAATCTCCTGTAATAGAGCCAAGAAAAAATGTTGAAAATGCATCAATAACAAGTGATATATCAACAGGAGAAGCACAAAATATAAACCCTGTACAAAACTATAATGAAGCAAATGTTGCTACCCAATTACCTTCTTCTGAAGGTTCCAATGCATCGCAGATCCAAAGTTCTAATTTAACATCTAATAATGATATAGATACAGTAAAAAAGGCGAGTGAGGCAGCAGAGGAACCCAAAGCAAGTGAGGCAACAGAGGAGCCTAAAGTGAGTGAGGCAACAGAGGAGCCTAAAGTGAGTGAGGCAACAGAGGAGCCTAAAGTGAGTGAGGCAACAGAGGAG
>Ga0080006_1133605_pt1 | contig 14070 bp, 24 predicted proteins | sample RS3BMetagenome_FD_69209 | JGI IMG/M metagenome (GOLD analysis project Ga0080006, IMG submission 69209) | Ferric oxide microbial mat and aquatic microbial communities from Rainbow Spring, Yellowstone National Park, USA - RS3B (SPADES... ...
AATTCATCCATTGTTAGGTAAGGGTCCTTCTGGGTTTCAGCTTCGTATAGTGTTTTAAACGTCTGTATGGTTGCCTTAGAACACCTCAGTGAAAGTACCTCCGTCTTGGCCTTAGGCTTATATTCCGTAAGTTTTCTGTACCAGTATGTATGTTTAAATTGACTGTTAATCACAGTAAACTTACCGTAACTTTAAATATGACCTCCTACTTATATGTTTCATGGCCGCAAGACCTGTTGTTGCCGTACCTAGAGGCGTAGGTTCTGGGTATGGTGACGCATATAACCTGAACTTGACAAACCTAATACATCTAGGAAGACCAGCAACTGCAAACAACGTCTATAACTTCGACGACGCCATAACTGCGTATGCAGGTGACAATGCCTCGCCTACAAAGTTCTACAGTGCTAACGGTCTGCCTACAATCGACCCTAACACCACGGCTACTGGTTCGGAGTTAGCTGCCTTCGCGTCCTGGTATTACACCAACTACGTACTTATGACGCCCTACGGTATTCAGCGTGCCTACTACCTAGAGAAGTTCATGGTGGCACTAGCAGGACTCTACATGGCTAAGAGTAACATCGGTATAGGTGGTGAGTTTGGTGTTGGTGTCCAGGGTAATCTACATGCACAGCAAATACGTCCGGAGACAGTGCTTGACCTAACCATTAGTCCTACTCCATCTGCAGACGTCACGTCTTGGTCTCGTTCAGTGACACAGGGTTGGAACACCAGCTTCTTCATGTTCAACACCAACAACGCATCTAACACGCCAACAGCACTTGCCAACACACAGAACACTGTGAACTTCCTTGTCTGGGGCTTAATCGATCAGAGTATACCTACGAAGTTGCAGGCTTACAAGGTTATAGGACCCGGCAACAAGAACTATGGTATTGAGTGTGCCAACATCCTGAACCTGTATGCACAGGAGGAAATAGTACCGTTCCCAGCCGCTTTCTTCGTTCAGAACAAGGAGTCGTGGTCAATTGACGCGGAGTTCAACGCCGCAGGCACAGAGTACCTTATACCTGACGGCATACAGTTCGTGAACACACAGTACTACCAGCTTGAGACGTAGAGGTAATGACTAGTGTCGGCAACGCCGCTTAACCGTTACGGGGAGTTCACTGAAACCATAGCCCTGTCAGGTTCCACCAGTGCTTCAGGTGCCTTCTCCGTTACGGTCACGAAAGCAAGGAACATAACAAACGTTAAGTCAGCATACCTAGTGGGTACCTCTTTGCTCTACGGTCTCAGGGTCGCAGGGTCGTCTGGTAACACCATTAACCTCCAGCTACTCGCCGCTTCCGGTGCCGCGGCTGGTGGTGCTCCTTTTGAGGCTCCCACTGCCGCTGTCGCTCTTAGCGGGTCAGTCACGGTCACATACGAGGGGTACTAGTCTATGCCAATCCTTGTGAACACCACTTCTGATACGTGTGGTTACACTGCATACTGCTTTAAAGATATAACCATTATAATGAACGACACTGTGCTCGGATTAGACCTCCCAACAACCATATACGGGGGTGTTAGCCTTGTCGGAAACGTTTAGTCGTATCGAGGACAGGATACTGCGTAACGGTCAGTACCTCCTTGTGAGTTACTTAGGTTCACAGCACCCTGAAGAGAGTAGTTACACGGGTTTCAGGGTAACCAAGCATAACTTCATTACCCTCTACTATAACTTCGCTACAGAGGTACCTAACTTCCTACCCATGGCTCCTTTTGGAGGACAAGCTAGTAGTACCAATAGTCCCCCGTATATCACTAACTTCAAGTTCAGTTTACAGCAAGCTCAGAACGTCACAGACATGTTTGACTTAAGTAAGAACTACGATGCCTACCAAGTATTCTACGGTATTTCACCCTCCTACCTTAGAACTATGCTACAAATCCAGCAACAGTTCATAGCTGTACTCGAACAGAACATCAACCCTTCACCGTCATTTGTTGAAATGGGTATAGACGGTTTCCAGTCTCCTTTGTTTGCACCTGACCCCAGAACTGAGTTCATCGTGTTCTTAAATCTCACGTATAACATGACACTTATGAATATGGCTACCATTCCTATTCTTCCGGCGTTCAACTTTGTGATCAACAGAATGATCCTAGAGCCACTCGGACGAGAAGAACTCAAAAAAGCCATACTCGCAGGGTTTCCCGTTCGCTCTCTTGGAGCAGTGGATAGTAGCATCATGATTTCACACAAAAACTACCCAGGTTTCGTCACCCTGAGCTACAGGGATATATATGGTGGTTGAAAATGGAAAAGTATAACCCGCCGGAATACGACCTCTTCAACCTGAATAACGGCTCCACACTGGTGGGCTCAACTGCTGTTACCCTGCTCTATGAGGGGCAGACTAATGCGGTTGTTGTTGTCCCGCCTGATCTAACACTGAGAGTAAAACAGGTCATTATACAGAACACTACGGGTTCGGTGGCAACCGTACAGTTACAGGCAGTGACCACACAATCAGGGTTACCTTCCCCCGTCAACAAGACACCGCCGATACCTGTGCCAGCTAACAGCGCTGTCACCCTCGACGAGGAAGAGTGGAGTATCTCAGTGAAGACAGGGTACTCTCTGGCCGCTATCGATAGCGGTATGACTACCGGTGGTAGTGGTAGCTCAAACGTGTTCGTAAAAGCCTACTTTGTCAAAGGTACTGGTTCCCCAATATAGGTGACTTGAATGGGTAACCTCACCAAACTGAACCAGATACCCTCAATTGATAACGCTACCCTCACCTTCAACGCTTCAGGACAGCTACAGATCAACCCTTCAGGTTCTCCCACTGTTTCCTCTTTAACAGCCACCACTGTGAACTACTCCGTGGAGAACCCGAACACCTCTCAGAACACTTTGACGGGGACGAGTGCGGGTTCAATCATCTGGTCACAACCGTTACAGGGTTCAGCCCTCAAACTCGTTATTCTTTACGCTTCAGGGTACGAGAACACTACGACTACGGCGCAGAGTATAACCTTCACTACGGCCTTCACGAATACTCCTGCTACTCTGGTGAACACCACGGGTATGTCCATTACGGTGAGCGCCACAGGTGTGACTCTGCCGGCGAGTATGACAGCCGCGGCCACAGGGTGGATCATAATTGCGGGGTACTGACCATGGCCGTGCCCTGGTTCCTGCCGTTTGTTAAAGGGTGGAGGTACCATGTACCTGGGCTCCAAAAACAGCTGCTCTCAGGTATCCCCGTGTCCTTCACGGGTACCTACATTGTTTTGAATGGTGAGTTCCCAGGGTACTTCGTGTCCGCCGCAATCGGCACCACTGACCCCAACTTTATTACGAGGGCCTCAGTTGACGGGTTAATCATTATCGAAGTCACAGCGGGGGACTTGAGAGACGCCCGCGTGTACCGTAACCAGATGGGTGAACCCAACATCCTCTCTTATGGTTCATATATCAGGGGGTTCCCCCTACCCGTGTACGCTCTGAGCCTGAGTGGTGACGGACTACCCTTCTACCAGTCAATCAAAATCGAGATAGTGCCGAGGAGCCAGCCCGCCTTGATAACAGGGTTTGCCGCTAACATCATAGAGATCTACGACGTCAACTTGTTCAAGGAATCCACTAAAGAGTTCTTCGAGTCAATCACACCTTCGGTGGTACCACCAGCTGTTCCCACTCCACCGAGATTTGTTGCAGAGGAAATTGTCAGCGCGAAGCTACCAGTGAAGGTGACCTGAAAATGACGCTCTACCCCTACCTTGTCGTGGACTTACCCATAACTGACACCAACACTCATACGTACCGCACCGACCCCTTCAACCCCCTCGCACTCACTCAGCCCGGCATCAGCCTTATACGTCTGGGTGAGAGTGTGCCCCCTGTTCGCGCCTTTAACGTCTACGTTTACAATTTTGCGAATGCCGCTTTGTCGGTGCAGGTGATAGCTAACGAGAACGCGAAGAACTATCAGTACGGTTATCTTCTCGACGGTTTGGATTACCAGTCTGAGTCTTCGTACCCTGACTTTAATGTGGGTTCAGCCGTAGCTGTCCCAGCTGGTTCCCTATCCACTCCGAGTGTTCAGGCTATTCAGTCTGACTTCTACACGGGTGCCGCTGAACGCTACCTTTCAGTGGCTTTAACCTACTCTACTGCACCCACAACTGGGTTTGTTAGAGTGCACATAGACCTTTTCTATGAGGGGTTCTAAGATGAGTCAGGAATACATCACTAACACACCTAATGTTTCAGTTGCATCACCACTTGACGCTTCAGGCAACGTTAAAATAAACTTAGAATCAGTAACTCAATCAGGATTAAACGTTAACGTTTTCTCTAACACACTTACAACCGCAAATACAAAACAGGCATTAGCACCCCCCACAGGTTATCCAACAACCGCACAAGCTTTTATAATTATAATCAATTTGTCGCCTTCAGATACGATTTATGTTGGTGATGTTAACAACCAAGTGATACCTTTATCATCTAACCAGTCAATCGCTTTTGATGTGCATAAATCTCAAATATTACTAAACTTAACAAGTATTTACTGGTATGGTGCTACATCGGGAACAGATAAGGTTGGGGTGATTTACGCATGAGTGGGATAAGTGGTGGTGTAGTACCAATAAAATTTGATGCTAACGGTAACGTATTAGCAAACATAAACGCTCAAAACATTAACCCTAACGCGGTTGCAACTAACGTTAAGACCGATGCTAACGGTAACGTATTGGCTAATATCAATGCTCAAAACATTACTCCGAGTGCTACAGCTAGTAACATTAACTTGGATGCTAACGGTAACGTATTAGCAAACATAAACGCTCAAAACATTAATCCCAATATTGCTAACCCGTACGCACCACAGCTTTTGAGCCATCAGACCGGGTTATCTTACATAGCTTCATCAGCCGGTTCATGGGGAAATATGGGAACTGCGGTTACTGTACCAAGAAATGGGTTAGTGAAAATAATAGTGATAGGTCATGTTATTAATGGCGTTGGGCAATTTACAATTAAGATTAAAAGAAGTTCAACAACATACGGTTTCGTTAATCCAGCATGGTATGCTTTCAATACTACAGTTTCTTCATTTATTGGACTAAATGGAGTTAACATTTATACAATAGAAGCGCCGGTATTAGCAAATGATTCGATACAATTACAAGGAAGCAACGGCACAGCCAACGATACAACTTATGCTGATGATATGGTGGTGATGTTGCAGTGATTACTTACAATTTTCCAACAACCAAAAACCCTACAATTCAGGCAATAGTTCAAGCACTTGAAAATGCTTTTTCAAATCTGAAGATAAATACTTTTCCCCCTAACCCTTTCCCTACGCAAAATACACAAATACAGATTCACGGATACGCAGGAATATCACAGAGTCCAAATGAAACAAATATTACAGTTGCATTCTTTGAATCTACAAGTGAATGGGATGGTTCTGAAATAACCCAGAACAATGTGACAGTCGACTTTATTAGCGCAGTTTATTCAAACATACCTACACAAACACAAGTTGAAAATGTTCTAAGCGGAGCGGGATTAATATGATTAACATATCAATTGACCCGTTGCTTATACCTATTCAGGATTTCACAAACGGGCGAAAAAACATGAAAATTAAAAAATTGCTGGTGTTGTTTTGATAGGAATAACTGTTTACAAAAGATTGAAAGCCTCGCCCCTTCTAGGGGCTCAGTGGGAGGAGGTCAGGGGGTCTAACACAAACTTTTTCTAACTGTTTGTAGTAGTGTTGTTCATGACTAAGTCTAACGTTTTTGGCGTCGCGGTTCAGGGTGCGGCTCCCTCCATTTCCATCACGGCTAACACAACCTCCCTCCCAAGTAGTGGTGGAACTGTTAGCTTCACAGGTACCACTGATTTACCAGCTGGGACAACCCTGGAGATACAGGTGACTGGGGGTACCTCTACTATGGGTTACAGTGGTATCTATGGGTACGCTGACCCCATAACTATTAGTGGTGGTGGTGGCACTACGGGTATCGCTGGCTACGTAACCGTGGGTTCAGGTGGTAGCATATCGTTCTCACTGAACTTCTCCAGTAACTCCACTGGCTCCACTGTCACCTACGGCGTGTACGTGGAGGACACCACGACCGGTACACAGTCGAACACCGTGACCATCAGTATTGCACCCACAAGTCAGAGCATAACGCTCACAGGTCAATCCGCCACAACTCTACCGAGTAGTGGTGGCTCAGTGACATTCGAGGGTACAGCCACAGGGTACAATCCAGGTCAGATCTTCTATGTCTTCGTGAACGGTGTAAACACGACGACCACGACGCTCGGGCAACACTATACGTTCAGCTTCACTTTGAGCTTCCCAGCGAACACTTCTACGAGTCCAGTAACATACGATATAGACGTCTCCGACAATACGAATAACACGTGATCGCCTATGACCAAATCCAACACCCTGAAAGTTACGGAGGCAGGTGTAAGTGCATCCTCGTTGAGCACGTCCACGCCTCCCCCAGCCATCACGAGTACTTCGGGGTGTTACCGCTTTGTTTCTTTTGGTACGTGGGTTGAACTGGTGGCGTCCTGGAGTGGTGGTGTAGCTCCCTATAAGTGGAAGTGGGTCTGGCCTGGTGGTTATTATGGTTATTTCACACAAACAACAGGTAGCCAGAGCAGTGGTACGTCGGGTACGGCGACAGGCGTAGGGGTTTTTCCGTCTGGTACCGAAGCCGTGACGGGGGCTCAATTCACCATTACCGATAGCCTTGGTAGGAGTGCCTCAGCTTTTGTGGTGGCTGGAGAGGAGTGTACCTGACCATGGGCTGTACGGGTTCTACACAAACTTTTTCTAACAGTTCGGTGTAGTTGTACTCATGACCAAGTCTAACGTTTTTGGCGTCACGGTTCAGAGTACTTCTCAGAGTACCTCTCAGGGTGCAAGTACAGGTGCGTCTCAGTGTCCGCCTTTACCCCCACCCCCATCAGGTTATTACTGGGAAGTGAACCCACAAACATGTACTGCTGTCCTCAAACCTCTATCAGGTGAGGTAATACTCAAATCGCTGGATGTTACTCCTCAAACAGTGCAGATAGGTCAGCCGGTAACAGTCACCGCTACATATGTTAATGGTTCAGGTCAGCCAATCAGCGGTCTGACCGTTCATATTGTTGTTCAATCAGATGCTTTATATGAGGCAGTAGGACAACAATTTACTCTTAAAACAGATTCAAACGGTCAGGCTACTGTAACATATCCGTATACCATTGTTTCAGGGACGTGGGCTGTCAGTGTGTGGCACGATATAGTTGCTGGCGCCGCCAGCACTACTGACGGAACGGCATCGTTTACGATTGAGGGCACAGGTATCTTCCTCTATACCGGCTACGTCACTTTGGGGTATTACACTGGTTCCAGCAATTACTGGGCCGCCATAGTAAACACTTTGTTCCGAGCTTCATCAAGGTCCCCGGATATTACGGGAGTTGCAACTGTAACTGACAGTTTGGGTTCCAGCCAGACAATTGATATTTCGCCCACAGCCGACGTTATATATCTGAACTTCAAACATCCCTCCCTTCCTTCAGGCTATACGGTTACGATTGAGATACAGGCAATGGGTCTCACCAAGACTTACACTTTCGTCTTCGATAAGATCGCCAACCTTGCTACACTATACGTAGACCCGCTTAAAACCTATTATGTGTATGGCTGACTACGGCAGCCGAGCCTTGGCGAGGAGTCGTAGACTAAAATTTATTTAGGTCTATAACATAATGTTTGCTGGTAGTTAAAATGCGAGGATGGACACACAGATTATTACAGACAGATTACAAGAAGCGTGACTTACCTGAGGTGCTGTACGCTGTCCTTACGACTGTCAGGGAGACCGGTAAGTGCAGGTTCACCTACCTGTACTACCGTGTTCAGACAACTCCACATAGACTCTACTTCTACTTGAAGATACTTGAGAGGGGCGGGTATCTCAAAGTGGACAGGGTGGGTAAGAGGGGGGTGTATATCACCATCACTGATTCAGGTAGGGGTTTCACAGACGACTTAGGGGAGTACCTAAAAGTTAGACAGGCGTACGTTATGTTGCACAGGAAAATTAGGAAGAAGCTCCAAACAATGCACGAGGAGGGGACGGTGATTGAGTAGTGTTGGGTTGGACTCGTTAGGGGACAGACCTCTTGGTACCAAGCTTATGTTCCCTTATGTCCGAGGCGAGGACGGCTCAGTCACGGACACACTGATCATGAGTTTCAGAACGAGGCGTGTTGTTTACTCGAAGCTGAGTGTGAATAAGCAGGGACACGGCTACCGTACCTACGTTCTGTTACCAGCAAACTACTTGATGTACGAGGCTTACAGGACTGGTAGGGGTAGGGCCTCAATTAAGATAAGCGTTATCGACGTGTCCCCTAACCCTCTCAGTCCTTTCAGGGTTAAGGACATCTGGGTGATGTATGAGGGTGTGTCACCAGTAACCCTGCTCGAAGATTTACCTGAGAACATAAGAGTCATAATTGAACAGAACAGCAGGAAACTACCACTCTACGAGTACTTGGAGACGGAGGTGCCCCGATAAATGATAGTAGTTGTTGGTGCTGGCTTAGCAGGCTTCCAATCTCACAGACAAGGAGTCAGGGGACGTCTTAGAGGGTAGACGTGTGCTCTAGGGTTCCGAGTAACAAAAAGTTTATTAAACTTCTCACAGTTGTATTAGTCATGTCTGTGAACGTGGACACGGTCATATCTGAGTTAGCTGAAGTGTTCAAAGTACCTCCTCCTACCTACGACTACGACACGTCTAAGTGTGGTGGGGCCTTAGCGTGTTTTGACCCTTCAACTTACACCATGCATTTAACGTCCCCTATACTTCCACCAGGAGTTGTTGCTCACGAGATGGGTCATGCGGCACATACTTACTACCAGATTCCTGGAGGAGAGAAGGAATATGAAACCTTTGCACAGTTCACTGAACAGTTGTACGAGGGTTGGAAGACCTATAAGTACGGTGGGAACGTTAAGCCAACTATGCTTAACCCTCCTGTACTTGGGTGCAGTAACTGTGGGAATTATACGGTGCCACATATCTACCCTTATACTCAGTGTGTGAGCTGTGGTACAGCTTACGGTTACGGTGAAAGTGTCAGTAGTAGTAGCAGTAGTAGTACGTGTCAACCTAACGTACCCTTAGCCCTAGTAATAGGCACACTTGGAGGTATGGTTGTGAGTGGACTAACAGGTTATATGCCTCCTAAGAATAGGGAGGATGCTGACAGGATTATTGAAATCACACTTACTAGCAACTTTCTTACTGTGCTGACAACTTTGTTAACGGGGGGACTGTAAATGGACAGAAAAACTAAGGCCGCAGCGGTTGTAGGAGGGTTAGCGGCAACTGGAGTTATAGTGTACGCTCTAACCAGGGTTGTTTCTGCACAGCAACCTCCAACGACAACAACAGGGGCACAGATAACGATTAGTGCCCCTAGTACTGATACAGTCGGACAGGCTATAACCGTTACGGCTACCTATACTGTTAACGGTGTGCCACAGGCTAACGTACCCCTATACCTGTTCTACTACTACTCACAGACGGCTGTAAGTAACCCACAGAGTATTCCGTCGTCCAGTTTCACGTTGGCTTCAATTGAAACAACTAACAGTAGTGGACAAGCCAGCTGGAGTTTTACTCCTACTGAGGCAGGCTACTACTACCTGGACGTGTCTAGTAGCACGAACAACACTTAAACTTATTATCGAGTATAACTATTAAGTATCATGGACATCGTTAGGTTTATCAGGGAAGGTAACTTTGTTGTTGCCATCGTTAAGGGTGACAGTGGTAACCTACACGTTGTCAGTGTGGACTTAGACGATATGGAGGCTAAGTGTACCTGTGAGTCCCACGAGTACCGTAAGGAGTGTAAACACGTCAGGTTCGTCGTAAGTAAACTTTTTGTTGAGCCTTAGGGTATAATGTTCATGTCTGACACGTCGGGTAGGAAGTGTACGTCTGAACCGGACGTACCCTACGAGGAAAGTGTTTGTGGGTTTGCGGAGAAAGTGGGTGTTAAAGTCTGTGACACCCTTAAAGACGTGTTTAGGGACAAGGTAAGTGAGTGTCGGACAATTATAATGGATATAGCTGAGGGTAGACTGGACGGTGAAAAGGCACGTGTGATATTTGTTGAAAGGTTTGGGGAGGATGCATACAGGAAGTTTAGTGACACTGTTAAGGAGACCATAGTGGAACTCTCTAAGAGTTAGTTACCGTTTTCGTTTATAAGCTTAACAAGTTCAGGCATAGGCTTCAGGAGGTTGAACACTCCAGCCCTAAGCAGAATATACACAACGTTCACACTTAGTCTAATCGTTTCGGAGTCCGACTGGAATCCACCCATAGCCCTAAGTCTTCTTATTAGGTCGTACTCCTCGTCTGTGAGCCTAACAATTATCCGTCTGGTTTTAGCCATATAACAGTTAACACGTCAACCCTAAATATCTGTGTTTTGGAGTTAACATGTGCTTTTTGAACGGTGTTTTTATCCGAAATACGGCTAGCCGTTTTAAGCCTAAAAACAGTGGGTCTTAAGGGGTGTTTTAACAGTGTAGTGGACACTTTGAACTTGAACACTAAACAGGCTAATTTACCCGTAAAATTGACCCTAAAGCGGGTATCCAAAAAATCGGTGTTTTCCTAAGGGTGGACTCCTATTGGGAGGGGGATGTATGTCGGAGTACACAAAAAATAAAATATGGGTGCGTGTTTTACTTGTTGGTGGTTGTATGAAAAGTGACTTAAACGCCCTCAACACTGTGCTCCCAAGTGGCCTAGTTCCTGGAATCATAATTAACATTCTGGGAAGATACATGTCGGGTAAAACACTGTTATCGTTGCAGGAGTCCTTCTACGTGTGTTCGCAGGAAGGCGGTAACATCCTTTTCCTGGACGTGGATGGAAGTATCAACGTGTTCCTGGCCGTGTGGGAAAGTGTGTTTAGAACAAGGTACGACGCTAACGACGTTAAAGTGTTTGTTCTTCCTAGTTACAACGTTCAGAGGTTTGACCCACGACAAAAGCTACCTTACTTCGACTTGCCGGTGTACAAACATTTCGGAGTTAAGGCACAGGTAAACATGAGTCATAACGGTAAGGCCAACTTTACTGCATACGCCCCCTGTGAAAACACAGTGGAGACAATGGTTGAAAAGAACAAGGTTAGGTGTGTGATTGTGGACAGTTTCAGCCAGATTTTCAAGGACTTATTTGTTGGTACAGAGTCGTTCGGTGAACGTGCCAGGGCTGAGGACTTCCTGTTCGGCTTAATTAAGGCTTCTATGTTGAACCACGGAGATGTCTACTGGTTCGTTAACCACCATAACAGTGTGAACCCTATCACATCGGAAGTACGTATTTCAGGTGGAGGGTCCGTGTTGCATAACAGTAAGGTGGCAATATACATCAACAAGCCTAGTGATCGTACTCCTGAAGGTGAACTATACACTTACCGTTACCCAAACATACCACCCTTCGGACGTGTCGCTAAAATAGGGTACACAGAGGCAGGTATAGTTGACATATGAGGAGTTCCTCAGGACAAGTATGGTTCCAGCGTTCCCACGGGACTTTGGTATTCCTAGGCGACGTGTATTCGACCAAACCCACTTCGACACCGTTGTCAAATATGTTAGAAGTGGGCACGTCTCCATTTACTCCGACTGGGAATGGATGCATCAGACAGCCACAACCTTCCTACTCGACATAGATGGGTATAACTATTATGACTCACTGTCCTTCCTAGTCAAGGTTAAACCTATGCTGGAAGGGTTTAAAGTACGTGCTTACTATACGGGCAACAGAGGGTTCCATGTTTACATAGACTTCCTGCCAACCGTTATGGACTTGCAGGCAACTGTACGTGGGTTCCTGGACAGGTTCCTTGAAGGAGTGGAGTGGGAACGGTACCTGGACAAGCAGGTTCTAGGAGACTGGAGACACATGGCACGTCTACCCAACACTGTGAACGAGAAGAGTGGTGGTGTTAGTCGTCTAGTATGGTTTAACAACCCTCCTAACCCTCTAAGTATTGAGCCTAAGGAGAGGTCAATACCATACAGTTCATACACCACAGAACATAAGGAGGTTCCTAAGGGTAAGCACCCACCTTGTATATTGTTTCTCCTTGACAAGCTTAGAAGTGAACACGACCTAAGCCATTACCAACGTCTTCATTTGGCATCCTACCTACTCAACCTACTTGAACTCAGAGAAGTTGTTGAATTGTTCAAGTTGGCTAACGACTATAAACGTGACGTTACCCAGTACCACGTTAACTATATTTTGAACAGGGACATACAACCCTTCAGTTGTGTTAAGGCTAAACAACACGGTATATGTCCTATACCACTCCAGCAGGGTAGGTGTGCATTCTACCCTACCTGTATGAGTCGTGTAAGGTGATACGTGTTGTTTGGATCAGCGTACTACTTCCCAAGTATACCGATGGGTAAGTACACAACCATAGTTAGGGAACACCCTGAAATGGTGTTCTGGACAGAACAAGCACTCTACAAGCATCCTAGGGTACTGTGCAGTTATGCCTTAGTGGGCAACATACGTAACCTTAGAACTGACATGCGTGTTTCACGTGACGTTACCGTTATGATTGACTCTGGAGGGTTCCAGTTTCTATCGTCTAAGGCCGTGTTCGACCCACACGACATCATTGAATACGAGAACCGTAACGCCGACATAGGCATGTGTTTTGACTATCCTCCTTACTCCGACATAACTAAGAAAAACCAGTATGAATTTGACAAGCGTCTTAACCTAAGCATGCAGAGCTACAAGGTGTTCCTGGACAATAAGTCGGACAGAATACTTCTATACGCGCCGTTACATGGAATCGGACAGTATAGTTTGCAGAGGTGGTTTAATGCTGTTAAACAAGTAGGTGGCTTCGACGGTTACTCATTTTCAATGACAAGTGCAACCGGTAAAGACACTGTGCTGGAGTCCGTTAGACTTATCCTAGACAATAAAATTGAGAGCAATATCCATTACTTCGAGTGTGGGTCACTGACAGCGTACGTCCTAGTTTCACGTTTAGCCAAGGTTTACAGTGGACTAGTGTCAGTGGACATGGCTTCCAACGAGCTTTTAGGAGGTATGTCCAAGTTTATGTTCGGTTTTGACAAGGCTCTTAACATCGGCGACAAGTACCTGAATGTTAAGCCTTACTGTGGGTGTCCTTTCTGTACGTCCGAAGTCGTAAGGAAATGTGATATGGACGACTACCGTAACTACTATGTTTCAATGCACAACGTCTGGTTTATGTCGAATAAGTATGCGTTCCTGGACAGTGTTAGCAGTGAGGATTACGAGACTTTGGCTTATCTAGGTGTGGACGTTAAATACGTGGAGAAACTGGACACTATGTTGGGTGGAAGGGACGTTGTAACGTTGGACGGTGTGTTACAGTGGACCAGATCGTAAACATGGGCTACTATGTTACCCAGGACAGAAGAGTGGTGTTAAGGGTTGTCAGACATAATGAGCGTCCACAACACGTTGAGGCACCCATTAAACCCTACTTCTACGTTGAGGAGCCTAAGGTTTCGGTTGCACGTTACTATGCGTCAAGGGTAGGTATACCTATAACTATCAGTGAAACAGACCTAACGACGATAGACGGTACTGCCGTGTCAAGGGTTGAAACACAACTTCCAAAGCAGGTAGGCTTCCTTAGAAGGGTTATGCCTAAGGGGTTAGCGTTAGAGGCCGACATACCCTTCGACAGACGTGTTAGGATCGATCTGGACTGGAGGACGTCTGATACGTATAACGTTGCCTACTTTGACCTGGAGACAGCAACACGTGATTTCGACGGGTTTAGGGAGGGTACGATTATTGGTGCAAGTGTTGTTTCACAGGGTGTATCGGAAGTGTACGTGGGTAGTGAGCCTGACGTCGTTAAATGGCTTTCAAACATGGTCACAGAGCACAGGTTTGAACTCCTAGTGGGCTATAACAGTGATATGTTCGACGTACCCATACTAACACAGAAAGCACAGA
>Ga0080006_1137158_pt1 | contig 14066 bp, 12 predicted proteins | sample RS3BMetagenome_FD_69209 | JGI IMG/M metagenome (GOLD analysis project Ga0080006, IMG submission 69209) | Ferric oxide microbial mat and aquatic microbial communities from Rainbow Spring, Yellowstone National Park, USA - RS3B (SPADES... ...
CCCACCGTCCTGCAACGGCGGGCCTTTGAGTTACTGGAGTGTACCCAGTAACGGGAAGTGACAAAATGAACCAAACCCTTGTACTGCAAGGGTTTTATCATTTCTGCGGGCTAAACTCCGGTGTAAAAACTGGTCTTCGTCCCAATGCACAGATGTCGAGAATCATCTATGGCTTCTCCGGTCGGCATTTACTTAATTCATGCCGATACACCATGCGGTTACTTCATTGCGGCGGAATTCTGATCTTTTAGCACCGGGGAATTGCGAATGTGCAGGTGGGTAACCCGCACAAAATGTCCGGCTGCAACACCCTTTGCCAACTGGGCTTCAAAATGATTGATCTGCAATCCGTGCACATCTTTACAGATCATCGCGGGACGGTAGTCCGTTTTCTTGAAACTTACTTTTATGTTCGACAATTCAATATTCCGCGCGTGACGAACAAATACCCCATAGGACGGCATGACCCCGATATGCGTGGGGCCTGGATATCCGCGGTTGAGTTCCGGCGGATTGCGTCTGGCGTCCTTGCGCGTGCCGCCGCCATTGAAAATCAAGCGGATATTATCCAGTCGAATATCCCGCACATCATGGTGCGGCAAGCCGGTAATCTGAATGCCACTCATTGAGCCGACATTGGTGGCTAAAATGTTGGAAATTAGAATATGCCGCAGATGGCCTACCGTTACCGGTGGCGGAGCGCGATCACGGTCGCCGAGCGTCACGTAAATGGGACAATCTTTGACATTGCGCATGGTGATGTTGGATATGTTGATGTCTTCCAGCATGGCACCATCCACCTCTTCCACCGCCAAACCCATACAATCGCGGAAGGTGCAGTTGGAAATGGTGATATTTTTGAACCCGCCATCGGATTCAGTACCCAGCTTGATCCGGCCGTTTTCTCGTCGGCTCGGGAGCATTTTTCCGTTGATCAGCGTTCCTTCCTTAAAGCCTGAAAGTTGGCAATTGGTGATGGTGACATTTTCTGTGGGCCATAACCTGTGCAGCGCATCGGTGGCTTTCAGGCATAGGCCGTCATCATGAGGGGAATTAATTCGGCAATTGGAAACCACGGTATTGCGGCAGCAGTCAATATCCACGCCGTCGCGGTTGGTGTCGATGGTAATGTTGTTAAGCGTCAGCAAATTGCATCCGGTAACAAGAATGCCAAAATGGCCACCGTGCACAATGGTGATATTGCGTATCAGCACATTGGTGCAAAGTTTCAGGGCAATCGCTTTGTCTCCCACGCCAATGTGTTTGGCAACTTCCGCACGATGAGATTTACGCCACCGGTAAGCATCGCTGGTCAGCCCGCCGCCATTAATTTCTCCCATGCCGGTAATCGCAACATTTTTAAGATTCTCGCCCCAGATCAGACTGTTATGAAAATAAGTATGCCCGCCATCCTGGTAGGCTTTTCCCGCAAAAGCCTCCGCCGGATCATAAGCGCCAAGAGGTATCGGGGCACCAAGAATCTCCGCGCCCGGCTCCAGATGCAAATTGATATTGCTTTTCAGATGAATGCTGCCGCACAGATATATTCCCGCCGGTATCTCAACCGTGCCGCCACCATGTCCATGACATGCGGCGATGGCCCGGTTAATCGCCGGGCTATCCAAATGTTTGCCATTTCCCACCGCTCCAAATCGGCGCACATTGTATTGATGTGCCGCCGATTGTGCGGAAACGACCGCAGCCTGCCCCACCGCCAGAAAAAACAGGATCGCCAAAAAAGGTGTGAAAAAAGATTGGCACAAAAACGCCCAAACTCGATGCCGCATTGTATATTTCTCCGCATGAACAACTGCCCGGAAAAGTTAACGCATGATCAAAGGATATTCAAATGTTTATGTGATAAATGTGCGATCACAGGGTAAAAAAGGCTTGGGTAATTGTGCGCACAGGACTGGTTTAGACTGAATTTTCTCCGCCAACTTCATCCAACACATGCTCGGCGACGAAGATGGGCACCTGATTGGCGACGCCTAAGGCAATGGCATCACTGGGGCGGCTGTCGATTTCAATGCTGTGGCCATTTTGCCGGATAATCAGCCGGGCAAAAAATGTATGATCCTGCAAATCGCTAATTACAATGCGTTCCAACTTGCCGCCAAGTTGTTCAATGACGCTGGAAAGCAATTGATGCGTCTGCGGACGCGGAAACGGCGTGCCTTTTAACCGATGGTCAATCGCCAACGCTTCCGCGGAGCCAATGAGAATCGGCAGCGTCCGCTGGCCATCAACTTCCTTGAGAAAAATAAATTGCTGATCGGACGTCTCGGAGATAATAATGCGTTTCAGTTCAACCTGCACGGCCATGCGGAAACTCCATTCCATGACCCGCCATCGGGCGGTTGTCAGCCAACACTGTATATCAGTATACTCTCATTTGCGTGTTCAAGTTGGTTCTTTATTGCGGGGAGAGGTCTTTATGGAGTTTCCGGATGGCCATTTGCGTACGCGGACGATTCATAGCATCAGCAGGTCTTTCCATTTTATTTTCGACGGGTTGGGGTCATGCGCAGTCCGGTGCGTCAGTGAAACCCTCTGGGCCTTATGAACTAAAAGAAGTTCATCATGGTAACGATCCGTTAGGAAGCCGCAATCGCGATGCCGCAGGAGCCGGCTAATCGGGGCTCGCCTGTTCTGCGGCGGCAGCTACTCGCCCATTAGGGGCCTTTGAAACATCTTGGCCATCTTGTCACACTTGAGCCAAACCCGCTAAAATCAACGGCTTCATCAACTTGCGCATCTTGGGCAATTTGCCGCGCCCCGCAAGCTGAAAACTGGCTGTAACCAGTCACCTGTAAGCTAAAACCTCGGCGGCAGCCGCCCCCCGGCGGCACTTTTTTAGGTCTTGACACTTGCCAGTTTGGACAATCCGTGCTATCTAAAGCAGCGGTCCGGGACTCGCTATCCACTGGCAAAAGCCGGGGCGGCCTGGGTTGATCCTTTGGAAGGAGCCTTTCCGTGCGAAAAAATTCTACATTGTCGGCTGGATTGGGAACAATAGCAGCGCTGGTACTGGCCATAGGTTTAGGCGGATGCGCCAAAAATCAAACCCAGATGAACGGGCCGTCGCTATACGAACAACTTGGCGGCCAATCCGGAATTACCACTGTGGTTCACGCCTTTCTGATTAACGTCGGCAAGGATAATCGCATTAACGCGGCCTTCGCGCATGCCAATCTCGCGCAGTTGCAGACGCAATTGGTGGCATACCTCGGAGAAAAATCCGGTGGCCCGCAAATTTATACCGGTCCGGATATGTATCAGGCCCACAAAGGTATGAACATCACCGATGCCCAGTGGAACGCATTTGTGCAGGACCTCGGCGCTACGTTAAAACAGGAAAAGGTGCCGGAACTCGCCCAATCTGAGTTACTGGGCCTTCTTATGCCGAAGAAATCAGAAATTGTCGGCCACTGATGCAAGCATAGCCTGAACAATCAAACCCCAAAGGCCGGAGAATACCGGCCTTTTTTTGTAGGTTGATCCGTCGCCTTTGGCTGTTTACTGGCGTTTCATACATCAGCCGTGCTAAACTCATTTGTCACCGCAGTGGTACGAATTAAAAATAAGCGGGCCAGAGACCATCATGTTGAATGGGAAAATGTCATTGCGTTCGCGGCATGTGCCCGGTGGGTTATATTTTGGCCCGCCAGCCTGGGACGCGCCGGTCTGGCCGGCGCGTGACATCGCCGACGGTTCCCCGCCCGCGGAATTGCCGACAACAAGCGCGTCACTGCGGGAGTTGTTACTGCGTCTGAACCTCACCAGTCAGGACCTTTGGACCCCCGCACTGTTGGATCAACTGACATCGCCGACAATTCGGGATGTGGTTGTTAATCTTATCGCTCCGCAGCCGGAATCTATCTTGCCGCGCGTGTTAAGCGAATTTGAAATGCCGCGGCTGGTGGCGGGGTTGAATCTGGTGCGGCGGTGTGTCTCGGCGGTTAAGACCCGGCTGGCCGTTGCGCGGGAAGAAGCGGAATTGCGTTATCAATGGCGCAGCGCGGCGAAAGCGAATCAGTTTACCATTCATCCCCTGATTAACCGTTATCCGCTGGGCCATCCGAGCATATTGTTACGTGCCCTGCTGGGCTTGAAACTCCAGCCTGGCGCATCACCCGCCGATGTGGGCGTGGTGTTATTGGATCCCATGACGTGCTGGATACTGGGCTGCTGGATTGAATTTGGCACTTGTCCGCAGTGGCGTCCGGTGGAACTCTTCACGCACAACGCCACGCCCCGCGTTATTGCCGCAAATATCGGACAATCGCTGGCCCACATTCTTTCCGACGCCGGGATCATCTATCAGGACCGGCAATGTATTATCAACGGCATGATGGCTGGAGAATTGGTGGATCCAGAAAAAACCGTGCTGGAACCATCGATGCGCATGATATCCATCAGGCCAGTGCCTATGGCCGAAGATCCGGTTGATTGCATCCGCTGCGGCTGGTGTGTAAGCGCCTGTCCAGTCGGATTGAACCCCGCCGGATTAATGGCACAGGTGCGCGTGATTGATAGTTTACCGGCTATTTCCGCGCGGGAAGCGTCGGCGTGTATTGATTGCGGCCTGTGCAGCTATGTGTGTCCTTCGCGCCTGCCCCTGGCGGTAACCATTAACTCATTGAAGGCCACCGCTGGCCAGGATCATCCATCAGGAGTGTCGGCATGATTGCAAAACGCACCACTCCCGACGAGATCATCGGGCCATCGGACAAAACGACGGAATTTCGCAGCGCCTGTTGCGAAAGGCCATTTCTTTTGTGGCCGGTAGCGCGACGGGAGTTTTATCAAACCATCAGCGTCTCGGTGCTTCTGCCGCTGCTCTGGGGCATTGCCGTGTTCGGATTCCGTGCGTCGCTGATTATTCTGGCCACTTTGGCGGCGGCGGCAGTTACGCATTTTATGCTGGCTCGATTTACTGTTCGCGGCCAATTGTTAACGTGGAATCATACAATGGCCTACGCGATGATCAGCACAGGCCTGACCGCGCCACTGGTTGCCTGGTATTGGGCCTTGGCCATGGGAGCGGGCGTGGTAATCCTGATTTGGATCGCAGGCTTACCGGGGAAGCAACGGTTTCATATTGCGCTATTGGCACCGTTGGCCCTGACGGCAATTTTGCCGCTGGCCGGTCGCTGGCCGGTGCTGGTATTGGATCATCTGACCATTGGCGACATTGGTCAGGCAATACCGGCACAAATATATCGCTGGCCGCAACGATCCCCGCAAAGAGGTGTTGCCGCCGTATTGCTGCCACGACCCGAACAGGTCATCCAGCGCACATTGGGGGAAATTGCGGGCGATCCAACCGGAGTTCGGGCCCGCATTGCCCTGCGAAACATGTTTGCCTTGAACTTACCATCGCCACCGACACTTCTGCTTGGTGGCGTGCCGGGCCGCATTGGAACCGTCGGCATTTTTGCGATTATTATTGCGGGCCTTTATCTAGCTTACCGTCATATTTTGCCGCCGGATGCCTGGGCATTGTTTTTAATTGCGGTATTGGCGGGGTTGATTTTTGGCCCATTATCACCGCGAATGCTGCACCATGAATTCTGGCAAAGCATCGGTGGATTGTGGTATCTTCCGCCTGAAAGAGCGATCGCCTTATTATTTTATGAAGTGTGCAGTTCGGATTTCTTATTCGCATCCGTATTCATTTTAGCATTGCCCGGCACGCTCCCCATTGAACCGTTGGCCCGCAAAGTATTTTTGGTATTGGCGGGCATTGCCGCCGCATTGCTGCATCGGATCGCCATACCGTTGCCCCCGGCGACCGTGGCGTTGCTGCTGCTGCAACCAATCGCCCCTGCTTTGGATATGCTGTTGCACCGCCGCTCCTGGCTAACGGATTAAAACCTATACCCCCACTACATTGTGCCCTGTGCACCTAAAACTTCCTAAATGCGAATTTTACAAAAAAGTGTATAAAATTGTTATCTTGAAAGTATTTTGATCCGATAACAAAAAAGGGCTGCTATAATGTTGGCGGCTGCCCGTGGTCAACGGCATTTATTACAGTTCTTTATTTGGGTTGCCGGGGCCATGAGATATTAAGGAGTAACTGCTGGTGCGAGCCATTTAAAAAAGCGTCAATGGCAAACAATTGCGCACGAATCTCCTTTTAAATGTAAGTTAAAACGGGAAGGAATTCCCGGATAAAGCCCAGCCGATTGCCGAAAGATGGTAGGTGTGTCGGACTTTTGTAAGCTCGGAAATTGGCTCGACGAGTGATTTTCCACCTTGATGCAGATTCAGGCCACATGAATCTGCTGCGAGGTGCCATACGAGGATGGGCAATGGGAATAATCGGTGAATTGCAGGACCAGAAAGCCGACGAAAGCAATATTTTACTGCAGATATTTAATCAAAGCCCGGCAATTGAATACCTCGTGGATCCGGAAAATGGCAATATTGTTGATGCCAATGATGCCGCGTGCACATTTTGGGGCTGGTCGCGCCAGAAACTGCGCACCATGCGCATTTGGGATATTAACATTGCGGGACAGAAGACCTTGGGGCGGCAGTTTAGCGAAACCATAGCCGGTGTCACCTATTTTTTCAAAAACAAGCATCGTATCGCATCAGGTGAGATTCGGGATGTGGAGGTCTACGTTAACCCGATCACCATTCAAGGCAAAGCGCTGAATCTGGTTATTGCACATGATGTAACAGACCGGCGGCTCGCCGAGGAATCACTGCGTTTAGCGCACCGGGCTTTGGAATCCGCACCCATCGGCATTTTAATTGCCGATGCGCAACAGCCGGATATGCCCATTACTTACGTAAATCCAGCATTTGAAATTCAGACCGGTTACTCACAAGCGGAAGTTCTGGGGCGTAATTGCCGATTCCTGCATGGCACACAACGCGATCAACCCGGACTTGATGAATTAAGATCAGCGCTAAAAGAAGGCCGCAGTTGTGAAGTGATTCTCCAGAACTTTAAAAAAGACGGCACGATGTTCTGGAATCAATTACATATTGCGCCGGTGCGCAATGACGCCGGCACGATCACACATTTCATCGGCGCACAAAAAGATATATCCAATCAGGTTGCCGCCAATGCCCGCATTGACCAACTCGCATTTTATGATCCGTTGACGGATTTACCCAATCGGCGGTTGTTTCTGGATCGGTTGGGCAATTGTGTTTCCGTCGCGCAGAGAAAAAATGTTTTTGGCGCGGTGGTATTTATTGATCTCGATAACTTCAAAAATCTCAATGATGCCGAGGGGCATGAAATCGGCGATGATCTTTTGCGGGAAATGGCCCAGCGGCTGCGGCAAACCCTGCGACAGGAAGATACGGTCGGCCGCTGGGGCGGCGATGAATTTGTGCTGCTGCTTCCGGCGTTATCCGATAATTCTGACATTTCGGCGCACATGGTGCAAATTGCAATCGCGCGAATCCAAAAAGCGATTTGTGAGCCGGTGGTACTGGGCACACTTCAGCATCATATAGGCGCAAGCATCGGCGTAACGCTTTTTCCCAAGGGTGTCGAATCGGCATCCGATTTGCTCAAACAGGCTGATACCGCCATGTACCGCGCGAAGGCGGCCGGGCGCAACAGCGTCTGTTATTTTGAACCTACCATGCAGGCCGCCGTCAGCGCCAGACTTAATATTGAACATGATTTGCGCCAGGCCATGGAGCGTCAGGATTTTCGCATGTTCCTGCAAGGGCAGGTTAATGCGGCGGGAACCATTGTCGGCGCCGAAGCATTGATCCGCTGGCATAATAAAGACGGCGGGCTGATTTCACCGATGGCCTTTATTCCCGTCGCGGAAGATACGGGATTAATTGTTCCAATGGGCGAATGGATGCTCCGGCAGGCGTGCCTCGCAATTAAAAAGCTCGAAGCAGCCGGGCGGCCCATTCGCATCGCGGTGAATGTCAGTCCGCGACAATTTCGCGGCGCGGATTTCCGCGACCGCGTGGCGAACGTCTTGCAGGAAACCGGTGCCAATGGAAATCTGTTAATGCTGGAAATTACGGAAGCTGTCGTCTTTGATAATCTTAATGAAGCAATCTGCAAAATGCGGGAACTTAAAGCGCTTGGCGTTCACTTTTCCATTGATGATTTTGGTACGGGATATTCATCACTGGCGTATCTGAAAAAACTGCCTCTGACGGAATTGAAAATTGATAAATCATTTATCCAGGATGCCCCCACCGATATGAACGACGCCTCACTGGTCGAAGCCATCTTGGCGGTCGCCAGCCACCACGGGCTGCAGGTGGTGGCGGAGGGCGTTGAAACACCCCAGCACGTTGATTTCCTCAAGGAACGTGGATGTCCCCTGTTTCAAGGCTACTATTTTGGCCGCCCCATTCCCGGCGAGGAATTCGTCGACAACCTGCTGACGGCCTGATTCGATCTGATCTGTACAACGCCTCCTAATAGACAGCCCCGACTCACATCATATCCTCATCCGGGCGAACCGCGGGATGCCCATCAATGATTTCATGAGCGGACGGAAGTTGGAATATAGGCGTTTGCCATGCTTGTGAATTCTGCCACCTGCCGCTGCACCCATGCTTCATCGTGATGCAATTCCATGGCCATAATTGCGGCGATTTGTGGTGCTGCGGCAATGGCGGCGCGGGCGTCCAGCAACAGCGAACGGGTGCGGCGGGCTAAAACGTCATCGACATTGCGGGCCATTTCATGACGGATAAAATGGATAACCTCACGGGTGGTAATGGATAATGTTTCGTTCAAACGCTGTTCGCTCATCGGGCCGATAGTCCCAGTTTGAATGATTGCCGTAAAGTTATCCACATGAGCGTGCATTTGTGATCCGCGGATTTTCAGCGTCTGCGTGACACAATCCCGATGCTGTAAACCGCCAACGGCAATCGCATGATCCACCGCATCTTCCGCCATGCGCCGATACGTCGTCCATTTTCCGCCGGCAATGGTCAACAGGCCGCTGGAACTCACCTGAATTGTATGATCGCGCGACAACGCTGCGGTATTGGTGCCATGCGGCGCTTTCACCAATGGCCGAATCCCGGCAAACATGCTGAGAATGTCGCTGCGCTTAGGCGGATGGGCCAGATATTGCCCGGCGGTAGTGAGTATAAAATCTATTTCCGCCTCCTGCGGCAACGGCTCCAATGTAACATCTTCCACCGCGGTATCCGTAGTACCTAACAATGTGCGATTGTGCCACGGAATGGCAAACATGACGCGCCCATCACTGGTATGCGGCACCATAATGGCGGCATCTCCGGGAAGAAATGTTTTATCCAGCACCAGATGCACGCCTTGGCTTGGCGCAATGATGGATTGAACCGATGGATCATCCATTAACCGTAACTGATCGCTGAAGGCCCCGGTCGCGTTGATCATACAGCGCGCCGCAATACGATGGGATTGGCCGGTTTCGCGGTCTGTAAACACCAATGCCTGCATATCGCCCGCGGCATCATGCTCCAGACTGACAACCGGGGCATAGTTCAGCAGGACCGCGCCATGAATATCCGCGGTATTCGCCATATCCATCAGCAGTCGGGCATCGTCAAATTGCCCGTCATGGTAAAGCACACCGCCCCGGAGGCCATCGGTTTTCAGTGTGGGAATATGTCGCAGCACCTCCGCCTGAGTTAAATGACGGGATTTGCCGAACCCATATTTCCCGGCCAGCATGTCGTAGGCCTTTAACCCAATGCCATAAAAGGGGGCCTCCCACCATTGATAATTGGGCACCACAAAAGCCAGATCATGCACCAGATGTGGAGCATTGGCCCGCAGCAGACCGCGTTCATGCAACGCTTCTGTGACCAGCGCAATATTGCCCTGTTGCAAATAACGCACGCCGCCATGCACCAGTTTGGTGGATCGACTGCTGGTGCCTTTGCCAAAATCGCTTTGTTCCAGCAGACATACCGCATACCCGCGTGAAGCCGCATCGACGGCAATGCCCACGCCGGTGGCTCCGCCGCCGATGACCGCGATGTCCCATGGCCCGCGCCGAGCGACCATGCGTTGTAATGATATATTTCTATCCATTCAAATATTCCATCGCCCCGTGGACAGTCGATTATCCGTGCTCTTCCCAATCACGTGATCGTGTAACCGCCTTCTTCCATCGCCGACGATGCATTTGCACTTCATCGGCGCTCATCCGCGGTTCAAAGATACGATCCAACGCCCAGTGCGTGGCGACATCGGCAGGCGTTTCCCAGAAGTGCACAGCCAAGCCCGCCAGGTACGCAGCACCCAATGAGGTGGTCTCCGTGACCTCGGGCCGCAAGACCGGCGCGCCCAGCAAGTCCGCCTGAAACTGCATCAATAAATTGTTAGCCGAAGCGCCACCATCCACGCGTAATTCGGTCACGGGTCGGCCCGAGTCCTGCCGCATGGATTCCAGCAAGTCCGCACTTTGATGTGCGATGCTTTCCAGTGCCGCGCGGGCAATGTGAGCTGCGGTTGTTCCCCGTGTCAGACCGAGGATAGACCCTCGGGCGTAGGCGTCCCAATAGGGGGAACCAAGTCCGGCGAATGCGGGCACAAAATACACGCCGCCCGAATCGGACACGCTGGCTGCCAAGGCTTCAATGTGTGCGCTGGATTCAATAATGCCCAGTGAGTCGCGCAGCCATTGCACCACTGCACCGCCAATAAAAACGCTGCCTTCCAATGCATAATCTGTTGTGTCGCCAATTTTCCAGGCGATGGTGGTTAAAAGCTGATGTTCCGATCGCGTAGGCTTACGTCCAATGTTCATGAGCATAAAGCAGCCGGTGCCGTACGTATTTTTTGCCGATCCGGCGGCAAAACAGGTTTGACCAAATAATGCGGCCTGCTGATCGCCGGAAACTCCGGCAATCGGAACCGGTACGCCCAATAAATCCTCTGCGGTGTAACCGAATATTTCAGAAGAGGACCGCACCTCTGGCAAAATGGATCGCGGTATATCCAGTAGCGCCAAAAGATCATCATCCCACTGGCCGCTGTGAATGTTAAAAAGCATGGTGCGGGAAGCGTTGGAAACATCTGTGGCATGAACGGCCCCGGCGGTAAGGTTCCAAAGCAACCATGAATCCACCGTGCCAAAGGCCAATTCCCCGCGAGAGGCCATGTCCCGCGCGCCGGGGATATGATCAAGAATCCAGCGCAGCTTGCTGCCGGAAAAATAGGGATCAATTATCAGACCGGTTTTGCGGGCCACAAGGTCAGCATGACCGGCGGATTTCAGCGATTCACAAAAATCCGCCGTGCGGCGGTCCTGCCAGACAATGGCGTTGTAAATCGGGATACCGGTCCGGCGGTTCCATACCAGTGTTGTTTCCCGCTGATTGGTAATGCCAATGGCGGCAATGTCGGAAGCGGATATTCCGGCCTGACGCACCGCCTGTCGCGCGGTCGCAAGTTGCGTGCGCCAAATTTCCTGCGGATCATGTTCCACCGCGCCAGGCTGGGGAAATATCGGCTTAAGTTCCAATTGCGCCATCGCCAGAGATCGCCCGTTGTGATCAAACACAATGGCGCGTGAACTCGTGGTTCCCTGATCCAATGCCAGAATCACTTTCATCGGATTCCCATCATAGTTCGTCAGACGGCGGCCAGAATCATCCTTGAACGCGATATCCGCCACCGCAAGGTCCGCCTTCAGTGTGGTAACATCCGGCAGGCCCGCCGAGGCCGCCACGTTATTGAGCCAACCGTGCCTCCGCCAACCGCCCTCGTTGCCAGACACGGCCGCTGGCGCTCCGATTTATGTACTTTTACTTCCGAAAACTTGTATATTTGCCGGGACCACAATCGCACCCGGGCTGGCTCCAGTTTCACCCCGCCGCCCCGCACGCTTCATGGGGCTTTGTCCAACCTGTCCCAATCCAGAAACGAGGCGAGAAACAGCCGGGCACAATCTTCTTTTCTCACGCGCTGCCAACGGCTGAACGCTTCCTCCGCCAGATCAACCAAAGTGAGGGCATCTTTTCGCGTGAAGGGCGTGGCGATATCGTAATCAGCATCATGCCGCGCCTGCTGCAACTCGACAAACGCCTTTGCCGTCGCCCGCAAATCCTGCGGAACATTGGTGGCCGGTATGTGAATCTGAAAACGCTTCGGCACCGTTCCCGATCCGAACGCTTTTGCAGTCCTGGCCATTTCCTTATGAGTGAATACACGGTTAAGGGCAGCCTTAAGAAGATCATCACGTACGACAAGCCCCGATGCCTCGGAAATTAGAAGGTGAAAAAGCGCGTAGTAGGCCGTGGACACGGCACGCCGTAAACTTGCCTGCCTTGGCCTGCGGGGCTCTCGCCGCGCGAGGAACTTCGCTTGTTCCAGCAAATCCTGATGGAGACTCACCGTTCACCACCCGTCAGGCTGGCCTGTTCCTCGACGCTACGAAAGCGGATGTAAGGCCAGTATTCAGGACCGACTGCCGCTTGCAAAATCTGACGCAAGGCCGCAGTATTCTTACGCAGTGTTTGCGACTGCAATGCTTGATCGTCCGCAATCACCCAGATCCAAAGGGCGGGGTCCCCGCTGACATCCCGCCGGCTCTCAAATCGCAGCCCATGCACCCACGCCGGCATTCGCCCGGAAACCACATGCTCAATGCGCTTGCCGGCGGCAAATGCCTCCGGATCGGCGTATTTAGAAAAATCCAGTATTTTTACAATCTCTTCCAGGAGATCAAAGCCAATTTTCTTTTGCTCCTTCGTCACCGGCTGATCCGGGCGTATCTCCGCGGCAAGGGCACGAAATTTGTTAACACACTCCCGCATCCGCCGCCTCTCGATTGCCCCAAGGAAATCGAAGTCGGTATCGTCGTAGCCCGCAACAGCCCCCGGAGTTGCCCAAAGATCGAGTGACGCGTCGCGAGCCTGGCCAGTTTCCGCTTTCGTCACGGTGCTCAAGCCGAAATCCTCCCAAGCCATCCGCACGTTTTTCCAGAACTCGTTAAGTGCCATTTCAGCGCTCCATTTCACGGCGACGACCAATTCTTGTTTATACGCATTATACCGCAAGTCGTTCCGGAAAACGTACCACCATCCGCTCCGCACCCCAAACGAAAATATCAGCCCCCAGTTCTAATCCGCCTCAGCGCTACCATGTCCGGTGGCGATATTGACCCCGCCACCGCCTCTTTTAACCAGGAAGCCTGTCCAAGCAAGCGCCGGGAGGTGGGGCTGAAATGCCCCGCCTGCTTTGTTGTCGGATCTCGCAGACTCATCTTTCAGAGTCGGCTCAATCCTCCGCCGCGCATACGGGACATTTCAGGCCCATCGCAATCCCGGCCATTACTTGGACAGGCTCCTAAGCGGGAACGGCTGCGGATTTTTCCACCACAAACTCCGGCCAATCGGCATTATCCCAACCCACGCGGCTGCCTACCGGGTAATCTGTCGCCTGCTGCTGCCGCGGTAACTGCACGGCGGCTTCATACGCAGTTTGGACAATCAGCGAATTTTCGGTGGCGTTCTGCTGCAATACCAACCCCTGCATGCGCCGTGGTCGGCCAAAAAGCGGCTCAACATAATTTCCGCCCTGACTGACCGCTTCAATTTTTCGGGCCGGCGCATGAATGCTTCCCGAAATGCGTTTGCCGACAACCAAATCCGCAGCCGACGAACACCGGAAAGTGTTGCGGTAATTCGCGTTGGGCGTTTTCAGCGTGACCAGATCGTTTTCAATACTCTCAACAATAAATTTCATTACGCATACTCCAATATCAAAAGAATTATAAGCCCGAAGCCCCCGGCGGCCAATGGGCAACGGGATATTCTTGCCACTCAACAAGGAGGGGGGTATCAACAAACAACGAGGTCAACGAGCAACAATGTCAACGATCAACGGTGCGCCGTGATAAGGCGTTAGTTTTCAGCGGGGATATACCCGCCCGGCAAGGTAATCGTTCCAGCCGGTAGCAATCGGGACGGTAGCGGAGGTAACGAAGCTGCCGAAGCTCTCGATGGAAAGGTCGCGTAAGGCGATCGGCGAGCTGACAGGCCGCAATGTAATGTGAACACCGAGCAAGCCTCGAAAGTGATAATGCAGGAGCCGACCCGCTCGTTGTTCGGGG
>Ga0080006_1172226_pt1 | contig 14064 bp, 12 predicted proteins | sample RS3BMetagenome_FD_69209 | JGI IMG/M metagenome (GOLD analysis project Ga0080006, IMG submission 69209) | Ferric oxide microbial mat and aquatic microbial communities from Rainbow Spring, Yellowstone National Park, USA - RS3B (SPADES... ...
CGGTCGCGTACCTTCTGACGCGACCAAATCCTGAGCGACCTGCGCTGGCTCGGTCTTGTCTGGGATGAGGGACCGGACCGCTGCGGCCCCTTTGCATCCCACCTCCAAAGCGCGTGCCAGGAACCCTACCGGGACGCCTTGCAGCAGTTGCAAGAAGCGGGTCTCTTGTACCCTTGCTATTGCAGCCGCAAAGACCTGCACTCGATCGGGCGCGCACCACACGGGCTGCTCACTGAAGGTCCGGCTTACCCGGGAACGTGCGCCCATCTCACAGACACGGAAAAGCGCGCTCGACAAAGACTGAAGTCGCCCGCCCTACGTTTCCGTATGCCCGACGCCGCGGGCGAGGTCGACGACGCACTGTGTGGACCCGTCATCTACCCCGCCCGACATGGCGGCGACTTCGTCGTGCAGCGTGCAGACGGCGTCATCAGCTACCAGTTAGCCGTGGTGGTGGATGACGCCGCCATGGACATCACACACGTGTTGCGCGGTCGCGACCTGCTGGACTCGACGTGGCGCCAAGTGCATCTGTACGAGGCGCTGGGTCTACGACCCCCCACCTTCGCGCACTCCCCTCTCGTCACGTCGCCGGAGGGTATCCGCCTGTCCAAAAGCGACGGAGCCCGCTCACTGTCCGCGCTTCGCCACTCTGGGGTGCCATCCCAGGCGATCATCGGCGCACTCGCCGCCGCGTGCGGACTGATCGACAGATCCGAGGCGACGTCCCCCGACGACCTGATTCATTCGTTTGCGCTCGAAAAGATCACACGCCACAATGTCATCCTCACGTCAATTCCGGATGACGGCGGCCACCCACTCCCGCTGTAGCAGACCGTACAACACCATGTCCTGGGTGGCGCCGTCGCGCATCAAGAACTCGCGGTAGATGCCTTCTTTCACAAACCCGGAACTTTCATACAGTCGAATGGCCGCTTCGTTCCCCGCGAACACGGTCAGCGAGACGCGCCGCAAATTCAATTCCCCAAACGCGTAGCGAAGAAGCATGTGAAGCGTTTCCCGACCGAAGCCACATCTCCGCTTGGCGGGATCTCCGATGCCAAGCGTCAACCAGCAGGTACCCTGATTCCAAAGCACGCCGTCGAGTTCCGCGATTCCGATCACTTGTTCCTCATCCACGGGTCGCACGGCAAAGGAGAAGGCATCCGAGGCGTCCCGCTTTTGTGCGATGATGTCGCGCCACTGCTCAACGCTCTTCGGCTTAGCCGCAAGCGCGTCGAACAGCCGCAAGAACTCCCCGTCTTGTGACCAACGCGCCAATTCGACCGCGTCCTCGTCTGTGAATGCAGTCAAGCGCACCGACGTACCCCGCAAGAGTGGATCCCCCAAGCTGTTGCCCTCCTCCTGCCGCCCTCAACACGCATCAACTGTACTGCGCCACCACGCGAGTTCGGTTGTTGACATACTTGTCAGCGGCCATGGCCGCGATCGCTCCGTCGGCCGCTGCTACGACCGCCTGCTTCACTGGTGTGCGCCTGGCATCGCCGCCCGCGAACACACCCGCCACGTTCGTGCGCAGATACTCATCCACGAGGACAAAGCCCGCTTCATCCTTCGCGATGACATCCCCCAAAAAGTCAGTGCCTGGTCGATTGCCCGACAGGTAAATGAACACCCCGTCCACGAGCACCTCCCGTTCTCGGTCCGTCGTGCGGACGACGATGCCACGCAGCCTGTCCGTACCCGTCACCTCTTTGAGCACGTGCCCCTTGTGCACATGCACATGGTCCAACCCTGCGAGGTGATGGAACTCGGCATCTTTCGCCCAGTCCTTGCCCGGCACAAAGACATGGACTTCCCGTGCAAAGCGCGCCAACTGGATCGCATCTTCAGCCGCTTCGGCGTTGTCCCCGACAACCGCCACTGTCCGGTCCTGGAAGAATGCGGCGTCACATGTCGCGCAGTAGCTTACGCCCCGGCCTTCGAACCGTTCTTCCCCCGGCACTTTGGTGGCTCTGCCGCGCGAACCGACGGCCACGAAAACAGACTTCGCGCGCACTATACCTTCCGGCAAGGTGACCGTCTTGACCTCACCCGTCAGTTGCAAACCCATGATGTTCGACCGCACAAATGTCGCCCCAAACCCGCTCGCTTGCCGTCGCATCAGCGTGAGGAGTTCAAGCCCGGACACCTCGCCCAATACGCCCGGGTAGTTTGCAATTTTATGAGTGAGCGCCAGGGCGCCCGCCGTCGGTGACTTGTCGATGACCAGGGTCTTCAGACGTGATCGCGCCGCGTAGACCGCCGCCGACGATCCAGCCGGGCCACCGCCGATGACGACCAAGTCATATAAGGTCTCCAGCAACTCAGCCGATAAGGGAGTAAATACGCTCTCCGCCTCGGTCTCCTCGCGCAGAGCCAGAACCGCCTCGGGACTTGGTTCTGGCGCCTTCAATAGCCCGAGCTCGTCCAGTTTCTTTTTCATGGCATTGGGTCGATAGCCGATAATCGGCGTCTCTCCGAGAAACGTGACAGGCACTGAGTAGATGCCCTTGGCGTGGAGGTCTTCAAAAAAAGTCTCATTCTCGGTGACGTTGCGCTCTTCAAACGCCAAGCCCCAATTGGCCAGGTCGCCTTTAATCTTTTTGCAGTACTCGCACCCCGTACTCGAATAGACTACGATGTCCACCCGATTGCCCCCTTCTTCCCTACATCGCCCCTTGCGCCTGTTCGTGCGCATGATAGGAACTGCGTACCAATGGACCAGACTCCACGTGCAGAAGCCCGCGACTCTTTCCTTCTTTGCGAAGCAAGGCGAACTCTTCCGGCGTATAGTACCGCTCCACGAGCAGATGTCGCCGCGTCGGTTGCAAATATTGACCAATCGTCATGATCCCCGTACCCACTGCGCGCAAGTCATCCATCGTCTCCAAAATCTCGTCCCAGTTTTCCCCTACTCCGAGCATGATACTCGATTTGGTGGGAATCTCGGGCTGCAGACTTTTTGAGCGCTGCAACAGTTCCAGCGAGCGCTCATACTTCGCCTTCGAGCGGACCCGGTCCGACAGGCGTCTCACGGTTTCGATATTGTGGTTGAGGATATCTGGGCGAGCCTCCAAAACGGTAGCCAACGACTCGGGCCTTCCCATGAAATCAGGAATCAGCACCTCCACTTTGCACTCCGGACTCGCCTTGCGAATGGCGCGAATCGTGGCGGCAAAGACCGCGGCCCCGCCGTCTTGCAGATCATCGCGTGCAACGGACGTCACGACCACGTGGCGCAGACCCATTTTCACCGTCGCCTCAGCCACACGCTCCGGCTCGGCCAAGTCCAGTTCCGTGGGCTTGCCCGCCGTCACCGCGCAAAAGCGACAGGCTCGGGTGCAAATGTTGCCAAGGATCATGAAGGTGGCCGTCCGATGGGCCCAGCACTCATAGATGTTGGGGCAGCGCGCCTCTTCGCAGACGGTGTGAAGACCGTCCGTGCGCATGATCTTCTTCAGTTCTTTGAAGTCACTCCCTGTGCGCAACTGGATCTTCAGCCAATCCGGCCGGCGCAACGGTCGCCGATCCTCGGTCTGCGCCTCAACTTGTGCCTCTTGTGCCTCTTGTGCCTCTTGTGCCTCTTGTGCCTCTTGTGCCTCGCTCATCGGGTCATTCCTTCTTTCTCATCAGCCCTTGGAGTAACCGATCCACAGTAAACAAAGCGGCGTCAGACGCCAAAGGTAGTGTACCTCTTGCGCACACAAAGTGCCAATGACGCACGTGGTGCGCTGGGCCCCGTGGGGGGACAAGGTGGGAATTAACGCTGGCGGATGACGCTAATTGGCGCCACGAGAGTTCGGACCCCTCTCAAAACGCACGCGCACCTCGATCTAGAGGAATTATAATCTAATAATGATACACTGGACGTTTTATTTTATATAAAAAGGAAATAAAACAAGCGAGCAGCGCCTTACCGGAGACGACGCACTCTGTTTAGTGTGAAAAGTGGGGGTTATTGGCCGGCTGGTGATCCATTGACCGTTGGTCACTTGCAATTGGATTCACCCTTGCCCTTGAGTCGATGCACTTACCTTTCAACGTCCGCCACGAGCGGCACCGGAGTAGGAACCCGTGGCGAATGCCGTGCACGCAAGCACGAGATTCGCCACGCAACCATCGTCAACGCGTGCCGGACGACTCCCACAATCAGTAGAGCGGCGTCTGTTCGTTGTATCCCTCGACAATTCGCTTGATAGCCTTCATAAACTGGCCCGCAACCCAGCCGTCGAGGATACGGTGGTCAAGGCTCATGCACACGTTGACCATTGAGCGGATCGCGATGCTGTCATCGGCTTGCACCATGGGGCGCCGGACAATCGCCTCCACAGACAGAATGGCCGCCTGCGGAGCATTGATAATCGGCTGCGAGAGAATCGACCCGAAGGCTCCCGTGTTATTGACGGTGAAGGTGCCTCCCTGCACGTCGTCGAGCGTGAGCCGACCGGCGCGGGCGCGCTGCGCCAAGTCGGCAATCGCCGAGGCAAGCCCGTAGATGCTCTTCGTGTCGGCGTGGTGGATAACTGGCACCGCCAAGGCGTCCGGAGTGGCGACCGCAATCGAGATGTTCACCTCACGCCTTTGCAGGATGTGATCTCCCGCCCACTGTGAATTGACGATCGGAAACTCCTTGAGTGCTTCGACAGTTGCCTTGATGAAAAATGGCAAGAACGTCAAATCGATTCCTTCTTTAGCTTTGAACGCTGCCTTCTGTCGCTCACGCAATCGCACGAGCGAGGTGGCATCCACCTCCACCATCATCCAGGCATGCGGCGCCGTCTGCTTGCTCTCGAGCATCCGCCGGGCGATCGTCTTGCGCACCGCCGTCAGGGGGATTCGCGTCCCCTCGGCATCCGTCACGTCAGCGCCTGCCACCGAGCGCCCGCTCCGCTCAGCCGGGCTTGTACCGGCGCCTGCCGCCATGCTCGACGAAGGGTTCGACTCGACGGGAGCGTGCCTCCCTGTCACCAGCTCAGCCTCTACGGCGTAGGCGGATGCGCCGCCACGATCGTCACTCGCAGTCCCCTGTTGCACCAAGCCTGAAGCCAACACGTCCTTGCGCGTGATCCGCCCACCGAGCCCAGTTCCCTTGATATGAGCCAGATTCAGACCACGTTCTTGAGCGAGACGGAGCACCGCCGGAGAGAAACGACCGCCGTTCGGGTTCCGTTCGGTCTCGGACACGACCCCATTCGCGACCCCGGGACGGCCGGGCGCACCCGCCTGACCCGCCGCACCCACCGCGCTGGGTGCTCCCGGTGCACCCTGTGGGCTTGTCACATGTGCAGCGTCCCGGGTTCCGGCCGCCTCGCCGAGCGTCCCCGGCGTCTCAGCCGTCCCCGGCTCCTCTCCAGCCTCGCGAATAATCGCGATCGGCACGCCCACCGCCACGGTTTCCCCTTCACCCACGAGGATCTCAGCGAGAATGCCCACATAATCGGACGGGATCTCCGCATTCACTTTATCTGTGACGACCTCCGCGAGGGCTTCGTATTTGCCGACTGCATCCCCGACTTGCTTCAGCCAGCGACCCATCGTGCCCTCGGTTACGCTCTCACCAAGCTTTGGCATCTTGACCTGCGCCATCGAATTCACTCCTTAAAATGCAGCCAACTGTCTCATCGCCTCGGCGATCTTGGCGGGGCTCAGCATATAGAACTTCTCCTGTGGGGCATTGAACGGCATCGCTGGAATATCGGGACCGCACAGGCGTGCGATCGGGGCATCCAGATCAAAGAGAGCTTCCTCTGCGATGATCGCCGACACCTCAGCGCCAACGCCACCGGTTTTGTTGTCCTCATGCACAATCAGGACCTTGCCCGTTTGCCGTGCCGCAGCAACGATCGCATCACGATCGAGGGGCAATATCGAACGCAAGTCCAGAACGTGCGCCGAGATTCCCTCTTGCTCGAGGTCCTTTACCGCTTCAAGGACATAGTGCGCCATCAGACCATAGGTGATGACCGTGATATCGGTTCCCTCGCGTCGCAATGCCGCCTTCCCGATCGGGACCACGTGCTCACCATCCGGCACGTCATCCTTGACGAGGCGATACAGTCCCTTGTGTTCAAAAAAGAGCACCGGGTCAGGGTCGCGCATCGCCGCGATCAGCAGCCCTTTGGCATCCGCCGCCGTGGAGGGGATTACGACCTTGAGCCCAGGCACATGATAAAACAACGCCTCCAGACTCTGCGAGTGATACAAAGCGCCGTGAACGCCGCCACCAAAAGGGGCGCGAATCACGAGCGGGCACGACCAGTCATTGTTTGAACGATACCGCATCTTCGCGGCCTCGCTGATAATTTGGTTGACCGCAGGCAATATGAAATCGGCAAACTGAATTTCGGCGACCGGGCGCATGCCGTAGGCCGCTGCCCCGATCGCCACGCCGACGATCGCGGATTCGGCGAGCGGCGCGTCAATGACCCGCGCTTCGCCAAACTCCTCAATCAATCCCTGTGTCACTCGAAACACGCCACCACGCACGCCGACGTCCTCACCGAGCACGAAAATGCTCTCATCCCGACGCATCTCGTACTGCAGCGCGTCGCGAATCGCGTCAATATACAGCTTGATAGCCACCTTGACATCCTCCTAGCCAGACCTTTTCATCTCCCAGCCACTGCCCAATTGGCCGTTTACACAGTCAAGGCGCGTAGACGAACTTCATCGCATCGGCGGGGTCGGGCGACAGCGCGGCCTCCGCATAAGCGGTCGCATCGTCCACTTCGGTGGTCACCTCTTGAATCAGCTGCGCCTCGCTCGATGCAGTCAACACGCCAACCTGTCGAAGATACTCGGCAAACACGACGAGCGCATCTTTTTGCTTGGCCAGGTCCACCTCTTCACGAGAGCGGTACGCCCGATCGTCATCATCACTCGAATGCGGATTGATTCGATACGTCAGGGCCTCAATCAAAGTCGGCCCACCGCCATCGAGCGCCCGCTCGATGGCATCGCGCCCCGCCTTGTAGATGGCCAGCACGTCATTGCCATCGACCGTGATGCCTGGAAAGCCATAGCCACTCGCCCGGTCTGCCAAGCGTTCGCAGGCAACCTGACGCGCGAGCGGTACAGAGATGGCATAATAATTGTTCTCGCAAAAGAAGATGACAGGCAACTTGTGAACACCCGCAAAGTTACACGCCTCGTGAAAGTCCCCCTGGTTGCTCGAACCTTCGCCAAATGACGTGTAGGCCACGAGACGCTCCCCGCGAATCTTCGCGGCCAGCGCCAGACCGACCGCGTGCGGGATCTGCGTCGCGACCGGACTTGAGCCCGATAGGATGCGGTGCTCTCGCGATCCGAAGTGTCCCGGCATCTGCCGTCCGCCGCTATTCGGGTCCTCGCGCCGGGCGTAGCCCGACAGCATCACGTCCCGAGCCGTCTGGCCGAAACGAAGCACCACCGCCAGATCGCGATAATACGGGGCGATAAAATCGCGCGTGTTGTCCAGCGCAAACGCGATCCCCGCCTGTGCACCCTCTTGCCCTTTGCAAGACACGATAAAAGGCAGCTTGCCCGCGCGGTTCAACAACCACATGCGCTCATCGAGCGCGCGCGCCAAGAGCATCGTCCGATACATATCCAGTACTTCTTCATCCGACAAACCCAGTTCGTGATGCCGTACAGAGGTCTCCTCCGTCATGTCCACTCACCTCTTCTTGGAATCATCGACGTCCGCATACGCCAAAGTCAACCGTGAATCGCCAACCCCTCGACCGCCAGCACCGCCTCGCCGAGCGCCTCGGAAAGGGTGGGGTGAGGATGAATCGACTGGGCCACTTCCCACGGACTGGCGCTGAGAACAAGTGCCAGCCCGGCCTCGGAAATCAGTTCTGTCGCATGCGCGCCAAGGATGTGGACACCCAGCAAGTCGTCCGATACGGCATCAGCGACAACCTTGACGAATCCATCCGGGTCTCCTTGCACCAACGCCTTGCCAATCGCTCGAAAGGAGAACCTGCCCACCTTGACCTCGTGCCCTCGCTCGCGGGCCTGCGCCTCCGTCAGACCGACACTCGCCACTTCAGGACGACTGTAGGTGCAACGCGGCACTTGATCATAGTTCAGTGGATCTGGATTGCGCCCGGCAATCGCCTCCATCGCGAGGATGCCCTCGTGCGCCGCGACGTGCGCCAACTGCAGGCCACCCACCACATCTCCGATCGCATAGATCGCCTTCTCTGCCGTCCGCATCGACCCATCGACCTGGATCACGCCGCGTTCGACGACCACGCCGGTCGCCTCGAGTCCGAGATCCTGAACGTTCGCCTCGCGGCCGACCGCGACCAAAATCTGCGTGGCAGTCAGCGTCTCCGACTTGTCCGCTGTCGTCACCTCAAGGGTACAAACGTCTCCCTGCACCTTAAAACTGGCCGGATCCACTCGGGCGCCCGTCAGTACTCGAATCTTGCGCTTCTTCAAGATCCGTGACATCTCCGCCGAAATGTCCGCATCCTCTGCGGCTAGAATCCGCGGCAATGCCTCGACCACGGTGACATCGACGCCAAAGTCGCTCATCATGGAGGCCCACTCGATCCCGATCGCCCCCCCGCCGATGATCAGAAGCGAGGCCGGCAACTGTGAAATCTCCAACGCGTCGTCTGAAGACAACACGTGAACCCCGTCAAATGCCAGACCCGGCAAAGCACGTGGCCGCGACCCCGAAGCCACGATCGTCGCACGGGGCGAGAGAATCTGTGACTGACCATCCGCTTGCTGGATGCGAACAGCACCCGCCGTCGGCGAAAAAATCGAGGGCCCCATCACGCGGGCGTAGCCGGGGAATACTTGAACGTTGTATTTTTTCATGAGGAACTCCACGCCTTTGTGAAGCTGCAAAACGATGTTCCCTTTGCGTTCCATCGCTGCAGCCAAGTCAAAGGAGACCGCCGACGCGATCACGCCAAACGCCTGCGCCGACCGCGTCTGTGCGAGGACTTCTGCCGAACGGAGCAACGCTTTGGACGGGATGCATCCCTTGTGCAAACACGTGCCACCCAGCTTGTCCGACTCCACAACCGCCACTTTGAGACCGAGTTGTGCGCCTCGAATCGCCGCTACATAACCACCCGTGCCGCCACCGATCACAACGACATCGAGACCCTCGTCTGCCACTCGATCACCCGCTCCCTGTAACGCCCTCTTACTAGTCAGACTGCACTCGATCGTGAGCCCGCAAACCTGATCACTCTTAATTCCTATCACTCAACCACGATGCAGCAGGGAACGCGAGGTCGGCAAAAACGTACTGCGCACCTGCCGCACCGCTGCAATCCGTTCCTCGGCCAAGCGATCGGCGGCCCGGTAGGTCGGGATGTGGTGTGTCCGCGCCAAGCTGAAAATCTGCCCCATGATCTCGTAAATGCCTTCCACGCGCTTTTGCGCACGCTCCGCATGGTACCCTTCGAGTTCATCGGCGACGTTGATCAAACCGCCGGAATTAATGACGTAGTCCGGAGCATACAAAATGTCGCGAGCCTGCAGGCGATCGCCATGGCGCGTCTCAGCCAACTGGTTATTGGCGGAACCTGCCACCACCTGACACCGCAGGCGTTCAATCGTCGTATCATCAATCACGGCCCCCAGCGCACACGGCGCGAACACATCGCACTGCACATCGAAGATCTCCGACGGCGCCACGGCTACCGCGCCAAATTCAGCGACCGCGCGATGCACGTTGTCCTCACTGATGTCCGTGACAATCAGCGAAGCACCCGCCACCTTCAAACGCCGACACAAGTCATATCCTACACTTCCCAAGCCCTGGACCGCCACTATCCGATTGGCCAAGTCCGACGATCCGGTCACTTCAAACAGCGCAGCCTGGATCCCTTTGAACACGCCAAGGGCCGTCATCGGGCTGGGATTTCCGGAACTCCCATAGGCTGGAGAAATACCAGTCACGTAGCGCGTCTCTTGATGGATGATGTCCATGTCCTCCACGCTTGTACCCACATCCTCGGCCGTGATGTAGCGGCCGTGCAGACCTTCGATATAGCGGCCAAGCGAACGAAACAATAACTCCGACTTGTCTGTCTTGGGATTGCCGATCACAACCGTTTTTCCGCCCCCGAGATTTAACCCTGCGGCGGCCGCTTTGTATGTCATGCCACGCGCCAGGCGAAGTGCATCGGTCACTGCCGCGTCTTCATTGGCGTACGTCCACATCCGGCAACCGCCAAGCGCGGGGCCAAGTGTCGTATCGTGAATCGCGATAATCGCTTTGAGTCCCGAGACAGCGTCTTGACAAAACACCAACTGCTCATAATCGTACTGCACAAGGGTTTCAAATACATTCATGACGTGGCCTCCCGGATGTGTGTGACCCTGTATCCTGCCACATACTGTATAGCAAGAATCGTGCCACGACACCACCCGAAGGCGGACTCTCAGACGCGGGGTACGTTTTCTCCAAGTCGACCGGCTGCTTTCATGGGCTGCACCCTGCAAATATGTGCACCGTGCAATATTTTGCGCGCAAAATATTGCAGGACAAGGCCTCGGGCAGGGCGACGAGGACCCCCTCTCGGACTCAGGGACGGCAGGACGGCTCGAGGCCATGTCGTTCCAGTTTGTAATAGAGCGTGCGAATCGAGATGCCGAGTCGCCGTGCGGCAGCCGTGCGATTGCCGCCGGTTGCGGCCAGCGCGGACAACAGCGCTGTGCGCTCAGCCTGCGCAACGATCTCTTCCAGGCGGTCCGCGCTCGCAAGCGGACTCGCTGGAGCGGCACTGGGCAAGCCGCGCGCGTGTTCCCCGCTTTGGGCCTGAGCGTGATCGTTCAGCGTCGTTGCCGATTCATCCGGCAAATCGATATGTTCGGCGGGGATCTCTGAGGCCTGATATGACAGTCGAATCATCGCCCGTCCGATCACATTTTCCAGTTCGCGCACGTTACCCGGCCAGTGGTAGTCCCGCAACCGTCGCAGGGCGGCTGGAGAAAGCAAACTGACGTTGCGGCCGTACTCGTGGTTGAACTTGGCGATCAGACGCTGTGCCAACGGTTCCAGGTCTTCCTCCCGGTACCGTAGCGGGGGGATGACGATAGGCATGACATTGAGCCGGTAGTACAAGTCCTCGCGAAAGGCATGCTCCACAATCGCCCGTTCCAAGTTGACATGTGTGGCCGCGATCACGCGCACATCCACGGCAATCGCCTGGGTGGAACCCACCCGCACGATCTCCCGTTCTTGCAACACGCGCAGCAACTTGGCCTGCGTACTGGCAGACAACTCGGCAATCTCATCGAGAAAGAGCGTGCCGTGATTGGCCTCCTCAAACAACCCTTTCTTGCCACCTTTGCGGGCGCCACTGAACGCGCCTTCCTCATATCCGAACAGTTCACTCTCGAGCAGCGACTCAGCGATCGCAGCACAATTGACCCGGACGAACTGGTGGGTCCTGCGTTCACTCGCGTTGTGAATGGCATGCGCGAACAATTCCTTGCCACACCCGGACTCTCCGCGCAACAACACAGTCACCGGGGTGGCCGCGGCCCGCTCGGCCGCCTCTTTCACCGCCGTCATCGACGCGCTTAAGCCAACGATATCAGCAAACGAGTACTTGGCTTCCAGTCGTCGGATACGCTCACGGGCCTTGGCCAATTCCTCCGTGAGTTGCCGCATCTCGCTGACGTCATGAATGACTCCGACACTGCCCCGGATCTCGCCATCGACAATCAGCGGTGCCACATTGACAATCACATCCCGGCGCATCGGGCCCACTTTCATCTTCGTGTTGCGCACTGGCTCGTGGGTCTGAAGCACGCGCAAATGGACACTCTCGCCCTCCGCGATGTCGACATCGGCCGGCTTTCCGATCACGTCTCTTGCCTGCAGGCCCGTCAGCCGCGTATAGGCCGGATTGATCAGCAAGCCAAGACCTTGTGCATCGACCACGGAGATCGCATCTTGAGTCGAAGAGATGATCGCCTGGAGCAGCACCTGCATCTGCTGCAAGTTGGACACCTCACTGGTCAGCGTGTGCAGGTCGGTCTCATCTCGAAATACAGCAAATGCGCCCAGAATCGCGCCATCCCTGGCGACGATCGGCAGGCGATTCGTAATGATCTGGCGCATCCCGAGATCCTGCAGGCGCTGCAACTCTGGCTCACCGGTGGCCAGAACACGTTGTAACTGACTCCCCGGAATCAGACCAGCCGCTTCTTGCCCGAGTGCCTCCGTGCGCATCAAACTCGTGAGCCGCTCGGCGGCCCGATTGAACAGGACAATGCGCCCATTCTGATCGATCGCGATGATCGCATCTTGAATCCCGTCGAGGACTGCAGTACAGTACGTTTGATCCACTTGTTTCACAACCGACCTCCTGTGAGGCACCTGAGGGGTGACAAGATGCGCTCATGGCTACCTTGGCTGATTCTTATTGGCATCTTTTTGTGCGCCGGAGAAGGCATCAACCTGCTGCGGATTGGATCGCTCGACGCGGCCGCCGGTGAACCAGGGCAGTGGTGGCGCTTCGTCGCAGGCATCCTGATGACGGGACTCGGAACTGCCTATCTGGGCGGATTTATCTACTACCGCGATAAGAAACGCGGGCGGATCAAAGCCCGAAACTGGCGTCCTTGAACGGACTCCGCGCCCTTTTTAAGCCATTTATAGGTATGAAATCCAGCTATTCATTGTGGTTGAAATAGGGCGAGCGGAGCACCTCGACGGCATGTGACAAAACCTTCAGCACACTTTGCAGGGACTCCAAGGCGCCTTTCGGGCTGCCGGGAAGGTTCACGATCAAGGTCCCCTCGCGCGCCCCACAGACTCCGCGCGACAACACCGCATACGGTGTTTGTGCCTCCCCTTGGCGCCGCATCGACTCGGCCAGTCCAGGCACGTCTCGGGTGATGACCGCGCGCGTCGCCTCAGGCGTCACATCGCGCGGGCCGAGCCCCGTTCCGCCCGTTGTCACGACCAGCGCGATCCGGCGCGCGCAAAGGCCGAGCAGTGCCGCCTCGATGCCGTCTCTTTCGTCTGGCAACAGAACCGTCTCGATGACATTCCAACCAGCGTCCTGGAGCAACTGGCATAGAGGGGGACCGCCAGTGTCCACCCGTTCCCCGGCGAAGGAACGGTCGCTGATCGTCAGTACGGCCGCGGTCTTGACCATCGCAGTGTCGCTCATCGAGACCCCTCCCCGGACGCTTGTGCCTGACGCACAAAGTGTCCGCTCTTGCCACCGTCTTTCTCCATCACCCCGACAAAGGACATGGTCATGGCGCGATCCATCGCCTTGCACATGTCGTAGACCGTCAGCGCTCCGGCCGTCGCCCCGCAAAGCGCCTCCATCTCGACCCCTGTCGGCCCCTTGGTGCGCACCGTGACGTCGATCTGCAGACGCGACTCATCCGCGAACGAAAAGGCGACGGCGATCCCGGCGATTGGCAAAGGGTGGCACAGAGGAATCAGGTCTGCCGTGCGCTTGGCCCCCTGGATGGCCGCTACCTGAGCCACCGCCAACACGTCCCCTTTCGCCACACCGCCTTCCTTGATTCGCTTCAGCGTCGCCGGCTCCATGCAAAGGATGGCGCGCGCTGTCGCCTCACGCACAGTGTCCGGTTTTTGACTGACATCCACCATGTGTGCCCTGCCTTCATCGTTCAGATGAGGGAGTCTGCGCGATTCGGTTTCCGCCACATGCATCACGCCTTCCGATAAAATGCTCAGATCCAGTATAGCACGGTCGTCCCTGCCATTGGTCTCGACGGGCTCGTAACTGTATACTGATAGGCAGCGCAAATCGCGAGCGAAAGGCAGGAACCCCTCATGATCCATATCACCGTCCACCTGTTTGCCGGCGCCGCCGAACTCGCAGGATGCCGGGAAGTTGCGGTGGAACTCACTGACGATCGTCCTCATACCGTCGCCTCCGTCAAAGCCGAACTGGCCCGCCGGCACCCTCGACTCGAGTCCGTTCTCGATCGCGCTTGGTGCGCCCGCAACGACGACTACGTGACGAACGAGGCCAGTGTCGGCGACGGGGATCGCATCGCCGTCATCCCGCCTGTCAGTGGAGGGCAAACGGACATGCCCAGCCAAGTCGTAGA
>Ga0080006_1250602_pt1 | contig 14053 bp, 12 predicted proteins | sample RS3BMetagenome_FD_69209 | JGI IMG/M metagenome (GOLD analysis project Ga0080006, IMG submission 69209) | Ferric oxide microbial mat and aquatic microbial communities from Rainbow Spring, Yellowstone National Park, USA - RS3B (SPADES... ...
GCTGAGAGTGAAACGGAAGGGTTTAAGGCGGGGGAGGAATCGTATTACCCATGGGCAGAAGCACGAGGGTAAAACAATCTATCCCCCGCCAAGAACTTTGGCGAGAGGTGAAATGGTTTCCCACCTGAACTTCCAGGGAGGGGAGGGAGAGGACGATCTACGTGGCCAGGGCCACGAACCTCGACCCCCCCTTGGGGAGGTCCTCGGGCTCTACGACAGGATCAGGAACCCAATCGGGCCTACAGGGCAAGTCCTTCCTGTCCTTCACGGGCTCCACCGAGTAGGTTCAGGTTCCTGATCTTGTTCTGGCTGTCCTGATCTACTCCCTCCTCCTGATCCTCAAGGATGGAGACCTTCTGGTTCCTCCTGACCTTACTTTTCATTAAAGGTGTGATGGATTACCTGGGTATAGAAGAGGATGAATTATCCGAATTGCTCTGCCCCAATTCTGACTTATTTTCGAGGAGATGATTTTGGGTCCACCGTCATGGAAGGGGACTTCTGCCCCTCGAACCCCCTAAGAGTTAAAGTGATCGGGGTGAAAGCGTAAGGACTAACGGTGATCTGGGGGCTGAGGAAAGTCTAAGACCTAGCCGCGTTCAACCTTTATTGATGGGTTGGGAAGAGCTCGAGGCTGAGGAGTCCCTCAGTATTTTAAAATTTCCCTCATGTTAGCTCTGCAGGTAGAGTAAGCGTCACTAAGGTGTTAGGATTGAAGTGAAGCCCGTGAGGATGCTCACTATCGACCTGCAGGGCTAATATGGACTCGTCAGGGCTGGAGCGTCGTAGACAACAGTTTCTCATAGAACGTATAATAATTTGGTTAAACTGACTTCCTCCCCGCCCTGAAGGGCGGAGCTTTCCGCCCCCTTAACCCCCAATTTTTGTAAACTACACACCTAATAGGTGGAGGACGTCGTGATCGGGTGTGGTGATACTCGAGTGTGCGGGTCCCCCGCCTTTTGAAAGTGGACTGGGGTTATCTCGCTAACGGGGTTTGGGATTCATAGGTTTCATTCGATATCGATCCTAAGCCCTTAGACTTCACCGAAGTCGGGTTAACCCGTTCCTCCACCCCGTAGGCCTATGGAGCCCTCTAGAGTGAGGTGGTAAGTAAGCCAAGAATCGAGAGGTGTAGTCAGTAGGATGAGGGCGAGTTCACGCAGGGTTCAAGTCCTACGCTCCTCCAGCCCCGCGTTAAAACATAAAACTCCTCCCTCTCTTACTCCATCATGAGTTCCCAACGCCGCCGCTTGGTTAGGTTCCTGCTGATAATCGTCCTCGTAATCCTCATGGCCACGATCCTCAAGTTCGTGGCTGACCTGATCCTCCACACATACTTCAAGTCCCTCCTGTCCTACATACCGTATGTGGACGATATAACCACAGCTGTGAGCGTGGGAGCAGGGGGCTACTTGGTCGTAAGGGTCGTCCTGGGACAGGTGGACAGATACCTCCTGAGCCGCCGGGTCGGACGATTCCAAGGGATCAGGCTGGTCCTAGAGGTCCTGCTATATGTGATCCTGGTGATCGCTGTCCTAGTCTCCCTCGGGGTGAACCTGACAGGGGCAGTGGTGGGTGGGACAGTTGGAGGCATAGTTGTAGGCCTGGCAGTGCAGACCGTTGCCTCTAACGTCCTCTCGGGAATCCTGGCCACTTGGTCCGGGGCGGTGCAGCCTGGGGAGGTCATGAACATATCGTCCTGGATATGGGGATCGCCCGTAGTGGGCAAGGTAGTCAAGGTGAATTCCCTCTTCACCGAGGTCCAGACGGTCAACGGGAATTTGGTGAAGTTGCCCAACTCCGCTTTCCTGGGGAACAGTACCTTCAGTGCACTGAGGGGGTCGGAGGAACTCCTATACTCGACCCAGGTGGCAGTTTACTACGACGTGAGGGCGGACAAGGTACTCAGAGGAGCCGTAATCCGCCTCAGGGAAACCCTGAGGGAGAAGGGGGTGAAGTTCGAGGTCTACTTGACCTCGAAGTCCGGCACCGCGAACACCTTCACCGTTAACCTCAAGTTCAAGGACTTCAGGGACCTGAACGGTATTCTCTCGGTCGTGAACTTAGCCTTCGATGACGCCTACTGGGAGGCCAAGGGGGTGAAATGAACTCTGAGATCGGAGGAGTGGACGCAACCCTGGTCACCCCAAGTAATCGATCTTCAGTCCCACACCCCCCGTTTCGGGGTGTATATTTCCTTACCTGCGCCAATGATCGCACCGACCTTTCCTCCCTCAATTTCCCCTGACCTTCATCGCCTACACATGAGGACTTCGACCCAAGTCCCATCAGTGCAACGACCCTTTAGGTCCTCTGTGCCCTCCATTGCCCTCGCTTCCCCAGTGGAGCTCCTTGACCCCCTCAGGACCATTGGGACCATGCCTAACCCCTTAGGGATCTTAAAGCCACCTAAAGCTTTATGTCCCCTAAATCCAGATCTGATGACGTGATAATCAGGGTGTCCTATTCCGTGAGACCCTCTGGGGAGATGATAGTGCAGCCCTTCTCCTCCAAGGTCTCCAGGACCGCTCTCCTCACCCAGTCCAAGGTCTACAGGGACTTGGCCGAGTCCTCCGAGCCCCTTAAACCATTCAGGGTCACCGCCCTCAAGGAAGGCAACAGACCCCTCTACTCCAGTTGGCACTTGATGAGGCTGTTACCTGATAAGGACTACAGCTTCGAGGTCACTTCACTCCTGGACCCCTTCCTAGAGGACGTCCTCTCCACCCCGTCCTTTACCTTCTCCATATATGGAAGGCAGCTGAGCGCTGAAGTCAGGGAGTTGAACGTCCTCTCCCCCTCAGACCTCATCCTCCCTGAGTCCAGGCTATACAGGGTGGACTTCGTAACCCCAACCCTCCTTCAGTTCCCCAGGCCCAACCTCAGGAGGAAGAGGAACAGGTACTCCCTATTCCCCTATCCACCCCTCCTCTTGGGTTCCCTGGCTATGCACTGGAACAAGTTCCTGGAACCCAAGGTCTCCAAGGTAACTGGAAGCAGGGCCCTCTACTTCCTCAAGGAGGTGGACTACAGGCTGAGGCCAATGACCGTGAGGTACGACGAGGGCAGGGTCAGGGGCTTCGTGGGGTGGACCCTCTTCTCCCTGGAGGCGAGGAAGGGGAGTAAGCTCAGGGAGAACCTCAGGAGGATGTTGGCCTACTCCAATCTGGTGGGGGTGGGGAAGTCCAGGAGTGTGGGCTTCGGGGAAGTGAGGGTGAGGTTGGGGGAAGGGACTCATCCTACTCCAGAATCGTAGACCTCCGCCATGGTTTTACGTGGACGATCTCTCAAGAGCAGGGTCCTGTCCAAAAGATCCTAGGATACGCCAGTCCCTCACCTTTGGGTTCGGGTCCAATGTCCTATGGCACCCAGTGGTCGGGGGCTCAGTCCATAGCCCGATCACGTGGAAGTGGGGTCAGACTTTCATTGAGGTTTCATGGCTGTATTCAACCCCTCGTCCTCACACCCTGTTTTCCTCCCCATGTCTAGGGAGGAGCGAGTTCGGGACCCCTCTCCTCCCCGCTCATCGGTGCCTGAGGTGGACGTTATTGCCGTTTAGTAGTTTCGGACGAGACGTGAACTCCGCGCCGTGCAAACGCTTGTTAATCAGTAAGAACATTTTTATTTGAGTCAATCTATTAGTTATTGTGAAGACTAAAGTACGTGTGGGTAAAAAACTCACTATACACATCCCCAAGGGTATAGCAGAAGAGTTGAACATAAGGGAGGGAGACGTACTGGACTTGGTGGTCAAGGACACCAAAATGGTCTTGGAACATAGAGATGCAATTTTTCTGTCTCTAAAGGGGAAGAAGTTCGCTAAAGTCTCTTTGAATGAAATTGAAAGAATAAGCGAGGAGGAGCAGGGAAAGTACAAGGGTTCGAGCTGAAGTCCTTTGGTGACTCGTGAGGTGGGAGGTAACGAGGCTATGAGAGTCCTAATCGACACAAGTTTCATCCTACCCGCGTTTGGTGTTGACGTGGGGGAGAAAATCTCAGACTTGATCAAGGATTTCGGTAAACATTACATATACTTCTCCGAGCTGTCACTGATCGAATCGATGTGGGTAATAAGGAGGTTGATCAAGAGGGGTGAAAACGTGGACGAGAAGTTAGTCAGAGTCGGTCTTAAGAGTGTTTTGGAGACCTACAAACTGGTGAAGGTACCAGTCTCAGCTTATATCTCCGCGGTCAAGGATAGAAGACACGAAGATCTGATCGACCTTATCCTATTTTACACTGCAAAGTCGTATAACATGAAGTTCCTTACGCTCGATGAGAGAGTAAAGGAACTCGACTCCGAGAACGTAGTGATAGATGGACTTTGAACCACTATCAACTGATGTCGTTCAGCAGTTATTACATTTTATCTAGTTTCTGGAATTATATTTAAGGGGAACCCTGACAGCTGCTGTACTATTGCCGATAAACCAAGTTTTTAGCACGACGCTGAGGGGTGTCAAGCTCGCTGAGGCCTACGAGCACTTGAGGGGGTTGAGGAAGGATCTGTACATGAGGTTGGGCAAACACTTCGCCGAGAAGTACGACGTGGTCGTAATGGAGGATGTCCAAGTTAGGCAACTGGTGGGTAAGTCCTTAAGGAGGATGAGGCTCCACGACGTCGCGTTCCACGAGCTCAAGAGCGTCCTGAAGTACCAGGTGGAGAAGTACGGCAAGAAACTGGTCCTAGTGGAACCAGCTTATACCTCCAAGGCCTGTACCATGTGCGGACACGTGAAGGAGGTCACCTTAGCGGACCACGTGTTCTCCTGCCCCAACTGTGGTTGGGTCACAGACAGGGACTACAACGCTTCCCTAAACGTGCTCAAGAGATCAGGGCTGGTGCGGCCAGTAGTGCCTGTGGGGCCCTCTACCCGTGGCCAAACACCACGGGCAAGGTGGAGCCTTGAAGCAGGAAGCCCCGTCCGTTAGGGCAGGGTAGTTCACTAACCTCCTCCTTCTCCCCCAATATCATGGAAAAGGCCATCGGACCATGGGGATCAACGTTCTGTTCACGATCTTAGCCCTTACGTATTGGGTGTTAGGCTCGCCCGCGGCCCGCTGCATTGGGTGCTCAGGGACCTGAACGAAGGTAGTCACTGTCAGGCTAACGGAGACCAGGACTGGGTCGGACGCGTTAGCTCTGTTCCAGGGGGTGTTGGTCGTGAAGGAGGTCCTCCACGGCGGAGGACCTCGGCACTCCCTCGAAACTCGGAGTTCCTCACCAACGCGTTCGGGAGGAGGCGGTGGAAAAGACGTTCAGGGGCCTCAAGCACCTAGGGAATGGACGGGCACTTCCCTCGGAACGCAAGCGAGGGGAGTGTGCTGACCTGGATAAAGGCCTTCGTGAATGTATATAATCTACTCGTGAATGTATATAATCTACAATGTGAGTGAAATTGTTGGACACGCTGAGAGTGTCGATATTAAGCTGAATCATAGGGTTAGGACGTTCCCCTTGAGAGTATGGCGTTATTCACACTTCGTAAACACCATTCTCATTGGCTAGAAGAAAATTTCGTAGCTCAGTGCCGACACTATCGACACGCTGGGGGTGGAAGGAGTAAGGGTTATATACTCCCCCCTTCAACTCTCCCTCCTAGGTAAAGGCGTTGAAGTGCGAGAGGAACAGGGTCTACGTGATGGACTGCCTAGAGGGAATGCAGAGGTGTCTCGAGGACAGGGAGGTGGACGTAGTGGTCACTTCCCCGCCCTACAACATAGGGGTAAAGTACCGCAAGTACGATGATACCGCCCCCAGGGAGGAGTACCTGAACTGGGTGGAGAGGGTGGGGGTGGAGGTGAAGAGGGTGTTGAAGGACGATGGCTCCTTCTTCCTCAACATGGGTCACAAGCCCTCAGATCCATGGGTCCCCTGGGAGGTCGCGTTCAGGCTGAGGAGGCACTTCGTCCTGCAGAACGTGATCATTTGGGTCAAGAGCATAGCCATCCAGAAGGAGGATGTGGGCGACTACCCCAACGTGAGGGGGGACATCGCCGTGGGTCACTTCAAGCCCATCCCAGGGAACAGGTTCCTCAACGACAACTTCGAGTATATCTTCCACTTCACCAAGGGGGGAGACGTGGAGTTGGACAGACTGGCCATAGGAGTTCCCTATCAGGACAAGACCAACATAGGGAGGTGGAAGGCCGCCACCAAGGACCTGAGGTGTAGGGGGAACACCTGGTTCATCCCCTACGAGACCATAATGGATAGGGAGAAGGAGAGACCTCACCCCTCCACCTTCCCCCCGAAATTACCTGAGATGTGCATTAAACTCCACGGTCTCAAGAGGGTAAAGCTAGTCCTGGACCCCTTCATGGGCCTGGGGAACACCGCTGTGGCCGCGACCCGACTCGGGGTGGACTGGATAGGGTTCGAAATAGACGAGTACTACGCTGATATAGCCGAAAAGAGGGTGAGGGAGAATCTGATGCGTTACATAAAGGGTTAGTCCCAGTATTCCCTGAGGACGTTCTCCCCCCTGTAGAGCTCCAAGTTACTGGCGTTGAACTCCACCTTGAGGTCGACCCTTATCCTAGAGGCGTCCACCACCTTGAACCCCACGACCTTCCTGCTCCTGTGCAGGAAGCCCACTATCACGTGCCTGGCGCTCTTCCTCACCTTAGGGAGCTCCGTCGGTTCATAGTAGAAAGTCCTCAGGCTGCTTCCCATCTCCCCCTCCTCCGCCAACTTCACCTCCACGTAGTAGTAATTCCCTCCTCGCTCCAATAGCATGTCGGGGTAACCAGCGGCCTTATTCTCAGGGATAACCCCTCTCAGCTTGGCCCTGAGCATCTGCTCCAACCTATTCCCCATCTCGTTGGGCCTCAGGGAACTGAAGTCCTCCCCTTGGGATTCCTGAACAACCTCAACGGAGGCCCTGTAGATCTCGTTCAGGACCCCCTCATCCTCCTCCCCCAGGGGGATCACGTCCACCCCTGCTGTGCTCTTGATCACGTAGCTGAAGGGCACTCGCCTGACCTTCCTCATCAAGGTCCTGAAGAACTCCATGGGTGGGAGATCGTCCCCAGCCATGGAGGGAGCAGTGACTTGCCCCAATTTATCTTTTATCCTGGAGGGTTGGGGGCGGGAAACCCCTTCCGTGGGGAGACGGATAGTCCACAAAGTTTAAGAACTCTCCAAATGCTCTGCCGATCGCACTCACGCACGGGGTGAGCGTAGCTGAGGCGCCTGGGTTGAGGCCAGTGAGGTGCGCCCTTGCCTCAACCCCTGTGGCGTGAATACGTCCTCAGGGCTGGGACGGTTGGGCCTGTGGAGCCCCCCACCCATGGCCAAGGGGCGAGGTGGGACCATGAAGCATGAAATCGTGAGGAGGAAGTCCGCAAGGGCGGGGTGAGTTCGCTCAGAAGCGATGCGAAGAAGCTATACTCCTTTCTTAAGGAAGGTTTAATACTCCCACTTCACTCAATCCTCCATGTCTCAACGCACGGATTACCTGATCATAGGGAGCGGGGTAGCTGGTTATCACGCCCTCCTGGAGCTCCTCTCCCTAGAGCCTAACTCCACCGTGACCATGATCTCCTCAGACCCCAACTATCCCTACGACAGGCCTCCCCTCTCCAAGGAGTACATGAGGGGGGAGAGGAGGAGGGAGGAAGTATTCTTCAAGCCTCAGGACTTCTACTCTAAGTCCAACCTCAAGGTCCTGCTCAAGAGGAGGGTGCAGAGGATAAGGGGCAGGGAAGCGATCCTGGACGACGGGAGTTCCTTGACCTTCCGAAAGGCCCTAATGGCCACCGGGGGATCCCCGAGGAAGCTCAACCTCCCAGGGGAGGGGAAGGAGGGGGTGCACTACCTCAGGACCCTGGACGACGCCGATTCAATAAAGGCCGAAAAGGGGAGGAACCCCATCATAGTGGGGGCGGGGTTCATTGGGATGGAAGTGGCAGCGAGCCTGACCTCCAGGGGCCTTAAGCCCACGGTGATCGAGGTGAAGCCCTACATCTGGAGCACCTTCGTGGACGAGAACGCTGCCAAGTTCCTCCAGTCCTACTTCGAGAGCAGGGGAGTTAAGTTCGTGGTGGGGGAGTCAGTGAGGGAGTTCCTTGGGGACGGGAGGGTTAGAGGAGCGATCACGACAGGAGGGAAGAGGATCGAGGCTGACTTCGCCCTAATAGCAGTGGGCATAACACCCAACGTTGAGCTCGCCAAGGAGAGCGGAATCCAGGTGGAGAACGGGGTGATCGCAGATCAGCAACTCAGGACGAGCAATCCGGACGTCTACGCTGCAGGGGACGTGGCCAACATATACGACCCATCACTGGGGAAGAGGAGGAGGATCGAGCACTGGAACAACGCCGAGTACACGGGGAGGTTGGCTGCCAGGAACATGGTGGGGAAGGGTGAGGTCTACGACTTCCTCTCCACCGTTTGGTCCGATATCTTCGACCTCCACGTGGAGTCCGCTGGGGAGACCGTTGGATATGACGACCATGTGGTCAGGGGGAGAATGGAGGGGAAGTCCTTCAACCTCATCTACCTCAAGGGCGGCCTGATTCACGGCTATTTGGCGGTGAACAGGGACTATGGGAGGGAGTTGAAGCCCCTCAACCAATTGATAAAGGGCAGGGTTAGCGTGGAAGGGAAGAGGCGGGAGTTAGAGGACGAGGGATCTGACCTCAAGGCACTCCTCCGCTGAGCCCCGTCGTCCTAGTTGAAATACTGGGACTACAGTACGGAAGGGATGTCCTCCCGCCCACCATGGATCGGCCAGCTAGACAGTGCATTCCACTCAACCATTGAGCCCTTAAGTCCCCCTTACAAAAAATGGGGGTTAAGCGGCGGAAAGCCTCGCGGGTGGGGAGGAAGTCAGATGAAGGTCGTGAAAATATTCCCAGGGGAGGGGTGGACGCAATATTCATAAGTACGCAGGTGATCCTAAGCAAATTGAATGAGGTCCCCCTTCGTTTTACAGGCGGTGGAGGAAGGAAAGGTCCTCTTTGAGGAGAGTTACGGAGTGACGTCGTTGAAATCTACTCCAGAGCGAGACCTTCGTATGAGGCGAAGGGAGTGGATTAGGGTTAAGTGAACTAACTCTCTTAGCCCTACTCCCCCTTCCTCATCAGAGACTCCTCCAGTGAGTGAACAACTCACTCCTCCCCGAGGGAAACCGTGGGAAGACGGAGATCTCGAAAGGAAGTGGGTGGAACCTCTACCCTTATAAATTCCCGCCCTCCACATGATCTCATGAAGAGGAGGGTAGCCCTTCTCCAGGAGAAGGGGAGGGTGATCTTGTTGGAGGATCAGGTCCCAGAGCCCAGGGAGGGGGAAGTGCTGATCAGGGTGAGAGCCTCCGGGATCTGTTCGGGGGACCTGTTCGCTTTCAAAGGTCACAGGGTCTGGTTCAACCTCCCCGCAAGGTTCGGCCACGAACCTGTAGGTGAGGTGGTGAAGGTGGGCCCTGGAGTGACCAAGGTGAGACCAGGGGACCATGTGGTCGCTTTGGCCAGTGAGGCTTACTCCGACTACCTCGTAGCGAGACAGGACAGGGTGGAGGTAATAAGGGAGGAAATATCGTTTCACACCGCCCTAGGGGAGCCAGCTGCCTGCGCTGTGAATGGGGCCAGGGTGGCTAACCCGAGACTGGGGGACGTCGTAGTCCTGGTGGGGACCGGGTTCATGGGTCTCCTCCTGGTTCAAGCATTGAGGGGGATGGCGAGGATCGTGGCTTTGGATGTGGATGAGGAGAGGCTGTCCATGGCCAGGGACTTCGGAGCTGAAGTGGCCTTGAACCCGCTCAGGGACGACGTGGGGAAAGAGGTGGGGGAGTTAACTCAAGGTGAAGGGGCGGACATCGCGGTTGAGTCCTCCGGGAATCCTGAGGCCTTGAGCCTTGCCGTGAGTTGTCTAAAGCGAAGGGGGAGACTGGTGATCTTCAGTTACTACCCAAGGAACGTGGAGGTGGACATGGGGATATGGGACTCCAAGGGCCTCGAGGTCCTCATGGCTAATCCCAACAGGGCTGAGGACATGAGGATCAACCTTAGGATCGCTGCTCACATGATCAACAGGGGACAGTTCAGGATGGACAGGTTGGTCACCCACAGGTGGAAGTTGGAGGAGATCCAGAGCGCCTTCAGTTACGCCTCGGAGAAGCCCAAGGGTTACTTGAAGGGAGTCATTGAGCCTTGAATGGGAACCATGAGTCAGCCCAGAATCCGAGGAGCAGGACGGTCTTCTCCATGAATACGGAAACTTTTATTTATTTTGTTTTCACTCCATATAAGTTTAACTTTACGGAGGTCTAAGAGAGCATACCTCTAGGAAGCGCCTTACCCTCCCCCAAGAAGGTTTCGATTCTAGAAATAAGTGACAGAGCAAGTCCCCCCAATTCCCCAAATTTTTAAGGTACCGCTTCACCGTGATAGTAGGTGGTTTTTTGATCAGTCTCACGAACTCCCCTCGGGGAAACTCCCCCTCAACTCAACGTCTTTCAGGCGTTCAATCACCCGATCCCCTGCATTTCCAGTCATGGCGCATAACGGTGGCCAAGTTCGGGCGGTCCCAGCCCCACAGTGACGCTCTTGGAGCGATCTTCCCAGTCTCCTTCCTCTCACAGGTGAGTTGAGCTGGACTCCTTCACCTGGCTCCTCTCCTCTAGAGTCCTGAGGAGCATCGGGATAATCTTCGTGACCATCTCCACCTCCCTTTACCTCTCATCCCTGGGGTTCTCTCCCACATATATAGGCCTAGTCTTCCTAGGGGTCACGATCTACACCGCTGCCCTTTCCATGTCCTTGGGAGTCCTGGGGGATAGGGTTGGATACAGGAAAGTGCTGATCGCAGCAGACCTAGTGCCCGCTGCGGCCCTCGCACTCCTTGCCTCCACCACAGAGGTCTACGTCGTGGTGGCTGGGGTAGTCCTGGCGGGTCTGGGTGGAACCGCGGGAGGTGCCAGGGGGGCTTTCTCTCCCGGCCTAACCGCCCTCGTGGCCAGGAACTGGGAGGCTGAGGAGGAGAGGGTTGATAAGATGGGTAAGCTCACCTTCGCCTCCTCCTTGGCTGGAGTGGGAGGGGGTCTCCTTCTCTCCCTCCACGATTACCTGCCCTTCGGGAACTTGGGGGATTACAGGTTCCTCTTCGGCTTATCTTCTTCCCTCCTCTTCACCTCAGCTCTCTGCTTGCTTAAGGTGAAGGAGAGACCCAGGACCGGGGGAAAGAAGAGGGGTTTCATGAGGAGTTCCAGCATGAGGTACGTGCTCAAAGTGATCGTCTCCAACTCGCTCTCCGGCATTGGGGTGGGTCTATCCATTCCGATCCTCCCCCTATGGTTCGCCTATAGATTCCACGCCAGCTCAGCGTTAATAGGGGCTTTCTTCTCCGCATCGGGCTTCTCCACCGCACTCGGCTCCATAGCAGCTACCCGCCTCAGGGGTGAACCCCTCAAGGTAGCCTCGGTTACCAGGCTTTTGAACGGCGCAATCCTCGCGGCCATGGCCTTCTCCCCCTTCCTATACGTTGCCGGAGTCCTCTACGTGATCAGGGGGTTCAACGCCGGGCTGGGCATGCCCAATAGGACAGCGGTGAACGTGAGGGGGGTCTCAGAGGACGACTTCGGCACGGCTTCGAGCCTCCAGGGCTTAGCCACCAGGCTCTCACAGGTCTCCTCAGGGGCTAGCGGTTACCTGATGGAGGAGGGGATCTACTTACCCTTGGAACTGGGAGGATTGGCCCAGGGCCTCGGCGGGATCCTGTATTACCTCCTGTTGAGGAGGCGGGCAGAGTCTAGTGAGACCCTTGATAGATCGCAGAAATAGTCCTCCCTGAGGATAGCCCCTTTCCTGGGTTTCACTCGTTAAGGGTTCGTAGTGCCTTAAGTTGGTGTAGGACTTCCACAAGCTCTGGACTTCTCAAGGTAGGTTGGCTCAGACTGTAGTATTTCCGCGTAACTTTTAACCTTTCGGGGGGAAGTCCCCCTCCGTGAGGATGGATAGCCCCCTTATAGAAACGTTCTTATAGTTCTAAAAACCTTTTTATAGTTCTAAAAAATAGATATATACAGACCTCCGGCTGTAAGAGCTGAGGTCGTACCCTCGGGACTGGGGTTCAAGCCTGTGGAGAGCGACCCTCCGTAACTCCTCTTCCACACGGGGCATTACAGAACGGTTCCGTGGAACCTCCGCTGTGGGGGGACCGAGGTCGCTCTGAGGAGCGGGAAATCCTCACCGCGAGGTGGGCCGTCCGTGGGGGCGGGGTAGTTCACGCGCTGTTAATCACTTTCGAATACCATCATTATGAGAGTTATGTTCGTTCATATGGTATTTACCTTTGCACTCCTTATTGATGATCTCCCAGCTGATGACGGGCAACGCCCACGAGGTTTTGGGAGTAAAAGGGTGGATGGGGAGGGTAAAGGTGTTTCCCTCGACTTGTCCCAATGATTTGAGGGTGACCCTGTGTGATCCCTCAGGTGCCCGTGACGTATTTGGAAGGGAGGAAAAGTTACGCCATGGGTAACACGCATTGGAATAAAGTGACTGATCCAGGATCAACCGCTATCCCACCCCGGACAGAGGCCTATTTCCCCCGCGTATTCCACCTCCCTACCCACGAGTCTGAACTCCATGACCTCCACCTCAACCCCCACCTTCACTGCCTTCCTGAACGCGGAGGAGAAACCAGGATCGGTTCCCCAGTTGGGGGAGAAGCATGAGGCGTCATCCCTCATGACCAGGACCAAGATCCTGGCCCCCATTCCTCTCTCCCTCAACCTCCCCAGTAGCTCCACGTGCCTCCTCCCCCTCTGTGTAGGGGCGTCAGGGAAGAGCGCAACTCCGTCCACCACCAGGCTGCAACCCTTTACCTCGACGAAGGTATTCCCGTAGCTGAAGTCCAACCTACTCCCCTCCACGGTCACCTCCCTCCTGGCATTAGGGGGGAGGAACTTGGATGCTATCTGGTTGTGGATCCTACTGTCCAGGATCACCCACCTTCCGTTACCCCAAGCGGCTGTCACGGAGCAGTCAGTGACCCTCCCCTTGGTGGATCTCACAAGGACCCTATTGCCCTGGAAGATCAACTCCCTGAGTCTCCCTGGATCGTGGAGGTGACACGGCTTCTGGATCCCGGAGAGGTTCACCTCCACGAGGAACCTATTGACCCTCTTGATCACCGAGGCCTCCCTCAGTTCCCCCTGGAATCGGTAGACGATCACGGGATAATCCCATAGGGCTGGGTTAAAGGGATTTCCATTTCTGGACTCAATGTGCCCAACAATTTCCTTTTCGTATTTAAGCCGGGCGGTGGGCCTCCGTTGGTGAGAGAGCGTGAGTTCCAACCTGGGGCTCACCGCCCTCCTCATCGTATTCCCTCAAGGATCTCCCCGCGCTTTCACGCGGAGGATATCGCCTCAGCGGTTGCGTCGCATTACCTTGGCCACAGCTCGAGGAACACTGAATTGCGAGGGCGTCCACTGGAGGGCGTTAGCCAGGGCGACCCCACCCTTGGGGCGGGGAATACGCTGTGGACGAGACTGGCGTTAGGCTCGTCCGCGGCCCGCTGCATTGGTCTTGGGTGGTCAGGGACCTGAAAAAAGGTAGCGATGTCGGGTTGAGCGAGACCGGGACTGGGTCGGACGTGGTGACGTCGTTGGAGGGGAGTGAAGATCGGTCAGGGAGGAGGTCCTCCACGGCGGAGGACCTCGACACTCCCTCGAACCTGGGAATTCCTCACCGACGCGTTCGGGAGGAGGCGGTGGAAAAGACGTTCGGGAGCTTTAAGCACCTCGGGAATGGACGGGCACTTCCCCTGGAACGCGAGGGGAGTCTCTGGATAAGGGCCTTCGCGAATGTGTGTAATCTACGTGTATAAAAGGTGAATGAAATTGTTGGACACGCTGTTCTGAGGAATGGGTAAAAAATATAGCTGAGTCGAAGAAATTTCATCCGTAAACTACCCCGCCCTTACGGACGGGGCTTTGGGGTTTCCAGTGGCCTTCACGACGCACCTTCATCTCCCCTTCGGGGTGTTTACGTACCCCCGACCCGTACCTCTCATTGAGGCACGGGCTATGTTAATAGACGCGTT
>Ga0080006_1189704_pt1 | contig 14051 bp, 16 predicted proteins | sample RS3BMetagenome_FD_69209 | JGI IMG/M metagenome (GOLD analysis project Ga0080006, IMG submission 69209) | Ferric oxide microbial mat and aquatic microbial communities from Rainbow Spring, Yellowstone National Park, USA - RS3B (SPADES... ...
GCTGTTGTTCTGAATTGTAGATAAAGTTGGACTGGAGCATTGCCCTGACGTGTAGTTGAACGTCTGCCCTGGTGGACAAACTTGCACTATGCCTCCGCCTCCTCCGCCACCGCCTCCTCCTCCAGACGGAGGTGAGGTAACTGCTATCGTTGTTGAACCTGATGAACCAGCATTATTCGCATCGCCTGAATATGTTGCTGTAATGGTAGGACTTCCTGCGATACTGTCCGAGTATGAAACTGAACATGACCCAGATGACAGAGTGCATGAAGTTGGGTTAAAAGCACCTCCTGAAGAGGACGATGAAAAGCTTACAGTTCCAGTTGGGCTTGAGCCTGTTACCGTTGCTGTGCACGTAGTCGATGAGCCTACTGCTATCGTTGTTGGGTTGCATGATACAGATGTTGTGGTTGATGTTAAACTTGCAGTCTGAAGTGTAATCTGGGTTGGACTGCCGACTTGCGATAGGATGTATACAAGGTGATGAGTTGAGTCGTAATACCAGCCGTACTGGGTCATGTTGTTCCATGCTGTACCGTTCCATTGCCATCCCACCCAACTGGAATTGAATGCACTTAGAGACGTAAGTTGCGGTATTGTGCCAGATATGTTGGATTTGACAGCAAGAGGTTGAGTTGTAGAATTCACTATCATATAGATTGGCATGGTGTGAGGACCGTTGATAACCCATTGCGGATTCGTCCCACTTAGGGAGGAGATTACACGCATGTTGGTGTAAAGTAAGGTACCAGACGGAGCTGTTTGTATTATATAGACGGGATGCCAGGATTGGGCTGGTATCTTCACAGTCAGCTTGATGGGTTGGCCAGCACTGCCTGAGGCCAGAACGGACCAATTTAGCAGGGACACAGCTATCCATGAGCCAGTGATGCCGAGAGAAGCAGGGCTGATGGATATGGTTGCATAGTCGTCTGTTGTTGAGTTAGTATAGAACCAGAGAAGAGCAGGCTTATGGAATCCTCCAACGATAGTAACGTTTGTTGTAGTGCTTGTGGTTCCAGAGAGTATTGGAGTTGGGTACATCCAGTGACCGACGTTTGCTAGCCTGTTGAATACCCTGCCATAATAGTACAAAATTGCGAAATCACCCTTAGACATATTACCCACATCACTTCCCAAGGTTGGCCCCAAGAGAGAACCAATACAGGCTGGAGTGTAGTATTCGTTGTTTTGCATGTACTGTGTCATATATGAGCTGCTAAAGCCGTCCGGGAATGTACCTGAACTGACTCCATTGTTAGCTGAACCAAACGGTGCACCTCTGCACATTCCAAGGTCACTTGCGACAGAAGAAGCAGTTGGTGGATTCCCGTTTTCCACGTATAAATTACCAGGAATGACAAATCTGTTAAGCAGATCTAGCTTCGTGATAGAGGTGCTGTTGAATGGGTATGGATACGTGGTATTGCTGAAGAATGCATTGCTGTATGCATACGATGATATAATGGCAAATGGGTGTCCCAGGTTGTATTGCTGGGTAAAGTTGTAAACTCCGTATGCCAGAGCAATTAGAAAAGATTTATCCAAGAACGCTCCAAAGCCCAAGGTACCAGCACTACCCCAGCTACCAAAGTAGTTTCTTGTTATATTCGCAAGAGTCTTTGTGTTATATGTTCCTGCCTTGATGGCAGATGCCATTGAGGCGCAGGTCAAAGTTGTGTTGTAGTTCTGGCATTGCGGGCTGACATAGAAGTCGTACAGGGTCTGATTAGAGAACTCCATGCAAGCTAACCATATACCAGAAGTACACATTCCACCTCCTGGTTTGATTACATCACCACCATCTGCTCCCTCAGAAGAGACGTGAATGCCAACCCACAAAGACAGGGTTTGTCCGGTGGGGTCAGTTGCCAAGAGATTGTTCTTGAGGTTTACGAGGTCTCTGTATATTTGGTAGGAGAAATTAATGGAATCAAACCTGACTGGATTAGCTCCTGATGAGCCTATCACGGTTGCATTGTATATTGTTCCATTATAGTCAGCAGTTATCAGGTCAGGATGGGCTGTAACTACATTCTCTGCCCAACCAGGACACTCGCTGTCATAACCATCAAGTGGTTCCTGGATCATGAAAGGTATCTGATACTTGACAAGAGTGCTATTTGACCCCCATTTCAGTCCTGGGATACTTGTCGTTGAGGTGTTCGCATTGGTACACCAGTTTGCATAACCAGCAATACCTGGCAGAATGGTCTGCCCTATCGAAATATACCCTTGCTGAAATCTAGATGTAGTACATCCACCAGAAGTATCACAAAAGCCCCAAGCATCGCCAAGCCAAGCCGTGTAAGCGTAGGTAGGTGATAAACTATCTATCGAAAAAACGTTTGGATATGTTGTTGACGTGTAATTGTATAAAGCATACAGAGTACCGCCAGCGGTTGCTGTAACTGTTGCTGATTGGGATGCTGGTGATGAGATGGATATCGATCCGTTCGTTGGGTACCATGCCAAGAATGAATACCCAGCATTGGGAGTTGCAGAGACACCAAAGGATTTACCAGCTACGTACCACTGTGTGGAGAAGTTGACTGATCCCCAAGATGAGGGATAACTTCCTGCGAAGATTTGAAATAGTCTATCATAAGTGTAAGAAAGAGTTGTGCAAGTACCACTACTGCAAGTCAATGGTGTTTGGGCATTAAAGTGATAACCTGAGTATGTTGAGTTGGGTGGTGCTGATATTGTTATTGTGCATAAGCCGTTTACTGTGATGTTGTGGACTGCACCATCGCCTACTACTGTACTTGGAGATGGGTTGCATCCAGAGATAGTAAATGTGGCAGGAGTGTATCCTGCTTCGTTGAGAGTCAGCTTTATTGGTTGAGTGACTGTATTCGTGCTTGTTGCTGCGAATTGAATATTGTATGGGCTGGCAGAACCAGCTTGCCATATAATCGGAATAATGCCATCAGGGAAGAACTGCTCGACATCTGGCGTCACAGCTGAGGTGAGACCGCTCACAAGTGTGTATGAACCGTTATATGATACCCCGCCATTCGTGCTGAGATCGTATACTAATGATGTACCAGTGACGCCAAAAACGTATATATTTGATTTGTTATCCGATGCTGCAACACAACCACCGTTTTGATTACAAAGTGGCATACTGCTGCCAGGTAGACTCTTACCTGTACCCCAGCCTACTCCAAGAGTGTAATTATTGTAATGATTCCCACCCCCAGACACCACATAATATATAAACACCGTGTTGCCAATAACCGCAGGTTGCATATACTGACTTATGCCGTTGCCAGTTGAATAGCATGTAACTGAAGACCACGTACCTGCTGTTGCATTGTATCCGGATGCACAGTTGTTATACAGCAGAACCATATTGCCTGCCGCTAAAGATTCAAGGAAAGGAGGGAAGGATGATTTCACGGTCGTGTTTACATCTAAAGTCTTTGTCCAGGTGTTGCCTGTAGTCTCAGGAGCAGAGTTTGCCCATACCTCTATATGTGTGTATTTGTCTACAGTGCTCTCGTTTGTATCTACTGCAATGTACAAGGTGCCTGTTGTGCTAAGAGCTATTGAGCATACGGTATTTTCAGTTCCTTCACTGACGCCGGTAAGTGTAAAGGTTTTTGATGTGACACTGCTTTGGACAATAGTTCCGCTTGAGCTGAGCGTATAGTTTGCCCAAGTCATCGTGGAACCACTATCTGGGGCTAGACAATACAAGAGCATGTTGTTCTTCCTGTCTACTGCAGTTGATACCATGTCTGGATATCCAGTTGATACAAGAGTAGCTGGTGTACTCCAAGTGAATGAATCAGGGCTTGATGAATACATGAGATTGGATTGCTCAAATATAGCCCAGTAATATCCATTAACATGATACACTTTTCCAAGGTAGCTGTATTCTGTTGCAAGGCTATTTGTCGATGTTGCTATTGTTACAGGATAGCCTTGTGCAACTGCTTCATGGTTAAATGGCCAAGATAAGTTCGGAACCCAGGAAAAGTATGACGGCGGGAGGATAGAGATAGATTGAAACAGCATAACAAATATCAGGGCTATTGCTATACTCTTTCTCATCTGACCCTTCCCCTTGATGGTAATAGCAATCCAGCAACTAAGACCGCGAATCCTGCAATTGTGAATATTGAAATGTTGGTAAGAGTCTTTGTTTGAGAGGAACTGCTGTTGCTAGAGGAAGAAGAACTGCCAGAAGAAGAGGAGCTAGACCCTCCGCCTGATGAGCCAGAAGAAGTACCGGAAGAGGAACTGCTGCTAGAAGAAGAGCTTGATTGCGTAATCGTAAGAGTCACATGATTCGTCGGGACTGTATTTCCTCCAGTAGTCTGAATGCTGACGAATATATCTTCTGTTACTGGTGAGGAAGCGGTTCCAAGATTAATTATCATTTTGCCCATGCCTGACGGCCATTGATATGTCTGACCTGGATTGCCGTTGATGTAGACTTGCGCAGCTACAGGAGTAACTGATTGCGGTGCAATCACAACCAAGTTGATGGGTTGTCCTACATTGATTGTATCAGAAGTCATGTACTGGCCTGTCGTTGGATCTATAATGTCAAGAACTGCTACTGGTGTTGTAACGCATGAGCCTGTCAGCGATATGCATAGAGTCGATGCTGGAATGTATGGAAGAACAAGTGATACGACTATAAGTGCTAGGCCAAGAGCAACAAGATATTTGTTCATCAGATAATAAACTCTAGATGGTGCTGAGATAATCTACAAGGATATGCGCTGCCATGGGTATGCTGAGCCTCTGCGTCCTGATAGCTGCAAAACCAAGAACTATTCCCGCTCCGAATACAAATATCAAAGCTGTTACGTTGTTGCCATATACAAACGCATGATATATCATGAAAAGCAGAGCCTGGCTGATTAAACCTGCATATAGGCCTAATCTGTTGACTAGCCAAGGGGTGAAGAAGCCACGGAATACTGTTTCTTCCATCACACCAATGAGAACTATGCTGACTCTGACATCTCCAGAAAATTGGACTGATGCAGGAAGTAAGTTCCCTATTTCTCCTGATAGAAAATTCACGAATGATATCGCTATGATGCTAGCAATAAACCAGTATAAGTCATTTGAGAAGAACCTGAACGAAGTCTCTTCTGAGAACTGCCTGTTCACCTGCATCAGAACTAGTCCAGCGATTGTAATAGTGATTATGAACCCGTCTGTCAGCATAGACTGAGGTGAAGACAGACCTAAAAACATGTAAAGCGCAAAAGCAAGGACTATGAAGCCCAGAGCAATAGTATCAACTTTTACCGTTGCCCTTGTCTGCAGCCTCATCTCCTCCTTCTTCCTGCTAACACAAAAACAACTGCTACTAGCAACACAATGAAAACAATCGACATGCTTCCTGTGCTGTTAGGTGTCTGAATGATGCTCATGGCACTGCTGGCTATCAGCCCTACTATTGCTATGACAAAAAGAGATGCAATGATTCTCTCGCTGGGCATCAGCGTATCCTTCTCCCTGATGAGGCAGAAGCATACACTGCTAAGGCTATACCTGATATCATCATTCCGTATTGGATGAACGGATAAGCAGCTGCGTTGCCAGATGTAGAAAATGAGCCCTTCGTCTGCGTGCTGTTTACTGCACCGCTTTGCTGAGTCGTCTGAGGGCTTTGATTTGTTTGACCACTTAGAGGCATCATGGCTATTTGAACCTGTGTATTCTGGCCTCCTGAAACAGAAACGACAGTGTTTGGAACAGGCTGGTATCCTTGCAGCGACATCGAATAGCTGTGCAGCCCTGCTTGCACTATAAATGATGCAGTTCCAGAGCCACTTGTATATCCTACCAGCGCCCCATTGTCAATCGATATCTTTACCCCGTTCAGGAATGTATCTGTCGTTGGGTCCACAACTCTGAAAGATAATGTACCTGTGCTCGGAGGCGGAGCAGGTGGTGGAGGCGATGGTTGATAGTATGTTTGACCGCAACTGTAACAGAAGTATCCCACGACGAAGCTCGGAACTCCTGCGCATGAACCACCACTGCACTGTGTTGTTGCGCTTATATCAAACCTGACAATGTATACATAGTTCTGCTGCAGGGTCATGCTGATTGTCATGAAGCAGACATAAAGCCTATCTACATATATGCCGCTTGGACACTTACCAGGGTTGATGTTTCCTCCTATTGGTGTATTTGGCGTGCATCCTCCCTGCCCAAGTGATGAAGAAGGCATGGGGAATGAACAATAGGAAGCATGAGCCAAAGTTGATGTGATTTGCGTCATAACTCCGTTGCTGTTGTTCAAAGCACCTAATACAGCTACAAACTGACCAACGCCTACTGTTACTTTTTCAGGAGCTCCTGGAGCTCCTGACACATATACAGAACCGTCAGATCCGTAGAAATATGTTGTCTCTGAGAATGTATTCCCAGTCAGCACTGAGAGGCTTGGCAGCATCGAGAACGCCAATCCAAGAACGAATAAAAGAACTCCTGCGAAAAAAAGAGGCCTGTTCATCTGACTACTCTCCTGACCACCAAGTAATAAACTGCGATAACTGCAACGAGCAATACTATGATAAGCAACAGAAACGTGCCTGCAATAGTCAGAGGACTTTGAAGCCATCGGCGAAACGCAGCAAGTATATCTGAAGAGCCTGAGGCATTCGGAGGTAGCACTGGAGGTTGCACACCAAGGGGTTCTGTAAGTGTGTATTCTCCCAGCTGTATTGTGGTCAATTGCATCGTCATAAAAGTCGTAGGAGCTACGTTGCTTAACGTGCCACAGTCAAACAAAGCTGCATTTTCAACACCATAATTCTGCAGCTGTATCTGGTAGAATGCATTCTGAGAAAGAAGGCTTGATGGAGCAAGAGGATTCGTATTCTGTATCACTTGTGCATTTACCTGTGTTATTGGCTGACCTGAGCCTGCAGCTGGGTATAATGTTAAATCAGCTCCCTGTCCGTTAGGATATATATCGTGAAATGCTCCTACACAGCTTCCTACATTGCTATACTGTTGCCACTTCGAGACAGTTAGGAATATAGGAGCTTCCCAGGCCTGGCCGTAAACGACTGTTCCGTTCGCTAAGGTAGTTGCCTGATATGCTTGGTTCCACAGTATAGACTGTATCTCTATCCAGATAGAGGGGCCTGAGAAGACGCACTGATTCATCTGACCAGTATCGATTGCTTTCACCGTGACATAGAATGTATAGAACTTGATCTGTCCAGTTACATGAGTCATATATGATATGTTCTGCTGAGTTCTGTTGACCCAGTAGCTGAAGCTGCTTGGCACAGTGCCAGCAGGAGGATAGGAAGGCTGCGGGTTTGTGACAGTGATTTCGACTTGGCAACCAGCATAGCCGAACCCTCCCTTTTGATTTAATATCACATCTAAGCCCGATACACTTCCCCAGAAGTATGGACTAGGTAGCTGTTGATTCGTAGTGTATATTTGTCCATTTGCAATCGATACACCATAGATCTGTGAATTAGGTCCTTCGAAGCACTGTTGCTCTATGCAGAGGCGCTTAGGCAAGCCTGGCAGAAAGTATATCGCAGCTATGAGAAGAATTATTCCCACAGCAAGTATCTTTTTTTCTCTATCGTTCACACCAGATAAACCAGAGAAAAAAATAACTTTGTGGTCTTTCTTATTATTTTATTTTGCGGCTCCTTGCAGATGAAGGCTTCTAGCAGTGTAGACCCAGCCGATGAAGACAATGATGCCTGTAATGATGAAGCCTATGATGCTACTGGATGACTGACCTATTGCCTGGTCCACGTAATTTCCGATTGTCAGACCCAAGTACAACACGAGCAGGAAGAGCACCGCACTCAGAGCCAGACCGTGTTTTGCCATTCTCTTTTCACCTCAAGCAGCAAAGGTTACGGTGATGGCAGATCCCAGAGCAGCTGCATCAGGACCGTATGTTCCTGTCTGAGCAAACAAGTTGGGGTCTGCAGATTGATACAGCTGTAAAGTGAATGCCTGAGTTTGCCCGTGTGCTAGAGATCCTTTCGCTATTGTGAATGTGTACGTGAATACGCCGCCTGTAGTTGCTCCACCTATTGACTGCGATGAGAACCCTCCCGCTACAACTTGTCCATTGCTATATCCATCGTTGACTTTCTGCAGATAGTATGTCGATGTACCTCTGAGTACAGAGCTGAGCCCGGTAAGTGCTACAGAGCTGCCTGTCGTGTACAGTTGCGCTACAAGGTTCAGGTTTTGCTGGTTGACTGGGTCATAGGATGAGATCCATCCTGAATTAGGCAGCGTATTGTATATGCTTACAGTCAGTGTTACAGATGTTACTCCAAGAGTTGTGAAGTTCAGTGTAGTTCCGGCGTAATTCACTCCGTTATACATCACCTGGATGCTCGGCGTTCCCAGCTTCACGTCTCTCAGTGATACGAAGTTGGTTGTAAGAGCTTGCGCATCAGAAGGGCTCATCTGGGGCACTGTAACAGGAACGAACCTTGTCACGTAGTTTGTAGCTATGACCTCTAGCACCAGATTAGTTCCAGATTTGTACGGCAGGCTGGAAGTTGCTATGCCTGTGGAAGATGTAGTAAGTGTTTCCATTGTTGTTGTTCCCTGAATTATCTTTACTGTAGCTCCGCTAATGGCTATTCCGTTGAGTGGGTCTTCTACAGCTATCTGCAGTGGCTTGTTCACATCAACTAGATTGCTCGGGGTCTGACCCCCTCCTGGTATTGTGCTTGCTGACTTACCGAAGAGTGCATTGTTTATCGTTGCTCCAACCGGGGTAGCGAACAGTATGAACAATAATAGTATGGCTGCAAATATGTGCCATGGTTTTATTGTAGACGCCATCGAACAATAAACTGCTGTTGCATGGCGCCTTTGGTGCCACAGTTTATAGTATGATGGATGACAAGATGGAGGACTATAGGCACATAATCAAATCAGGGGTGAAGAGAAGCATAAACCTGCCGAGATATGTAGTCGACATTCTGAACGCACCAGTAGTAAAAATAGCTTCTATATATTGCCCCCTTCATAAAGGATGGCATGTCTTACTCCTGAAGCCAGGGGAAGAGATACCAAAAATATGTGAGGTGACAAAGAAATGAACAGGCAGAAGGCAATAGCAATATCTGCTTTGCTAGGAGGCCTATCTGCAATATTTGCGATCTTGATGCTAGCTCTGAGTCCTTCTCTGCCTAGCATGCTTGCATTACATATATTACACTACCTTCCTCCAGCCTGGATAGCCTATACATTCTTCACACTCATTGCGATTCTTGGAACAGCTATTTTTTCTATTTCAATATACCTTTCAAGGAAAACAATACAAACAACGACAATGCAGAGACCTGAAACGCCATCTGAACCACTTCCTATGGTGATCTATGGGACTGACATACCAGCTACGTCAGCTCCTGTTGCTGAGCCTAAAAATAATGCAGAGAAAACAGAAGACCTGAATGAGGTGATAGCCAATTTGATCAAGCAAAAAGTGCTCAATGCAATAGAGAAAGGAAACATATCGGTAGATGTTGAAATGAAGACAAACCATGGCTTCGTGATAAGGCTCGACAAAGGCCAGGTCCTTGTCACATCAGAGAAATCTGAATTTGCAAAGAATAAAAAATATGAGCCGAAGGACGAGAGACAGAAAGAGTCAATATTCCCAATCAAGGCGGCAAAGATAGAAAAGAAGGTTGAGCAACAATGAATGTGAAGGACAACCCCAACTTCATGCCTATGGCAATTATGGCTGTAGTGATGATGGGAGCTCTATTCATCAAGTCTTTCGTAGCAGATCCTGTTTTGCAGACTGCGCTGATAGTCGTTGATTTCGTTGCCTTCTTTGCAATCTTCTTTGTGCTTGACATCATGGCCAGGCTAGCAATCTCATCAGTAAGCCATCTGATGAACATAGTCTATATGAACGGTGTGCCCACAATGCAACACTTCTTCTTGCCTCCTGCTGGAGAGAGGAATAAACCGATAACAAAAGTCACAAACCCCGAAGACGGAAAGGACTGGTACATCTACTTAACCGAAACTATGGTGCCGATAGAGCTTGACGACGGAAGCAAAAATTACGGCAAGTTCACGAAGCATCTCTTCATTCTTCCTGCACAATGGCAGGATTTCTTCCGGTTCCAGCCAAGGCGCTCTGCAGCATTCTACATGGGTCAGGTGGTAGATTCTGGAGCAAGTGAAGTTGCAGTGAGCTATGTTTCACCATTCTTCCTAGAGCTCCCTGGAGAGAGAATACCTGTCTACCTCTTCAGGCATGCTACAGTGCTTTATGATTCTGCAGAGATCATATTTGCAAGAATGGCAAAAGTCATTCTGGGGATGACAGACATAGTCAGCAGTAAGGATGCTGAGAGAATAGTGGAGGCGATAAAGAATGGAAAGTGAAACTGAAACTCCAGAAGTTGAAAAGGTAAGGCAGCTAGAAGAGCAGCTGAAATATCCTGGAATACATGAGGTTCTTCTTTTACACGCTCAAAATGCGTATCTCACAAAGCAATATACACATTCACGTTACCTTGCTGAAGCACAGGCACACATGATCAAAGGCTTACAGAAGGTCAGCAGAGACGTATCAAAGTACACGATGCAGACGCAGGCGTATATGGGCAGACTTCATGGTACTATATGGGCTGTACCTGCTGGAAGGTGGGGTTCAGCAATGAAGTGGATTTCCACAGTAATGACAGGGTTGATCTTATTTTCGATTATAGCATACTTCTATCTGCATCCTGAAGTTGTATCAAGAATGCAGGACTTCATAGCAGCTAATTCGACAGTCATCATAATTGCCATCCTTGCTCTGGCAATAGCTCTCGTATACATGTTCAGAAGAAGGTCGAGGAAGCGATAGATATGAGTTTCATATTTGGCAGGCTAAAAGAAAAACAGGAGAAAGTCCGCCAAGACCTGAAAGAAGCAGGCATGTATCTAGTGCAGGATGATATTTTCGCAACACACATGCAAGTGCTGGAAGGTATGGTCCCTGCAGTAGATATGGGTGCTTTACAGAAAGTATGGCTAAACGTAATGAAGATGTCAGAGGAAGAAATACGAGATGCTATTGTGGCAGCTAGATCAGCAACGATAAGAAGCGTGCCATGGATGCGCATGCAGGAGAGGCCCCAGCTTGCTGCTAAAGTAAGAGCGTGGTTTGAGGAGCTGATATTGCTTGAGAATGTTCTTGACATGGATGTGGACCTTGAAGATAAGAGGTTTATGGCCAAAAATATCCTGATGGATGCTCAGGGCATTCTTGGGTTCGGCTTCGGAAATAACGATGTATCAGTGCAGAAAGTCTGGGTAATTCAGGGGATGCCTCCAACTCCTCAGAGAACAGTACCTGGATTTGTGGGTGGCACATGGGCAGAGAACAGGGAAGAATAATATGACAGAGGTATACAACATCACTGAAACATTTGGTACAACGTTAAAAATCCTGGAGGCGTACGCTAATTACGAGTTCTTCAGCCTTGTCGTATATGCACCGAAGGGATGGGGCAAGAGTAGCTTTGCAATACAGTTGCTGAGTGAGGTCTACGGGGAACAAAAAATTTCTCCCTTTGGTCCAGTAATCATCAGGAGAAACTGGAATGCATGGAAAGACTATATGATATTTACGCCAGAACAGTATGAGGACAAGATAGACTATGCACTGAGGAAGAACATGCGCTATAAATGCCTGGTCTGGGACGATGCAGGAGCATGGGCCTCAAAGCACAGATGGCAAGAGGAATGGGCTAAGAGGTTTGCAGAAGAGTACGATACCCTGAGAACAGTAACGTCAGGATTAGTATTGACCACGGTCAATCCAAGAAACCTGTTGACTACTGTGCGGAACTATGATACATGGACAGGGAGAATAGTCAAGATAACAGGCAATCCCAAGGCTTCGCATCTACGTCGTGTTCGGGTATATTCAGGGTGGGTAAGTCCTGACCTGATCAAGCAAGGAAGAAGGGTGGAGTATGACGATTTCTTCAGCGTTAGACTTCCAGACAGAGTATTCAGAGAATACGACCCTGTGAGAAGGCACTACGTCAGGATACTGCACGAAAGACTCATCGAAGCCAGGAAGCCTGCGCCTGATATAGAAGATATTGTCTCATATAAAAGTAACCGGCCTAAATGCTAATTTTTTCGCTTTGACCGGTTTGGTCGTCAAGCTTGACAAAACTAGACTTTTGTCAAATATGTTTATTATATGATATGGGGAAAGTCAAGGTAGATAGGCTGAGAGGAGATATACTGAGACGTGAAGAAATAGACGACCTCATGGAGAGAGCGGAATCTGTCTTCATGCCTGACCGCTTTCGGTGCATCGTAGCTCTTCTGTGGCTGTTTGGGAAGAGAATCAACGAAGTGCTCTCACTGAAAAGAGAAGACGTCTCTCTTGATGACAGATATCTGTCAGTCAGGTTCAAAGTCAGCAAGAAAAGAGACCAGGACCTGCCAGTTGCCCAAAGGTATGTCAAGAGGATCAGGGCTGATCACCCTTATGTGCAGTATGTCAGGAAGTACTTGCAGATGCTGGATGGGGGTACCCAGGGGTCAAACGGGGGGTCAGGGAAGGGGGGCTATGGGGGGTATGGAGGGGGTACCCAGGGGTCCCTGGTAGTCCGCCCAAGGAGACACCGCAAAAATAAGCCAAACTACCTGTTCCCGAGCTATGGAAAGACCAGGATAATCAGGGTCAAAAGGACAGTTCGGGGGGAGACCAAGGAGTATGTCTACACCAAGGAAGGAGGACATCTGAGCTCAATGCGGTTCCGGCAGCAACTTGACCAGTTGAACAGAAGGATATGGCCTCATCTGTTCCGGCACAGTCTTGCTACGTATATGGCAGAGGCTGGCGCATCAGAAGAAGAGCTGATGCACTGGTTTGACTGGGAAGAGCCCAGAACTGCACATCACTATGTCAAGATGGGGACAAGGCTGACGGAGAAGTGGAGTAATAGAGAGTTTTAGGATAGAATTGAAAGGTCGCTGCCTGGTCATCTGGCTGCCTGAAAAAGAAGAGGAAGAGGCCAGAGGCATCGAAGGAGAAGGAGGCCCTGAACCCCTGACATCTTCCCACCCTTAAAAGAGGACTCGCGTGTTTATATTTTTTGGGTTTATAGTATGATGTCAGTAGTAGGATTCTATACTGATAGAAGAGGAAGAAAAAGGCCAATCAAAAGGTCAAGAGGAGTAAGAAGCAGGAACTATCCTCCTAAGAAGCGGTCACTGTTTGGTCCTGCAAAGAATCAGGAAGCGGCAAAGCACATCATGATAGCAACACCTACCCAAGCGAGAGCCTCGGTTCAGTGGCTGAACAAAGAGTGGGAAGATTCAAAGACTAGAGAGCACAGGGTCAGGCTAGTCAAATATGCGAATCAAGCAGCAAACAGGGCAGAAGTGACTAGCAATAATCCACGTGTTTCGTACAGCCAGAGGGCAGAAGCAAGAGAAGTGGCAAGAATATACAGGAACTGGGTACAGGAGCATGAGGGTAAAGAATAGATGCCGAATTTCGAGAAAGGGCTCAGCCATTCATGGCAGATTGTATTGGCCTTCTTCCTTGGAGGCGCCGTTTCTTCCATAGCCCAGGATCCAAGCGATACTCTATTCTTCTGGGCTGCAAGTCATAATCAGCTTTCTACACCGACCCAACAGAGTCTATATTGGTATTGGGTTCCGTTTCTTCTCTACATTTCGCTGTTCTTTTTTGGATATGCGATAGCTAAGATTTTTCATGTCAAGGCATCTTTTCTCCTTTATTTCTATGCAGCATTAGTCATATTGAGTACTTTTATCAGCCTATCTTTGCCAGAGAACAGCTCAAGCATATACGTAGCGTCAGTAGTGCTTGGCACTCTGGTCAGCCTTGGCATAGTTTTGGGCTTGAAAGAGCAAATAATTAGATAGATTTTGACACTGATTTCTTGCCAGAAATCCTCCCACGCCCACCAATCTTATGATTCGATTGTATACCATTGAAAAAATATGGGATTATTGATAAATACACGTACCAAATTTCTAGATATTAAACACTGGAATGCAAAGAGTCTTTG
>Ga0080006_1264475_pt1 | contig 14050 bp, 13 predicted proteins | sample RS3BMetagenome_FD_69209 | JGI IMG/M metagenome (GOLD analysis project Ga0080006, IMG submission 69209) | Ferric oxide microbial mat and aquatic microbial communities from Rainbow Spring, Yellowstone National Park, USA - RS3B (SPADES... ...
CTGCCCGGGGGGCGGCGCCGGGGGCGGCCCGGGAGAGCCCCAGCGCCCCCGGCCCGGGCGCGAGCTCGGGGAGGGATGCGCCGTACATTACGGCGACCTGGACGGGGGCGGTAACCGGGGCCCTCCTCTACGATGGCGACGGCGACAGCGTCGGCACGGCGACCGTCGAGACCAGCCCCGGCATGGTCCTCGGTCATTCCGGCGAAGGGGCCGGGCCGGGGGCCAATCGCTCCGAGCCCAACCAGTTCTATAGCCTTCACAGCGGCCGAGGGGTCAACTTCCTCTTTGCCGATGGGCATGTCGCCTTTCTCAAGTCGACGATGAATTACAGCTTCTACAAGGCCCTTACCACCCGGGCCGGCGCCGAGGTGGTCCCGGGCGACTATTGATCATCGAAGGGAAAGGCGGATCATGCGACGATTCTTGAGCATGCTGGTTCTTCTCGCCGCGGCCAGCGGTTGCGGCGGAGATGGCGACGACGATGTGGCCGAGATCAAGAAGCCGATGGCGCTTGACCAGGTGCCCGCCCCGGTCATGAAGGCCGCCAAGGAAGCCGCGCCGGACCTGACTTTCTTCGCCGCCTACGAGGGGAAGTATCAAGGCCAGGACGCCATCGAGTTAAAGGGAAAGACGAAGTCGGGGAAGATCAAGGAGCTTGAAATGTCTCCTGGCGGGAAACTGCTGGCGACCGAGTGAGCAAACCGCCGGGTCCCGATCTTGCCAACCCTCCTCGAACGCCCGGCCAGGATGCCGGGCGTTCCCGTTTTTACAAAGCGGACGGAAAGGCCCAAACTCCGGTTTTCGCCCGGCGATCGGCCGCTATACTGGCCGACCGTTGAGAACCCGCACCCGTCTGGGACCGCAACCACGTCGACCGAATCCATCCGTCACGCGGGGCTTTCCCAATGACCAGACGCCTTCCTCGGTTCACGCCTTCTTTTTCCGTCAACGGCGAGGTTCTCGAGAGCCGGCTCGTGATGTCGGCCAGCAGCATCGTCCAGGGGACCGTGATGCAGGCCATCCCGGCGATCGCCGGCAAGGCGCCCACGGTGACGACCCTGGCCGTCTCTGCCGGAACCCTCGGTCAGCCGGTCACGTTCACCGCGACGGTCCGAGGTCCTGCCTTGCTGGGATCGCCGGCCGGCACGGTCAGGATCGTGGATCACGGTTCGGTGGTCGAGACCTTGACCCTCTCCCCGTCCTCGACGAGCCACAAGTTCGCCTTCAGCCAGGCGACCGGGACCGTGACGCCCGAGCCTGGCGGGCCTTCCTACTTCTTCGGCAAGCATGCGGTCACCGCCCAGTTCACTCCGGCCACCGGATTCACGAAAAGCGCGGTCAGCAAGAGCTTCACGGTCGGGCAGCCGCACTACACCCCGCTAGCCAACGGCGTGAAGATCGCCACCATCACCCCGGGCTCGGGTCCGGCGATCCAGACAGGTCAGACTGCGAACGTTCTTTATACGGGCTATCTCGCCAGGACCGGCCAGATCTTCGATGATTCGGCCAACCACGGCGGGACGACCTTCGGCTTTCCCGTCGGCGCTGGGCAGGTCGTGCCCGGCTTTGATGCGGGAACATCGGGGATGAAGGTCGGAGAGACCCGCTTGATCGAGATTCCGGCCGCCCAGGGTTACGGCTCGACGGCCAGCAGTTCGATCCCCGCCAACTCGACACTCCTCTTCCTGGTCACGCTCGAATCGATCTCCTGAAAAACCTGGCTCGGGATCGACCTGGGCACGAATCCTGCGGAACCCTGAAAAGCGTTCCGCAAGGTTCGATTGCTCAGGACCCGGGAGCCTCCTGTGTTCGACTACTCCCAGGACTTCACCACGATCGACTTCCGCCGGCATCCCGAGCTTTACCGGATCGGCAAAGGGGAGCAGGGCGTCCTGATGGTCCAGCCCTACAAGGGGGAGATTCTCCCTCACTGGAAGTTCAAGAACCCGGAACTGGCGAAGATCTCATCGACGAAGATCTTCGCCCTGTTCGAGTCCTACCTGGCCGTCGGCGACTTCCCCGGCGCCGACATGGCCCGCAAGTTCCTCCAGATGGGCTGGACCCGCGCCCGACGCTACGCCAACCACAAAGGCGGTCGGAAGTACGACAAGGAAACCGGGCTCGAACTGCCGAGGACCGAGGACCCCGAGAAAGCCGCCGCCGCGGCGATCTTCCGCGAGCGATACGAGGCCGCTCGCGACCATCTGGTCTATCTCCGGCTCAAAGCGGAGCATCGCTCGAAGTACGAATCCGAGGAAATCCCACCCGAAGGGCTCAATCCTTCGGGGCGAGGTCGGGATGCTTCGCCGCCCAGTCGAGGTACTCGTCGATCGTCGTGAACGTCCCGAAGCGATAGAGCCTCCCGTTGTCCTCGACCGGAGCCATCGAGTTTTTCGACCAGTTATCTCCTGTCCGCTTCATCCAGTCGGCGAGCCTGGCCTCCAGGCCCTCCCGGAGCCGGGCGTGGGCGGGGTCGTGGGCCAGATTCTTCAACTCGAACGGATCTTCCTTGAGGTCGTAAAGGACCCAGGGCGATCCCTCGGTCCGGGCGTAGAGGAAACGATCGGTCCGGACGCCTCGCCAGGGATTGGGCGTGCCATCGCCTGCAAACGGGACGAAAATCTGGAAGAAAGCCGAGTCTGGCCCGCGATCGGTTCGACCGAGCGCGACATCGGCGAGGTTCGAGCCTTGCATCTCCGCCGGGACGGGAAGCCCGCAAAGCGAAAGCAAGGTCGGGGCGAGGTCGACGTGGGTCAGAAAGGCTTCGGTGACTCGCCCCGGCTTGACCTGCGCCGGGTACCGGAGCAAACCGGGGACCCGGATCGACTCCTCCCAGGGCTTGCGTTTGAGCCTCTGCCCGTGCGAGCCAAGCATGTCGCCGTGGTCCGAGGTGAACAGGACGATCGTGTCCGATGTCCGGCCCGAGTCGTCGAGCGTCCGCAAGAGCCGCCCGACCTGCTCATCGACGGCGGTCATCGCCGCGTAGTAGGCCGCCAGCTCCTTCCGACCGGCTCCCGGGACCCCCTGGGTCCAGTTGGGCCGAGGCGTCAGTTTCGCCGGATCGTAAAGCTTCAGGAACCGGTCGGGGGCTCCGTAAGGATCATGCGGCGGACCCATCGAGACGACCAGAAAGAACGGCGACTCGCCGGTTCCTTTGAGAAACTCGATGGCCCGATCGGTCCAGACTTCGGGCTCGAATCGCGATTCGGTGATCGGTCGGTCGTCGTCGCGAAAGTAGGTGGGCCGGAAGTGGCGATGGTCGCATTCGTTGGCGGCCCAGTATTGGAACCCCTGCCGACGAGGGCCGGGCGGCACGAACCCCGGCATCCGGTTGCCGCCGTCGAGGTGCCACTTGCCGATGAAACCGGTCCGGTAGCCCTGATCGGCCAGGATCTCAGCGAGCGTCACCTCGGATTCGCGCAGCCGCAGGTCATTGGCGACCATCCCATTTTGATGCGCGTACTTCCCGGTCAGGAGGTTGGCCCGAGCCGGGCAGCAGACCGGCGTATTGGCGAAGGTGTTCCGGAACAGGATTCCCTCGGAGGCCAAGCGGTCGAGGTTCGGCGTCCGGACCTCGGTGTTTCCCATGCAGCCCAGATCCTGGCCCCGCCACTGGTCGGGCAGGATCAGGAGAATGCTCGGGCGTCGCGGCTCGGCTGGAGCGGCTTCGGCGGCCTGGTTGCCGAAACCGCTGGCGATCAATGCTCCCAGCACGAGGATGGTCAGACTCGGATTCATCGGTCGGGTTCCTTGGAGTCGGCTATTTCGCGGCCTTCTTATCAAGCTGCGCGGGAAGCTTCGCATCCGGCGAGAGGACGAACGGCTCCTCGCCGGTGACGGACCAGAAGAGCCGAGGCGGCCCCGCGGGATAGGTCTTGCCGCTGGCCCAGGTATGGAACACCTTGCCCCAGAGCGTCCGGACGACGGCGAGCGTTTTTTTCTCTTCGTCACCGGTCTGCGTCAGGCTCTTGATCAGACCGGCGTCGACTTCATGTTGATGATCATGCCAGTAAAGCTTTTCCTCGGCGGGCATCTTCTGATAAAGGGCGTCGGTCACCAGGTATTCGATCCCGATCAACTTGGCGTCGGGGCCCGTGCCATCATAGAGGACGCACTGGCTTACCTGGTCATTGACGGGCTTGCAAAAGTGATAAGCCACTTGAGAATGCTCGGGCATCTCCTTGAGCAGGTGGACCCCCGCGAAGGCCAGCGGACAGTGCAGCACTTCCTGGATCGGCGCCTTGACTCCCGCCGAGGACTCGGCGTGTGCGACCCTGGCATCATCCCCCATCACCGGCTTCGGCCTCAGTGTGTCCACCAGAAAAACTCCGGCGGCCAGTCCGAGCAGGCTGGTGAAGACAATCGTAGCCTTCGGGCGGAACAAAGGCATCGGCGATGGTCCTTGATCAAGAGATGGAGGAACAGCGGGAAATGATCGGATCGGATCGGATCGGCACTCATTATAAACACGTGAGATCTTCGCCGCACAGAACCGACCGCGGATCGGAACCGGCGACCGATCTCCCCAATCAGCGGAACCAGACCGACTTCATCGGCTGCTCGTTGACTTCGAGCCGGAAGAGGTCGGGCCGGGCATAGTGGCCTACCACGTCGAAATCAAACTTCGCCCGGGCCAGATCGGCGCGGTCGAGATCCGCGGTCAGAAGACATTCCTCGCCGAACCTCGGACCGGCCAGGACTTGCCCGAGCGGCCCGACGATGCAGCTTCCTCCCCGGATCAGGACATTCTGATCGCTCGGAAGATATCCCGTGGGATAGCCGGGCGGTAGGTCGGAACGCTGGAGGAACTGGCAGGCCGACAGGACAAAGCACCTTCCTTCCAGGGCGATGTGCGTCACCGTGGCGAGCCAGGTCTCGCGGTCGTCCACCGTGATCGCGCAGTACAGCTCGACCCCTTTGGCATACATGGCCGTCCGGAGCAGCGGCATGTAGTTTTCCCAGCAGATGACCGCCCCGATCCGGCCGACTTCCGAGGCGATGACCGGGAGGGTGGAGCCATCGCCGGTCCCCCAGATCAGACGCTCCATCGCCGTTGGCATCAGCTTGCGGTGCTTGCCGAGCAATGTGCCGTCAGGGCCAAAGAAAAGAGCCGAGCAGTAGAGCGTGCCGCCGTCGCGCTCGACCACGCCGACGACGAGGTGGACCGCCCGGTCTCTGGCCACCTGGCCGATGGCTTCGGTCGACGGGCCGGGGACGTCGATGGCACTCTCGAAGAGGCGGCGAAACTCGTCTCGCCCCTCGGGAGTCCGGACCCCGACGACGACCCCGAAATCGTGCCCCTTGGGATACCCGGAGACGAAGGCTTCGGGAAAGACGACGAGCTTCGCGCCCGACCTGGCGGCATCCGCCGTGAGGTCGGCGAGCTTCTGGATCGACCCCAGGGCGTCGAACATCACCGGAGCCGCCTGCACCACGGCGACCCTCACCGGCTCGCGTCTCGCCAGGTTCTCGACCATCGCATCCGATACCATCCCAGACCCTCCCGGCCGATTTTCGAAGACGTCCGCACCCGATGGATTCAATCCCGCCGGTCCTCGGACGCGACCGAATGGCCGTGAGCCACCAGCGACCCGATCGCCCGATCGAGGTCAGTCTCCTTGACGAGCAGATAGTCGGTATCGAAGGTCGAGACCGCGAAAATCCCGACCCCGGCCTCGGCCAGCGGACCGGTCATCGACGCGAGGACGCCAACGACCGAGAAATCCATCGACCCGGCCACCCGGAAGCATCGCCAACCTTTCTCAACCTTGACGTCGGGGGGAACTGCTGACTTCGGACAGACGATCGAGAGTTCGTCGGCGGTCCGAGTGATCGAGAAGAAATCGGCCTCGATGGCCCAGGACGGAACCGCCGCGCCCCGATCGAGCTGACAGACGGCCAGCCGGTTGTCCAGCAGCAGCATCGAGAGTTTCGGGGCGTTCATGGTGTCGCGGCCTTTCTACTTCGAGCCAGCCTCGGCCCCTTGCTTGAGAATCTTCTCCAGGGCCGCCTTGTCGTCGGGCAGGAGGCCGACCCCGACCAGCCTCGGCGTCAATGTCTTCCAGTTCGGGTCGGCCGCGAAGACCTTGCGGAACAAGGGAAGCGACTCGTCGACCCGCTTCATGTTCACCAGGGCGACGGCGTGCCAGAAGGTCATCTCGGCGTTGGTCGGCACCAGCGCCTCGGCTCCGGCGTAGGCCTTCAAAGCTCCTTCGGGGTCCTTCCGCTCGACGGCCAGGTCGCCTTCGTTCATCAGGTTGTAGGCCCGCTGGAGCACGACGAGTCGACGAAGTTCGGCGATGGGTTCGGGGTGGTCGTCCACGCGGAGGTCGAAGATCCGGTCCTGCCAGGGCTTGCCGGTCGGCTTGCCCGAGACAACCACCAGGGCCGCCGACTGTTTGCCCCGGATGTCGCCCCCGACCGCCTGCGCCGCTTCGAGCGCGGCGAGCATCCTACCAGCCAGGTCACCCTTGGCCTCCTCGAAGGCTCGGGACATCGCGGGCCAGACCTTCTCATCGAGCATCAGGTTGGCCTGGACCGAGTAGTTCTCGCCCACGACTTGCCCGGCCATCGGGATACATTTGGAGCCCGTATGAGCGGCGACCTTCCCTTGAGCGTCGATGATCGCCACCTGGCGGACCTCGCGGTTCTCGTCGGCCGCGAGAAGACCTTTGAGCGTGTCCGGCCCCGATCGACCGGCCTTCATGAGATCCAGCCCGAGCTTTCCATAGCTGGGATCGACGAAGGACTGGGTGGCAACGGCCCCGACCCCCGCCTCGGCCCAGGGAACGAGCGGGCCGATGGCGAACCAGTGCGACTGGACGGCCACGCCGATCTCGCCGGTCTTCGGGTCCCGCGCGACGATCGAATAAGTGTGGACCGGGCGTAACGGACGGCTCGCCGGTGGGCCTCCGACCGGTTCGCCGGCGATCGTCGGCCGAATCGAGCCCAGCACGAGAATGACCAGGAAAGAAATCCAGGTGGTTCGCATCATCGGTGTCTCTTCTTCAAAGGATCAAAGGCGGGGCGGACCACCTTTTCCCCGCCCAGCGTAAGCGATCCCGGGGTGGTCCGAAAGTCGGAGCGGAGGTCGGGGGTCGGATGAACCCGGATTATCTGGGGATGAAGGAGCGAGTCCGGAGTGGCCAGCGTCAGACTCGACCTCTGACGGGAAATCGAGGGAAACAAACCCACAAACGAAAAAACAAACCCACGGCTATCTGGATCATTGAGGAAATTGAGAAAGACTGGGGCTTTTGTAACATTCAAAAACACTCTCGAGATTTCGCGAAATTCGACCCAGTCGACGCAGATTTGCAGCAATCGGACAGAAATCTGGGTCGGCCTGGGATTCAGTTTTCGGAGCCTGGAAAAAACAAACCCACGGCGCGACTGGAAGCCTCGCCCATCGACGCCCAACAAACCCACCCGCCCGAGCGTTCCCCGGTCCCGAACCGGCCGCGATCGTCTCGAATCCTCATCGAGACGAAACAAAGTCAACATCACGCCCAAGCCTCCCGGGTCCGCCAGGGCCGGCCGCCCGATCGCGACACCAGCCCCGTTTTCGATATATTCGTTGCGCGGAAGACCCGGCAAACCGGGTTTCTTGGGAACGGGCCCGATTTCAGGGGGTGGGGACGTCGTCGTGAGGCCGAGGTGGTCTCACCGGATTTTCTGATGAAGAGGGGCGAACTTGGGTGAGGCCCAGCCATCCCGGAGGACAGCCTGATCGGGAAAACCTTGAGAATCCGCGGGTCCGCCTCGCAGGGGTCCGGTTGCCGAGGATTCGCCAATCTCGGCTTTTCAACCCAGGAACTTTCGTGTAAAACCGCCAAGCAAGTGGTATCGACGATTTGTTACCACTGGTCGCAGTTCATGGATGTCCTGTGCGGACTCCCCACAAGGAGGTTGATTCGATGAGACGGACGATCGTGGCCGCGCTGGCGATCTCGGCGGCCTTATTCGTGGCTCAGCCCGCCGGGGCGGGGACCATGAGCTATCTGGCGCTCGGCGACTCCGTGGCCTATGGCGAAACGGATTTCACCCAGAACCCCTCCAACGGCGATCGCGGCTATGTTTCCCCTTACGCCAATTTTCTAGGCGGCCAGAACGGCGGCGTCCGTCCCAGTGTGGTCAACTATGCGATCGACGGCGAGACCTCGTCGAGCTTCCTGACCGGGACCAACCGGGTGATCTCCAGCCCCGGCATGACCGACCAGAAACTGGCCAGTTGGAACACCAACTACACCAATCCGGCCACCACGCAAAACCAGATGATGCAGCAGCAGTTGATCGCGGCCAACGCGGCGGGAAACCCCGTCAGCGTGGTCACGCTCTCGCTCGGCGCCAACGACCTCTTCAAGCTGGCGGCCAACCCGACCTTCCAGTCGGCCACGCCCGCCGTGCAGCAGCAGATGCTCACCGCGACCCTCAACCAGATCGGCAGCAGCTACTCGATCGTTCTGGCCGAGATCCACGCTCTCGACCCCACCGCCAAGGTTTATGCGATGGGTGAGTACAACCCATTCCCCGCGAACCCGACCAACCCCCTCAACGCCATCGCCAAGCCGGCCGTCCAGGGTCTCAACGCCACCATCCAGAGTGTCGCCGGTACCTGGGGCGCGACTTATGTCGACACCTACACCCCGTTCCTCGGCCACGAGGCCCAGTACACGTACATGACGGTCACCCCCGGCAACGTTCACCCGAACGCGGAGGGCTATGCCGTGATCGCCAACCAGCTCATCAACGCGACCCCGGCCCCCGAGCCCTCCACGATCGCCGTCCTGGGCCTGGGTTTCGCCGCGATCGCCGTCACCGCCCGACGCCGGAGCCTCCGCAACCGAGCGGCCTGAATGAATGAACGATCAATGAGAGATGGTCGATGAACGACGGCATGCCGTTCGTTCATCGACCGTTATCCATTGAGCAATTCCATCCCCCGATCGGTGAGCCGATACGGCTGGATCTCGTCGGAACCGGCGCTGCCCCGGTGCTTGGCGACGTAGAGGGCTCGACCCATCCGGCCCGCTTCCTTGGTCCGACCCATCAGGATGATCGTGTTGGCGTTGGAGAAGATGTCTCCCTCGCCGATCGGCTGGGCCATCAGGTCGTCGAGCAGGACGTGCGGCGTCGTATAGAGATACAGGCAGCCGATCGCCTTGTGGTCATAGCGATGGGCGTGGACCCGTTCGGCATTGGCCCGGTAGAGCTCGCGGAAGACCTCGCGAGCGGCCCACTCGTCCTCCTTGCGGAGGACGTGCTGATAGAGATACTCGAAGAACTCGAACTGGATCGACTCCGCGAATCGCTCGGTCGGCTCGATCCCGTCGACGACGACCCGGCGCGACCCTCGGACGAACTGCGAATAAAAGTAAGCCGCCGATCCGCGCAAGATCCGGGCCAGGTCCGACTTCCAGGCGTGCCACTCATCCGGCTCGAGATCACGACGGGTCACCCGCCGCCCGGCCCTGGCGAACGGGTGGTAATAGTCGCCCAGAGGATGCTGGAAGTCCCAGACGGGAGCCAGGTCGACCGGCCCGTCGACCTGGTGCTCGGCGATTTCCCAGCCGAATTGCTCGCGGGCGTAAGCGTCGTGATTCTGGGCATCGCCCCGGCTGGAGAGGTCGCAGATGACCCCGCGACGCCCCTCGGCCGTTGATCCCTGATTGGCCCACTTCAGACCAAGCTGGGTCTTGCCGGCCCCCGTCGCCCCCGCGATGACCGTGAGCGTCCCCGGCAAGAGTCCTCCCCCGAGCATCGCGTCCAGCCCTTCGATCCCGAATCCCTGCCGAACCATCGCCGAAAACCCTCCGAACCGCCAAGTGGTGAGCCTGGCCATCATAGGGCCTGGCGACCTTCGCGGACAAGTCCGGGAGCAGACGACATCGGTCCCGAACTCAGGCCGTCATGCCCATCGAGTTCCCCCGATGTCCTGGCCCGAGTTCCTCGAAGCAGTCCAGGAGCGACCGCGCGGCCGAGGTCCAGGTGAAGCGTTGGGCCCGATCGATCGCCAGCCTCGCCAGGCGATCGCGTTCGAGCGGATGGGCGAGCAACCCGGCCATCGCGTCGGCCATCGCTTCGATATCGGTGGGGTCGAAGAAGAGGCCGGCATCACCGACGACTTCGGGGAGCGAGCCGGCTGTACTGCTCAGCACAGGAGTTCCGCAGGCCATCGCCTCGACCGGCGGGAGGCCGAATCCTTCCATCAAGGAGGGTTGCACCAGGGCGTAGGCCCGTCGATAAAGGTGGGCGAGGTCGTCGTCGGGGACGAAGCCGGTGAAGTGGACCCGATCTTCCAGATCGAAGCGCGCGACCGACTCGCGAAGCGCCGGGACGTGGGTGTGGAAGACGTCGCCGAGGTCGCCGACGAGGATCAGGCGGGCTTCGGCAGTCGCGGCGAGCGCAAAAGCTTCGATCAGCCTCGGCAAGTTCTTGTGCGGGCTCAGACCACCGACGTAAAGGAGATACCGGGAGCCGGGATCGATGTCGAGGCGACGGAGCACGTCGTCGGATTCGAGACCAGCCGGTTCGGGATGGAAGACCGCGTCGGGGCCTTCGCTGACGACCGTGACGCGGTCGTCGGGAAGCTCGAACCAGGCGAGAAGATCCTGTCGGGCGGCCTCGGAGACCGTGACGATCCGATCGGCCCAGAGCGCCGCGGCTTGCTCCTTGGCTCGCCAGGCAAGTTTGCCTCGCCAGTTCGGGAAGACCCACTCGGGATGCGCCAGGGCGAGCGTGTCGTGCATCGTCACGACGACCCGGCCCGCGTTCCAGACCGGGAAGAAGCTGTAGCTCGCCGGAAAATAGATCAGGTCAAGCCGGGCCCTGGCCACCGCTCGGGCCATCGAGAGCATGTCTCCGACCCGCCGACGACCCGAGGCCGACGCCGCCCTGGTGGGAGCCTCGCGAACGTTGACGACCACCCGGGCCATCCCTTCGGGGATGCTCACGCTTTCCAGCGACGGCCGGTCAACGAAGACGACGAATTCATGAGGCGAACCCGCCCTGGCCAGGGCTTCGACCATCTGCCGGGCGAACCGGCCGAACCCCCGGCGATTCGCCAGGCACGCGCCATCGATGCCGATCCTCATCGGTTCCCTCCCGATCGACCCGCCAGGACCATCGTGCTGTGTCCGAACGGTAACCCCAGGCCGACCAGCCCGCAAGCCCGCCTCTCGAAGCTCGACACTCCGCCCATGACCCGGTTGATCCAGGGAGCCGGCACGTCGAGCCGCAGACCACCCCCCGAGGGATGCGACCGCCAGGCCCCCCCTCGACGCCCCGCGACGAACCGGAGCCGACCCCGGATTTCCTGGGCCAGGCTGGGCAGGCCATTCGCATAGGAAGACCGGAGGATTTCCAGATCCGCATCTCGGAGGACCCCGACCAGCTCGCCCAGCCGGTAGGCCGACCCGCCTCGACCACGCCCCGGCCCCAGGACCGTCGCGTTCGACCGGACGACCGCCAGGCCGCCCGGTCGAAGGACCCGGGCGATCTCGCGACTCGCGACCAGGTCGCCGCCGTCGGGAAGATGCTGAAGGACGTCGAAGCAGGTCACGACGTCGAACGTCTGATCGGGAAAAGGAAGCTCGAGCGCCGATCCTGGAATGACCTCAAAACCTCGGTGAAGGCGGGCCAGGCGAAGCGCCCCGGGGTCAGGTTCGAGGCCGACGACCCGGCCGATCTCGCGATGCCCGGCCAGCCGGATCAGCGAAAGCCCCGCGCCGCAGCCGACATCGAGCGCCACCAGACCCCGCCGACCCCGGGTCGCCCGGCTCAGCCAGTCGGAGGCCAGTCGCCACATCGCCCGCGACCACCAGTGACCGGCCTCGACCCGGGCCAGCCGTTCAAAATAACCGGGTTCGTCGATTGTCATGAAGTAGACTCCGCAAGAACCCCTCGGGTCGCAGGGATTCCCACTTCGGAACCCCGGGCGGCAGGTCGATCCGGCCAGCCAATGACCATCAATCCATAAACAGACGACCCGGCGACAACCACCCCCGCCAGCGGCCATCCTCGACCGATCCAGCAGGTGAAGACCAGTCCAAGACATCCCGCGAAGGCCGGGCCGCAGTCCAGGTGCCAGGGCAGCGCGACGTCCAGGCTCCGCAAGGCGAACCAGCCGGCGACGGCCCCGAAGACCTCCACGCCTAGCACACCCCAGGCGACGCCCCGAACTCCCAGAAAATAAGCAAGAGGGGGGAGACCGATCAGGGCCAGAACCACCATCCCGAGGATCAGCCTCAAGGCCAGACCTTCGCGACGGCAGGCGATCAGGGCCGATTGCTCGACGTTCGAGACCAGCACGAACGGCAGCCTCGCGGCGATCAGGGCAAGCCAGGGACCGCCTTCGCCGAAGCGGTCGCCGAACAGTTGCGGCATCCAGCGGTCACTCGTGGCGATCAAGCCCACCGTCGCCGGCAGAGCCAATATCATCATATGAGCGATGGTTCGCCTGATCAACTCCCGGGCCTCGACCCGCCCGGAGACCCACGCGCGGGCCACCTTCGGCGCGATCGCCGAGGGGACCACCAGGCCGATCGCCAGGAGAGCGAAGACCAGCCGTCGAGCCGCCGCGTAAGGACCCAGGCTCGCGGTCGCCAGCAAGCCCAGGATCAGGAGATCGCCCGCGTAGAGCCCGACCCGGGCGAACCGGCAGACCCCCGCGACCGCTCCTCGACGAGCCAGGACCCGCCAGGCCCGAAGCCGAAACCGAGGCCGGAGCCCGCCATGCTCGGATCGATTGATCAAGAAAATCGTGATCGATGACGCCACCTCGGCCAGGAACACGCAGGCCGCCGCGATCCCCGCGCGATCGGTCCCCGACACCAGCCAGGCCACGCCGAGGGCCAGGCCCGAGGCCCGGACCGCCTGGGCGATCGCCAGGCCGGCGAAGCGCCCCGAGGCCCTCAACCCGACGTCACTCGCCAGGGCCGAGGGGATCAGGACCAGCCCCGACATCGCCACGACCCATCCTCGATCGCCACCCGAAACCATCGCGAACCCGAGGACCGCCGCCAGCCCGACCCCCGCCAGGGCGAGCCGCAAACCGATCAACAGATCGGTCAACGGTCGGATCAGTCTCGGCCGACGCGCGGCCTCGCGATAGACGATCGAATCGAGGCCGCCACGGACCAGGACCAGCCACCAGGCCGCGACCGCCGAGGCGTATTCGAAGTCGGCGAATCCAGGCGGACCAAGCCGTTGAGCCAGGGTCAACATCACTCCGAAGCCAACCGCGCTCGCGAAAAGCTCGGAGCCGAGGAGAAGGCCCATCGGTTGCGGCTTGAGCCGGTTCATCCGAGCCCCCGCCGGGTCGCCCGGAGTTGCCAGAGCGGCCCGAAGGCGCGGAGCAAGGACCGGGAGACGCGGATCTCTCGGGCCATCGAATAGACGGCGATGACGCGCCTCTGGATTTTCGACCGGCTCCGTGCCCAGGTCTCGGGGATGGCCGGGGGATCGACCTCGACCGACTCGAAGCCCGACTCGACCGCCATCCGCCGGACCTCGCCCGCCGAAAGGCAGGGGGGCGGCCAGGCGCCGCCGCGCCGCCACCGGACATAGGCGGGCATCCAGCGTCGAGGGAGCCAGCCCAGACCCCAGAGCCGGACGTGGGGGTCGACCGTCAAGGCGAACCGATTCGGCGACCAGACCAGTAAGATCCCGCCGGGTCGAAGGACCCGCGACCACTCATCGACCGCGGCCCGAGGTTCATCCAGATGTTCGAGCAGGCTATCGACCACGATCGTATCAAAGCTCGCATCGGGGTAAGGCAACCGCTCGGCCGAGGCCGCGACGAGCGGGCAGGTCAGACCCAGGTCGTCGAGCCGCCGTCGGGCGACGACCAGCCATCGCAGGGCGATATCCACTCCTTCGATCTCCAGGCCGAGCCGGAGCCCGGCCGCGAGCAGGCCACCCGTCCCGCAGCCGACTTCGAGGATCTTGCCCGTCTTCGGCAGAAGCGAAGCCAGCGCGAACCCTCGCGATTCGGCCCCGAGAATGTGCCCGAGGTAATACGCCCGGCGGCGAGGCTCGACGTCGGGCGTCA
>Ga0080006_1259516_pt1 | contig 14043 bp, 12 predicted proteins | sample RS3BMetagenome_FD_69209 | JGI IMG/M metagenome (GOLD analysis project Ga0080006, IMG submission 69209) | Ferric oxide microbial mat and aquatic microbial communities from Rainbow Spring, Yellowstone National Park, USA - RS3B (SPADES... ...
CTTGTCATTCAGGCGGTGGGCGGCGTGATGAGCATCACTGGTGAACGCGACGGCAAGCCGGTGCGGGTGGGCTACCAGATCGCTGACCTCGCCGGAGGTCTTTATTTAGCCCTCGGCACGCTGGGTGCCCTGGTGCACGCGGCACGCACCGGCAAGGGCCAGCAGGTGCAGGTCTCGCTGTTCGATTGCCAGCTTTCCCTGCTCACTTGGCAGGCGCAAAACTACCTCATCTCAGGAGAGGTGCCGCGGCGAAACGGGTCGAGGCACCATATGATCGCGCCCAGCGAAAGTTTCACTGGTTCCGACGGCGAGCAGTTTGTGATCTCGCCGACCGGCGAGCAGTTCTTTCGCAAGTTTTGCGAGGTTATCGGTCATCCCGAGTTGGCCGAAGACAGACGCTTTGCCACGTCTGCAGCCCGCATTGAGCATGTAAGCGAGCTTGCCTCGACGCTGCAGGCCATCTTTTCTCAACGCTCGACCAAGCAATGGTTGGAGCTATTCGAGCAAACGCGCATCCCAGCCGGGCCAGTCAACGACGTTGCGCAGGCGCTACATCATCCTGTCGCCAAGCTTCGCAACATGCTCGAAGTCGTGGTCAATCCCGTCAGCGGCAGCCCATACGAGTTTTTGGGTAACCCGTTTAAATGGTCCGGGGCGCCGCTTCTCGGCTATCCGCCGCGTTTGGGAGAGCATACTCGAATCGTGCTCGAGGAAGTGTGCGAGTACGCCCCGAAGACCATTGACGATTTAGCCCGCTGTGGGGCGGTTTTGATAGGCGAGAAGAGATGAGCCGGTCGAAACCATGGGGGACGCGCTGAGCGGGAATGGTCGCGCGTTTTGTTAACGGCATCGCATGCCTTTTGAAAAGCGGCGCGGCCTAAAAGGCTGAAGAAGAAAAGGGACCAGATCATGAAGTGCATCAATCAGAGGGAGTGGATCGCCCTTCTGGAACAAGCCGGGGAACTAGCCAGGGTAAAGGTGCCCGTCGACTGGAAGGGCGAGATCGGAGCTATTTCGCGACGGGTTCTAAACACGCAAGGCCCGGCCCTTCTGTTCGAAAACATACGCGGTCATGAAAGATCCTGGTGTACCAAGCTTTTCACCGGCAGTCTCGGGACGGCCTCGCGCGTTGCTCTGGCCTTCGGGCGAGACAAGGCGACGTCCCGGCGCGAACTCGCTGATATCTTTCGACGGGCGATGCGCGCAGGTGTTCCACCGGTTGTCGTGGACAACGGCCCGGTCAAGGATAACATTCGGCGTGGGAACCATATCGACCTCAACGACATCCCGGTGCCGCTCTGGCACGCGGGCGATGGCGGCCGCTACATCAATACGATGTGTGCGGTCGTCACTCGCGACCCTGACAGCGGCTTTCTTAACGTCGGCACCTACCGCGGCATGATCGTCGATGCGAGACGGATATCCGTGCTGCTGATACTCGGCGCTGGCTGGGGTGGGCATTTCGTGAAGTACTCGGAGCGTGGCGAAGAAATGCCGGTGGCCGTGGTTTACGGCTGGGATCCCTTGCTAGATGTCTGCGCAGGCAGCCAGGTCCCACACGACGTATCCGAGTACGACGTAGTCGGTGCGCTGCGCGGCGAACCAGCCAGGCTGGTGAAGTGCGAGACCTCAGAGCTACTAGTGCCGGCCGAGGCTGAGATCGTGGTCGAGGGCTTCATCTCGGACGACCCGAAGACGTTTGCGATGGAAGGACCTTTCGGCGAGTACTCGGGTTACTACGGCGAGCCGCGGCCGCGCCCGGTTATTCGCGTCGAGTGCATCACGCATCGCGATGCGCCCATCTATCGAGGCAGTCTCGAAGGCGTTGCGCCGGGGGCGATGAACGAGGACGCAGCGATTTACACTGTGACCACTAAGGCCGCAATTTTGGATGTGCTCGAACGCGCCGGCGTGCGCGGCGTGCTCGACGCGCGCCCGGGGCCGGTGACCATTGTGCAAATCCGCCAGGCTTACAGCGGTCAGGCCAAGCAAGTCGCTGCCGCGCTGTGGGCGAGCGCGTCCGCAGAGCATTTCTGGAAGGTGATCATGGTCGTTGATGAGGATATTGATATCTACAACGATCGCGCGCTTCAGTGGGCGCTTTGCTATCGGGTCAATCCAGCTTCGAACGACTTGGTCGTCTTGCCGGGGACGCGCGGCGGCGTGCTCGACCAAAGCATCCCACTTGTCCGACGCGATGATACACAGCTGGGCACCGGGAGCTGGAACCGGCTGCTTATTGATGCAACTCGAGACTTGAGCCAGGCAAAGCGCGATCGCTTCGGTCGACCGACGTGGCCGCCAATGTCAACCGAGATTGAGCCCGAGGAGCTGGCGCGTGTGGAGCGGCGCTGGCCAGAGTATGGCATTGTGCTGCCTCAGCACCACGGTCGGCGCGGATAACGCGGTCTAGCCTGACGGCGCCACTGGCGTCGGGGGAAATCACGCTTTTGTGCAGCTGTCTTTTCACGATCCGGTCTTAAATCGGCGTCCCGTCGATGGGGACATAAGGGGCTCCCTTCGTTCTGGGGTTGTGCCGCGGGTCGCGCTGTTGCGCTGTGGAAAGGCTTGAAGGAGATTTGTCGCGGTCCATAACACCATCAGTTTCGTTTGCTCGGATGACGAATCGTACTGAGTGATAAAGATCGATCGTGTCAGTTTTATAGTTGGGCGCGAGGAGACGCCATAAAACAGGGAAGCCGCCTGACCCATTACATCGCAGTTGATGGAGGAGAAATGAAAGTCGAAACGCTCTTACCGGTGGGCAAACTCGATCCCGGGCTTCGTCAGGTAGCCATGCGCCTGGACCTGGCGATGGTACCCGCATTAGCGCGGGAAGTCGAGGAGCTCGGCTACGACGGCTTGGCCAGCGGCGAGACGAAGAACGATCCGTTTCTGCCGCTTGCACTGGGCGCAACGACTACCTCGCGCCTTAAACTTACGACGGCGGTTTCGATCGCCTTTCCTCGCAGTCCCACGGTCACCGCAATGATGGCGTGGGACATCCAGGCGATGTCGAAGGGTCGCTTTGTGCTCGGTCTCGGCACCCAGGTCAAGGGGCATATTGAGCGCCGCTATGGAGTTTCCTGGGCTCCCCCGAGTGCGCGCTTGCGCGAGTATATTGGCGCTCTGCGCGCGGTATGGGACTGCTGGCAGAACCGCAAGCCGCTGAACTTCGCGGGCAAGTATTACAACCTTTCTCTGATGGTGCCTTTGTTTGACCCGGGACCGATCGAACATCCGAACATTCCCGTCCAGCTCGCGGCGGTAAACGATGGGATGTGCCGCCTGGCCGGAGAGCTATGCCAGGGCATACGGCCGCATCCCATCTGTACGCCGAAGTATATCGCCGAAGTGATGTTGCCGGCGGTGAAGCAGGGAGCCGCCAAGGCAGGCAGGGAACTGGATCGCTTCGACGTGATTCCAAGCCCGCTTATCGCGACGGCGCCGACCAAGGCGTTGCTCCAGGAAAGGATCCGCGATGTCCGCTCGCGCGTGGCCTTCTATGCTTCAACCCGCAGCTACCGCGCGGTGTTCGAGCATCACGGCTGGGGTGATCTGGTCCAGGAACTTCACCGCTATTCGGTCGAAAAACGCTGGGAGGAGATGCCTCAACGAATCGACGATCAGGTTCTCGACACGATCGCGGTGATCGGGACGTACGACCAGATCGCCGCGAAGCTCAAGCAGCGTTACGGCGCCGTGGCGACTGGAATCGAGTTTGGAATTCCGTTGCAGGGGCCCGCCGATCGCGAGGCGCTGGCTGCGGCCATCCGCGAGCTTCATGGCTGACGATCTGGTGTTTGCGCAGCGCCTGGGACGCGCTTGCCGTACGGTAAGAAAGTCATCGGCGCAGCGGCAGAGATTGTGTAGGTCAGCGCGCTGAGAATCCCAGACCGGGGAGGTGATGACGATGCCATTTCGCGACTTGCGCGGCTTTATCGAGGCTGCAAGGCGAGTCGGCGAGCTCAAGGCGATCCATCGAGCTCATTGGGATCTCGAGATAGGGTGTCTAAGCGAGCTGATGGCGGAACGGGCGGGGCCGATGTTGTTGTTCGATGAAATACCTGGTTATCCGACCGGTTTTCGCGTCCTCAGTAATTTCTTGTCGACACCCAAGCGATTTGCTTTGGCGGCCGGGATTCCTTTGGACGCCACACGATTGGAAATGCTTCGAATATGGAAGGACAAACTGAAGAACCTCCGCTTGATTCCGCCTCGCTATTCCAAGGACGGCCCGGTTGCTGAGAACGTGCTGCGCGGCGACCAAATCAACGTCGAGATGTTTCCCGCCCCGAGGTGGCACCAGCACGACGGGGGCAGGTACATCGGCACGGCAGACATGGTTATAGTCAAGGACCCTGAAAGCGATTGGGTCAACATGGGCACCTATCGTGCCTGCATTCAAGGGCGCGACCGCCTTAGCTTATGGATGATAGCTGACCGCGACGGCCGGCGCATCGCGAGCCAGTATTGGGCGTCGGGCAAAAGTTGCCCGGTGGCAATCGTGTTGGGACATGAACCGGGAACGTGGATGGCCGCACCGATGAAGCTAAAACCGGGAGTGTCGGAGTACGATTTTGCCGGAGGTATACGCGGAGAGCCCGTCGAGGTGATAAGCGGACCGGTTACCGGGCTGCCCATTCCCGCTCATGCTGAGATAGTTTTCGAGGGAGAGATCGCGCCCGCAGAGCAAGAGTCGGTAGCCGAAGGCCCCTTTGGCGAATGGCCGGGATATTATGCGCATCAAGGTCAGGAGCCGGTGATGCGCGTTAAGCAAATAATGTATCGGGACGATCCTATCCTTCTTGGATTCCCTCCGCTCCTTCCGACGACCATGGACAGCGGCATCCCGACAAGTGCTGCCCGCTTGTGGGAGCATCTCGAGAACTGCGGAATTCCCAATATTCGGGGTGTGTGGAGCCACTGCCGTTACCTCTTGGCCGCGATCTCAATTAGTCAGTCGTATGCAGGCCATTCGGCTCAGACTCTTCTGGCCGCGGCGAGTATACAGTATGGACCGGGTATGGACTCCTATTACGTTGTGGTTGACGAGGACATCGACCCAACCGATTTGAGACAGGTCCTCTGGGCAATGTGCACGCGAGTCGATCCGAGGACACAGGTGCAGATTGTAACTTCGTGCACTTCGAACCTTGACCCGCGTCTCTCTCCGGAATCCAAGTCTCGCGGCGATCTTACGATGGGCCGCATGCTGATCGATGCGTGCAGGCCCTGCGCGTGGCGAGATAAATTTCCCCAGCCAAATCGTTTTGACGAGGAAACTCGGCGCTGGGTTTTGGAAAAATGGGCACGGGAGTTAGCTTAGCTAGTTTGATGAGGGTAAGTTTGGCTGAGGTCCGCTGGGGGGGGGAAGCATGGAACATCGTGTGCGGGCAATCGCGGCTGCTGAGGAAGAAGTATCCACGCATCAGGTTGTCAAAGCTGCCGTCGCTTCGGTCTTTGGTTGGGCGCTGGATCTTTTCGACCTGTTTATAATTTTGTACCTCGCTCCGTATATCGGGGCGAATTTCTTTTCTTCGCGGTCGCCTATGTTGTCCCTTGCGGCTGTTTATGCCGCCTTTGCGGTGAGCTTGGTGATGCGTCCGGCGGGATCAGCGCTTTTCGGTTGGTTCGCCGACGGTTATGGACGCAAGCGAGCAATGGTAGTAGCCGTGATCGGCGTAGGTATAGCAACCGCGACGATGGGGGCAGTGCCAACTACGGAAAGTATCGGGCTTGTGGCGCCAGTGGTCTTTTTGTTGCTCCGGCTGATTCAGGGAATCTTCGTTGGAGGTGTGGTTGCGTCTACCCATACGATCGGGGTCGAGACCGTGCCGGCCCGTTGGCGCGGAATGCTTTCGGGTCTTGTTGGAGCGGGCGGTGCCGGGTTGGCCGGACTGCTTGCGGCTGGTGTATTTTACGTTTTGTCAGCCGCGCTTGGGGGCCCTGAGTTTGCCTCATGGGGCTGGCGGCTGATGTTCTTCAGCGGCATTCTCAGCTCGGTTTTGGGTCTTTTTATTTTTAGGTCACTCGAGGAATCGCCATTATGGAGCATGCTTCAGCAAGCTCGCTCCGGCAAGCAAAAAGCGCCGCTTAAAGCTTTGCTGAGCCGGCAATATGGAGGAGTGCTCCTGCTCAACGTGCTTTTGTGCGCCGGGGGTGCGACGCAGTATTACCTGACCTCCGGATTTTTGCCGACCTTTCTCGCGGTCGTGAATCATCTACCAAAAGTCAAGATCGGAATGATAATGGCCCTGAGCAACACTTTCGTGCTGCTCACCGGACCGCTTTTCGGTCATCTCAGCGAAGTTTTAGGCCGGCGTTCGATGTTTATAGCTGCGGGGCTTACAAACCTGGTGGTGCTGCCACTAGCGTATTCGAAGCTCGCACTTTTGGGAGGTGGGGCAGGCGACGTGGGAACGGCGGCCGCGCTTGCGGCGCTGCTTGCAGCATCGGGAAATGCCGGATGCGCGCCGATCGTTATCTTCCTCAACGAGCGATTTCCGACCGAAATTAGAGCAACTGGAACAGGGGTGTCCTGGAACTTCGGTTTTGCTATCGGCGGGACAATGCCTGCTCTCGTTACGCTGGCGAGCCGGCAAGTCGCCAACCTTCCGAATTCACTAGTGGTTTTTCTGGTCGCAGCGTTGGCGGTCTATGTGGCTGTGGCCTTTGCGCTGCCCGAAACGAGCGGCCGTCTGACCTAGGAATTTTTCAGGCTGGCGAGGCAATGCCAGCGTATCCGAGGGGACCTCATTAAGATGTGTTTTAAGGATCGCACAGTTATCATCACCGGGGGAGCCCAAGGAATAGGCGCGAGCTATGCTCGCTCGTTCGCCGCACAAGGCGCGCGGCTACTTATCGCTGATTTATCGCAAGATGCCGGCCAGAGGCTCGCGCTGGAGTTAAGCAGCTCGTTTTCCTGTCAAGTTCGTTTTGTCCGCGTCGACGTTTCAGAAGAGACGCAGACCGACGTCATGGCGGCGGCGGCGGGCGAACTGGGGCAGGGTGCTATCGACGTACTGGTGAACAACGCCGCTCTTTACGGTCAACTGTCGGGCAAGAGGTCTTTCGATGAGATAACGCGGGAGGAATGGGACAAAGTGATGGCGGTTAACGTGCGCGGCGTGTGGAACTGTGTCAAAAGCGTTGCGCCGTACATGAAGAGGCGCGCTTACGGTAAGATAGTTAACATTGCTTCCGTGGTGTTTTGTACCGGCGCACAAGGATTCGCGCATTACGTAGCTTCGAAGGCAGCGGTCGTGGGCTTGACCCGCGCGCTTGCCCGGGAACTGGGACCGTTCGGAATTACCGTCAATGCCGTCTCACCAGGCTTGGTAACGAATGAGTCTACGCTGAACCTGAATACGCAGGACTACGTCAGGCGCACGGCGGGTTCGCGCGCGCTAAACCGCGAGATGCTGCCAGATGACCTTCAGGGTGCGGTGCTGTTTTTCGCCTCCGAAAAAAGTGCTTTCATCACGGGGCAGAATATGATCGTCGATGGCGGAGCGGTATTCGGATAGTTGCCTTCGGCAATGGTTGCGATCTCAAACAAACGCCTGCCGCCTGATCCTGCCCTTCAGGTTTTTGACCGAGAACGGCTCCAGGTGCGCAACGGTGAAAAGAGTCTGGTGGTTCAGCCATGCCCTTGGGGCCCTTGGCTATGAGCCGGCTCTCGGCTGTGAGCTTTGGGCGGTCTCTTCAGCCCGCCATAAATCAATTTGGATCAAAGGGAAGCGAAGGCCGGTGGCAGCAAGTTTTGAGGCAGACGAGGTAGACTCAGTTGGCAAAGGCGTTCAGTGACCTGAGGACCTGGCTGTCTCATCTGGAGGATACCAAGCAACTCGTCAGATTCGACCAGCCAGCTGATCTTCGTTACGACATTCCGCGCATTCTCGAGGAGCACGACGGCCGAAACGCGGTAGTGTTCACCAACCTTGGCCTGCCGACGAGTCCGGCCGACAAGGTGGTCGGAGGCACCGTGACGTCACGCGCGCAACTGGCGCAAGCTCTTGGAGTCGCGTCCGGCGACGTTTTGCGCGCTTACATCGAAGCGCTGGCCAAGCCAATCCCGGCGCTGGAGGTGCCCCAGAGTCAAGCGCCGGTGCTGGACGCTTCTCCCCAAGACGTCAGAGTCGATTACCTCCCCGCCCCTCATCACCACCAAGGCGATAGCGGCCGCTATCTGACAGCGGCAGTGGTGATCGCCAAAGACCAGCAAGGCAATTATAACTGGTCAATCCATCGCTTCCAGATTAACGATGCGCGCCACTTGGGTGTGCTTATCTTGCCTCGCCACCTGTGGCGAATCTTTTCGCAAGCGGAGGCGGAAAATCGTGATTTGCCTGTGGCCCTTGTCATAGGTCTTCCGCCCGCGTGCCTTTTAGCTTCGCAGGCGATTACGTCCTTCGGTGTTGATGAGTCGCAAATAGCCGGTGCTCTTCTGGGCGAGCCGCTCCGAGTGGTCAGCAGCCCACGCTATGGCATCCGCGTCCCCGCCTGCGCGGAGTTTCTGTTGGAAGGCGTCTTGTTGGCAAACGTTCGCGGTCCAGAAGGCCCGTTCGGGGAATTTCCGCGTACCTACGGAACGCTCAACCAGCGGCCGGTTATGCGCGTGGATGCGGTCTACCATCGACGCGAACCTTATTTTCAGACGATTCTGCCCGCTAGTCGTGAACACATGCTTCTCGGCGCGGTCTCTCGGGAAGCGACGATTCTACGAACGCTGAACCAGATATCCCCCAACGTGAGGGACGTAGTGATGACGTTTTCGGGCGGCGGCAGGTATCATGCCGTAGTCGCGATGTCTGCGAAACAGCCCGGCGAGGCTCGAAACGTGATTTTGGCTGCCCTTGGCACCGTTACCGAGCTGAAGCGTGTGGTCGTTGTCGACGAAGACGTAGATATCCATTCAGCGGAAGACGTCGAATGGGCGATTGCTACGCGCCTGCAGCCTCAGAGAGATATAATCGTAGTGCCCGAAGTGCTTGGCTCTCCGCTGGATCCATCCGCCGATGAACAAGGACGCACCGGAAAATGGGGGCTGGATGCGACAATACCAGTTGGCGCAGATCGCTCCCGTTTCGAGCGGGTGCGTGTTCCGGTTAGGCCGAACAGTGGCCGGCGTCCCGAAAATACTCGCGCTTTGAAGTAGAGTCCGCGACGCGTTGAGCGGCGCCGCCGGCAAAGAATAGCGGTGCGCGATTACGCCGTTCAGCCGCTCGATCGGATTGGTGGTGCCCAGGCACGCCCAGTTCCGCCTGGCGAATCTCCCTGGCGTCGAAGCGCCCGCCAAAGTGCCGCTCTAGCACCCGTGCCGTGTCGCGAGTCGAGAGCCTGCGGCCGGACTTTCCAGCTCCTGCGTGCGCCGCTTGCGAAACGGCAAAAGCGCACTGCGGCTAAGCGGTGTCGCCAAGTCGTAATTGACCGCGAAGGCGTACAGGACCGCCCTGGAGCGTTTTAACGGTGGATGCTGGTCACCCGGGCTTTGCAGCGGGCGGGAACTCGGCCATGGCCTCCCCGGTGGCGATGAGATCGTTGCGTTGATTTCTGATTTCGACTGAAAAGATCATCCAACGACTCTTCGCGGTCTTCAGTTTGCGGGCTACCATTGCGCTGGCCGTAATGGCGTCCCCGGGATACACCGGCATCAGCCACCGGGCTTCGAGACGACGGAGGATGCCGGCGCACGTTGACAACCAGTCAGTCATCATCCGGACGAGCAGGCCAAAATTCGTCATACCGTGCATAATTATGCTATTGAATTGGGTCCTTCCGAAACGCCCCCTCATGTATTCGTCGTCCAAATGCAGAGGATTGAAATCGAGCGAGGCCTCGGCGAATTGCCTAATTGATTCCCGACTAATCGAGAGCGACGGCCCGCTGATCGAGTCGCCGACGTTGATCATGTCGTACGTTTGCTGCTGCATCTTCATATCTTTGCCGCACGGGTTAGCGCGTCTCATCTCGGGCGGATCGTCCATCCGCGGCCGGTACAAATCACTTCGTCCTTTTGGTTGAAGAACACGTTGTCATGGACTACAAAGAGCCGTTCCTTTTTTATGAACTTGTCGAGAGCCCGCGCGACCAACCGGATGGTGTCGCCCGGGCGGGCCGGCGTGTGGTAGTACCACTGCTGTCCGGCGTTAATGGTCCCTGGGCTGCGCATCCAGTCGTCCGCCGGAGTGCAAGCGAACATCAAGAGAATATGAATCGAGGGCGGCGCAATCAGGCCTCCGTAGATGGTTGTTTTTGCGTATTCCTCGTCGAAGTATAAGGGGTTGGTTTCACCGATCGAGTGTGCGAACTTCCAGATCGCTTCCCTGGTAAGCAGGTAAGGGACCGTCTTGCGGGGTTCGCCGGGAATGATATCGTCCCAGGCTTTGCGGCTTTTTTCGTCTTTCCAGAAGTCAGTCTCGAAATCACCAATAGTGTCTTGAGGCATATATTCGACTCCTCGGGTTGGAATTTCAGTTGCCGGTCACGCCAAGTCTTGGTTCGGTACGGATGCCCTACGCAGCGAGATGTTAGTTTCCTTCGGTGCCCAAATCAAAACCGGTATCTTCAAGAGCACAGTAGCCAAGTATTTTGCGGGATTGAGCTTGCGACCGCGTCCTGGCCAAAGCTCTAAGCTTTTCATCCATTCGTTGTTCTTGAAGACAGTGCGCAAAGAGCCGATTATGTCGCTGTGACCGGGCTGAATTCTCACTCGAGCGAGCGGCGGCTGATTTGCGAAGACGCTTTCGTATTTTCTCGGCTGTCTACCCGATGTGAAAAGCTACTGCAGCGATCGACTTTCTCGCCGCCTGCTTCGTTATCTCGCGCTCTTTGCGCAGCACGCGATTCTCGCGACGTGAGCGCTTAAGCTTTGCACGCTCGCCGATGATCAAGCCGTCGCTGCGCAGGTCTTCATCCAGGTTGACCTGCTCAACCGACTTGCGGAGAGCTTTGGCCGAGGTCTCGAACTCGCGGGCGAGCCTTCGTTTCCCCTGCCGGCTGGCGCCAACTCGACGATTCGCCGCCCTTACTCTGGCGCGGGTGGCGGATGGCTCCTTGACGTCGGTGGCCTCCTTTGTCTTGCTCATCCCCTAACATCATCATCTCAAAGAGCGATCACGTTGCTGATTCAAAGGTTGCTCCTCGGGGGTCGTTTAACATGTGTTCACGCGGGCGGTCTGTGGCCTGAGTCATCGCTCTCTTCGCAGGTTCGCGCCAACCCGCTAAGCGTCGTCGGTTGCCGATGGAATCCGTTGAGGGTGGTGGACGTTGGAAAATTCCATACCAAACAACTTTACAAGGCCGAAATCTTCGGTCACGCCCGATATACGTTCGCCGGGCAGGTCCCTTTCGCCAAGTGGCGGCTTTCAGCCAGGATGCTTTGGGGTAAAGCCGACTCAAGCCGCACGGTTGGGGGGCTTCGCGCTTGTTTCTTGTCTCAGGATGGATATGATTTGGCTCAATGAAGACGCGAAGACTGGTGATCGGTGTAACCGGAGCCAGCGGGATCATTTACGGCGTCCGATTCATCCAACGGCTTCGCGAGCGAGCCGACACGGAGATCCATCTGGTGATGACCGAGGCCGCTCGAATCACGCTCTCTCGGGAATGCGAGGTCAATTATCAGGAATTGATCGACCAGGTGGATGTGGTCCATAACCCTCGCAACGTTGCCGCTTCAATCTCAAGCGGCTCGTTTCGCAGCGACGGTATGGTCGTCATACCCTGTACCATGAACACGCTGGCAGGTATCGCTTACTGCCACTCTGATAACCTGCTGGTGCGGGCCGCTGACGTGACTCTGAAGGAGCGCCGTCCTCTGATCCTCGTGCCTCGCGAGACACCGCTTCATCTTGGTCATTTGCGAGCACTGGTGGCGGCAGCAGAGATCGGCGCGATTATCCTGCCGCCAGTGCCCGCTTTTTATTTTCGACCCAAAACCATCGAGGACTTAATCAACCACACGATTGGCAAAATTTTCGATCAGCTCGGCTGGGATCATTCGCTTTTTGAGCGCTGGGGTACTAACGGAGAGCTAGCCCCAAAGCCTTGAGCGGCGGGCGAGTCATTCGTCCAAGATTTGCGAAAGGGTGCGACCCGTGGCCAAGTACGTGGGCGAGAAGATGCCAGTGCAATGCATCGAGGCACTGGATGGTCGGAACCTGGAACGAAAGTTCGGCAGAGGCTACATTGTCATAACCGTAGACGCCAATGGTGCCCCGCGTCCCTGCATGCTCAGCGCGGGTGAGATGCTAGCGATCGACGAACGCACTGTGCGTATCGCCCTTTGGAAAGACACGCACACTGCAAGGAATCTTAGGCGCGGAAGCCCAATCGTTATCTGTTACGTCGCGCCGAACTCCGTCTTTTACCTGAAAGGACGTCCGGCGGCTGTGCTAACGCCTAGTAATGAGCCGCCGGTCGAGCGTTTCGAGATCGCCATCGAAGCCGTCGAGTCGGACATGCACGAGGGGTTTCCAGTCACCGATGGAATTCGGTTTACTTGCGAGGAACACCTCCGCTCGAAATGGCTCGCGCACTGGCAGACCGGGCTTAGCGTGCTTCGCGAACCTTAACGGCGTCGCGCTGCTTCGGTAGTTGAATCAGCCGCATCTACGGAACAATTCGACCAGGATTTGGGCACTAGCCGAGGTTGACCGCGCCCTGATCGAGGTCGCAAAACTGCGAGACATCCGATATCAGGATAACCTTGCAGAGGAACTGCGCAGTTTGCGCTGACGCGTATTCGCTGGGAAGCGGTCTCATAAATAACACTGGAGCAGGGTGAGGATGCAGGCGAGGTGGTTGGAGCCGTGAAAGTTTTCGGAATAATGCTCTCGGCGCGTTAGCAGACGGCGGAAATTACCCAACCAGGCGAACAGCAGTGCGACTTTCCAGCGCCACCGGTAGCAGCGCCTGGCGCAAGATCCCGCAGCGTGTCCATCGCCGAAACCGCCGATAACAAGTCTGGTCGAGCGGAAACTGCTGCGGCAGGTCCTTCCAGCATGCGCCGGCGCGCAATACCCCAAAACCCCCTCCAGCACCGCGCCTCGGGTAGGGCAAGTGGCTGGCGGTCTTCGGTGTGGGACGGCAGTGACACATCACAGCCGGGCGGTTTGCGCGACCCGGAAACGGGGGCTAAGCTAAATGCTCGAAAAGCTATGGCCAAGCTCAACCTGATCTTCGACGCTGACGACACTCTGTGGGAGTCGAACGTTCATTTTCTCGAGGCTGAAGACGAGTTTGTTGCGGCGCTGCGTAAGGCCGGTTGCCCGCTTGATGAGAGTCAGATACGCGCGCTTGTGCGCGAGCACGAGCTTGAGGTGATAAAGATACACGGCTACGGTCGTCGGCCTTATGTCGTGGCCTTGATGAAGGTGCTCCAGACGCTCAGCGCAAAAATGGACTGTCTGCGCAGCATGAGCACAGAGGTCGAGCGAATCGGCCGCCGTCTTTTAACCCGCCAGTGCCAGGTTCGTCCTGGCGTCGCAGAAACGCTGGCTGAGCTTGTCACACGCCACCGTTTGATTTTGTTCACCAAAGGGCAGCCCGACGAGCAGTTGGCAAAGCTTAAGTCCTCGCAACTGGAAGGCTTTTTCTCTCATGCCGAGGTTGCGCCAGAGAAGGATTTGTCGGCTTATCAGGCTCTGCTCGGGCTTTTGAAACTCCCACTCGAGCAGACGGTAATGATTGGCAATAGTCCGCGTTCAGACATCAATCCCGCGCTCAAGGCGGGTATTCGGGCGGTTTATATTCCACATCCGCAGACGTGGGTGCATGAGCAGGAAGAGCTTGAGGTGAGCGGCGACGGCCGGGTGACTACGGTTTTGAGCTTTGCTCAGCTTCGCCACATTTTTTGAGCAACACAAGTTTACTTATGGCAACGTTGAGTTTTAACAGCCAGGCCAAGTACGCGACACCTGACGAGGCGGCGCTCCAAAGCAAGGTGAGGTCGGGTTTCCTTGCAAATCCGTTCTATCGGATGTGGCGCCGAACGTTGGACGAGATTGACTTGGTACGGCTTGAACTGCCGGTAAGGGG
>Ga0080006_1155095_pt1 | contig 14041 bp, 14 predicted proteins | sample RS3BMetagenome_FD_69209 | JGI IMG/M metagenome (GOLD analysis project Ga0080006, IMG submission 69209) | Ferric oxide microbial mat and aquatic microbial communities from Rainbow Spring, Yellowstone National Park, USA - RS3B (SPADES... ...
GATTTCGTGGAGCATCTCATCGGGAAGGCCGTGACCCGACTGGAGGCCGAGCCCGAGTGGGAGAAGGCCAGGAGAGTGGCCGGGGGCTTCCCCGAACGTCGGGAACTCGTGTCGTTCCGGGTGGCCGAGCTACCGCTCCTGCTCGCCATGCCCACGAGACCGAACGCCTGGACCGTCTGAGCCTGTAGGTCGTTTTCCGGGAGACTTGCGATGGATTCAACGCCGGACTCGTCGCCCTCTGATCCCCGAGATAATTCCCGATCCGTGGACGAGTTGATCTCGGTGGCCCTGGGCGAACCCGATGAGGACAACGCCTGGGACGCCATCTTCACCCTGCGAGAACGTGGGTCACGGGAAGTCTTCGAGAGGGCCTCGGTATTTTGCCGGAGCTTCTGTCCCGTCGAACGGAAGCTCGGGGCAGCGATCTTGGGGCAACTCGGCCTCCCTGAGCGTACATTCCCGGAAGAATGCTTGAATCTCCTGCTGGCAATGATGGATACCGAGCAAGACGAAAGTGTCCTTGGCTCGATCCTGGTTGCTCTTTCCCACCTCCGAGATCGCCGAGCGATCGAGCGAGCGGCGAGTTTCCGTGAACATCCCAACTCCGAGGTCCGATTCGGGGTCGTTTACGCCATGACAGGGCATGAGGACTCGTTTGCCGTCAAGGTTCTGATCGGCCTGACCAGGGATACCGAAGCAGACGTCCGAGATTGGGCCTGTTTCGGCCTGGGTTCGCAGATCGAGTTCGACTCGCCAGAACTGCGGGACGCCCTAGGAGCCTGTCCGAGTATTCGCCTTTGATTGACGTAAGTCCTTGCTAGTAAAGGAACTACTTTAACTAGGCTCAATCGCCACAAATTCTTTTGTGGTATATGCTTGTGAATTTTGGCTTCGAATACTCGGACAGACTCCTAGCCACCCGTCCAGGCCAAGGGGAGGGATTCGCATCGTTTGAGCGTCGGGTTAGCTCAAGCTCGGGCCTGTGGTCCGACTTGCCGGTCTCGACGAGCCGGACCGTCCCGGCGGGTGTCCCTGGATTGAACCTCAGTCGATCGGCTGTCCATCTTCGCCTGACATCGACTCGGCAAATCGGTTAGAACCTCATCAAGCCGCGTCTGAAAAAGAGGGAGCGGAAGTCATGGACGATCGCCGCGACTTGCGATTCGAGCGGATCGACGACGTGATGCCCGACGTCGAACGGCTTCTGGACGGGTCTCAAACGTGTGGAGTCTGGACGCTTGGGCAGATCCTTTCTCATCTGGCCACCGCGATCCGTTTGACTCTGCGGCCGGAACCGCCCGATCGAGCCCGGGATTCTGATCCCGCTCGACTGCGCATGGAGGCCGTGCGTCGTCGACGTTTTTTCCAGTCGGGTCGTTTTCCCGAAGGCGTGGAAGTTCCTCATCCGGCACTCCGACCGCCGTCTGATTCCGAGGCAGGCGTCGAGGCCCATTCGCTCCGGCTAGCGATCGAGCAACTGACCCGGGCCGAGGGACCGTTCCCGGCCCATCCCTTGCTCGGGACTTTATCCAGACAGGAATGGATCGATTTTCATCGAATCCATTGCGCCCATCACCTGAGCTTCGTCGAGGTCAGCCGGACCCCGAGTTGACCATTTTCCGCGATCGCGATTTTCTCAAGGAGGAGAAGAACCGATGCGTCGAACCATCCAGCCGAGTCTCGAAGGCCTTGAAACGAAGGCCATGCTCTCCGGAGTCTCGGCGACGGTCTCCGGCCTGGTCAGCTCGATGACGGCGGTTGCCGGCCGGTCGCTCTCGGGAGCCCAGGTCGTGGCCAGACTGACCGAAACCAACGTGACCAGTCACGACATCAGCGTGACGGTCGGGCCGAGCATCGAGGGTTTCACGGTGGCTCAGGGAAATCAGGCTGTCTGGACCCAGCATGCCGGGCAACTTCTCCCCGGAATCCTTCAAGTCCACGATCTGAAGCCTTACCAGTCCTTGACCGTCAGCGCAACCTGGGATGGTCGGGCGAACGCGATGGACCCGAACAACCCCTGGGCGGAAGGGCCTCCCCTCTCGGGAACGTTCACGATCAAGAACGCCCTCGACCACGGGGTGGCGACGGCGACCGTCTCCATCCCCAGGGCCTGGACCGTTCCGATCAAGTCAGTCTCGGTCACGCCGCCCCACCCTCACGCGATGGTCCACGAGATGGCGGCGGCGTCGGGCGATTTGAAGGTCAATCCTTCTGCTTCGTGAAGATCAGGAGGAGCGGCAAGCCTGATTCTCCCTTCTTGAATTCGGTTGGCCGCTCGTTGCCGCCTCCTCCGACGCAGATCTTGATCTTGTCGCCGTCGAAGTCGTAGATCCCGAGATTGTCGCGAGCATTCTCACCGTCGTTGCGCTGGGAGTGGAAGAAGTCGATCGTCTTGTTCGGGGTGGCCTTCTCGTTGACCCGCATTTCCCCCTTGATCTCGACGCGAGTACCGTCGCCGGCATCCCACCGGGCGGTGTAGTTGTTGACCTTCACGGTCATCGTGATCATGACCTCATCATTGGGGCCCGCGGGGGCGAGCCAGGTTCCCTGGAACCGGGCGAGATCACCCGGGAGGGGCTTCTCGTCGGCCTTGTCCTTGACCCGGGTCCAGATCGAGAGGTTGGGCGGGCCACCCTGCCCGACCTCGAACTTACCGGGCCGATCGTTCCCCGGTCCGCCCGAGCAGGTCGTCCACGAGTCGCCTTCAAGCTTGTAGATCCCCAGGATGTCGCCGATCTCCTGGGCATCCGATCCCTGGATATTGGTGAGGTCGAAAGTTTTGGGGTCGGCCTTCTCGTTGATCTTCAGATCCGCCTTCAGCTTCACTTCCTGGCCGTCGGGTCGGGTGAGCTTGAGGTCGAATTTACTTTCCTTGATGTTCAAGCTGATGGGAAGGTCCTTGTTGGGACCGATTTTGGTGATCCAGTTTCCCTGGAGCTTACCGAGGTCTCCCCTGGGCTCATCGGCCCGAACCGGTCCCGGAAATGACCCGATCGCCGTGATCAGAATGGCCGAAATCGCGATCGATCGCATGATGTGGGACTCGGAAAAGAGGAAGGATCCGCCGGTCGACCGAGATGACCGGGCCTTCTGGCATTTCGGGCGGAAATCGGTTCTCCGCCGACGGCAGAGAGATGGCTCCCGATTCTCGATGAGGGTAGCGGGTTCTCGCCCCGCTTTCAACTCAGGCGATGCACTGATTGGCCTCACCACCCTGCGAGGTCGCGTTCGCGTCGTCAACCAGGCTCAGTTTTGCCCGGCGGTCAGCCGGCGTCTGGGGAAGGTCCCTGGCGTGCGTGACCCGGTTCCGTCCTTCGGCTTTCGACTGGTACAGGGAGCGGTCGGCCAGGTCGATCAGGGCGGAGGCCCGGATCACTCCGGGTGACGTGGTCGAGACTCCCAGGCTGATGGTGATCGGCCGGAGTTCCCAGGGGTGTTCCTGGATCGACTGCCGGAGCCGATCGCCGAGCGACCGGCTTGCCTCCACGTCGGCCGAGGGGAGCAGTATGGCGAATTCCTCGCCGCCGTAACGGGCCACGACGTCTTTGTCTCGGACGCACGACTGCAAGATCTTGGCCACCACGCGGAGCACGTCGTCGCCCGCCGGGTGGCCATAGGTGTCGTTGAAGCTCTTGAACTGGTCGACGTCAAGCATCACCACCGACAGGGGCGAGCCTCGCCATCGGGCGAGCGAGAACTGGGCTTCAAGCGACTCGCGGAAGAATCGGTGATTCTTGAGCCCGGTCAGACCGTCGCAAGAGGCGATCTCCGCCAGCAAGAGGTTGCGCCGCTCAAGCTCCGCGTGCATCCGTTCCAGCTCGATCGACCGGGTCCGTAACTGCTCCTCCATCTTACGGATCCGTCGGGCGACGTTCAGTCTGGCGAAGAGTTCGGCGCGGTCGAGCGGCTTGGTCAGAAAGTCGTCGGCCCCGGCCTGAAGTGATTTCAGACGGTCCTCGCGGGCGGTCTTCGAGGTCAGCAGGATGACATAAACATAAGGTCCCTGCGTTCCCTGAGCCCGGACCCGTCGGCAGAGGTCGATTCCGTCAAGCCCCGGCATCATCCAGTCGGTGATGAGGACGTGAGTTTCATTCTCTTGGAGATGATCCCAGGCCTCGGAGCCGTCCGCGAAGGCGACGACCTCGAAGTTCAAATCTTCCAGCGATCGGAGCAAGACGAGCCGGGAGACCAGGTCGTCCTCGGCGATCACGATCTTCATCACTCGAGCGATCCCCCACGTCCTCCGGCTAGAATGATCGGATACGACCAAACCTTCGTGGTCGTCGACTCCGAATGCTTCGACGGAGGGGTCTCGACCTGGTCAGACCCTTGAGTTCGGTCGATTCAAGCCTAGGTCACTTTTCGACGCTAGGCGAAGTTCGCGAGGGGTTCCCCTGGAGAAAACTCAGGTGATGGGCTGAATGGATGCAATGAAATCGATGCCATTCGGCGGTGGTAAGCTGACCGAGCAAAGGGTGAGGAGCGAGCGGACCGGGTGCGGCCAGAAAGAAGTGAATAGTCGCTCGAAGCGCTTCGGCCTCGGCCCGGTCGTCCAGTTCGGGGCGAGGGGTTACCTTTGTGGGGATAGGCAGGCCGGTCCTCATCGAGCCGGTCCGGAAGATTTCTCGGCGGGCGATCGGCCCGATCAGCTTGCGAACCAGCCAGGGAAAGGAGGTGGGAAAGCCTTCAAGCGTGTGCTGCATCGCCAGCCCGAGGTGATTGCAGATCTGACCCAGGCTCCACTGGCCCCGCTTCTCGTAGCCCGTCAGGAGCCGGTCGACCTCGGGCATGATCTCGGCCAGGCTGGAAAAGGCCAGGGTTCTCCGGCTGTCCATCAGTACGACTCTCGGGCACTCGACAGGGCGGTCCGCCGGGCCCAGACCCGGACCGGGCCATTGACGAATAATGGATCGTATCCCCGGGCATTGATCGAGTCGAGGGTCGGGTCGGATTTCGGCGACCACTCCACGATCACGTCGATGGAGTCATCGTGGTCGTTGAGCAGCTCCGCCCAGCGATTTGCCCGCTCGGCAGCCTCACCGGGACCATCGAGCAGGGCGACCTCCTCGAAGGTCATGGCTGGCGGATGATCGAGGCCGGACCGGACCTTCACGGGAAAGTAGTAGTGGGCGGTCTCGTAGTTGTTCCAGACCACGTTGTTGCCCCGGAGTCCAAACAGGCAATCGGCGTGCATCATCGGGTTGGCCCGGAATCGACCCTTGATGCCGACCAGGAGCGTCCCGATCCGCTTCCCCGAGCCGATCACCGGGCCTGCCTTGGCGAACTGGCCGAGTCGGTCGCGGCACTCGATCGCATAGTCCCAGACAAAGGCCGACTGGATTAGCAAGGCGAAACCGAGGAGCCCCGTCGCCAGTCGAGTCGACCAGAGTCGAGAACCGAGGTCAAACCAGGGAACGGACGCCACCAGGCCCAGCAAGGCGATTCGCTGCGGCAAGTAATGGCCATGCTTGACGCCCAGCGTGTCCGGCCCGATCAAACCGCCAAGCAAGAGCAAGGCCGCCAGAGCCAGCCAGCCCCGACGGTCGCCGGTTCGTCGCCAACCGGTCGAGATTGCCAGCAAGCCAACGGCCACCGCAGTCCAGAGAGCGGGTGAAATCAGGGCGTGGAGCATCGACGTCGACGCTTCGAACGGCCGCAACGACCGGGCGGCCAGCGAGATCGGGTCGACCCACTTCAGTTGCGTGAACCAGGACCGGTACGACCAGGGGGCGACCGCCAGATGCTGCCATTCCGGCTTCCAGCCCCCGCCGGACCGGGTCATCGACCGATACGCGATCCCCAGCGGGACCACCGGCGCGACGCTCAGGGCCGTCAAGAAGGCCCGCCGACCTCGCTCCAAGCCCGGCGTGAAGAGACTCAAGAGCCCCAGGCCGACGATCGTCAGCCCCAGGCTGATCGGATGGCAGAAATATCCCAGGACGAGAAGTGCCGCCAGGCCCAGGGCCCGGACCGACCCGAACCACTCACGACCTTCCCACCAGACCGCCAGAGTCGCCGGCATCAGGGCCGCGCCCAGCAAGAAGCTGGTGAAGCCCAGGAGCCAGGTCACGTTCAAGGCCAGCAGGACGGCCAGGATCGAAGCGGTCGCCAGGCCCTTTGAACCGGCCACCGACCACCGGAGCCAGACGATTGACGCCGCGAAGATCACCAACGTCAGCGCCGTCATCGCTCGGGCCGCGATCCCGGGCGGCAGGAATCGATCCATCGCCATGGTCATCAGATGACCGGCCCAGTTCGGCAGGGGCCGCCAGCCGATCTCGAAGGTGCCCGAAAACGGCGAACCCGTTTCGAGCGATGCGTTCAAGATCCGTGCATTATACAGGTGAGCCGGTCCGTCCTGAGTGGTGAACTCCGGAACCACGATGATCGCCGCCAGCGCGGGGGCCAGCGCGAAGACCAGAGCGATCAGGCCCCAGCCGAGGTCGCGACGCGTTCCCGGTTCGACGGGGGTCGAAAGTGGTGCATCCAAGCTCGTGGTCTCATCCCTGAGAGTTTAAGCCGACCTTTCCGGGAGGGGATGCCCCCCGGAAAGGTCGGGTTCGATGCGTAACAACCGGACTGACGCCCGATAAAATTCCGTCGAAGCCTGGAAAACCAGGCCCAGCAGGTCGGGTCGCAGCCGCTCGAGATGTGCGGCAAGGTCCTAAATCACGCGGTGCGAGCGTCGGGAACAGGTGGCCCGACCTGGCGATAATAACAATCTATACCACGATCCGCCGATTCGCAAAAGATTAACTCAAGATTGGCAAGGCTTCTCACGACCGACCATGGCGAGGCCGGTGTTCCCGTCCGGTCGGGTCGGTCTTGCCGGGTCTGTCATGATTGGAATTCTCCCGAGCCGGACCGGTGACTCTTACCACTCGACGGAAGACCAACCCCTGACCAGATCGATTCTCCCCTATCCTCGGAGGGCATTCTCAACCCCGTTGGTATCCTGGAGCGTGCCCATCTCTTCCGCCGGCCATGGCCGGGAAATCGCAGAGTGGGATACTCTCGCCAGGCTCGGCCAGGACTTCGGCCAGCGTCGTCATGGCGAATGCATGCTCCACCGTCGCCAGTGCTCCATCCAGCCGCTTGTGAAGCGGACAGAGCCTCGTCCCATGAGACGCTAGCCCCAGTGGACAGGTCTCGATCCGCTTGATCGGCTCGACGGCGTTGACCACCTCCAGAAGGGTCAACGCACCCGGTTCCTTGACCAGCGAGGTCCCCCCTCCGATGCCTCGCTGCGAATGGACCACCCCGGCCCGGCCCAGGCTCTGCAAGACCTTCGACAGGTAGGCCTTCGGGACGCGCGTGGCGGTCGCAATCTGGTCGGTCGTCCGCGCCTCGGGCACCTGACCCGCCAGGTAAACCACGGCTCGCAAGGCGTACTCGACCGTCTGCGAAAACATGCCGCGACCCCGAAATGAGGAAACTGGACATTGACATCCAGAATAGGACTGCTAATCTAAATGGACAACAAGATCCAATTGTCTGCTGAAGGGGTCGTTTCGTCAATCACCGGTCAACGGGGCAATGAACATGATCCATATTGATGAGGAACGACTGGAGGCCGACCTCCCCTATCGTTTTGGCTACCTGAGCAGGTTTCTCGGATTTGCCGACGAGGACATCGAGGCCATCCACCGGGCCGCGACCGCGCTGGCACCGCTGGTGCCCGGTTTGGTCGATGCAGTCTACGAGAAACTCCAGAGCTATGACGCGACCTGGAGACACTTCGTCCCTCGCCAGCATGGCTATGCCGGGCCGGCTGCGCGCGATGTCGAGAGTCTGGGGATGGACCACGAGGTCATCCAGTTCCGCAAGCAGCACCTGGGACGCTATCTGGCGGGTCTGGTCACAAGAGAGTACGACCCGAAGATGGTCGCCTATCTCGACATGGTCGGGAAGATGCACACCCCGGCGGCGGGCTCGAAAGAATTGGACGTCCCGCTGGTGCAGATGAACGCCTTGCTCGGATTCGTCTCGGATGCCTTGATCGGGACGATCCTGGGCCTCGGACTACCTCGCGAGGAGGAAGTCCGGACCGTCCGAGCCTTCAACAAGTTGCTCTGGATTCAGAACGACCTGATCAATCGGCACTACCAGGCTTCACGCGGACCAAGCCCGGTCGCCGCTTGCCCGGCCTGAAACTCACCCCAGCGTCAAGGAGGCCGAAAAAGGGGTCGTTGACGGGGAAATGGAGACATCGCCGAACATCAGTGTTCACTGGGTCAGATGAGTCGGACCGGCTCGCTCCACGCTCGATTCGATCTGGTCTCCCACGATCGCTCTCGCCGGGGCGAGCTTCTTCCTTTCTGAACTGGCCCGCCGAATCGAAATCGGAGAAAAGACGGTTTGCGAGTGGCGAATCGGAGCGAATATATTCAGGATCGGGTGAATCAAATGAGGGGTTCTTCCCGGACAGCTTGACAATCCGGTTGAGAAGTCTCCTGCCTATATCACGCAAATTACCCAAGTGTGGGTTTGAATTTTCAGAACAGAGCCAACCGAATCGACGGGTTGGGACCTGTTTTCAGGATTTTCCCGTTCCCGATCTCCCAGATTGCCTATTTGTGGGTTTGAATTTCCAGAAAGACGTTTCTCAAGAGTGATTTCAGGGTTGGCCTTGGTTTTTGGTTTTATCCGCTGTCACTCGGAAGTCCGAAGGATGTTGAACACCAGGATCATCCCCAATCCAAATGCGATCGAAAATCCGGCGTAGCCCAGGGAGATCGGGCCGATTCCCGATCGGATGATCAAGGATGAGCCGATGATCAGGCCGGCGATTACGATCCCGGCGGTCAGGGTGTGGCTGGCTCGGGTGAGCTGGCGGACCAGTTGCTCGAAGTGCTGGAGGTCGAACTTGACCGTCAGCTCGCCTCGCTTGATCGACTCCAGCGACTGACCCAGGACGTCGGGCAAGAGGGTCGCGATCCGCTGAAGATCTTCAGCCGTGCGGGCGGTCTGGGCGAGGAGCCTCCGAGGGTGGAATCGCCGGGCGGTCAGCTCGCGAAAGAAGGGGCGGACCTGCGCGGCGATGTCGAAATGGGGGTCGAGTTCGCGGCCAACTCCCTCGATTGTCACCAGGGCCCGGATCAGGAGGACCAGGTCGGGCGGAATGGTCAGATGGTGGGTCCGGATGAATCCGACGAGGTCGCGGAGCAGGAGGGAAAGGTCGATCGCGTCGAGCGTCAGATCGCTGTAAGAGGCCACCAGCTCGCTGACATCGCGCCGCAAGGCCCTGGGGTCGACGTGATCGCCCCGGATATCCAGGTCTTCGAGCGCCCGCAAGACCCGGTCGGTGTCCTCGGCGATCAGGCCCATCAAGAGGTCGACAATTCGCTCTCGTGTCGGTGCGTCGATCCGGCCGAACATTCCGTAATCGAGCGGGGCGATGATCCCGCCTTCGAGGACCCGGAGGTTTCCCGGGTGCGGATCGGCATGAAAGAAGCCGAACCGGAAGATCTGTCGGAGCAAGATTTTTGAGCCCGTCACCGCGACGCTCGGCGGGTCGATCCCCAGCCGCTTGAGACCGGCGATGTCGGTGACGCTCACGCCGCCGATCAGCTCCATGGCCAGGACCTTCGACGTGCAATACTCGCGAAAGACCTCGGGAATATGAGCGGTCGGCTCGCGGGCGAACTGCCCTCGACAGCGTTCCATGGTCCGTCGCTCGATCGAGAGATCCAGCTCCCTCTTCAAGGTCCGCTCCAGTTCCTTGGCCAGGGCAACCGGGCCATACGGAACAAGGCCGGGAAGGCGACGTTCGGCGAGCTGGGCGAGGTTTTTGAGGATGTCGAGGTCGGCCTGAACGACCTTGTCGATCCCGGGCCTTCGGATCTTGAGCGCGATCAGTCGGCCGTCGCGGAGGGTCGCGCGGTGGACCTGCGAGATCGAGGCCGAGGCCAGCGGCTCGGCCTCGATCGAGGCGAAGACTTCCGAGGCGGGCCGGCCGTACTCCTCGGCCAGGATCGCCTCGGCCTCGGCGAACGGGAACGGCTTGACGTGGTCGCGAAGCTGGGCCAGCTCGGTCGTATAGGCTTCGGGCAGGAGGTCGGGTCGAGTGCTGAGAATCTGGCCGAGCTTGACGAAGGTCGGCCCCAGATCTTCGCAGACGAGGCGGAGCCGCATCGGCCGGTCGTGCGGCGGGACTTCATCCCCGAGCGCCGCACGCTCGATCGGCCGGACCAGGCCGTCCAGGTGCAGCGCGGTGACGACGTCGCGATACCCATAGCGAACCAGGCTCGCCAGGATCTGGCGGTATCGAGGGAGGTCGCGAAGATGGCCGACAGTCTCGCGGATCAAGGGGGATGATTTCCTCGGGCAGGATCAGGGCGGGCTGATTTCCGCCCGTTCCACCGAGCCCAGCTTAAACCGTCCCGCCCACCATCGGGTAGGGCTTGCCCGACCCATCGAGGCAGAAAGACGACAGTCCTGATGGGTCAGAGGTCCGCCCTTGCAAGATCCGGCCCGATGCGATACAGTCAAAAGCGTAATCAGTGAAGCCGCACGAAGTTGTGAGCGAGGATCGACTTATGGCCGTCACGGATCAGGTTGCCTTCCGGACTCTCGACAGTCACGACGACCTCGACGAGATGCGACTCGGGGCCGTCGGCTATGTCTTTCACGGAAATCTTCCCGTTGAGGGAGCCAAGAAGACTGCGGCGAAGGCGGGAACGAACCTTCTCCACTTCGCCCGGTGCGCCAAGCTCGAAAAGGCCGGCGAGACCGAGGCCAAGATCTGGTTCCGGACCATCGGGATCGCCAAGCAGCACCTCGACGAGAAGGTCGGCACCGACCGCTGGAAGTGGTGCAAGGTCTGCGAGCGGGAAATCACCCAGAAGATCCTCAACGAGCGATAGACATCGCTCGATCGAGAGCCATTGGGTCGGGTGGTCCTCGTCTATACCTCGACCCGCCCGGCCTCTCGTTTTCCTCGTGTGTATCGATCGAGCAGGATGAATACGATGATCCCCAGGCTGGGGATCACGAAGAAGACCGGCGTCGTCACCCAGAGCCGCCAGTCCTTCCAGCTCGATCGTTCGATGAGGACGAAGAAGGCCCAGGCAGCAGTCAGGCTGAAGTCGAGCATCGCGACGTCGAAGACGCGATCGGTCCGGAGCAGCTCCCAGAGATGGGGGCTATCCAGGCCGATGGTCCGGTGGATCTCGTAAAGGAGCCAGCCGCCGAGCGGTCCGGCGATCGCCAGCATCACCCAGGCGGTCCCGGGGTGCTGGCTCAAAGGGACGGCCGGCTTCGTCGGCTTGAGGTTGACGGGCGAATCCATCGGTTCGAGCCTCGCTTGGGGTTTTTGGAATCGAAGCCTGCCCTGGTTATAGGCGGTTGGCCATCCCGGCTCAATCCTCCGGGGAGGTCGGCACTTCAATTGCCTCTGGATGACGACCCATCGGCCAGTCCGGCCGCTCTGAGATCGCTTCATCTGGAGGACAAGCATGAGTCGCTTCACGAAATCAACCCTTTGGTTGGGTCTCGTCCTCGTTTCCGGGTTCGGGATCGAGGCGCGAGGACAGGGACTTTACCCCCCGGCGCCCGGGGCGAATCTCGCTCAGGTCTCCCGGCAGATGGCCGAGGCCCTTCGCGGCTTGACCCAGAACGTCGAAGTCAGTCTCGGGCGGACTCCCGGTGGCGAACACCTGGTTCGCGACTGCGAGGAACTCCGGCGTTCTACCGGCGAGTGGCATGAATCGACCCGGGGGATCAACGACCCCTATCAGCTTCGTCGGTCTTACTCAGGAATCGACCTGGCCTGGCACCGGCTCCGAGGGCGATTGAACCAGCCGGGCCTGAACAACCCTGCCATCCTTGAGGAGATCCGCCACGCCGAACGGGCCGACGCCGAGATCCATCAGGCGCTCAATCTCAACGCCTATCCCCCCAACCTCGACGGGGCAGCACCGCCGACCGGCCAGGATGAGGCCCGTCGCCTGGCCTATTCGATGGCTCAGCGTGGCGAGGCCCTGGCGGCGATGGTCCAGTCGATCTACGGACCCGACCCCGGAGCGGCCGCCCTCGTCAATGACTCGGGCGAGGTCGCCCGGATGGCCGACGGATTCTCCGACGGTCTGGGTAATGGAGCCAACCTCCCGCCGATCGAGCAGGCCCGGCAGTCGTTCGAGCCCCTCTTTGTCCGATCGGTCGCCCTCGGCAGAACCCTCGACCGCTATCAGATGCCGCCCAACCTCCGATCAAACTGGTTGGCCTACGCAACGGCTCTGAATCTCTGCCGCGATCATCTGGGAATGACCAACCTGACTCCCGACTCCGTCCCCCAGCCGACCGGTCCGGCGGCGTTCTCGTACAATCCCAACCCGGCGCCGCAGGTCGCCCAGTGGGCTGATGGCCTGGATCGTCAGGTCGACGAGCTGATCGCCAACTTCGGCCCGACCGCCCAGGTTGTCCCGGAAGGACGCGACATGCTCGGCGAGATGGAGCGACTCCGCGACCGCGTTCGCCACTTCCGGGAGGTCGCCGCCCAGGGAAACCCTCCCGGACGGCTCGCCCATGAGTTCCGCGAGGTGGATGAATCCTGGCAGAGGCTGGCCCGTCGGGTCAACCGGATCGCCCGAGGTCGGAACGGCCCGAATATCCAGCGGGTCCAGCAGATTGGCCAGACCTGCGAGCAGATTCACCAGGTTCTCGGGATGCCCGGTTATTCCCCGGTCATCAATCCCTACTGAGAGAACCTCAGTCGGCCCGAGCCGCCAGCGGCAAGCTCGGCGAGGCGGTGTCGGGCCGGTGGGTCAAGAGTTCGGAAAGCTGGAAGGCGTGATAGGGCTGTGTCGCGGCGGGCTCGCCACTGATCGAGGCGTTGGCGACCCAGAACCGCGTCGTGGTTGTCTCGAACAGGACGCTATGAAGGTTCGACTTCATGGCAACGGGCCGGTCCATCAGATGTCGGGCCGACTCGGCGTCGAAGGTCCCATGACCGGCCTGGACACGCTTCGCCAGCTCCTCGTATCGCGACCCGGCCGAGATCAGGACGCCGTCCTTGACCGCGTGAGGCAGGCGAGCCTCGGATTCGCCCATCTGGATCAGGGCGAAGTTGTTCCAGGACGCTTCCATCCCCACCCCTTTGCCCGACTTGCCATCGGCGACCACATAAAAATACTGGCAGGTCCGGGGGTGATTGCGAAAGACGGCGATGGCCTCGTCAAGGTCATCAGCCTCTTCCAGTGCCATCCGGACCAGCATGGCCATCGGCACGCCGTCCCAGTGCCCCTGCCCTGCCCCGCCCATCTCGCCGACCGAGATCTTCTTGGCATTCATCCCGGTGACGCTGCCGATGAACCCGGCATAGGTCACGTTGACGAACGGGATGCCCCCGTCGGGCTCGGCCACGACCAGGATGGCGTGATCCTGAAGCTTCCAGTCGCAGCCGTAGTCGAGAATCCGACCGTGGTAGAGCGTGCCATCCTTGGTGGCCGAACCGCTCAGGGCGAACCCGCTGCAATGGAAGAGTTCCGGGATGAAGTTGGCCGCGACGATGTCCTGATAGGGGACGCCCGACCCCTCGGCGATCCCTCGAAGCTCCTCGTAGAATCGGGCCGGGGTATGCTTACGCTGGAGTTCGGAAATGGAGAGGATCACTTTGCGAGGGTCGACAGCGACCTTGACGCCCAGGATCTCGGGCTTGAAATCCTTGGCCTTGACGTCGAAGAGGAAGCGGACTTCTTCGGTGATATCCGCTTTGAGCAAGGTTCCATGCTGGACACCCATCTCGCGAGGCGTTCCCTTGAGATGGAGAACTCTGGTCCCGTCAACCTCTTCCAGGAACCCTTGACCGCACCGGGCGATCGTTTTCGAGTCGGCCCGGGCGAGGGTAGTCGCCCCCGCGATGGTCAGGACCAGGACGAGGCAGCGAAGGAACAGTCGAGGCATGGGACCTCCTCGGGGATCGGGGCTCGATCAGATGTCGACCGAAGTCTACACCCTCCTACCCCCGACCGCGAACCTCAGTTTCGCGAAGCGGACGAATCGGGCTTGAGCCAGCGATCGAACCAGGGGACCGCCGCGGCCT
>Ga0080006_1168810_pt1 | contig 14040 bp, 11 predicted proteins | sample RS3BMetagenome_FD_69209 | JGI IMG/M metagenome (GOLD analysis project Ga0080006, IMG submission 69209) | Ferric oxide microbial mat and aquatic microbial communities from Rainbow Spring, Yellowstone National Park, USA - RS3B (SPADES... ...
CCGGTCCAGGTCCGCCCTCGTCCTACCTGCAAGGAATCGGACGAGGCACGTCTGGAGCGACTGGCGTCGTGTGGCCCAAGGGCTGCGGGAGGTCTGGCGCTCGGGGCGGTATCCGGGCGTCTATACCGATGAACGTGGTCGGCGTCCCTCCGAGGGGGCCGGATGCCGGGAGCGTAGGACGCGAAGCGTCCGCAGTGACCTGGGGCTGGATGCCGGGAGCGTAGGACGCCGAAGGCGTCTGCAGAGACCTGGGGCCTGAGGCGCCTGGATGGATCAAGCCGAAGGCCTCGCCGCCCCTGGATGGAGTCGGCGGCGAGGCTGTGGCAGGGGACTACCCCTACCCTCGGTGGCACCTGTGGTGGCTCCGGCACCACAGGGCCCGCCTTGTGATGGTTTTGCTGCGGTCCCGGGGGGCCGGATGCCGGAAGCCGGAGCCGCGTAAGCGGCGTGAGGCGACCTGGGGCTGGATGCCGGGAGCGAAGGACGCCGAAGGCGTCTGCAGCGACCTGGGGCCTGAGGCGCCTGGATGGATCAAGCCGAAGGCCGAGCCGCCCCTGGATGGAGTCGGTGGCGAGGCGATCCCCCGGCGCAAATGGTCGGCAGTGCTGTTCGGCTGGCCTTGTAAGGCGAAGGTATCAATACCAACCCTTATGACTTTAGGAACGGTTCACCCCCGCCACCGTCAGCCAGGCCGTGCGCTTGGCGGCGTCCACCGTGGGCACCACCTCGACCGTCGTCGGCGGCGGGCTGAATCCGGCGTACGGGCTCGCGAAGGGGGTGAACCCCGTGGGATCCAGCACCAGATGCCCCCCGTGCCGCGCATAGGCGCTGATCACCCGGTCGCTGGCAACCGTTGAGCGGCAGCACCGCCTGGAACGACGAGAGGTGGACCACGCCGGCGGCGAGCTCCGCACTGGTCACCTACTGGAGCGAAAGCGAGACCGAACTCGGGGACCAACCCAGTTGCGCGGCCCAGACGGGTGTGGTGGCGGCGGCCGGGTGGCCGGCCGTTCTCAGGCCGCACCCCGCCATCGTCAGCGCCAGCAACAACACGGCCACCTTGGCCGCGCCGCTCCGGACAAGCCGCCGCGAAAGCGCCACGCCGCCACCCCCAGAAGGGCATCGCCAGATTCGCGGCAGCGGTGACCCGGGTGTGCGGCTCGGCCCGCCGGGCCGGGTGGGGAACTCAGCCCACCACCCCGGCAGACCGCCTCACCCGTGGGGCTGCGTCACGCTCAGCGTGATCTGGTGGAGCGCCAACCCCGGCAGCCCGTCGATGCGCAGATCCGCTCCGTTGTTCTGGGCCCCGGTGAAGTCCGCGCCGTTCAGCGGCCAGAGCACCGTCTTCCAGGTCGCGCTTCCGCCCGTCGTGATCACGGCCGTGGGCGTGTAGGCCCCGTGCAGCGGGGCCGAGGTGTCGTCCGAGTCGTACTCGCAGAGCAGTTGCAATCCGGCGGGGGAGTCGTAGTAGCGCATCTCGATCCAGATGGTCTTCGGCGGGCCGGAGGTGAGCGGGCCACCGCGGTCGACCGACAGGTACAGGTACGAGGCGCCACCTGGGTTGTATGGGTTTTTCTGAAAGATGACCGCCGGCTCGCCCCCCGCGGTGCCCAGCGTGTACACGCTGTCGCCGGCCGGCACCACGCGCATCCCCGACAGCTGGATCAGCCCTGCCGCAGCCGTCAGCGTGGCCCGGGGCGCATGCGTCGCATGCGACTGGGCCTGCAGGTGCTGACCCAAGAGGGCCATCAGCGACACCAGGTCCAGCACCTCGATTCCGGATGCGTTCAGCTGGTCGGCCACCGCGAGATACCAACTGGGCGACTGGAGAACGGCCCGGGCGACGCCGAACTGCGCGCCGGACACGGGCGCGAACATCTTCTCGACCGCGGCGGCCGCGTTGGACGGGGAGCCTCCGATATCGGGGCCCAGGCCGAGGACGGGCATCCCGTCGACCAGGGTCAGGCTCGGGAGCTTCTGGCCCACGACACCCCGGGGGGAGAATTGGGCGTAGGCCCGCAGCCCGTTCTCGCGCAGCCCGGGCGCGTTGCCCTCGAGGATGAACCCCGTCAGGGAGATGTCCCACTGGCGGTAGAACCGGGCGCAGTGCGCCGCCCACGTCTCGATCCCGGACGGCAATCCCGAGGCTCGCGGCGTCTCCAGGGCTCCGGGGTTGAGGTAGCCGGCCCCGCTGTCCCCGGCGACGAAGGTGTCCAGACGAGAACGCGTCTGGCGCGTCCAGGCCATGGCCGGCGCCGCGCGCAGGGCCAGATTGGGATCGAAGGCCCAGGAGAGCGGCACGTGACCGCGGGCCGGATCGTTCCACAGGGACGGTAGCTTCTGATAGAGCCAGGCCGGCGAGTCGAAGTCGCCGACGTAGAAGGCGAAGAAGCGCCTCGGGGCCGCCGAGCCGTCGGCGGTGATCAGGTCGCGTGCATGGAGGGCGGCCCTGTCCGGCACCGCCGGCTGCGGATAGGTGTCCTCCAGCGGGAGGTGCTGTGTGAACGAGGCGTTGGCGATGGCGGAGTATCCGAGCGCATCCGCCTCCATGAAGGCGTTGTACCATGAGAGGCTTTCCGCATACTCCCACTCGGTCGGCACGGCGGCGTGCGTCCCGCCCGCCCGGCCGAAGTCGGTGTACTTGAAGGCCCACGGCACGAATCCCCCGACGTTGATCATCTGCTGGCCGCCGGTCCGCTGGTTCGCGCTGACCAACAGGGCCTGGAGGGTTGCGGCGTCGGTCCCCGGACGCTGGTGCGGGTCGTCCACCGGGGCTTCGTCGGGCCACGGATCGAGGTCGAAGAAGAAGCCGCGGTGCGCGACGAAGTAGTCGTGGTTGACCAGGGTGTTGTTCCAAAAGTCGGCCGCCGAGGGATTCTGGAGCCAGTAGGCGTCGATGTAATAGGCCATGTGGGTCGGGTCGCACAGGCCCGCGTCGAGGCAGTGCACCTTGGCCCACAGGTATGCGTCGTTCTTGGCGCTACCGGTCGACGCCAGCTCCGTCCCGGGGATCGTTCCCGTGCCGGTGAAGAGCGAGGTCCCGTCCTGCTGGACCAGCCAGGCGCCGACACCCCATCCCGCCTGGCGGAGCCGCGGGTACAGGCTTCCGCTCTGGGAGCGGTAGGCCACCGGCAGCAGGTCGTGCACGCCGGCCAGCGTGGCGGCGACGTTCTGCGTCGCCGGAACCGCCGGATCCCAGACGACGAGTCCCTTGGCGCGGCGGCCATAAATGGAGAGGAGATCGTTCAGGTCCTTGGCCATGTAGGGCTCCTGCTTGGCCACCGACCAACCGAGCGCGGCCATCTGCTCCCACCAGAACTGGTCGAGGTCGCCGATGCCCCCACCGCTCACCCCCAGCACATACAGACGCGGGGCATCGCGGTTGACGATCCCCTGCAGGGCCGCCAGAAGGGCCAACTCGTCGTAGACGCGACTCAGTGGCGCGCCCGGCTGCAGCGGCGTGGAGCCGTACGGCATCCTGTACTGCGTGAGCGCCGGCTCGGACCGGGAGGAGGCGGGAACCAGTGACCCATACTCCCCGTTCAGGAGACTCGGAGCCAGCACTCCGACGGCCAGAGCAGTCCCGCCATGGACCAGGAAGCCTCTCCGCGACACTCTCCCCGCTCCCCGCATATCCACACCCCCCACCGCTCGTCGGGATCCCGGCCCACCCCCTACGGACCCCTCCGGCGCGCGCCTCCCGGAGCCAGCCGGCCGGCAGGGAACCGTTTCCAGGGGCTGTACGACTCGCGGTCCCCGTGGGTGTGCGGGACCACATGGAAGGGCGGTAGCGGGCTGCGGCGCCGGTCAACAAGGTGCGGCATGGTTGCCCGTTCTGGGCCCCGCCAGGGCGCGCCTGATCGGGAACAAGTGGGCCGCGGACCCGAAGGCCCCGCCCTGATACGCCGCTGACGTGCCCCCAACGGGGGCGTGGCGAAACCGGGCTCGCGCCCACCGGCGACCGATCCTGTGTAGAGTAGGCTCGCCTACGGGCTCCGCCAGGACCCCCCTTGCGATCGCTACCACCCCAACGCATCGGCAGGCGAAACAAGGGGACTCCACTCCGTTGAGTCGATGGTCACAGGAGCACCGGCTGCCTCCAGCAGTACGCCCATGAGCATGGACGCCCGTGAAAGTGTCAGTGCCTCCACCTCCACGCTATCATCGGAGACAGCGATCTGCCCCATGCCTTGGTGCCCTTTGTCGGTCAAGATCCGAAACGTGACCGAGTGGGGGGTACCCTCGTCCCCATACAGCGCGCTGACCTTTTGCCCGGTGGGCACATGGATCCCACTTGTGTACGGCTTGACCCACTCCAGGACGGACGCTGTACCACGCTTACCCATGTCCACAAACAGAGGCGGCCGTCGCCTCCCCAGCAAGCGGCGAGCCACCACCTGGGCGGTGCCAGGCCGCAAGGATACGCAGGCCGTTATGCGGACGAGCGGATCTTTGCCCGCAGGAATATCAGCGGCATGGCCATGACCTCGAACGACGTTCATCAGGCCTTCTGGTGTCATCCCGTTCGGCCCCACGAGGTGTTCGCGCCATGCGGCTGGGCCGCCGGGCGGAGGGCGCAACAGACTTGAGACCTCCCGTACCTCGCGAGGCCATTGAGCTTCAGGTAGGGTGCCGAAGCGCAGGGCGCAGGCCCCGTAGAAATAATCGCCGACGACCGCTTCCGGCAATTCTATAGAGGCGGGAAAGCGATCCAGGTTGCGAAGGTCGGAGCACCTCTGCTTATGCTCCCCGGGTAAGGCTGCCCGTTTCCCACCCGCGGTGGTGATTCCGCCGTCGGACAATGAAATCACCGCGAGTGCCCACACCTCCTCGTTGTTGGGTTTGCGGCGGGCGACGAAGATCGTCCCGAAACCGGAGACCTGCCACACCTCGGGTCTGGGGCCATAACAGGCCAGTAACGGCCACGAAACATCAGCCCAAACCTCACTCGACGGCTTCGCGAGACGCTGGGTCGCGAAGCCATAGCGCGGTTCCCGATGTTTCTTGCCCTTCTTCGCCATAACGAACGACGTCCTCCGTAGCGGGATCCTTCCGGAGCCCGCCGCTCAACCGTATTCTGCACGGCGCTGGGCGGTCCTTCCGGAACCAGGCTCTTGGAAATCCTGGGGGCCAACCGCCGAAGGAGTGCGGCGCGGTCGGTCGATGACCACGGGGGAAGAGCGGGCCACTCCGGGTGTGAGGCCCGCCGCGCACCATCCGGGCCATGATGTCCGGCGGCCCTTACTGGCTGCGACCCTGAACGCGTACGGCAGGGAAGGGCCTGGATGCCGCGATCGGCTCCGGTCCCCTTCCCTGCTTGCGACTACCAGAAGCCGTTCGGGTCACGGCGGCGCCGGAAGCGCCAGGACCCTACTTGCCGGCGGCTGCGCCGCTCGGCGCCTGCGGGAACTGGTTGATGACGCCCTTGCCCACCGGCGTGGCCGCCGCCGCCGCCGCGGTCTCGAAGGCGTTGACGCGCTGCACCGCCTCCTGCATGCCGAGTTGCGCGCTGACCTGCCCACCCAGGATCTGGTTCAGCGAACCGCTCACGAGGCTACTCGCGGTCGCGTTGTCGTACTGGAAGTTCAACCCCGGGAAGGCGTGGTTGGTCAGCACGTACTGCGAGAACACCTCGAGGTTCTTGGTGCGCAGCGGAGGGGCCACCGCCTGGACCGTCTCCACCCAGGAGGGCCACAGGGACTTCAACCCGGGTGGGAAGAGGGCCGCCTTCATCAGCAGCGTGGAGTAGGCGGAGCCGGCGCAGATCTCCTTGAGCAGGGTCCAGGCCGCATCCGGCACCTTCGTGTTCCCGCTGATCGCCCAGAAGTCGGAATTGGCAAAGGTGGCCGGTTGCACAGGCCACACCGGCATCTGGTAGAGATCCCACTTCATACCCTGCAGCACCGACACCCAGTGCGGCAGCATCTGGATCCAGAGCACCGGGGCCGCGACCTGGCTGGACTTGAAGAGCTGTTGGGTGTGCTGCTGACCACCGCCGTTACTGTAAGCGATCTGAGGCTTCAGCAGCCCCACGATCCAGTCGGCGGCCGCCGCGGCGCCCGGCTGCCCGAGCCCGGACTTGCGGGGATCCGCCGGGTCGACGATCGACGCCCCGAAACCGCGGTAGTAGAAATCCGTGCCGATCCCGCCGAAGATGCTCGTGCCGTATCGATGCTGGTTGCCCTTGGTGGCGGTCGCGGCCTGGAACATGGCGGTCCACTGCTGGTAGGTCCAGTCCGGCTGGGGATAGGTCAACGCGACCTCGTCCAGGATGGCCTGGTTGACCAGCATCACCGTCGTCCCGATGTAGGCCGGGAGGGCGTACACGGTCCCCTGTTGGGAGAACTTCGCCATCTGGCTCGTGGCGAACAACTCGGTGCTGACATTGTCCTGGAGCATGTACTTGGAGAGGTCGAGGAGCAGGTTCTGTTCCAGGTAGGGGGCGATGTTGTTGTCCGGGAACACGTCCGGCGCCGTGCCGGCGAGGATGGCGTTCTCCGTCGTCGACGTGTTGATCATCGGTCCCGCGCTCTTGAGCTTCAGGCCGCGATTCTTGGCGAGGAAGGGTTCCATCGCCCGGTTCACCAGGGAGATCGTGGTGTCGGTGGGCATCTGCCAATAGCTGCAAATGGGGTTCCACACGACCACCGTCTGATTGTTGGTCACCGTCGGTGCCGCCTGGCCCGCACCGCTACAGGCGCTGAGGATCCCGGCCGAGGCGGCCGCGCCCGCGGCCACGAGTCCCATGCGCAGAGCGCCTCGCCGGCCCATCCGCCTTTCGCCGACCGTCGGACCCCGCTCTTGGAACATGACGTTTCCCTCCTGCCCGGCGCAGCCCGGAGGACCGCTGGCGCCCTCCGGACTGCAGTACTTCATTGATACTTGCTCATGAACGCGTCGAGGGTGGCCGTATCGGTCGTCGCCAGCGCCTGGGTCGGTTGGACCCCGGTGGTCACGAGCCAGAACCGGTCGAAGTAGGTCGGCGCATTGTAGTCGACGCGCATGTCCGCGCCGCCGTTCTCCTTGGCCGCCCCAGGGTCCCCTTTGGCGAAATTGATGTCCGTGAGCGTGAAGGAGGCGGTCAACCATTGGCCCGTCCCGGTGAGCGCGTAGCTCTCGGTGGTACTGTCGTAGGCACCGTTGACGGGGCCCTTGGGATTGGTGCCCGAGTACTGGACGGTCAGCCAATTGCCCGTCTGGGACGAGGTGGTCTTGGAGGCGTCGTAGTACTCGACGCAGAGCATGACGTTCTTGGTGCCGGCCGGCACGCCGCCGCCCGTGGAGAGGTAGACCATACCCGAGTTCGTCGGCGCGTAGTACCCGATGCCGTAGAGGCTGTACCGGTTGTCGTGCACGCCCAGCAGCCAGGGGCCGTCCCCGCCGGACGGTGTGATACGCAATTGCCCGGGCGGCACGCTTTTGACCGTGCTGCTCGGCACGGCGCTCCACTGCGCGGCCGCCGGACCCGCGGCACAGAGTTTGCTGGCGGTCGGGGCCAGGGTCACCGGCTGCTGCGCGGGCAGCGTCAGGGCCAGCGACGCCGTGGCGGGGGCCGAGACGAGCGGGGCTGTCGTGGCGGTCGCGGCCACAATGTTGATGCGCGACTTCGGATTGACGTTTTGGATGTCGTAGCTGAAGGCGCTCGGGACGGAAGGGAGCGTGTTGTCGACCGCGACGGACGTCAGCACCTTCGTCTTATCCACGTTCACGCCGCTGACGTACAGGCCGCATCCCTGGCTGCTGCCCGAGTAGCCGCCCCCGGACACGTTGTTGCTGCCACCGGTGCTTTCGCCGATCCGGGTGACGCCCTGCCATGCCGGATAGGTGCCGGCGACGGGGGTGTGGCCGACCTCCAGGGTGCACCAGTCGTCGAACGCCGCGTCCACCGTCTGCTTGGTGCCGTCGGAATAGGTGAGGACGACCTGCGCGGGCTGGGGACCGCCGGCGACCGAGGCCAGGAAATAAAGGGCGCTATAATGCCCGTGAGAAACCGTGAACGTACCGGAAGCCCCGCCCGGGATATCCAGGACGTCCTTCGGCGGCTTGGACCCGGTGACGTTCGGAAACATGAACGTGACCTTGCTGTTTCCGACCGCGACGCTGTATGGGCCGGGCTTGGGCGCGCTCTCGTTGTCCAGGTCGTGACTCGGCCCGAACCCCGGCTGCGGGCCGCTCTGACTGGGGGCCAGGAAGCCCGCGGTGTTGTAGGTGATCTTGGCGTAGGCCGAGCCACCCGCGTTCGCGGCGGACGCCGCCCCTGTCGCGCCCCCGGGAGCACAGCCCGTGATGAGCAGCATGCCCGTGACGGCCAGGGCCCCCCCCCACCTGAGCCTGCGCAGCGGATCCAATCGGCACCCCCCCTGTTCCTTCGGCCGCGGGCATTCGTTGAGGCGAACCCGCGCCGCCGGGCGGCACACGGACGCGGCGGATTCCCGGCGTATCGCGGGCACCTCACACATGGCGATATAACATCTATATGGGGAATCCTGCGGGAACTTGGTAGTCAGTAAGGGTGTGCCGTCGTGCCGAGGGCAGGGATGTCCCAGGAAACCCCAGATCACCGGCTAATCCGCGTCGGGCGCGACACGCGGGCGACGCGCCGCGTCTGCCCTCGGGGGCCCTTACGGGCACCGGTCCAGACCGAGGGGCAGCCTGACGGTGGGATGCGCCGACGGCATCGGATGTGCCGGCCGCTCCCGGGCCGATGCCTGCGTTCCGAACAAGCCTGACGGGCGGGGCGCGGGTCGGCGGGGCAGCCCCGCGCCCGGCCGGCGGCAACGCGACGCCCGTGTGGAGAACGCCGCGCGGGCTTGGACGAGAGGGCGCGTCAGCGCCCCCAACCCGTTCCGGCCCTGGGGCCACGCCACCTGGCTCCGCCTGCGGCCAGGCACGGCGCACCCGGGCCGGTGGCGGTCACCCACGGGCTCTGTCATGCACCGGCGGCGTCACCGATAGACATGGCCGGCATGGGCGGCCGATTCCGACGCGGCGAGCACCTCGGACACCACGGCCGCGACGGGCGGCGTGGCCGGGCCAGGCGTGGACGCCAGGACGTTCACGCCTGAGACGCCGACCATCGGGCCGTTGAAGGTCTGGAGGAAGTTGAACGTGTAGCAGTGTAGCCGGCACCCCCCGTCGATTTCTGCACATCCCACCCCGAGACAGGGCCCGCGCTCGGCATCGATAAAGGGGGCAGCCATGGGTCATCGAGCGGGCCGTCCGGTCCCCTACGTGACGTCGATGGCTGCGTGGGCTGGGATGGCGCCGCGCGTAACGGACATGAGTCGCCACCACCCCTCGGGGGCGGCGCGATCCGCCTGAATCCCCCATGTCCGCCGCCCGAAACGCCTCACGGCCGATAGCCTCGCTCGCGCACCCGGCAGCGGCAGAGACCGACCAGGAAAGTCCGATGGCGAGCAGAATGGTGGAAATGGTCGCTCGGCATGCTGATGGGGGATCGCATCGCCCGTCGCCGTGCAGGGGCGGGGTGAAAGGGGCCGGGGCGGTCATGGCCGGAACGGTGCCGCATTACGTCCAGTGGGGTCTTGTCTCCATCACCGTCGCCAACCTGGTCGTGCTCGGGCTTATGTTCGTGGTGTTCGCGGCCGCCCTTGCGCTGCGCCTCCCCGAGCACCGGGACGCCGAGTCGCCGCCGCAAGGGGGGCGCCAAGCTGAGTAATCTGACCGGTCGGCTGCGACGCTGGCTGTCCTCGTTGGTTTCCGCTGAGGACCTGCTGCCGGAGGAACTTCCGGAGTACACCCGGTCCTACGTGTACCTGTTTGGCGCCCTGACGCTCGGGTCCTTCGTCTGCCTGGTGGCCTCTGGACTCACCCTTGCCCTGTTCGGTCCGGGGTGGTGGCACGTCTCCGCGGTGGGGCACTTCGTCAACAGCATCCACTTCTGGAGCGTGCAGTGCCTCTTCTTCTTTATGGTGCTGCACCTCTGGGCGCAGTTCTCCATGGCGGCCTGGCGGGGCGGGCGCGGCCCGACCTGGGTGGTGGGGGCCCTGCTGTTCGTCTCCTCCATCATCGCCGCCTTCACCGGGTATCTGTCACAGCTCAACCTTGACTCGCAGTGGATCGCCGTGCAGGGGAAGGACGCGATCAACGCGGTCGGCATCGGCGCGTTCTTCAACCTTTTGAACTTTGGCCAGATGTACAGCATCCACATCGCGGTCATGCCCCTGGTGATCGGCGGCCTGATCAGCGTGCACGTCATCCTGGTGCGCCGGCGCGGACTGGTTCCTCCCCTGGCCGACGACATCGCCCCGGGAGGTGACGGCCGTGAAGGGTGAACTGGCATCGGACACCCGCCAGCCGCGGATGAAGCCGTACGATTTGGTCCGGGAGGCGTTGCTCGCCCTGGGCGTGGTGGCGGTGGTGGTGGTGGTGCTGGCCACGGTGTTCTCATCGCCGGACGAGCCGCCCCTGACGATCCGGGCGTATGCGACGTCCAGTCCCCTGTCCTTTTTGCAGACGGCGCTCGGCGACCTTGACGGCTCGGGAACCATCGCCGCCTATGGGCCGCCGTACAACAACGGGAGTGGGTCTGTCCAGTCCCTGGGCCCCATCTCCCCCCAGCAGTGGGCGGGCGTGCGCGTTCCCGTCAACACGGCGACGGACTTCGTGCTCCAGCCCCTGGGCGTGGTGGCCCAGGTGGAACCGGCGGTGGCCACCGCCCTCGCTCAGTTCGAGCATGCCGCGCCGGCGCAGCAGGCCGCCTGGGAGGCGGCGTACGGTAAGGCGCTGGATACCGCGGCCAAGGCCGGGTTGGAGGCGCCGACCCCGCCGGCATCCGCCGGGCCGGTCGGCCTCCTCCTGCCGGCGCTCCTGCACGTGGCGCAGGTCGGCGGCCTCGACGGGTTGCTGCTGGCCAGCCACCACTTCTACGTGACGGACTACACGCATCCCCTCCTGTTCATCTCGGGCGACGCCCTCGGCACACAAGCGCAACGCCTGCACTTGCTGGGCACCCAGTGGGGCATGATGAATGAGACGGGCAACTACCCTGGGGCCGTGTGGCTCTGGCTCTATACCTTCTGGTACCAGATCCCGCCGTTCTCGACGTCCGCGAACGGCGATCTCCTCATCATGACCGTGATGGGCATCCTCACGGCCGCATTTGTTCTGACGCCCTGGATCCCCGGCGTCAACCGGCTCCCGCGCGTGCTCCGTGTGTATCGCCTGATCTGGCGGGATTGGTATCGCCGGTGAGGCGGAATGCGGCGGCGCGCGCCGGGGTGTGGTTGACGATTTACGCCGTGGGCGGTTCGCTGGTGGGCGTCGTGGGCTTCGGCCTGCTGTGGAGCGGTGTCACCGATCTGGAGTGGGGGCGCGCCTTTCTGGGTTTGGCGCTCCTGGTGCTTGGCCTGGACCGGGCGGGAACCGCCATGCACATCTCGCTGCGGTCGCGGAGGGCCGTGTCCGCGCTGCATCACGGGGGGCGGACAGGCTCGAACTGAGCCTTCGCCCATCCCCTGCGGATCTCCGCGGCGGCCCGACCGACCGGCGGGCACCGCGGGGGACGCGGGGGACGCGGGGGACGCGGGGGACGCGGGGGACGCGGGGGACGCGGGGGACGCGGGGGACGCGGGGGACGTGCCATGACCCTGATGCTGGACTCCTCGGTGCTCATCGCCCACCTGCAGGGGGATTCCGCCTGCACCACTTTCCTCACCGACCATATCGGCGCCGGCACGGACCTGCGTGTCTGTGCCGTGACCTGGGCGGGGTTGTGGTCTGAGGAGGTTGAAGCAGCCACCTGCGCTCCGCAGGTCACCGCGCTTCCCTGCGGGCCACGCGCTTCCTTGAGGGCCCTCCCTCCCGATCCGACCGGGCCGTCGCCAGGGCACGCCGGGGAGGGGACTACGCGGATTCGACTTTACCGCGACCGGTCTCTCGCCGGCTGGATCGACCCACATGACCTCGACCCATGGTGGTGACGCGACGCGATGGCGCTCCTCCGCGCCCCGCGTTCCCGCGTCTCCGGCCGGCGCCGCCTACGCGCGCCCGCCCGGGCGCCACGGGACCATGCGGGGCTGCAGTTCCTCCTCGATCACCTCCATGCCCAGGCCGGGCCGGTCGCTGAGCGAAAACCGCCCCGCCGCCGGGCGGAGGGGATGGGCGAAGACGGCGTCCATCACGCCCGAGGGGTCGTCGTACTCCGCGGGATGGTGGGCGTGCGGGAGGGCCGCCAGGAAGTGGAGGTGCGCCGCCTGGCCCACGGCGGGCTGGGTCTGGTGAGGCACGATGTCCACGCCGCAGGCGCGCGCGAGCGCGGCCATGTCGCAGATGCCGGTGAAGCCCCCCGTCTTGATGATGTCGGGCTGGACGATCGCCACGCCGGCGTCGATGAGGCGGCGCACGCCCTGGAGGGTGTACTCCTGCTCCCCGGCCGCGACGGCGATGTCCAGGGCTCGGGCCACCCTTTCGAAACTGCTGATGTCGTAGTGCTGTACCGGCTCCTCGAACCACGCGCAACCGAGTTCCTCCAGGACACGGCCGACGCGGACGGCCCCCTGCACGCTGTAGTTGTTGTTGGCGTCGAAGGCCAGCGGGAATCCCTCGCCGAGGAGCCGGCGTACAGCCCGGATCCGCGCGATGTCGCCCGGGATGTCCGCGTCGCGGGTGGTCCGGTCCGCATCCAGGCGGATCTTGATGAGGCTCGGGCGATACGGCAGCCAGTCCTCGACCCGGCGGCAGACCTCGTCCGGGCTCCGGCCGGCATTGCCGCCGATGGAGGCGTAGAAGGGGATCTCCGTGCGCCAAGCCCCGCCCAGGAGCCTGTAGACCGGCTGCCCCAGGAGTTTGCCCTTGAGATCCCACAGCGCGATGTCCACGGCGGCGAGCGCGGCGGCGAGCGCCCCGTCCGGGCCGGTCTTGATGTGGCGGTGGTAGAGGCGCATCTGCAAGACGGCGTGGTCCAGCGGATCGGCGCCGAGCAGGCCGGGCGCCAGCGCGCCGGCCAGGATCTCCAGCGCCGCGTCGCCGCCCGCCATCGGGCTCGCCTCGCCCAGGCCCTGGCACCCGTCCTCGGTCCAGATGCGGCACCACGCGCTCCTGCGGCGACCCCAGTCGACGTGGAAGGCTTCGACCCGGGAGATGTGGGCGGCCTGCGACATGTCGGGCGGCCTCCTTCGCGGGCGGCGGAACCCGTGGTCGCCCCGCTTCCGGCACCGGCGCCGACGTCCTGCCGCCCGCCGTGTCCTGATGGGCGGCGCGGTCGGGGACGCGGGCGCCGCCGGCGCTGCGCGGCCTGGAGCGCGGCGGTCTGGTGCCCTCGGTGCCGGTGCGTGTCGACTACGAACGCACGTAACTTCTCAGCACCGCTCAACAGTGGGTCTGGACCGCCGGGGGGGCTTGGTCGGGAACCACGCCGGCTGGCGGATGCAGGTACGTACGGCAACGCATGGCAGCGGCCACCTTCGGCAGGGCTTCGCCTGGGTGTGCCGGCGCGGCGGGGCGGGTCGCGGCGCCCGTTCGGTGGCGGCACGCCAATGAACCGGAACAGTAACTTCTCAGCACCGCGCCCCTGAAAAACTCCCTCCCGGGGTATGGGGGATTGTGGGCATGGGAAGGCGGCGGGCCCCGCGTGCGTGCTTTGGCTTTCGTTCTTCGCCGTCGCGGGCCCCCACCTTGTCCGGCTCAGACGTCACCCGCTGCTGGTTGGATCGGCGCTCTCCTTGGTCTGCGCCGCCTTGGCCGCCATGTTTGGTTCTCACCGGCCGGTCAGACTGCCATTCGTTGGCACGCTCGACGGTGCAGGGCCGGGGCAATTCGCGGGGCCGTGGCCTCGGCGGCGGCGACGGCGGTGGCCTATTCCCTCTCGCTCCCGACCGTGTTCCACACTCTCGCACACGCCGTGCAGCGGGCCTGGCAACGATCGGTTGATATCGGTGCGCCTGGGCAACAGCATGGGCTCGGCTGTGTTGCGGCACTAGTGGGGCGTCCATGAAGTGTTGGCGGGGTGTGACCGATCGCTCACGGTGGAGCGATGGGAACGGGTGAGCGGGGGTGGCCAGGGAGGGTTATCGCGAGGCG